>ERZ827423.128-NODE-128-length-102284-cov-5.995011_pt1 | contig 102284 bp, 90 predicted proteins | sample MGYA00519775_ERZ827423 | MGnify/ENA primary metagenome ERZ827423 (study PRJEB31778, sample SAMEA3449296) | human gut metagenome | biome: human gut; feature: human-associated habitat; material: faeces | place: United Kingdom | collected 2010/2012 ... | reverse complement strand
TGCTCCGTGGCGGCAGCGCGGACGGCTCTGTGGATGCAGAACAGGCGGCAGTGGGAGTCGGCCAGACGGCTCCAGGAGCGGAAATAGAAGGGGCGTCGGACCTCGCCGACGCCGCGCGGGAGAGACTGAGAGAGGATCCGCTGTTTGCGGCCTTCTGCGAGGCGGTGTTTGACCGGCCGGTGGAGGAGGTCGCCGCCCTGCTGAACAGCGGCGTCATCTCCGTCGCTCAGCTCCATGGCCGTGAGGATAACGCCTACATTTCCGTCCTGCGAACGCTGGCTCCGGGCTGTGTGGTCTGGAGGGCGTTCCAGCTCCGCTCCCAGGCCGACCTGGCGGCGGCCGACGCCTCAGGCGCGGATCTGGTGCTGCTGGATAACGGCCGGGGCACCGGCCAGACCTTCGACTGGTCCCTGGCGGGGAGCGTGCATCGCCCCTTCCTGCTGGCGGGAGGGCTGACGCCGGAGAGCATCCCCAGGCCGCCGCCCGGCGCGGTTTTTTCGCGCGCCCATACAAAAATCCGGAACGGGCCCTGCCGTTCCGGATTTTCGCCCCCGCCTATCGGCCGGGAGATAACGCCCCCCCGGCGCGGAAAGGCTCCGGCCCAGGCTCCTGCGCGGCCCGCCGTACGCGCCCGCAAGCGGCGAACCGGCAGTCCTGCCGGGTCCCCGCCCCGCTTCCTGCAAAAAAGCCGAAAAGGTTTTCCTTTTCGGCTTTTTCCGCGTCTCATATACCGCGCCGCGCCCGTCAGTCCGCGCAGAAATGGAAGAAGCGCAGCACTTCAAGATAACTGTCCGCGCAAAACCCGATCCGGGTGCTGCTCAGCTGCTTTGCGCCCGGATAAAAGCTGTACTGGTAAGCCATAATATGGCTGGCGTACCCGACCGTCGCCTCAAACTTCTCCGGCATGGGAACCGCGCACCGCCGGTAATCGCCGGCCAGCGCGGCCGTCACGCCGGCATGGATATTTTCGGCCGCCTGCGCGGGCTGTACCGAAATCGAGCCGCCGCCGATCCCTTCGACGACCGGCACGGCCGTAATTGCCGGAATGAACCGTTCCGCCTCGGCGCAAATAGCCTTGTCGCCGCTGATAAAGCAGACCGGGATTCCGAAATATCCCGCGGTATACGCGTTCATGACGAACTCGCTGATGGGCTCGCCGTTTATGGTGATGGAGTCAATATACCGATGCATGGTGTGCGAAAGCGGGTTGCCCGGGTTTTTCGCGCCGGCGTGGTAGCCGGTGAACAGCACCGCGTCGTATTTGTCCCGGTCGATGCCGGACATCATGCAGTAGATGTCGTGCGCCCAGCCGCGCAGAAGCCTGGCGCCGCGGGGCAGCCCCGCCGGGTCTATATTCAGCGCGCCGCCATGCGCGTCGCGCACGAGTACCTCTTCCGCACCGCTCTCCAGCGCGGCGGACGCCGCCGCGGCGACCTCTTTTGTCATCTGCGGACCCAGGAATTTATGGTGGTCCGTCTCCAGCGCCTCGTCCCAGTTGCAGGAGCCGCTGGTCCCTTCGATATCGCTGCTGATAAAGATTTTCATAGGGTATCTCTCCTCTGTTTTTTTTTCTGCGTCCTATTATAGCACAATCCCCCCCGTCTTTCAAATGCGTTTTTATGCCGCCGCCTGCAGGCGTGCTTCCGTACGCGAACCGCGCGGGGTTCAGAGCCGACGGCCGCGCGCAGGGGTTGCGGCGGCTGTTTTCCAGCCCCTTGCGCCGCCTTGTCGATTTTTGCCCGCGCGGGCGCGCAAGGTCTATAGCGATTGCCTTTTGCAGGACAGGGCCGGGCCGCCGCAATAGAAAACAAAAGCGTCCCCCTCGGCTTCATCCGAATGAAAAAAAGGGGCACGTCCCGTTTTGCATCCCGGACGCGTCCCGCTTTCGGCATACGCCGTATCAGCGCGTTTTGCGCGCACGCCTTCCGGACGTATTTTAAAGGGCGGCCGGCCTGTATACTGGCGGCTACGGCGCGCCCGTCCGGCCGTGCGTTCGCTCTTTTGCCGCGGTAAGGTCCGCGCAGTCGGCCTGACGCGCCGGGCGCTGTGCAGTTCGCAGCCGCGGCCCGGCCTGAACGCCTGTTCAGCCGCGCCTGCGCACATATCGAATCGGCCCCGCGCAGGCCGCGCCGCCGGCCGCGCGGAATTTGCGGCCGCGCTCCGACCAAATCCAGGAAACGATTGACACGGCGCGATAATGTTGATAAAATAAAGGATACGAATGATTGTCGCGGTCTGGAGCCGCAGGATGGGAGTGGAGACGATTGCTCAGCAGCATGACCGGGTACGGCCGCGCCCAGCGCGAGGTCGGCGGAAAGCTCATCACAGTCGAAATCAAGAGCGTCAACCACCGCTTTTTTGAGCCGAACATACGCACGCCGCGCGGGATGGGCTTTCTGGAGCTGCCCGTGAAAAACCGGCTTGCGCGGGACATCCGGCGCGGCAAGGCGGAAATCTACATTGCCGTCGAATACCCCGCCGGGGAGGAAATCGACGTGTCATACAACCGCCAGTACCTCAGCGGCTGGCTGCACACGCTCGGGACCATCTCCCGCGAGCACGGCGTGCCCGGCGAGATCAGCCTTGCGGACGTGGCGAAAAACCACGACGTGTTCGTGGTAAAGAAGGCCGAGCCCGCCGAGCAGGAGCTGACGGACCAGGTCCTTTCCGTGCTGGAAGAGGCGCTCGAAGCGTTTCTCGCGGCGCGGCGGCGCGAAGCCGAGGGCCTGACGCGCGACATTCTCGCCCGCTGCGACGCGATCGAAGCGCAGGTGCGGGCCATCCAGGCCCGGTCGCCCGAAACGGTGGCGGAATACCGCGGCAAACTCCGCGCGCGCATGCAGGAGGTGCTGGCCGAGAGCATGATAGACGAGGGGCGAATTCTCGCGGAAGCCGCCGTCTACGCCGACAAGGTATCGGTGACGGAGGAGACGACGCGGCTGTCCACCCATATCGAGAACTTCCGCGAACTGATACGGGGCGACAGCCCCGTGGGCAAAAAGCTCGACTTTTACATGCAGGAGATGAACCGTGAGATCAACACGGTCGGCTCCAAGTGCAACGACGTGCCCCTTTCCAAAATCGTCATTGAGGTCAAAAGCGAGCTGGAGAGCATCCGCGAACAGATTCAGAACATAGAATAGCAGACGGCGCAGCCCCAAACAGAAGAAAAGGAGTACCTCTATGAAATACGCGAGCAGGCTCATCAATATCGGGTTCGGGAACATGGTATCGGCGGCGCGGATTATCGCCATCATCAGTCCCGAATCAGCGCCCGTCAAGCGCCTGATCCAGGAGGCGAAGGACCGCGGCGTCCTCATCGACGCGACTTACGGCCGGCGCACCCGCGCCGTCATTATCACCGACAGCGAGCATGTCATCCTGTCCGCCGTCCAGCCGGAGACCATCGGCAACCGGGTCAGCGACTGGGACGAACCGGAGGAGGATACGGAAGAGGAGCTGAAGGGCCTTGAATAAAGGACGGATCATCATCATCGCCGGCCCATCGGGCGTGGGCAAGGGCACGGTGATCAGCCGCCTGCTCGGGCTGAACGGCCGCTACGTCCTCTCCGTCTCGGCGACGACCCGCGCGCCCCGGCCCGGCGAGCGCGACGGCGTAAACTACTACTTTATGACCCGGGACGAATTCGCCCATAAGATCAGCGCGGGCGAAATGCTGGAATACGCCGAGTACGTCGGCAACCTGTACGGTACGCCGCGCGACATGGTGCGCGAAAAGACCGCGCAGGGGTACGACGTGATACTGGAAATTGAGGTGGACGGCGCGCGGCAGGTGCTGAAAAAGACGCCGGACGCCATCGCCATTTTCCTGCTCCCGCCCAGCGCGGAAGAGCTGGCGCAGCGGCTGTGCGGCCGCGGCACCGAGGCGGAACACGTGCGCAGAGCGCGGCTGGACAAGGCGCTCGAAGAACTTGGGCACGCAGGCGAATTCCACTACCGCGTCGTCAACGACGACGCGCAGCGGGCCGCGGAGGAAATCCACGCCATCGTAACAAGCGTAAAATCAGCGCCGCACAGCGCGGCGGTAAAAGAATAGGAGACAGGCCGATATGAGACAGATTTCAACAGAAGAGCTGATCGCGAAGGGCGTCACGCGGTATTCCCTGATTATAGGGATCTCCAAGCGGGCGCGGGAAATAGCGGAGTACAACGACAGCATGGCGATCCAGCCGGAGCATAAGCCCATTCTGCAGGCGGCGGAGGAGTACATGGAGGGCATTTACGACATTCGGGAGATCGACGACGCGGACGCGCAGGACGACTAGTTCCGCTACGGCAGCTTTCGCTGCCGTTTTTACTCTTATGCGCGGCAAAAAAAAGGCCGCAAAGGTACGGGATTATCTGAATTTTCACGCAATGTTCACAGCGCCGCCACAGCGCGCCGCTATACTGTATCTGGGCGGCTGCGCCCCGGCGTAGCCGCCGGCGGCGTCCGTCTAAACGCGCGTCCGCGCACAGGGCGCGCGCATGCCCCCGGCAAGGTCCGGGTGTGTTCAGGAGGATTGGGTTTGGTCGCAAAGGTCGCGGTGGAAGGGCTTCCCTATTTCACGCAGGGCAGCTTTGACTATCTCGTGCCGGACGGGCTCAGGGACAGAGCCGTGCCCGGCGCGCGCGTCACCGTACCCTTCGGCCGCGGCGGAAAGAGCCGGAAAGGGATCGTCCTCAGCACATCCGAACACAGCGGCTACGCCGGTCCCCTCAAAGAGATCCTGAGCGCGGCGGCGGACCGGCACCTGCTCAGCGGCGAAATGCTGACGCTGGCGCAGTGGATGGGCGAAAAATACCTCTGCCCCGTCTACGACTGCGTGCGCGCCATGCTCCCGGCCGGGTTGGAGCTGGAGCTGCGCTATACCTATGAACTGTGCCGCGAGCCGGACGCGCCGGATCCGCTGCAGGCCGAAATCGCCGGCGCGCTGCGCGCCGGACCCATCTCTGAAAAAAAGATCGGGGACAGGTTCGGCCCGGAAGGGCTGGCCGCTCTGCAATCGCTCGTGCGCAGCGGCGCCGTTGTGGAACGGACCGACGTTAAACGCGCCGTGGGCGACAATACCGTCGCTATGGCGGAACTGGCCTGTACGCCGGAACAGCTGCAAGCCTATCTTTCCAGGCGCACGGCGCTGACTGAAAAGCACCGTCCGGCCCTTGAATTTCTGCTGCAGGCCGGCGCGTGCGAGGAGAGCGAACTGACCTATATGACCGGCGCGTCGGCCGCCATGCTGAAGACGCTGGAAAAGCGCGGGCTGATCGCCCGTTTCCGCAAGGAAGTGCTGCGCACGCCCTATGCCGCCGCCGGCGGGGATGGGCCCGCGCCGGACGCGCCGCTGAGCGAGCGGCAGATGGCCGTAGCCGACGCGATCGACGCGGACGCAGGGACGTTCCGCACCCACCTGCTCTACGGCGTAACGGGCAGCGGCAAGACCCACGTGTTCTACGAGCTGATCGACCGCACCCTGCGCCGCGGCCGGGACGTGATCGTGCTTGTGCCTGAAATTCTTCTGACGGTACAGATGGTATCGCGGATCAAGAGCCGCTACGGCGGGCTTGTCGCGGTGATGCACAGCAACCTTTCGGCCGGCGAACGGCTGGACGAATGGAAACGCATGAAGCTCGGCCTTGCAAAAATCGCCGTGGGCACGCGTACGGCGGTGTTTGCGCCCTTTGACAATATCGGCCTGATCATCATCGACGAAGAGCAGGCCCACACCTATAAATCCGAGATGTCGCCGCGCTATGCGGCGTCCGCCGTGGCCAAGCAGCGCGCCGCGGCGCACGGAGCGGCGCTCGTCCTATCGTCGGCGACGCCCGCGCTCGAATCCTATTTCTTCGCGAGCCAGGGCCGCTACCGCTACCACGAACTGCCGGCCCGCTATAACCGCGCCGCACAGCCGCCCGTGCACATCGTCGACCTGCGCGACGAACTCAGGAACGGGAACGCATCCGTGCTGAGCCTCGCGCTCCAGCGCGAGCTTGCCAAGAACCTGGACGCGGGCGAACAGAGCATCCTGTTTATCAACCGGCGCGGGTACAACACCTTTGTGAGCTGCCGCGCCTGCGGCTATGTCGCGAAATGCCCCTCGTGCGGCATCGCCATGACCTACCATCTCCAGAACAACCGGCTCATGTGCCACTACTGCGGCCACAGCGAACCGACCCCGTCCGCCTGTCCCGAATGCGGGAGCAGCCATATCCGCTACTTCGGCGCGGGCACGCAGAAGGCGCAGGAGGATATTCAGCGACTGTTTCCGCAGGCGCGCGTACTGCGTATGGACGCGGACACCACGGCGCGCAAATACGCCCACGACGAGATGCTCGCGCAGTTTGCCGCGGGCGGTTACGATATTCTGCTCGGCACGCAGATGGTGACCAAGGGCCTGGACTTCGGGAACGTAACCCTGGTCGGGATCCTGGCGGCCGACGCTTCGCTTTACACCGACGATTTCCGCGCAAACGAGCGCACCTTTTCGCTCATTACGCAGGCGACCGGCCGCGCGGGCCGGGGCGACCGGCCGGGGCGGGCCGTCATCCAGGCCTACACGCCCGACAGTCCCGTGCTGTCCTACGCCGCGTCGCAGGACTACAAGGGCTTTTATCAGCAGGAGATCAGCCTGCGCAAAGCCCTGCGCTACCCGCCGTTTGCGGACGTATGTCAGGCCGTGTTCACCGGGAAGGATCCGGCGCGCGCCATGGAAGCGGCCAAGTGGTGCATGGAACGCGTGCAGGCTCTTGCGGGCCAGAACGGCCTGCCTGTCATCGGGATCGGGCCCGCGCCCTGCGCCGTTGCAAAACTGCGGGACGATTTCCGGATCAAGTTTCTGCTCAAATGCAGGGCCGACCGCGCCTTTCGCGATATGCTCCGCCAGGCGCTGCGCGAATACTCTGAGAATAAAACATTTAGGGAAATCGACGTATGGACGGATGTAAATCCGTATACGATACAATAGGAGAGTGGAACCGACTATGGCTATACGCAAGATTGTAAAGCGCGGCAATGCCGCGCTGGAAAAACAGTGCCGGCCCGTTGACGCTTTCAACAAACGGTTGGAGATCCTGCTCGGCGACCTGGCGGACACCATGTACGACGCGGGCGGCGTGGGCCTTGCCGCGCCCCAGGTCGGGATCCTGCGCCGCGCCGTCGTCGTCGACGTGGGCGACGGCCTGTACGAACTGGTCAACCCGGTCATTCTCGAACGGGAGGGCGAACAGACCGACTTTGAAGGCTGTCTTTCCTGCCCCGGCGTCGTCGGGATGGAGACGCGTCCCTACCGCGTGACGGTACAGGCGCAGGACTGCAAAGGCGAAACCTTCACCGTCACGGCCGAAGGCTACCTCGCCCGCGCGTTCTGCCATGAGCTCGACCACCTCGACGGCAGAACCATCTACGAATCCGCCGAACGCATCCTCACGCAGGAGGAATTCGACAAGCTGCTCGCCGAACAGCGGGAAGACGGGGAAGACGCGGACTGATTCCCGGGCGCGCGCCGCGCGCGTCCGCCGCCGCGCGTTTTGCGCAAATGTGCGCGGCGCGCCCTTACGCGGCCGGCCCTGCAAAGCCTTTGCCCGTCCGGCCGCGGCTTTGAAAGCGGTTTTCATTGCCGGCGCGCGGCGCCGCCGCCAATTTCCCCGCGCCGCCTGGCAGCGTGTCAGCACGCGTGTTTTTCCGGGTCCGGCGCTTTCGCTTTAAACCGAGCCTTACCCGCGCGCTCATTGCGCGTTTATCATTACACAGACGGCGTGAACCTCGCCGCATAAGGACGGATCGCTTTGAAAATACTGTTTATGGGAACGCCCGAATTCGCCGTGGCAAGCCTCAACGCGCTGCTGGACGCGGGGCATGAAATCTGCGCGGTCGTCACCCAGCCCGACCGGCCGCAGGGCCGGGGATATAAGCTCGCCCCGCCCGCAGTCAAAACAGCGGCGCTCGCGCGCGGACTCGAGGTGTTCCAGCCCGAAACCCTGAAGAATGAATCGCTGCTCCCCCTGCTGGAGCGGACGCGTCCGGACGCGATCGTCGTCGCCGCTTACGGGAAAATCCTGCCGCAGTATGTGCTCGGCTTTCCCCCGCGCGGCTGCATCAACGTGCACGCGTCGCTGCTGCCCAGATACCGCGGCGCAGCGCCCATCAACTGGGCGATTATCAACGGCGAGCGCGAGAGCGGCGTGACGATTATGTACATGGAAAAGGGCCTCGACACCGGAGATATGCTTCTTTCCGTCCGCACCCCGATTGCGGACGACGACACGGCCGGCGACCTGCACGACCGGCTCGCCGTGCTGGGCGCGGACGCGCTGGTGCACGCGCTTGCCCTGCTCGAAGCGGGCCGTATCACGCCCGTGAAGCAGGACGACAGCCAGCACACCTACGCGCCCATGCTCTCCAGGGACGACTGCCGGCTCGACTTTTGCCAGAGCGCAAAGCAGGTGCGCGACCGGATCCGCGGCCTCGCGCCCTTTCCCGGTGCGTATCTGACGCTGTCCGGCCGCCAGATCAAGGTTTTTGAAGCGCAGATAGTATCCGGCCGCGGCGAACCGGGCAGCGTACTGTATGCGGACAGGGAGCACGGGCTTGTCCTGGCCTGCGCGGACGGCGCGCTGCGTCTGGTCACGCTGCAGCCGCAGGGCAAGCGCCGCATGTCGGCAAAGGAATACCTGGCCGGCCACCCCGTCCCGCCCGGAACCGTGGCGGAGTAGCCGGCGCGGGGCAAGACTAGAACCCAGACAGGAGGAAACAACATGCCGTTTTTCTATTTTGACTACTATTATCTTCTGCTCGTAGTTCCCGCCCTCATCATTGCAATGGTGGCGCAGATCAAGGTGCAGTCCACGTATAAAAAATACGCGCAGGTCGGCGCGCGCAGCGGGATCACCGCTTATGAGATGACGCGCCGCATGCTTGACGCAAACGGTCTGACGCATGTGGACGTGGTCCATATCGGCGGCAACCTGACCGATAACTTCAACCCGAAAAAGCAGACCATTTCCCTGTCCGACCCGGTCTACGGGAGCAGCTCGGTCGCGGCGCTTGGCGTCGCGGCGCACGAAGCGGGCCATGCGATCCAGCACGCGGAGGGGTATTTCCCGCTCAAGCTGCGCAGCGCCATCGTGCCCATTACGCAGTTTGGCTCGGCCATCACGCCCTGGCTCATTATTCTGGGCCTGATCTTCAGCTTCCCCGTCCTCATCGACGTCGGCATCGTATTTTTCGGCCTGGCCGTGTTTTTCCAGCTTGTCACCCTGCCCGTTGAGTTCAATGCGTCCCGCCGCGCCCTGGCGAGCCTGGAATCGGCCGGCGTCCTCGCCGCCGACGAACTGGGCATGACAAAGCGCGTGCTTTCCGCCGCGGCCATGACCTATGTGGCCGGCCTGCTCGTATCGCTTATGAGCTTTTTGCGCATTCTGCTGCTGTTCGGCAACAGGCGCAAATAGGCGGGAACGGATGAGCCGTGCGCGCAGCCTTGCGCTGCAATCCATAGGCGCCGTACTCGACCGCGGCGCGTATTCCAATATAGAAGCCAGCCGCGCCCTGGCCGGAGAGCGGCTGAGCGAAGCCGACCGCAGCTTATACAAGCAGCTTTTTTACGGCGTGCTCGAGCGCGTCATTCCGCTTGACTACTGCATCGGCCGTTTTTCCAGGATGAAAAAGACCTCGCCCGCGCTCACGAACATCCTGCGCCTCGGCGCCTGCCAGCTGCTGTTTCTGGACCGGATCCCGCCGCGCGCGGCCGTGGACGAATCGGTAAAGCTCGCGCGCCGCGTCGCACCGCAGGCCGCGGGTTTTGTCAACGCCGTGCTGCGGAACATCGACCGCAGCCGGGACGGTCTGCTGGAGGAGCTGGACCGGGGCGGGCTTTCTCTGAAATACTCCGTCCACCCCGCCGTCGCCGCGCTCCTGACAGACGCTTACGGCCATGCGGCAACGCAGGCCTTTTTCGAGGGCTTTACAGCCCAGCGGTCGCGCATCTGCGCGCGCGTCAACACCCTGCGCTGCAGCGATGCGTCCGCCTTTGCCGCCGCCGCGGCACGGGACGGCATCACCGCGGAGCCGGGCCCGCTGCCCGACTCTGTTTTCCTGTGTTTTTCCAAGGCCCTGGAGCAGACCGCCGCCTGGCGCGACGGGCTGTTTCATCTGCAGGGCGCCGCCTCCCAGCTCGCCGCGGCGGCGGTCTGCGCAAAACCGGGCGACACCGTGCTCGACGCATGCGCCGCGCCCGGCTCCAAATCGTTTACCATGGCCCAGCAAATGCGCGACCGCGGCGAAATATACGCGTTCGACCTGCATCCGCACCGCGTCCGGCTCATCGAGGCCGGCATGCGCCGGCTGGGCATTGCCTGTATCCGGCCCGCGACCGCGGACGCGGCGGCGCCCTATCCGGTATCCGTACATGCCGACGCGGCCCTTGTGGACGCGCCCTGCTCCGGCTACGGGATGATGGCCCGCCGCCCTGAACTGCGCTACCGTCCGCCCTCCGAATTTGCCGGCCTGCCCGCCCTTCAGCGCGCCATACTCGACCGCGCCGCGCAGAGCCTGCGCCCCGGCGGCCGGCTGGTATACAGTACCTGCACCCTGGTCCCCGCCGAGAACCGCGCGGTGACCGACGCGTTTTTACAGGCGAACCCCGGCTTTTCCTATGCGCCCTGTCCCCGCCTGTCAGGCGCGGATGCAGACGGCCCCGTCACCCTGTTCGAGCCCGGCTCGGAGGGTTTCTACATTGCGGCGATCCGTAGGGAGGGCTGATTATGCAAGAGAAACTGGACTTGAAATCCATGTCCTTTGCGCAGGTGCGCGCCCTGTGCGATTCACTGGGTTTTCCCGCCTTCCGCGCCGGGCAGATTTTCGCCTGGTGCGGGCGCGGCATTACCGCATTTTCCGAGATGACCGACCTGAACAAAGCCGACCGCGCCGCATTACAGGCAAAAACCTGTCTTACGCCCTGTAAAATTGCGGAGAAATTCGTCTCAACGCTTGACGGGACGGCGAAGTATTTGATAGAATTACAAAATGGATATACTGTAGAAGCGGTAGTCATGCGCTACCGGTACGGGCTGTCCGCCTGTCTTTCCACCCAGGCCGGGTGCAGGATGGGCTGCGCCTTCTGCGCGTCCACGGTAAACGGGCTCGGCCGCAACCTCAGCGCCGGCGAGATTCTCGACCAGTACCTGCTTCTCTCCAAAGATCAGGGCGAACGAATCGGCTCCGTCGTGCTCATGGGCATGGGCGAGCCGCTGGACAACTACGACAACGTCGTCCGGTTTCTGGAAAACATAGCGGACCCCATGGGCGTCGGCCTGTCGCACCGGCATATCACGCTCTCAACCTGCGGCCTTGCCGACCGGATCCGCGACCTTGCGCGGCTGCGCCTGCAGATCACGCTCGCCGTCTCCCTGCACGCGCCGAACGACGCGCTGCGCCGGGAGCTTATGCCCGTCGCCCGCCGGTGGGACCTCGGCGAACTGCTCAGCGCCTGCGCCTATTACGAACGCATGACAGGCCGGCGCATCTCGTTTGAATACGCAATGATCCGCGGCGTCAACGACGCGCCCGCGCAGGCGCGCGAGCTCGCTTCGTTGCTCCGTCCGCTCAAAAACTGCCACATCAACTTAATCGCCGTCAATCCCATAGGGGACGGAGCTTTTGCAAACACCGGGGAGGCCGGTATCCGTGCCTTTGCCGCCGTCCTGCAAAAGCGCGGCTATACTGTAACTGTCCGCCGGTCTGTCGGCGGAGACATAAGCGGCTCCTGCGGCCAGCTTCGGCTGCGGCGGGAGGAGAAGGGGGAATAAACAGGTTATGCAGATAACCGGTTTGACCGACAAGGGGCTGGTCCGCACCGAGAACCAGGACACCTTTGTCTATGGCTATACGGAAAACGACACGCTGTACGCCGGCGTGTTCGACGGCATGGGCGGCGCAAAGGCCGGCAAGTTCGCGAGCAATATGGCCGCGAGCATGTTTGAGCAGGCCATCCGCACCGCCGACCCGGACAGACTTGCGACACGGCCGGGCCGTCTCGTCGCGTCCGCAATCGAACAGATCAACACGCGCATGTACGAGTACAGCGTCGGCCAGCGCGAATTCTCAGGCATGGGCACAACCTGCGTGGCCGCCATTCTCAACGGCGGCGTAGGCGTCGTCGCCAACGTGGGCGACAGCCGCGCCTATTTGATTGACGGCCAGCGCTGCCGCCAGGTCACCCGCGACCATTCCGTGGTGCAGGAGCTGGTGGAGATGGGCAAGATCGACGAGGACCAGGCGAAAAAGCACCCCCAGCGCAACGTAATCACCCGCTCCCTCGGCCCGGACGACCACACGGAGATCGACCTGTTCGAGGTAGACGTGCGCAAAAAGCACCTGCTGCTCTGCTCGGACGGCCTGCACGGCTACTTCAGCGATGAAGAGCTGTTCGCCTACGTCTCCACAGGCCGCAGCGACGAGGAGACCTGCCAGGTCCTGGTACAGGAAGCCTGCGCCCGGGGCGGGCGTGACAATATAACCATTATTTTGATCCATTGCGCTTGAATGAAGGAGTGGTATTCAAATGGATAGATACACCGGCACCATTCTGAAAGACCGGTACGTGCTGGAGGATATGATCGGCAGCGGCGGCATGGCCGTCGTCTACCGGGCGACCGACCGCGTGACCGGCAACGACGTCGCGGTCAAGATCCTCAAGGACGAGTTTGTGGCGGACGAACAGTTCCGGCGTCGTTTCCTCAACGAGTCGCGCGCCATCTCCATGCTTCGCCACCGCAATATCGTGAGCGTGATCGACTTTGAGTTTGAAGGCAACCTGCAGTACATCGTGATGGAGTACATAGACGGAATCACCCTCAAGGACTTTATCCGCACGCAGAAAGCCATCCCCTACACCATTGCGATCAAGATCACGATGCAGATTTTAAGCGCCCTGCAGCACGCGCATGAGCGCGGCATCATCCACCGCGACATCAAGCCGCAGAACATCATGATACTAAGCGACGGCACCATCAAGGTCATGGACTTTGGTATCGCGCGCATATCCAAGTTTGAAACCGTCACCATGACCGACAAGGCCATCGGCACGGTCTACTACATCAGCCCCGAGCAGGCGCGCGGCGAACATACCGACGCGAAGTCGGACATTTACTCGGTCGGCGTCATGCTCTATGAAATGCTGACGGGCGCCCTACCCTTTGACGGCGACACACCGGTCAGCGTGGCGATTAAACAAATCCAGTCCACGCCCAAGGAGCCTCGCCAGATCAATAAGATGATCCCGGTCGGCCTGGAACAGATTGTGCGCCGCGCCATGATGAAAACGCCGGAGAAGCGCTATGAGAGCGCCATCGACATGATAAACGACCTCAAGCTCGTGCTGGCCGACCCCTCGATCGTATTCCATTTTGATCTTGTGGAGGAACTGCCGCAGGATCAGGACGTGCTGAGCCTGACCGATCCGGATAAAGCGGAGGGGAAATTCTGGACCAAGGGCAATATCATCGCCATTGCGGGCGGCGTGCTCGCGGCCCTGCTCGTCATTGGGCTCGTCATATGGTTTTTGGCCAGCGGCGGCGAGAAAACGCCCGACCAGATCGAAGTGCCGCGCTTTATCGAACAGGTATATGACACCGTGATCGCCGACGCCGAGATCTCGCAGAACTTCACGATCACAAAACAGGAAGAGCCGAACGACGATGTTGAAGCCGGCGTAATCTTTGAACAGTCCCTTGAAGCGGGAACCATGGTCGATCCGGGCACGGAAATCGTGCTGACCGTCTCGACCGGCGCGGACACCGTGCCCATCCCGAATATTGTGGGCGCGGAATACAACGATTCGCTGATCGAGATGTTGGATCGGCTTGAAATCAAGCATGAGAAGATCGATCGCAAATCCGATACGGTCGAGGCCGGATGTATTATCGAATGCTCGCCAGAGCCGGGCGAAGAGATGTCGGTAAACGACACGCTGTTCATTTATGTCAGCTCCGGCAGGGATGTGAAGATGGTATCCGTGCCGCGCCTGATCGATATGACCGAAGGCGAAGCCGAATACGAGCTTACGCGGCTCGGCCTGAAAATGTACAGCGACACCGCCTACGACGCGACCGTCCCCAAGGGCCGGATTATATCGCAGCAGCCCTCCCCCCTCGTAGAGGTGGAGGAAGGGTATTCGGTATACGTCGTCATTTCGCTCGGACCGGAACCGACTTCTTCGTCGCAGTCGCAGTCCCAGTCGCAATCCCAGTCCCAGTCGCAGTCCAACAGTCAGTCCCAGTCCGAATCCCAGTCGCAAACCGAACCGGAGTCGGAACAGCCGGAACCGGAGGCATAACGCCGCATGTGCAGTGACGCCGTCGGATATATGGAACACGCCGCACGAAGCGCCGGCCGGCCGGCCGCGTTGTCGTCAGCGCCGCGCGGGAATTTACAGGAACAGCCTGCCATGTCCGCCGCAGCTGAAACGCAAAGCAGGGCGGGCGCGGAAGAAGCAGACGCAGCCTGTCAACCGCCTGCGGACAGCTTTTTCGGGCTTGTGACGCGGAGTATGGGCGGGTTCTACAACGTGCGTACGCAGGCGCGCACTTATGCCTGCAAACCGCGCGGTATCTTCCGCAAGGAAAAGACAATCCTGCTCGTCGGCGACCGGGTGCGGATCGAACCGCTGCCCGATGGTTCCGGCGTAATTACAGAGCTTATGGCGCGCAAAAACTGTTTTGCGCGCCCTCCCATATCCAACCTTGATAAACTGTTTATCGTTCTTTCCACCACAAAACCCGCGCCCGATTTTTTGTTTGCCGATAAGCTCACCGTCGTGTGCGCCTGCAGCGGGGTCGAACCCGTCATCGTTGTGAACAAAAGCGACCTGTGCGCGCCGGACAGCGTTGCCGCCCCTTATGAAAAGGCGGGGTACGCCGTCGTAGCGGCCAGCGCAAAAACAGGCGCGGGCCTGGAGGAGATTCTGCGCCTCGCCCACAGCTGTATCAGCGCGTTTGCTGGATTTTCCGGAGCCGGGAAATCCAGCCTGCTTTCCCGGCTGCTTCCCGAACAGCTGGAAACGGGCGCAGTAAATGAAAAGCTGGGCCGGGGCCGGCACACAACCCGTCACACCGAGCTGTTCGCCATCGCGCCGGATTCGTATATTGCCGATACCGCCGGGTTCTCCTCGCTCGACATACTGCGCAGCCGTACCCTGCGGAAAGAGGACCTGCAAAATGCCTTTCCGGAGTTTCGCCCCTGTCTCGGCAAGTGCCGCTGGAACGCCTGCACGCACCTGCAAAAGGAGCAGGACTGCGCGGTGCGCGAAGCCGTTCAGTCCGGTACGGTCGCCCCTTCCCGTTATGAGAGTTACTGTACGCTGTTCGAGCAGCTCAAGGCGCGGCCCGACTGGGCGTAGCAGCGCAAAGGCACGGTTCCCGGCTGAGGGCTGCCACGCACGGCACGGTACGGCCCAACTGAGCGCGGCAGCGCAAAGCATGGCCCGGCGCGGCCGGGCGCAGGGGAACACAGTCTCTCAACCTCAACTGGGGACTGCCCGCCTACCGTACTGCACATATATGAAAGAAAAAGGCTTTTAAGCGTGCATTGCTTTAAACGTCTTATTCAGTTGGAGCATAGTCAAATTTAACGACACAACACGTAAGCATGCGGATCCATCTGAGTGAGGTAATCAGCCGCCCAGCAGCGCAGCAGGTTTTGCCGCACACAAAATGCCCCGCCGTACGGCGGGGCATTTTTGCATTGATTTGTATCAGGGCAGCTCGGCCAGCGTCTTTTTCAACGCGGCGAGCCCTTTGTCGGTTTCCGCCTTTGTAATTGTCAGCGGCGGAAGCAGGCGCAGTACTGATTTTGCCGAAAGCGCGATCAGCCCGTTCTCACGCAGCTTTGTCAGCAGATCCGCAACTTCGACGCCAACGAGCTCTACGCCGATCATCAGGCCCATACCGCGCACATCGCCGATATGCGGGTCCATAAACCCGCGGATTTTGCCGCGGATATACTCGCCCCGGGACGCCACCGTCTCCAGCATACCCGGCTCGGACAACCGCTCCAGAACAGCAAGCGCGCCTGCGCAGGCGATGGGGTTTCCGCCGAAGGTAGAGCCGTGCGAAGACTTGCCCATCACCCCGGCCAGCTTCTTGTTGCACAAAAACGCGCCGATCGGCAGGCCGCCGCCAAGCCCCTTTGCAAGGGTGACAATATCCGGCTTCACCCCGTACTGCTGACTGGCCAGGAACGTACCGGTACGGCCCGTCCCGGTCTGCACCTCATCGCATATGAGAAGAATATCCTTCTCCGCCGCAAGCGCCGCCGCCTTCTGGAAAAACTCCCTGTCGAGCGGCATCACGCCGCCCTCGCCCTGAACCGGTTCGAGCATAACGGCGCAGACCGTACCGTCCAGCGCCGCCTCCAGCGCGGCAATATCGTTTGCAGGCACGAACTTGAAACCCTCGGTAAATGGGAAGAAATAGTTGTGGAACACGTCCTGACCGGTTGCGGACAGGGTTGTCAGTGTCCTGCCGTGGAAGGAGTTTACCAGCGTCACTATGGTGTGGCGGCCCTTTCCGTACTTGTCAAAGCTGTATTTGCGCGCAAGCTTGATCGCGCCCTCGTTGGCCTCCGCACCGGAGTTGCCGAAAAACACCTGTTCCATACCGGCGATATTGCACAGCGCTTCGGCGAGCAGGATATAGTTCGGCGAATAGTAAAGGTTGGAGACGTGTGCGAGCTGCTTTGCCTGCGCCTGTACTGCGCGTACCCATTTGCGGTCCGCATAGCCGAGGGAATTGACGCCGATGCCGCTGCCGAAGTCGATATACTCCCGCCCGTCCGCGTCAAAGAGCTTCGCGCCCTTGCCGCGCACAAACAGGACGGGGCTCCTGCCGTACGTTGGCATGACGTAGTGTTCGTCGATATTCCGCATGATTTCCAGATTCATTTCCATTGTCACACCGCCTTGTCTTACTTAGGATTCATTCCTGTTTCTGTTTGCAGTCGTTTGCTGTTCCATCTATCGTTCCATAAAACCGCCGCGCACCGCGCCGGAAGCATCCGTAGGCCGGGCCAAAGCGCAAGTTCTCTTCAACGGCGCGCAAAACGGCAAAAAGCGCAACGCGCACCGGGAAAAACAGGCCCGCAAAATCCTGCCGCACAGGGACAGCCGCCGGCCGTCGGCGCCTCCGGGAATACAACAGCATGGATAGGGCGTATCTGCCGCCCCGCCCGTGCGGGCCCTGGCGGTGAAATTACAGCACGGTCGTGCCGCCGCCGATGCCGGCCAGGTGCCGGAGCACCGCATGTTTTTCGCGCCCGTCGAGAATCGCCGTGCCGCACACGCCGCCGCGCACCGCGCCTGCGCAGCAGTCAATCTTGGGCAGCATCCCGCCCGCAATCACTCCGCTTTCAATCAGGTCTGCAATTTCCTCCACATGCAGCGCACGTATAAGGGTCGACTCGTCGTTTTTATCGCGCAGCACGCCCTTCACATCGGTGATCAGCGCCAGCCGGTCCGCGCCGAGCGCTACTGCAATGGCCGCGGCCGCAGTGTCCGCGTTGATATTGAGCGCGCCGCCGTCCTCGCCCAGCGCGACAGTGGAGACAACGGGCAGAAAACTCTGGTCCAAAAGCCCGGCCAGGGCCGACGCATCCACGCCTGTCACCTCTCCCACAAGGCCGAGGTCCCTGTCCGTACGGCGGCGCGCGCGCAGCAGGGCGCAATCCAGCCCGCTCAGGCCAAGCGCCTTGGCGCCTCTGCCGGAGAGCTGCGCCGCAAGCATTTTGTTAATCTTGCCGCACAGTACCATCTGTACAATTTCCATCGTATCCGGGTCGGTGTAGCGCAGGCCGTCTACAAACCGCGGTTCGATTCCAACCCGCCCGAGCATGGCGTTGATTTCAGAGCCGCCGCCGTGCACGAGCACAATACGCACCCCGGCCCCGTGCAGATATGCGATGTCGTCGATCACTGCGCGCTGCAGCTCGGGGTCTGCGATCGCGTTTCCGCCGTATTTGACGACGACCGTTTTCCCTCTGTACGCGGCGGCCGCCGCCGCAGATATATTGTCCGTCATATACTCTCCCCCAGAAAAAACAGGAATTGTTCTCAGTTTATCAGGTCCGGTAATCTCCGTTAATGCGCACATAGTCGTAGGTCAGGTCGCAGCCGTAGCCCGTTGCGGAACAGGGGCCGTCGCCGACGGTTATGTCGATCACAATGGTGCCAGCGGAGAGCACTTTTTTTGCTTCGTCCTCGTCAAAGGGCGTGCCCCTGCCGTTTTGGGCGACGGTCACGCTGCCAGTGACGGAACGCAGGATAATGCCGACGCTGTCCACGTCGAAATCCGCGCCGCTGTAGCCGAGCGCGCACAGGATCCGGCCCCAGTTCGCGTCCTCGCCGAACATGGCCGTTTTTACCAGCGGCGAGTTTATGACGGCCATGGCGCAGGTTTTGGCCGCCTCTTTTGTGTCCGCGCCGCTGACGACGCATTCAAGCAGCTTTGTGGCGCCTTCGCCGTCGGTCGCGATGGCGCGCGCCATGTCGGCGCACAATTCGGTCAGGGCCGTGACGAAGGTGCGGTACGCCTCTCCCCTGTCTGTAATCCGGCTGTTGCCGGCAAGGCCGCTGGCGAGCACGGTTACCATGTCGTTGGTGCTCGTGTCGCCGTCGATACTGATCATGTTGAACGTCTCGCCGACGACCTCGGTCAGGGCCGCCTGCAGCATTGGACCGTCAATGTCCACATCGGTGGTGATAAAGCAGAGCATGGTGGCCATATTCGGGTTAATCATGCCCGATCCTTTTGCGATCGCACCGATCCGGCATTCCCTGCCGTCCAGTTCAAACCGGAAGGAGAGCTGTTTCGGGCGGGAATCCGTCGTCATAATCCCCAGCGCGGCGTCGGTCGCGCCGTCCTCGGACAGGCGGCTGACGAGCATGGGCACGCCGCGGTAGAACGGATCCATATTAATCGGCTCGCCAATCACGCCGGTGGAAGCGATAATGATCTCCTCCGGGGCAATGGAAAGTTCCTTTGCCAGCAGGCCGCATATCTCGTTGGCGCGGTCAATCCCGTCTATGTTGCAGGTATTGGCGTTGCCGCTGTTGCAGATCACAGCGCGGGCTTTGCCGTCGCGCAGGTGTTCCTGGGTCACATACAGGGGCGCGCCCTTGACCTTGTTTGTGGTGTATACCGCGGCCGCATCGCACAATTTTTCGCAGACGATAAGCGAAAGATCGTTTTTCGTGCGGTTTTTGCGGATGCCGCAGTGGACGCCCGCAGCCGTAAAGCCCTTGGGATAGGTAATAGATTCGTGTATTTTCTCCATAAATGCCATAACGGTGCTCCTTCTCGTATATTGGGGGGCGCGAACTGCCTGCGCCGCGCCGGAATATCGCCCGCGCCTGCGCCGGGGCAGGCCGCCGGGCAAGACAGGTAAGTTACAGTTACAGTTACAGTTACAGTTACAGTTACAGTTACAGTTACAGTTACAGTTGCAGTTACAGTTGCAGTCGCAGTCGCAGCCGCAGTCGCAGTTGCAGTTGCAGGCACAGCCGCATTCCCGTTGACCTTTCCTCGGCGTCGCGGCCGCCCTGTCCGCTTCGCCGCCGCGCGCTAATGAAAAATTCCGCAGCGCGGGCAGGTCGCGCCGCCGCTAAGCGGTCCAAAATGCCCCTGGCCTGGTCCGCAGACCGGCGCGCGTGGCTGCGGCGACGCGCGAATGGACAGGATTGCGGCGAATGCACGACGCGTCTTCGCCGCGCAGCCGCAAACGCATGTACAGCCGCAATTCCAAAGCCCCGGTCTTCCGTTCCTTTATTCCCCTGCCGTACGCGCGCCGCCCGGCGCGCATGCCGCGCAGCCATCGCAGGCGGTCGGGGCGGACTTCCCATTTCGGGCGCTTGGCCCGCTCCGTGCCGCGCGCCCCGCATCGACGGCGGGGATCAGAACGCGGGCGGGATCATCTCCAGGCCGCAGGTCTCCGCCAGCCCGAACATGAGGTTCATATTCTGAATCGCCTGGCCCGCCGCGCCCTTGACCATGTTGTCAATGGCCGAAAGCAGGACGACGGTGCCGGTCCGTTCGTCAAACTCAATCGCTATATCGCAGTAGTTTGAGTATTTCACGTATTTAATGTCCACCTTGTCAACCACGCGCACAAAGGGCTCGCCGCGGTAGAAATCGCAGTACGCCTCGCGCAGCGCCTGTGCGGTCACGCCCGGCGCGGGCGTCGCGTAGATGGTGGAGAGGATACCGCGGTTAACGGGCAGCAGATGCGGAACAAAGGTGACGCGCACCTGTTCTCCCGCAAGTTTTGTCAGCGTCTGTTCCATCTCAGGCGTATGCCGGTGCTGCGCGATCTTGTATGCGGAAAACGCCTCGTTCGCCTCCGGGAAATGCGAACCCAGGGTCAGGCCCCGGCCCGCGCCGGTCACGCCGGACTTGGAATCTATAATCACATGTCCTGTGCGAAGCAGCCCGCGTTTCAGAGCGGGGGCGAGCGCAAGCGCGACGGACGTCGGGTAGCAGCCGGGGTTCCCGATCACGCGCGCGGCGCGTATCTCGTCGCGGAACAGCTCGCACAGGCCGTATACGGCCCGTCGGTGCAAGTCCCTGTCCTCATATTCGCCGCCGTACCACTGTCTGTAATCGTCCTCGCTGTCCAGTCGGAAATCCGCGCCAAGGTCGATAAACGCCTTGCCCGCGCGGTCGCACTTTGCGGCGATCTGCTGGGACAGGCCGTGCGGCAGGGACGCGAACACGCACTCGCTGCGTTCGATTACTTCGTCCGGCGTACCGAGCCGGGCGCATACGCTGTCCAGCAAATTGGGGTACACCGCCTCGATCTGTTCTCCTAGAAAGCTCTCGGAGCTGAGCGCGGCAAGCTCCGCCGCCGGGTGCCGCGCCAGCAGCCTGCACAGCTCCACGCCCGCATAGCCTGTCGCGCCGATGATCCCGGCCTTTACTTTTCCGTCCGCCATTACGCTTTCTCCTCTCTCTGCTCAATAAACGCGCGCAGACATTCGAGCTGATGCTTCACTGAAGCGGGGCCCGGCCCGCCGCAGCCGTTTCGCAGCGCGGCGCAGGCAGTCACGTCCACAGCGCTGTAGATATCTTCGTCAAACGCGGGGCAGAATGCGCGGTATGTCTCGAGCGGCAGCCGTTCGAGATCAGTGTCGTGCGCAATACAGTACGCGATCAGCGTGCCGACGATTTTATATGCGTCGCGGAAGGCCAGGCCCTTGCGCACAAGGTAGTCGGCGCAGTCGGTCGCATTGATAAACCCGCCGGCCGCCGCCGCGCGCATGCGGTCGGTATGTACGGTGATCGTCTCAAACATGGGCGTAAACACGTCCAGGCAGAGTTTGACGGTGTCCACCGCGTCGAACACGGCCTCTTTGTCTTCCTGCATATCCTTGTTGTAGGCCAGCGGCAGTGATTTCATCATGGCCAGCACTGCGACAAGGCTGCCGTATACCCTGCCCGTCTTACCGCGCACCAGCTCGGCTACGTCCGGGTTCTTCTTTTGCGGCATGATGGACGAGCCGGTGGAATACGCGTCGTCGAGCGTGATAAAGCCGAATTCGCCGCTGCTCCAGAGGATGATTTCCTCCGAGAACCGGGACAGATGCATCATAAGAATCGAAATCGCGCCGAGCAGTTCTATGACAAAATCACGGTCGGCCACGCTGTCCATGCTGTTGGCGGTCACGGCGCGGAACCCCAGCGCCTTGGCCACTGCGTCGCGGTCGATGGGATAGGTCGTCGTCGCCAGCGCGCCGGAACCGAGCGGCATCTCGTCCATGCGCGTATAACAGTCGTCCAGCCGGCCGTAGTCGCGCTTGAGCATCTCGGCATAGGCGAGCAGATGGTGCCCAAAAGTAACGGGCTGCGCCCGCTGCAAATGGGTGTATCCCGGCATGACCGTGCCGGCGTGCAGATTGGCCATGTTAAACAGCCCCTTCTGCAGGCGCAGAATCAGCCGCTGGATGTCTCGCACCTGTATTTTCAGGTGCATGCGCAGGTCGAGCGCGACCTGGTCGTTGCGGCTGCGTGCGGTGTGCAGGCGTTTGCCCGTCTCGCCCAGGCGTTCCGTCAGCACCTGCTCGACGAACATGTGGATGTCCTCCGCCGTCGGGTCAAGCGCAAGCGTGCCCGCTTCCAGGTCGTCCAAAATGCGCTGCAGCTCCCGCACGATCTCGTCGCTGTCCTGCTGCGGGATAATCCCGCACGCGCCAAGCATGGCCGCGTGGGCCATACTGCCCTGTATATCTTCTCGGTACATGCGGGCGTCGAACGCCAAAGACGAATTGAAATCGTTCACCTTTTCATCCGTCTGTTTCTGGAACCTGCCCGCCCATAGTTTCATCAGTCCATGTCCTCCATTTTAAGCCATACCTTATATAATATATATACAACGCGCGGCGCGGCCTGCGCAGGCCGCGCCGGTATTGGCAAACTTACTGCTGGGAGCGCTTCTGGTCGAGCAACGCCTTGACCTTGATGGGCAGGCCGAACAGATTCACAAATCCCTCGCTGTCCTTCTGGTTATAGATCGCGTCCTCGCCGAAGGTGGCGACTTCCTCGTCGTACAGGGTGTAGGGCGACGTAACGCCGGCGTTGATGATGTTGCCCTTGTACAGCTTGAGCCGCACCTCGCCCGTCACGGTCTTCTGCGTCTCGTCCACAAAGGCGCTGAGCGCCTCCCGCAGCGGCGTAAACCACTGTCCGTTGTATACGAGCTCCGCAAATTTATGGGAAACGCCCTGCTTGTAGTGCTGGGTGTCGCGGTCGAGGCAAATGGTCTCGAGCACCTCGTGCGCATGGTAGAGGATCGCGCCGCCCGGCGTCTCGTACACGCCGCGCGACTTCATGCCGACAAGGCGGTTTTCCACCATATCGAGAATGCCGATGCCGTTTGCGCCGCCGAGTTCGTTGAGTTTTTGCAGCAGCTCCACACAGCCGAGCTTCTTGCCGCCGAGGGATACCGGCACGCCCTGTTCAAAACCGATGGTAATATAGGTCGGCTTGTCCGGCGCCTTTTCCGGCGAAACGCCGAGTTCCAGGATCTTGTCGTAATCCGGCTCGTTCGCCGGGTCTTCCAGGTCGAGCCCCTCATGGGAGAGATGCCAGATGTTCTTGTCCTTGGAATAGTTGGTCTCACGGCTGATCGCCAGCGGGATATTGTGCGCTTCCGCGTAATCGATCTCCTCATCGCGGGACTTGAGCGACCATTCGCGCCAGGGCGCGATGATCTTCATCTCCGGCGCGAGAGCCTTAATGGTCAGTTCAAAGCGCACCTGATCGTTGCCCTTGCCCGTGCAGCCGTGGGCGATGGCGTCTGCGCCCTCAGCCTTGGCGATCTCCACAATCCGCTTGGCGATCACCGGGCGTGCGAAGGAAGTGCCGAGAAGGTACATACCCTCGTACTTTGCGCCGGCCTTGAGGGTCGGGTATATGTAATCCTGAATAAACTCCTCCGTCAGATCCGCCACATAGAGCTTGGACGCGCCCGTCTTTTTGGCCTTTTCTTCGAGCCCGGTCAGCTCCGCGCCCTGCCCCACGTCGCCCGCGACGGCGATGACTTCGCAGTTATCGTAGTTTTCCTTAAGCCAGGGAATGATGATCGACGTGTCCAGCCCGCCCGAATAGGCGAGCACCACTTTTTTAACTTTTTCCATAGTGAAAGCCTCCCAACCGCTGTATGCATAATATATTTAAGATTATACAGAATCCTGTTTAAAAATGCAATAGCTTTTTAAAAAAAATCAGATTTTTCAGGAACTTGACAGTATGAATATGCATTTAATGCGAATATATATGCAATAACACATTCCCCGCGGCGGCCATTAAATATACTGGATGCGCATCAGGTCTGTCCGCGCCTGGCCGATGGCGGCGCTGGCCATGACGACGAGGTCGCCGTTTTGGACAAGGCCGGTCTCTTTGGCGCGGTCGACGGCGTGCGCGAGCAGCTTATCGGTATTGAACTGCTCCTCGGCCAGAACGGGATGCACGCCCCAGGCAAGGCTGAGCTGGCGGCAGGATTTTTCGTCCATACAGGGCGCGATAATGGGGCATTGCGGGCGGTGGTTGGACAGGTCGCGCGCCGTGCGTCCCGTGCGCGTGACGGCGATCACCGCCGCAACGTCGAGCGTAACGCTGGCAAGGCACGCGCAGTTGCAGACGGCGTTGGGGATATCGTCGTTGATGTCGAGCTTGTTGACGATGTACCTGTGCCGGTAGTCGATCGAACGCTCGGTAGCGCAGGCAATATCAACCATGGCCCGCAGGCTTTCAACCGGATACTGGCCGCTTGCCGATTCGCCCGAGAGCATGATGGCCGTCGTCCCGTCGTAGACGGCGTTGGCGATGTCGGATACTTCGGCGCGGGTGGGGCGCGGGTTGCTGACCATGGATTCCAGCATCTGCGTAGCGGTGACAACCTGCTTGCCGCGGCGGTAACAGCGGTCGATCACGTGCTTTTGAATGGCGGGGATCTCTTCAAACGGGGTCTCTACGCCAAGGTCGCCGCGGGCGACCATCACGCCGTCGCTCGCTTCGATGATCTCCTCCAGATTCTGAATGCCGCGCATATTTTCAATTTTGGATATAATCTGTATATCCCTGCCGCCGTTTTCATCGAGCAGGGCGCGCAGATCGTGCACGTCCTGCGCACGGCGCACAAACGAGGCCGCGACAAAATCCACATCCTGACTGATGCCGAAGAGCAGATCGCTGCGGTCCGCCTCGCTGATATAGGGCATGTCAATATCGGAATTGGGCAGGTTGATGCTCTTGCGGTCGGAGAGCCGCCCGCCGTTGAGCGCCTGGCAGACAACGTCGCCGCCGCGCACACTGGTGACGGTAAACGCGACCTTGCCGTCGTCCACGAGAATGCGGGCGCCGGGCGCGACATTCTCCGCAAGGCGCGGGAAGGACACCTGCACTCCCGTCTCGTCGCCTTCGCAGGGCGCGGCGCGGAAGGTGAATTCCTGGCCCTCCCGGAGCACGGCCTCGCCGCCGCGGAATTTGCCGAGGCGTATCTCCGGCCCCTTGGTGTCGAGCATAATGGCGGTGTGCAGCCCGTGCTTCCGGCGCAGTTCCTTTACGCGGTCCATGCGCGCCTTGTGGTCGGCATGCGTCCCGTGCGAAAAGTTAAACCGGGCGCAGTCCATGCCTGAGAGCATGAGCTGTTCCAGAACGCCCGCGCCGTCCGAAGCGGGCCCCAGCGTGCAGATGATCTTCGTTTTTCTCATAGTACTCTCCCATCGTTTGCCGCGCATTACGCGCGGTATGCAAAGCCGCGGCGCGGGGCGGACGCGGGTTTTCCGTTTCCGCCCCTTGCGCACGGTATCGATTGCTACCAAATTATAACATTCGCAAAAAGCCCTGTCAATGAACCTTGCGGTCCTTTTCCTTATTTTACGGAATCTACACACAAACTATACAAAAGAAGCGGACGGCACGCGCCGTCCGCTTCTTCGTATTCTGTCAGTATAACGGCGACATAAATTCCTGCTGCGGTATTTTTTCCAGTACAATCGCACCGCTTATGGTGCTGAGTCTGATCTCCGCGCCGCCGTCGTTATACACCGCCTCGTCCTTGTCGCCCAAAACGGGGAATTCGCACTGGAAATTGCCGCTGACGCTGTCATGGCGAACCGTAAACCCCTGATTTTCCGGCAACCGCAGCAAAAGATCGCCGCTGACGCTCTCCGCGACAATGCTGTCCGGGCAGCGTATGTTGCAGTCCAGTTCCATGCCGCCCGACACGCCGTCAAAAGCGACCTGACCGAACACGCCGCCAAGGGTCACGCCGCCGCTGACTGTGTCCACCCCAAGCGTATCCGCGTACAGCTCCATACCCGAAACTGCGCCGCTCACACCGTCAAGGGAAAGCACGCCGCATTGCATATCCGCAAGCTCAACATGCCCGGAAACAAAGCTGATCTTCGTGTCCTGCGCGCCCACGCCGTCTACATAAACCCAGGCCGACCCCGCGTTCACCGTAAATTTCTCAAGCCCGACGGCCACAAGCGTCTGCGGCACTTTTACAACGAGCTGCTTTTCTCCTGCGCGCCAAAAATCGAACCCGCGCCGCGGCGCGCTGTACTGAATGATGAGCTTGCCGTCGCGCAGAAGGTAGCGCATTTCATCGCGCGCTGTTTTTGCGCCCTGCTCCTCCATGGTAATCTCGCGGCCCTCCGCCGCTTCAATACGCACATTGCCCGCCGTCCAGTTGATTTCAATCTCTTTAATTCCGTATGCCTGCACCGCCCCGCCGCCGACGGTGTAAAGTTCGCTGTCCTCATAGGAAATACTGCCGCCCGTGACGAAACGGAAAAACTGACCGGGGAACAGACCGGGATAGCAGAGCGCCAGGACGAATATAGCAACAAGCGCAACCAGCGCCACCGACCATACGACAAGCCGTATCCATGCTGAAGTACGCATTTTATTCCCTCCCTCACTTTGTCAAGTCGAAAATAGCTTTCAGTACCCCGGTCGCCGCGCCGGCAATCGGGAACAGAAGCCAGGTGATATGCCAGGCCTGCGTAAAAAAGCTGATCAGGAAATATGCCACTACAACCAGCGACCAGACCGCGCCGGAAACAGCTTTGAATACTTGGGCGCGGCTGTCGTTTCTGTCCTTCCACTCGCGGAACTGTTCGACCATTGTGTCGTCCGTTTTCCGGTAGCTGGGTTTCGTCATGCCGTTGTAGATGAGCAGTCCGGTAGCCGCGGCGCAGAATACAAACAACAGCACGGGGCCCCAGATGTTGGGCAGTAAAATGCAGGGCACCACGCTTAAAATATACAGCATGACCGCCGCCGCAACAAACGCCGCGGACCGCGACCGCCTGCGCTCGTAATCGGTCTGCGCGGCCGGCGCCGGCTGCGCGTCGGTATTGAGTGTGGCGATTAAGTCGCCCACATCCCCCACGCCTGCAACGGCAATATTGAACGCGGCCTGTTCGCTGCGTCCCTCCGCCAGCAGATCGTTGTATTTTTCATATAGGTTTTGGAGCATTTCTTCTTTAAGCTCTACGGTTTTTAACGTATTCGGCGCATCTTTAAACAAGTTTTCGATGTACTCTCTTAGTTTGTCGTACATAAATGGTTACCCCCTGTCAATGAAAGAATCAATCATTGTTTTTGCCCGGTTCCATTCGTCAATGCGCGCCTGTAGAGAAAGCCGGCCCTGCGGGGTAATGGTGTAGTACCTCCGACGCGCGCCCGTATTTTCGTCGCCCCAGTAGGATTGAATGCACCCGGCCTCTTCCAGCCGGCGGAATGCGGTGTAAAGAGTCGCCTCTTTGAGTTCAAACCCTCCGTCCGTCTTTTGAAGAATAGCTTTGTTGATTTTGTAGCCGTAGCTGTCCCCATCGAGCAGATGAGCAAGGATGATCATTTCCGTGTTCCCGCGGATCAGATCCGATGCAATAGACACAGCGCATATCCCTCCTTTGCCGTTATTATATGGTCTGTGTGCCAGGCAACTGGCCTGGCCGCTATTTATATAATAACCTTATATACCTCGCCTGTCAAGGTATATTTTATAAAAGCATATGTATGCCGCAGCGCGCAGCGCGTAATGCGCACCGGGCGTTTTCCGGCCCAACGCATCCCAAACCCGGCAATACCGGACTGCGTCCAGCAAATGCCGCTCCTCCGGGTCGCCCGCAACGCAGGCGCAAAAAAGCGGCGCCGCCCAAATTGGCAGCGCCGTATATGTGCCGTGCTAAGGTTTCGGCGGGTAAACGCCTAATCCATATAAGGTTTTATTTCGTTTGTACGCCCGAGGATATAATCCGTGCTTGTTTTGTACAGGATTGCCAGCTTCATAATGCATTGGACCGGGATACTGCTGTCGCCGCTTTCAAACGCGGCGTAGGCGCGCGTCGTTACGTTCAAATATTCGGCCACCTGATCTTGCGTCATTTCATGGCTTTCGCGTAATTCTTTGATCCGTCCATAATACATTGTACCTCACCTCAAAAATAGTATATAAGCCCGTAAGGTTCCTGTCAACATTTACAGCGAAAATATGAGGAAAAAATCACCAAACAAATGCGCAAAAGAAAATTTTAAATGTACAATTTCGCTTAAAACGTAATAACCGTTATTATATTCCCCTCTTTTCGCGCGCGGCGACGCGGACATTCTCCGCAATCGCCGTTCATTTGCACGGTATTTTGTAGCGGCGGGCCGGCGCCTAAATCATCCAGGCCGGAACCAGCCAGTTTTTACGGTCAAGCGGCAGCAGGTCGTTTGCCATACAGATGACGGCGCCGGGGCCGACGTTGACTTTCAATGCATTGATTCCTTCAAATTGACTTGACATTTCAAGCGGATCCAGAACGCTGAAATTTTTAATGGCGTCTTTCGCAGGAGACGCGGCCTTTTTTATTTCTATCGGATAGACTGTGCCGTTTTGATAAATCAGCAGATCGATCTCCTTATGATCCTTGTCCCGGTAATAGAAGATGGGCGCTTCCCTGCCAGCGTTGAGATAACTTTTATAAATCTCGGAAAAAACAAAACTCTCAAAGAATTGTCCCGACATGGCGCCCCGTTCCAATGCCTCCGGGTTGCCCCATTTAAGCAGATACGCCGCCAGTCCCGTGTCCAGAAAATGCAGCAGCGGCATTTTTATAACGCGTTTTAGAATGTTGTTATGATACGGCTGGACGAGCGCGATAATATGGGACGAAACAAGAATGGAAAGCCATTTTTTTGCGGTAGGCGCGGTAATACCGGCTGCGTTTGCCAGTTCTTCATAAATGACAGGCCTGGAAGTATGGGCGGCTGCCACAGTCATAAAGTTATAAAACTGCATTTCATCCGCAACCTGCGTTAAATCGCGAATGTCCCGCTGCAGATAGGTATCCACATAAGAACGGTAATAGGTTTCCCAGTCCATCTCAGGCGCAGCATGGAGTTCCGGCATGGATCCGCGAAAAATACGCTGGTAGAGTTCGTTCAGTTCCACTGGTTTTACATGGTCGATCCGCGCCATAAGCGTTTCAGGCTCTGTGGAAAAGGGTTCGCTTTGGTAACCGTATATTTCCGCGTTGGAAAGGCCGAGCAGGTTAAGAATCCCAACACGGCCGGCAAGGCTTTCGCTGACATTTTTCATCAATCGAAATACCTGAGAACCTGTAATCCAGAAATCTCCCTTGCGTCTGGATTTATCCACGCTCATTTTGATATAAGGCAGCAATTCCGTGGCATACTGAATCTCATCAATGAGAACGGGCGGCGTATACCGCTGCATAAACAGCGCCGGATCGGTTTTCGCAAGATACCGCACATCCGGATCGTCCAGCGTAACATACTTCCGGTCAGGTTCCATCATGCTGCGCAGCAGCGTTGTTTTTCCCACCTGCCGCGGGCCGGTGAGCAGAAGCACAGGAAACATTTTCGCAATGTTACGGACGGTCTCTTCCGCAGCTCGTTTGATATACATAAAATCACCTCCAAAACGAATCATGCAAATCCATGGCCATTCTAAAATGTAATTTTATTATAGCCAAACTTTTGGCTTTGTCAAGGTGAATACAAACGAGCAGGAAAAAATCAATTTCGCGATCTTAAATCATTATGCAATATTAATAGTAACCAGTCACTAAATTTTCCATTTAATTCAAAAAGTGAATCACAAATGAATTAAAAGTTGAATATAAAAAGCGAACTCAATTTGGGTTCACTTTTATCAAATGCATAATAAAATGCGATATACTATGAACAAGACGCGATTCGATAACTGCTGCGGGCAACCGCCACTCTACGCGACCCTGCGCCAATTAAAAAAATGCCGGTCTCCGCATAAATACGGTTTCCCGTACCCCCCCAATGCGGAGACTGGCATTCCTGTCTGGTTTGCGGCACAGTCCATGTGCGGTATATGTCAAAGGAACCCCGTTGTCTACTGATGCGCAACACGAACCAAATCCACTTACCATGTGCCTCTATACATATAATACCACATATTGTAAAATAAAGCAAGAGGTGATACTAAAAAATGTCAAATTTTATTCCGAAACAATATGACTATGTCCCTACTACAATAAGAATAGAAACGGAAAAACTTACTTTAATAGATACTGCGGCGGCAAAGCACGGTTTAAGTCGGAATGAATTTGTAAATCAGTGTATCGACTTTGCTTTATCACATATGCGTACGGATGAAGACTATTTTTCACCCGGCAAATAATCAGCGTTTTAAATCGTCCAGCGTGGAATCTATGTACTCCAGCAGGTCGCCGGGCTGGCAGCGCAGAATGCGGCACAAATAGCCCAAAGATTTTGTCGTCAGGGGCAGATCCTGCCGAATTCTCTGCAGCGTGTTTGAATGAATGCCTTTCGTGTTCAAATAGTAGTATGAAATGTTGTGTTCTTTCATGTAGTCTCTCATTGGCTGATAGGATATCGGCATCTGTTTCACTCCTTTTCATTCTGTCTGTCCTGTTTTTCCGGCGGAATATATTCCAGGATATCTTCTATTTTGCAGTCGAGTACATAACAGATTCTTGCAAGAACGTCCGCGTCGAAACGCGTAATCGTATTGTTTTGAGCTGTGTTCGTTGCAACTCAGCGCTTCGACGCTACGTCACCGTTTTTAAGGCATCCCTTTTATTTTTTTAATTTATCCATAGAAAAGCGAATATAGGTTCGCTTTCCTTTTATATAAAAAGCAGTCAAATAAACTTTTTAGGAATAAAATATTCCTTTTCTGTATCATCACGCATATGTAATAAAGCAAAATATATGCATTGGTTAAGAAATTCATTCCTACTTATATTATATTTTAACGCAATTTTATCTATTAAGTCAAGTCTGGATGCTTCAATTCTAATCGTAGTAGCAGTAAACTTATATTTTTTAGGAGTGAATTCCGGCATATGTTCCCCTCCATATTATGATTTTGTTTCATTATAAGCCAAAACCGAAATTACATCCTAGTGAATATATTCACCTATCCTTTGTGTTGATTTGCCGGGTACGCCATATCGCACGCATGCGCACTCCCATCGCGTCCCCCCTTTGCGTGCGGCAGGTGTTTCCCAAATAGATGGCGCGGTCCGCCGGGGGGTGTCCGCGCCAAACCACTTCAGCGCTTTCGCCGGAAGCATACCCGGCAAGGCGCGTAATCACCGGCGCGGGCGGCGTCGCGTCCGCCCGCGCCCACCTCAAAAGCCACATCGGCCGTACGCGCCCGCGGGGGTTTTCATTCCTTCCCTCGCGAAATCACCCCGGCGCATGGCCGCAAACCTCCCTTCGGCGCGCGTTCCGGCACCAGAGAACGCGCGCCGATCCCTGTTTTCGTACGGGATGGCACGCCGCCCGGTATAACAGCGTCAGATAATCCTTATTGTATAATAATGCCGGGAAATCCGGTGCGCTTTATTGGGGCTTCAGATACATGCGTTTCTATTGTCAGATAAGCTTTATGTATTATCAGGTATACCTTGCTCTATTGTCAGATAAGTTTTAAATATTATCAGGTATACCTTGTTCTATTATGAAATATATTTTGTCCCATTTTCAGATAAGGCCTTCTTTATTATAAGATAACTTTATTCTATTATGAGATAAGCTATAACCATTATAAGATACGCTATGTTTATCGCAAAATACTGTTGTTCTCATAAACAGATAATGTCATTGTGAAATAAGCGTTATACTATTGCAAAGTACGTTTTATTCTATTATCAGATATACATATTTGTTTTTGCCGCCCCCGCCGCTTCAAACCGTATGTTTTACTGTAATTACCTGAAAGATATGTTTCAATTATCTTTTGCTATAACAAATTTTATCTTTTTATAACCATGCTTATCTCTCGCCCCAATCAATCTTATATCATAATACCGGCGCTTTTATCGGCGGGCGCAAAAAGAGCGGGGGACGCAACAGCGTCCCCCGCTCTTTTACAAATACGCCGCGCCGTTCCTTACGGGCCGGCAAAACGCGCGGCCCCAGCAGTGCGGAACAGCACGCCCTATTTCAGTATGCTCTCAATAAACTCGCGGATCCGCGGGTCTTTGGGCGCGTCAAAAATCTCCTCTTTCGTCCCCTGGCCGATAATGCCCTCGTCCGTCATAAACAGAATCTTATCCGCCGCCTCTTTTGCAAAGCCCATCTCATGGGTGACGACGATCATCGTCATGCGTTTCTGGGAGAGCCGGCGCATAACGGCGAGCACCTCGGCGGTGAGCTGCGGGTCGAGCGACGAGGTGGGCTCGTCAAACAGCAGCACATCCGGGTTCATCATCAGCGCGCGGGCGATGGCGACGCGCTGCGCCTGTCCGCCCGACAGTTCGGAAGGATACGCCGCCGCCTTTTCGGAAAGGCCTACTTCCTCCAGCGTCTGCATGGCGCGTTCCTTTGCCGAATCCTTGTTCTCCTTCCGCACGGTGACGGGCGCCATAATCAGGTTATCGAGCACGGACATGTGCGGGAACAGGTTGAACGACTGGAAAACCATGCTCATCTTGGAGCAGACTTCGCGCGCCTCGCTTTCCTTTACATACACGCCGCCGCGCAGCAGCGGCCGGCCTTCGATTACAATATCGCCGCCGTCGGCCTTTTCCAGATTGATCAGGCACCGAAGCATGGTGCTTTTGCCCGCGCCGGACGGGCCGATGACCGCGACGGTCTGGCCGGCCTCCACATGAAAGCTGACATTGTCGAGCACTTTGAGCGCGCCGAAGCTCTTGGACAGATTTTTCACTTCAATCATATTCATTGTCAATACCTGTATTTTTTCTCAAGGCTTGCAAAGAACCTGGAGAGGACGAAATTCATCGCGAGGTAGAATACCGCCGCGACGAGGTAGGCGGTCGCGTCCACTTCACGGTTGACGGTGGCCTTTGCGAAATAGAGAATTTCCGTCACGCCGATGGCAGTGATAAGCGCGGTGTCCTTGACAAGGGTAATGCACTCGTTGCTGATGGAGGGCAGGGTCACCCGCAGCATCTGCGGCAGAACGACCTTGCGCAGCGTCTGCCACCGGGACAGGCCCAGCACTTTTGCAGCCTCATACTGCCCCGGCTGGATGGACAGCAGTCCGCCGCGGAAAATCTCGCAGAAATAGGCCGCGTAGTTAAGCACAAAGGCCACGCAGGCGGCTGTGTACCTGTCCATGGTCAAAAACTGGTTCAGGCCGGGGATAAAGGCCAGTCCGTAATAGAAAAAATAGAGCTGCAGCAAAAGCGGCGTGCCGCGCATAATCCAGACATAGAAGCCGGATATGCTGCGCAGAACGCAGGATTTGCTCGTGCGCAGAAAGGTCATACCGAGCCCGAGCGGCAGGGAGAGCACCACCGTGATGGCGAACACGCCCAGGGTGTACTTCACGCCGGCCGCAAGCGAACCCGTGATGGTCGCTAAATAGGCCATGACATCCTCCAATTCGGCAAATACTGCCCGCGCAAGAGCCCGCGCGGGCAGTACGGCTCAATTCCGTAGTAATCCGTTATTCCGCTTCGCTCACGCCGTTTTCCAGCATATAGTAGCCGACGACCTCGTCGATTACCAGCGCGTCGATGCGCCCGGTCTGCAGGTCCATAAACGCGGAGACGTTCTCCGGGTATTCGGGGATTTCCTTGACCTGCTCATGAATGGGGTCAGCCATCAGCGCGTCGAGCGCAGTAGAACCCTTCTGCAGGCCGACGACCTTGTCCTTCAGATCGTCCTTGGTCTTAATATCGGAATCCGCCGGAACGATGATGATCTGCTTATTCGCAATATACGCCTTGGGGATAAACATTGCTTCAAGGCGCTCTTCGTTAACGGACATGCCGTTCCAGATGCAGTCGATCGCGCCGGAGGAAAGTTCGAGTTCTTTGGAATCCCAGTCGATCGGCTGGAGCTTCAGCTCTATGCCGAGGCGGGAGCAGACCTCTGTGGCAAGGTCGATATCGAACCCGACGATGTTGTTGTCGGCGTCGCGGTAGCCCATCGGCGGGAAGCTGTCGTCCAGGCCCATGACGAGCACGCCCGCCTCTTTGACCTTATCCCAGCTGTCGTCGGTCGCCTCGACTTCGGAATAGTACTCCGCGTCCTTGAGCGCCTTGTCCTCGCCAAACCACTTTTCGGAAATCTCGGCGAACTTGCCGTCCTCGATCATTTCGTCGAGCGTCTGCTGCACTTTCATGCCGAGCGCATAGTCCTCCTTACGGAAACCAATGCCGTATTCCTCGGCCGCCAGCGTATCCTCCAGCACGACAAATTCCGTAGCCTCGCTCTTTTTACAGCCCGCGAACGCGGCGCACAGCATAAGCGCGCAGAGAAGAATAGAAAGAATCCTTTTGCCCTTCATTTCAGTTTCACCTCAAAATTTTATTTGACAACAGTATATACTTTACTGCATTAAATTGCTAATGCAAAAGAAGATGGGTTTTTCAACTATACGACCAATTTACTTTTAAATTCACCGTTTTTCGCCTGTTTTTGCAAATTTTCAATCTTTCGGCAATAAAAGGTCTGCGAACGCTTTGTTTTTTCATCCGCGCCGCCGCATAATATCGGCGCGCGCCCGCATACTAAAACAGGAGGTGATTCACATGAGCCCAAAAGAACTGTCTTATATTGAAGATGCGCTGGGTCATGAGCAGCACATGCAGACCAAATGCAACGATTACGCGAACCAATTCCAGGACGCCGAGCTGGCCAATTTTGTCCGCCAGCTGAGCAATAAGCATCAGCAGGCCATGGCGCAGCTGTTTCAGCTGGTAAAGTAAAGGAGTGACTGAAATGGATGACAAGAACCTGATGGAGGACGTACTGCTTACCGTCAAAGGCGCGTGCGACCTGTATCTGCACGGCACCATCGAATCTTCTACCGCAAACGTGCACAACACGTTCGACCAGCGGCTGAACGAGACGCTGCAGATGCAGAATGAGATTTACAACAAAATGTCTGAAAAAGGCTGGTATCCCATGGAGACCGCACAGACGCAGCAGATCGACAAAGTACGGCAGAAATACGCCGCAAGCGTAAACTGACCGCGAACAAAAACCAGGCGAAAGAACCCCCGCCGGCCGAAAAGGCGGCGGATCGGGAAACATGCAGTGCGGCGCCAACCGCCTACCGGGCCCGGCGCGCGGACGGCTCTGGGCGCGGGCGCGCTTTGCACAGGGCCGGCCGGCGCGGGCGCGCGGCGATACGCACCGTACGGAGTATCCCGCCGCCCCCGCCTTTTATAAGAAAACAATCCGGGGGACGGCCGTACGCCGTCCCTTATAAAAAGTTTCTTATCCCACCACCCCCGCTTTTGGCGGGGTTCTTTTTTTGCGCGTGCGCGCCGGACGTACACGCGTACCATCCATGAACAGAGCGGGCGGATGCTGTTCTTTTTTGCGCGGGCGCGCCGGACGTACAAGGCAACGTCAGGGCCTGACCCGCAAATCCATCCTGTACGCGGCCCGCGCCGGCCGCCGGGCCTGCGCGGGATCCCTCCCCGGCAAAGTCCGCCCGGCCGGGAAATGCGGGCCGCAGGGCGGATTTCCCGCCGCCGCGGCCAGGGAAGCGGCGCACGGCCCGGCCGTCTGATACGCCGCCGGGCGCGGCCCAGGTGATGAACGGCTTTGGCAGCCTGCCTGCCGCCCGCCTCCTCAGGCCTTGGGCCACGCCCAAAGCCTCCGGCCATACCTCCCTGCCATACATATATATTATAAAACGCGCCCCTTTCCCAACGCGCGGCCGCCGCCGGCGCGGCTTTTTTACGCCTCTGCGACCGATTCGTTAAAATATATAGTATTCCCTGTTTTTCTTCTTTTTATACGCAATTTTGACACGCGCGCAGGGAAAACATGAAAATTCGCGTTTTTTGCTTGACAAAACTTTCATTTTGGGTAATAATTTCTTACGTATGGAAACGCAACTGAAAGTTAGGAGAGTACAAAATGAAAAAATTTCTGTCCATTCTTTGCGTCGTGGTTCTGATCTGCGGTCTGAGCTGCGGCCTTTCCGGCTGCGAGCAGGAAAAGGGCGAATTCCGCGTCGGCCTTGAATGCGCCTACGCGCCCTTCAACTGGACCCAGCAGGACGACAGCAACGGCGCGGTGCCCATCGAAGGCGGCGGCTATGCCGGCGGTTACGATGTGGAAATTGCGAAAATCATCGCCGAAGGCCTTGGCAAAGAACTCGTCATTGTCAAGACGGCATGGGAAGGCCTGCCGCAGGCGCTGCAGTCCGGCACCATTGACGCGATCATCGCCGGCATGTCCCCCACGGCGGAGCGCAAGGAGACGATCGACTTTACCGACAACTACTATAAGTCCGACCTTGTCATGGTCGTCAAAAAGGGCGGGCCTTATGAGAACGCCACCAGCATTCAGGATTTCAGCGGCGCAAAGATCACGGCCCAGCTCGGCACGTTCCACTACACCGTCATCGAGCAGATTGAGGGCGTAGATCAGCAGACCGCCATGGACGATTTCACCGCCATGCGCGTCGCGCTTGAATCCGGCATTATCGACGGGTACGTCTCCGAGCGTCCCGAGGGCATTTCCGCCACCTCCGCCAATGCGAACTTCGCCATGGTCGAGTTTGAAGACGGGTTCGTCGCCTCGGACGACGACGTCGCGATTGCGGCGGGCATCAAAAAGGGCAACGACGAACTGCGCGAACAGATCAACGAAATCCTCGCCGGCATTTCCGAGGAGCAGCGCGTTGAGCTGATGGACGCGGCCATCCGCAACCAGCCCTCCGAGCAGAACTGACCAGAACACGCCTTGCCGCTTTGTCATGTACGTGGCAAAGCGGCATTTCCGTTCAAAGCCTCCCGCGCCATCCTAACATGAAAGGAATCCGCATATGTTATCACTCTATGCCGCGAATGCGAGCAGCAGCTTTTTCCAGTGGGTATGGTCGCTCGTCACCACCTATTGGCCCATGTTTCTCAAGGGAGCGGGCGTCACGCTGCTGATCGCCATCACCGCCACTATTACCGGCTCGGTTATCGGGCTGCTCATCGGCGTCGTGCGCACCATCCCCATCACGCCGAAAAGCTCTCGGTTCAAGCGTGCCGTGATGAAAGTCGTCAACTTTATCCTCACCGCTTACATAGAGGTATTCCGCGGCACGCCGATGATCGTGCAGGCCATGGTCATCTTTTACGGCGCGGCCATGGGCGGCGTATACCTGCCCACTCTGCTGGCTGGGTACCTGATCGTATCCGTCAACACAGGCGCGTATATGGCGGAGATCGTACGCGGCGGCATATTGTCGATTGACAAGGGCCAGTTCGAGGCCGCGCATTCAATCGGCATGAGCCACACGCAAACCATGCGCAGCATCATCCTGCCGCAGGTCATCCGCAACATCCTGCCGGCCACGGGCAACGAGTTCGTGATCAATATCAAAGACACGTCGGTCCTCAACGTCATATCCGTATCCGAGCTGTTTTTTCAGAGCAAGACGATTGCGGCGAACAACTACCGGTATTTCGAGGTCTTTTTCGTCACCTGCGTACTCTACTTTATTATGACCTTTACCATAACCCGTATCCTGCGCCTGATCGAACGCAAGATGGACGGGAAGGAAACCTATACCATTCACGGTTCGCAGACTGCGCTTGAAGGAGAAATAAAGGTGGTGAAGAAGAATGACTGACAATGTAATTGAGGTCATCCACCTGCAAAAAAGCTTTGGCGACAACGTTGTTTTGCGCGATATTAACTTCAGCGTGCGCAGGGGCGAAGTCGTCTGTATAATCGGCGCGAGCGGTTCTGGCAAATCCACCATGCTCCGCTGCATCAACCTGCTGGAGGACGCGACGGCCGGAACGATCCTGTATCACGGTGAGGACATCACCGGCGCCGGCATGACCAGTACCGAATACCGGACAAAGCTCGGCATGGTATTCCAGCAGTTCAATCTGTTTAACAATCTCAACGTCCTGCAGAACTGCACCATCGGTCCGGTCAAAGTTCTCGGGCGGAGCAAGGAGCAGGCGCGTGAAACCGCCATGAAGTACCTGGAAACCGTGGGCATGTCGCAGTATATCGACGCGCGTCCGGCCCAGCTTTCCGGCGGACAGAAACAGCGCGTTGCCATTGCCCGCGCCCTGTCCATGGAGCCGGAAGCGCTGCTTTTCGACGAGCCGACAAGCGCGCTCGATCCGGAGATGGTAGGCGAAGTGCTCGCCGTCATGCGCGCGCTTGCAAAGAGCGGACTTACCATGCTTATCGTCACCCATGAGATGGCGTTTGCCCGGGACGTGGCCGACCGCGTCGTGTTTATGGACGACGGCGTCATCGTTGAACAGGGTCCCCCGGCAGAAATCTTTACCAACCCAAAACACGAGCGCACCCGCGCCTTCCTCAAGAGAACGCTTCGGGAAAACTGAAAATGATATGCCGCCGGCCTTTTGGCCGGCGGCTTTGTCATACGGCCGCGCGCGCGCAAGCCCCCCTGCAATGCGCGCAGGCGCTTGCAAAATCCCGTGCGCACCGCATGTCCTCTCCCGCCGCGCACGCCCGCGCCCCGCCGCGCGCGCAAGCCCCCCTGCAATGCGCGGGCGCTTACAAACCCCGTGCGCACCGCATGTCCTCTCCCGCCGCGCACACACCAGCCCCGCCGCACGCGCGCAAGCCCCCCTGCAACGCGCGGGCGGCTTACAAACCCCGCGCGCACCGCATGTCCTCTCCCGCCGCGCACGCCCGCGCCCCACCGCGCGCGCGCAAGCCCCCCTGCAACGCGCGCCGGCGCTTGCAAACCCCGCGCGCACCGCATGTCTCTCCCGCCGCGCGCGCACCAGCCCCGCCGCACGCGCGGCGACTGCATTCCGCCCGTTCAGACCCGTTTCTTTGCCGCGGCGCTATCCCCGCGTCCACACAAACACGCGGGTTTGTCCATTTCCCTTGTGTAAACGGCTAAACGGCGTCTGTTTCTATCGCCCATTCCGGCAAAAGGGCTAAATTTCTGAAAATAGAAAGGAATCGTCGACATTCTTCAAAAAGCGTGTTATAAGATAGTTATTCAACAACGAACTGTTTGACTGAACGCATAGACGAATTTTCATTCGTTTTCAATGCGGTCTCTTTAGAATCATGCGGCAGTCGCCGCGCAAGTTACCCCGATCGCAGCAATATCGTGCCGGGGCGGGCAATCAATTTACGAGTCAATCGTGCTGCGTTTCAGGGGGGAACGTCTGTGCTTTTGATGCAGGCAGGGCATAACGGCGCCCTGCCTGTTTTTTTGTGGCGGCGGCGCGGACGGCTGCCGGCCCTGCCGTTACTGCCTGTGCGCGCCAGATCGCTGCGCTTTTTTCTCACAGCGCGCCGCACGGAGTCTCCCGCGAAGCCCTCCCGCGTTTGCAGGCGGGCGCGGCCCGTGGAAACGCCGCGGATATATCCTCAAAACGCCGGCCAGCGCCGCACCTTATCGGCTGCTGATATGTCCGGCCGCAGTGGAACGCAGGGGGTTTTACAGTCCCGCCCATGCGTTTTCGGACTGTACGCCCTGCCTTCTTTTCCATCGCGCGGCACGCCGCGCCCAACATCGTCGCCGTTTCTCCACAAATCGTCGTGCCCGTCCATATCTGCCGATCCGGAATCGCCGACGGGCGCGCCTGCCGGTGCGGGCCGCATTCCGCTTTTTTCCCGCAGCCCTGCTTACGCCGTGTCAAGGCCGCTTACGGCAATATCTTTATTCCCCAATTTTGCCGGGTCAATTCCTCTTTTGGTCTCTACCGTACCGGTCTGCACATCCGCGCATTCCCGTAGAACGAATATACAAACAGGAATATACATAGCATATTATACGGCATATGCCCTTCTGAAACTATAACGCCGCCGGCGGGGATTCCCCGCCGGCGGCTGTCATTGCCGGTTAAATCTGTTCGCCCGTATCCCGCATTGTGAACACGCCGTCATAGTCGCAGCCCAAAGCCTCGGCAATCTGGTGTAATTCCTTTTCAGAAAAATTGTCCCGCCTGAGTTTGTTGCTGATATTGCTGCCGGATACGCCGAGCCTGCTGGCCAGTTCTTTTATGGTCATGCCTTTTAAGAGAAGGATTATTCTAATCTTCTGCGCCATTCCCATTTTCATTCTCCCCATTTACTTTTTGGTTAATTATACACTTAAAAGTAAATATTTCAAAACACACAAAATTCGTATAATCCTTTTATAGTATTGACAAAAAATACTGTAAAATATATAGTGTTATTTAATAGTGAAATTATTTATGAATCTATTTTTGAAATCAGCAAATTATTAAATTTCAATGAACACACGGATTTCTGCACAACACGGCTGGAATTGGAAAGGAGCGGTATTATGAAAGTATACCATCTGGGCGAAAGGCTGAAATACTTCCGAATGCAGGCGGGGCTGACGCAGGCCAGGCTTGCAGAGCTGGTCGGCGTCAGCACGCATCACATCACACAGATTGAGCGAGGACTGGCCCTGCCGAGCCTGAGCATATTTTTCAGCCTGTGCAAGGTGCTGGACGCGCCGGCCGACAGCTTTGCCATGGACGACGACGAATGGATGGCGCAGAATGCGTACGTCTTACAAAAAATGAAAATCCGCGAACAGCTGCAAAAGGACAGCGTCCGCGGATTTGAACTTCTCCGTCTCATTTATAATATTATAGTGGAATCGGAATAACATGGCGGCCCGGCTCCCGCGAACGGCATGCCGCAGCCAGCTCGGCGCCGCGCGGCACAGGGAATCCGCCTGCGCCCGCGGCAAGGCGCGGACGGCGCACAGCGCTGGAACGCGCCGCGCTTTTCTGGAACGTGCCGCCGTATACGCGCGCCGGATAGCCGCGCGCGCACTGCGTTTGCAATGCCGCGCCGCCCGCGTATCTTTTCCGCCGTAACCCCGGCCGGACGCAAACTCCCCGCATACGCAGGCGCGCATTCCGGCAAGGCCTGTTTTCCCAATGCGCAAGCGGGCTTTTTCAACAGAATCGCGCGCCCGTTTCCACGCGCGCCGCAGTGTTCCCACCGGCTGCGCGCCGTATGTTCACGCGCGCTTTGCAGGCCGGCCCTTGGGCTTCAGTTTTTGAAAACACAGGGGGAATACCGCAATGATCCACAGCACCACCAGAAAGTACCGCGCGCTGTCCGCCGGCAGGCTTTCTCCCAGCACGTATTTCAGGCCGGATTTCAGCAAAAGCGCCACGGCAAAACCGGCCGCCAGTTTGCAGACCTGCCACAGCACGCCGCCTTCTTTCGGGTCGAAACGGATATACGTGCGTTCCAGATAGTAGCCGACGGCAAACCCCAGCCCCGCGCCGGCGGCCTTACAGCAGTCCGCCGCGTTTGCAGCGTCCACCACCCCATTGTGATAGAGCGTAAAGACGTAGACGAGCACGGCGGCCGACAGGGCGAACAGTATACAGGACACGAGCAGCGTATGCTCGTGTATTCTATTCTTGCGAAACAACAGGTGCACGAAGAAAATGGACAGCAGCGTGATCACGGCCGCGCCCAGCACATCAAGCGGCGTATGCACGCCAAGGTACAGGCGTGAAACGCCCACGCCGCAGGCGAGCAGGAACCAAAGCGCGCTCTGCCATTTCCGGGAGCAGGACAGGCCGAGCGTCCCATACAGTGCGAACGCGCCCTGCGTGTGCCCGCTTGGGAAAGAATAGCCGGTCGCGGTTTCCATCGCGCGTTCGACCGCCTCGAACTGCGGGTCCGCAATCCAGGGCCGGTCGATCCGGAACGTGACCTTCGCCCCCTGTACCAGCAGGCCGGAGAGAAAAAAACCGAAACTCACTTTATAGGCGAGGTCCTTGTCAAAACACCAGTAGAGCAGGCACAGCACGATGATGACGACAAGCTCCTCACCAAAGAGCGTGAAGCACTGGAACAACGCCGTTAAAAACGGCGTGCGTACGGATGCGAAATAATGAAGCAGCTCCAAACCCGTCACCTCCATGGTTCTTGTATTCTATGGTAGCACATTTTCTCGAATTACTCAATGCATTCGCAAATTTTAGCCGGCGGCCGCCGTAGATTTTTCAGCCTGTCGCCCGTTCTACTTAGCGGAGCGGCGCAGGCTTCCGCATACGGCACTCCGTGCCTCTTAACCTCCGCGTTTCCCGGCACGCCTGCTTATAAGCTCTGCGCTGTGTACGCATCGGCTTTCTACGCGCGGCGGCTTTGCCCGCACCCCCGCGCTGTCTGGATTTGCGCCGGCGGCGGCGCCCAATCTCCAAAAAACGGCGGCCGCGGCTTTTATGCCGTATCATCAGTTTTGCATAATTTTATCCGTATATACAAACAGGAGCGGCGGCGCCGCTCCTGTTTCAGGGGGGGGAATATACTGAATTGGGCAGATCTCTTATCTGTGCTCCGCTATAAAGAACAGCGCGAGCGTGGCCGGGCCGGAATGCGCGCCGATCACCGGGCCGATGTAGTTGATATGAATCTCCTTGCAGCCGACCTCTCTGCGGATCATATCCGCCAACAGTACGGCGTCGTCATAACAGTCTCCGTGGCTGATGAACACAACCTGGTCTTTCGGATTGACGGCGGTCTTCTTCATATGCTCGCACAGCGCCCGGATCGCGTTGCCGCGGCCGCGTGCCTTTGAAACGCTTTCCAGCTTGCCCTTGTCGCTTGCATGCATGACGGGCTTGATATGCAACATGCTCCCAAGCAGGGCGACGGTACCGGAAATGCGCCCGCCGTTTTTGAGGAAATACAGATCGTCTACAGTAAACCAGTGCGCAAGGCTGGGAATAAGCTGCTCAGCGTACGCCTGCACCTGTTCAATGGACGCGCCCGCGCGTTTTTTCTGCACAGCATGGTAGACGAGCAGCCCCTGGCCCATGGACGCGCACTTTGTGTCCACAACAAGGATCTTACGCTCCGGGAACTGCCGGCGCAGTTCTTCTACAGCGACGCGCGCGGCGTTGTAGGTGTTGCTCAGTCCGGAAGAAAAGGCGAGGTAGATTACGTCCTTCCCCTCCTTCAAGATCGGCTCGAGCGCGTCGGAAACGTCGGCCGTGTTGAGCGCGGAGGTGCTGACGGTGCATTCCTTGGTCAGCGCGGCGTAAAAATCCTGGTATGTGATATCGCGCTCGTCCAGGTAGTTTCGGTATTCTTTGCCGTTCAGGGTAAGGGAAAGCGGAATTACCTGTAATTCCAGATCGTTTGCCATTTCATTTGTCAGGTCGCAGGATGAATCGGTCACGATTACATACTCGTTCATGGCGGTCTCCTTTTGGCTTTTTAGTATTGGGAATCTCCCACAACGGGGCATATTATTCTTTTACATACATCTTTCCAATCGTCCGCTGAATCAGACTGTGCGGCAGCAGCCTGCCCAGAAACAGCAGAAGTTTGTACTGCGCGCCGACCGTGTATAGCGGCGCGACTCTGCGCCGGCCGGCAAGGCGCACGACCTTCGCCGCAATCCGCTCCGGGGCCATGCCGCGCGCCTCGTCGCGTTCCATGCGCGCGACGGACGTCTCGACCAATCGCCCGTATACGTTCGTACCGGCACTGTCCTTGCGGCGCGCCTGTGTAAATCCGGTTCTCACATCTCCCGGCATCACGGAGCAGACGGACACGCCGAACCGTGCGGTTTCGCCAGCAAGGGCGCTGGAATATGCGTTCAGCGCCGCTTTGGACGCGCTGTACATCGCCTGAAACGGGATGGCGTACACCGCCGCAATGCTGCTTATGTTGACAATGCGCCCCTTCGTCTTGCGCAGCTGCGGCAGGGCGGCGCTGCAGCAGGCCGCCGCGCCGAAGAAATTCACGTCGAACTGCGCGCGCGCCTCTTTCGGCGATGTAAACTCCGCCGCGCCGGATATACCCGCGCCCGCATTGTTGACGAGCAGGTCGAGCCTGCCCTCCCGCACGCCGATCTCGGCGAAAGCATGGGCGACCGATTCAGGATCGGTCACATCCGTACGCACAAAGACAGCGCCGCAGGGCGGTCCCTCTGTCCGGCTCAGGGCGTAGACTTTGTAGCCATTCTTGCACAGGGCCGCAGCACAGGCAAGGCCGATGCCGCTTGAAGCGCCCGTGACCGCAGCCACCTTCTGCATTGCCGTATTCCTCCCCATCCAGCCGTCGAAAGATATTCGCCGCAGCCCGAACAGGCTGCAAATACTTAAAACATTTGAAGTAATTATAATCGAATACCCGTTTTCTGTCAATACATAAATTATGAATTTTATGGAATTACCGGCAAAAAGCAGTAAAATCGGCCGTTTTGCGGCTAAGACAGGCGGTTTTTTCGTTGTGCTCGGCCGGACGGGCGCATACGGGCTTAATGTGCTGCGATCCTTTCTTTGTGTAACAGGATGGCCGCGCCTGTGTCCCCGTAAATTTGCCGACCGGCCTGTCGCCGCACCCTTACGGGCCGCACCTTCGCAGCCCCCACCTTCACAGGCCGCACCTTCGCAGCCCCCACCTTCGCAGCCCCCACCTTCGCAGGCCGCACACTCGCAGACCCGCACCCTCGCAGGCCGCACCTCCGCAGGCCGCACTCTCGCGGGCCGCACCTCCACAGCCCGCACCCTTGCAGGCCGCACACTCGCAGACCCGCACCCTTGCGGGCCGCACCTCCGCAGGCCCGCGCCTCCGCAGCCCGCACTCTCTCAGACCCGCACCCTTGCGGGCCGCACCTCCGCAGCCCGCACACAAAAATACAGGCGTACACATGCCGCGCCAAAGTATACGTCCGGTAACCGGTGGCCCGGCATGTCGGCCATCGGCAAAGGCCGCGGCCGCCGCCCGCAATCCATCCCCATGCAGGCGTGCGTTTTTTATGGGCGGCGCACAAAATTTATTACGCATTCGCACACTGCCGGGACCGGCCTGGCCCGTGCCGGGCCGCCGGCATGGCTGCGGCGGACTTTTCCGCGTGCGCATTGACAAGCCGTGCCGCCAGTGCTATTCTATTTTTAATATGGTAACCATTCCCATACACATTTATTCCGCCCCAAAAGGAGGGTACGCCTTGTTTGAAATCTTAGTTTTATCAAGTATTGTCGGCGTGGTCGGCACGGGCCTTGGCGGAGCCGTTGGATTGCTGGTCGGCAAAAAGTCCGTAAATTCGGTCAGCTATCTGCTTTCCTTTTCTGCCGGCGTAATTCTGAGCATTTCAGTGTTCGACCTGATTCCGGAGGCGCTCGAGATGTCGGGCACGCTGCTGGTGAGCCTGGCTCTGCTTGGCGGAGTGGGCTGCGTGTTGCTGCTGCACCTGCTGCTTGACGCGCTGGAGAAAAAATCCGGCGCGCGCCTGCACAGTCATGCCGGGCACGACCACGCGCCTGCGCACGACTGCCCGTGCGATGCAGACAGGGCCGGCCTGCGGCGGTCCGGCCTGCTCATGCTGTGCGCCGTCGCGCTGCACAATCTGCCGGCGGGCGTGGCCATCGGCTCCGGGACTGCGCACAGCGGCGCTACCGGCCTGATCCTCGCAGTGCTGATCGCCATGCACAACATACCGGAGGGAATCGGCATCGGCGTACCGCTGCGCGCGGGCGGGGTGCGGCCTGCGCACGTCGTGCTGCTGACCGCCCTTTCCGGCGTACCCACCCTGCTCGGCGGGATTATCGGCCTCTGGGTGGGCGGAATCAGCCCGCTGATTGTAGCGGGAGCGCTCGCGCTTGCGGCCGGCGCCATGCTTTATGTCACCTTCAGCGAAGTGCTTCCGCAGTCGCACGCTTTCGCCCACAGACGAAATCCCGCCATTTTTACCGTGATCGGCGTCCTGCTCGGCTTCGTCGCCGTGCGCCTGCTCCACTGACCTTGTGCCTGTCCCCGCCCGCAGCGCGTCAGCTCTGCGCCCGCGCTGCGGTCTTGCGTTCCGCACCGGTCCTTCGCGCGCGGGCGCGCTGTTTTTCTTCCGCGCGCACTGTTCCCCCGCGCCGCGGCCTCGCGTTCCGCTCCGGTCCTTCGCGCGCGGGCGCGTTGTTTTTCTTCTGCGCGCCCTGTTCCCCCGCGCCGCGGCCTCGCGTTCCGCTCCGGCCCGCCGCGCGCGGGCGCGCTGCGTTTTCTCTCGCGTACCCCGTTCCCCCGCGCCGCGGCCTCGCGTTCCGCTCCGGTCCTTCGCGCGCGGGCGCGCTGCGTTTTCTCTCGCGCACCCCGTTTCCCCGCGCCGCGGCCTCGCGTTCCGCTCCGGCCCGCCGCGCGCGGGCGCGTTTTCTTTCGCGCGCCCCGTTCCCCCGCGCCGCGGCCTCGCGTTCCGCTCCGGTCCTTTGCGCGCGGGCGCGTTTTCTTCCGCGCGCCCTGTTTTTTGTGGTTGGGCTCCGCGCTCTTCCGTACGTCCGGTTCCTGCGGAGGCGAACCGGACAGACGCAGGCTTATTTCATCCAAACGTCGCAGCGGCGCCCGTATCTTACCCCCGTCCGTTTGGGGTTGCACAGATCGGACAAACCGGCTGGAAAAGCGGGCGAGCATTTTGCTGGATTCATAAAAAAGACAAAAATTGACAAAGAACCCTTTACAAAACCCAATCCCCTGTGATATATTATATCCAATCAAGATGCGGCTTTCGCGCGCCGGCGCAGCCGGCCGCCGGGTCCGCGCCTCGACCGCTGCGCGATTTTCCGAATTCCCCGGAATTTTTTTTGTGCATTTTTAGGCGGCCACAGCCACGCGCGTTATGGAAGGATGCCCCGCCGGGCTGCGCGGCATCCTCCCCCCTATATAAAATACAGGAGGAAAAAACATGGGTGTATTGAACAAGCTGTTCCCGGGTACGCAGGAATACCCGAAAAACAGCGCGGGCAAAAACATTGCCCTTGGCTTCCAGCACGCTTTCGCCATGTCCTGCGCCACGATCCTGGTCCCGCTGCTGACGGGTCTGGACGTCGGCGTCGCACTGTTTGCCGCGGGCGTCGGCACACTGATCTTCCACTTGTGCACAGGCGGGCGGATGCCGACATTTCTCGGCAGCTCATTCGCCTTTATTGCGGCGATCCTGGGCGTTGTCGGCAACAGCGACTTCGGCGCGACGAAGGAGGAGCAGATCGCAGCGGCAATGGGCGGCGTAATCGCGGCCGGCGCGATTTATCTTGTCCTGGCGCTGATCGTGCGGCTGTGCGGCAAGCGGTTTATCGACAAACTGTTCCCGCCCGTTGTGCGGGGCGTAGGCATCGCGCTGATCGGGCTGGGCCTCGCCAGCTCCGCGATCGGCAATATCCAGCCGGTGGGCGCGGACGGCGCAGTCGTTTTCGGCCCGTTGTACATATGGAGCTGGGTAATCGCGGCAATCGTCTGCCTGCTCGCCATTATTTTGTCCAGCTACGGCAAAGGCATGGTCAAAATGTCCTCCATTGTCATTGCCCTCGCAGGCGGCTATCTGTTCACACTGCTTGTCGTAGAGCTTGGCTGGGCGCCTAAAGAGCTGATGAACTTCTCGGCGCTTGCCGAACAGGGCCGGGGTTTTGCCCGCGGCTGGCTGGAGGTACCGAACTTTGTTCTGCCGACCTTTAACCTGCGGGCTATTAGCATGATCGCCCCGATTGCGATCGTCACCTGCGTTGAGCACGTTGGGGATGTGTACGCCAACGGCGCGGTCGTGGGTAAGGACTTTACGAAGAATCCCGGCCTGCACCGCACTCTGCTCGGCGACGGCCTCGCCACCATGGTGGCCGGCGCATTCGGCGGCCCGCCGAACACCACCTATTCTGAAAACACTGCCGTTCTTGCCGTCACCGGCAACTACAACCCGGTCACACTGCGCATCGCGGCTGTCATCGCCATTCTGGTCAGCTTCTTCGGCAAGGGCATCGGCGCAATCGAGACCATTCCCACTCCCGTGCTTGGCGGCGCCTGTATCGTCCTTTACGGCATGATCGCCTCGGTCGGTCTGCGCACGCTTGTGGAGAACCATGTGGACTTCACCAAGAACCGCAACCTCTGCATTGCGGCCGTAATGTTCGTGCTTGCCATCGGCGGCGCGGTGATCGGCGGTCCGAGCTTCAGCTTATCCGGCATGGGCCTTGGCATCATCGTCGGCATCGTGCTCAACCTCATCCTGCCCGAGCAGAAGGAATCGGGGCTGATCGCGCATGAAAAGGACGAAAGCCAGATCGTTGAAGAATCGAAATAACGCTTTTTTGTACTGATAAAGCGTGGGACATATCAATGATATGTCCCACGCTTTTCGTTTTCCGCCGCGGCGGGATCCGGTTCCCACAGGGTCCGGGCAAACGCATACAGTCATGTTTTCGGCGGTTTTTTTCTCCGGTTTTCAAAAGCTTCCCGCATGTTTTTCAACTGTTCGGCAAGCGGCCGTTCCGAATGGAACGGGCGGAAGAAGTGATACTTTTGCGCCGTCTGCTCCTGGTGACGGCGGATGGCTGCTTTCATGTTTTCAAATCGGACGACCACATCGTTTTCCTCAGCAAATTTTTTCAGTTTCGCCGCAAGCTGCATGGAATGCGCGACGTCCACAGCAAACACGCCGAAAAACAGCCCGATCACAAATGAAAACGCAAGATTATCGGAAAGCCAGCGCAGCGCGCCGAGAATGTGCGGATGAATCAGGAAATAGTACCCCGCGCCCAGCGCTGTCCAGATACAGGAAAACTTTGGGCATATAATCCCCTGTATATTTCCGAAGTTATGGCTGTAATCCCACAGCCGTACCTTCATCACCCGCAACGACAGGATACCGGCGATATATTCCGTAGCCGTCATCGCCGCGCCCATCAGCACGATCAGAAGCGCGTCGCGCCATGGAGCATTGCCGGGCAGGCAATGCTCGCCCAGGGCGGCGATGAGATAGAGCAGGCACAGCCCGACGCCGTACAGGGGCAGATACGGGCCGATACAAAACCCGGGGTTGATCCATTTCCGCTCGGGGTTTGCCGATGAGAAGAAGCGCCGGAACAGCAGCTCGGCCACCCAGCCGCTGACAGAGCCGACAAAAAACAGAAAACAAAGCTTCAGCAATATACTCATTTCCATTCCCCATTTTCAGTTTCCCAAACAGACCCGGCGCGCGCCCTGCCTGTTCGGGTGGCGGTCTTAAAACGTATTCCAACCGGCGATCGAAGGGCTCCCGTTCCACATGCGCCATATGTTGCTCCTGCGCTTCCGCACAGCCGGTATCTTGATCAAATGCCTGCGTCTCAACAGCGGAGCGCGCGGATATGTACCGTTTCTTTTAGCGCCGCGCGCACCCATCGCATACCCTGCGGCAAGCCGGCATACGGACGCCGTTAAAAAAACAAGGGTTCACCATAAATGAACCCTCTCGCCCCGCCCAATCCGGCCCTACTGCAACAGGCCGGATATTTACGGCGCAGCCTTATGTTCTATAATGCCGAGCACCTTTTTCAGCAGCTGTTCCGCCGGCTCGACGCTGTCAAGCACATACTCGCCTTCGCGCGGCGCGCTGTCCTTGTTCCTGTAATGGTAAATCGCCTCTTCGGCGCTGTGGAAATGCATATCCTCCTGATGGTTGCGCAAAGACGCTTCTACCCGTTCGCGCCATATTTCTACATTGCTGCAAATGCAAACGAACCGGTACAGGCGCGCGCGCTGCAGGTCGAGCTGGTTTATAAACCACTCGTACTTCGGCCAATGCGCAAGCCCGATATCCACGACAAAATCCCGCTTTTCGTCAATGGCCGCCTGTACGGATTTCAGCAGGGCATTGTAAGCCATTTCGTTTTTTTTCTGGTGGTCGAACGCCGGAATGTCTATCGCATGGTAAATGTCCTCTTTTCGGTAAACGGGGATATCCAGTCTGTCCCCCAACAGGTTGGCGATCATGGTTTTTCCGGTCGCGACCATCCCGCGAAACAGATAAATTCTGCTCATCATATCCCCCCAGCGTGTTTCTGTGTAATCTTTATTTTATCACAGCTTTGCGCAATATAAAAGCGCTCCCCCAAAATAATTTCGCGCAAAGTCCGGCGCGGCCTTGCTTCAAAAGCAGCGTCATGCGCGCGCCGGGCCGCGTACGGCTTCACAGCACGTCCCATAAAAGCTACGGCGTATCATCCCCCGCCCGTACCGCAAACCCGCGCCCGTCGCACGGACTCCGACCCAGGCCTCCGGCGCCGGCATCCAAACCGTGCGCGCCGCGCCCGCGCCTATGCAGCAGCGTCGCGCCGTATGCGGCCAGACTTGATACGTGTCCGGGCCGTGGACGCGCCTGCGCCGCGCCCGTTCTGTTCTGGCCGAGCGAACGCGCGCATTCCCGTACTGCACAGCCGCGCGCCGTACGGAACCCGTCCTCTCTTTTTCCAAAACTTTGGCGGGAGTCCCCCTGCGCGCCGCACCCGTTATCCGCCGCAAATCCCGGCTTGCGCCGGCGGCATCACCCCCTTGGCCGGCCAAACGGCCGCCGCCATATCCAGCCGCCATATCCAGCGCTTTATACAGGCAGTATTTTTTTCCATGATTAAACGCAGGCGCAATAAAAAGGATTTTCGTTTAAGCGCGCGACCATGCCGGCCCCAGGCGCAAAAGGAATGCGCCGTTCTTTTCCGAAGCATACGCAGGCCGCGCTGCGCCGCGCACCATGGGTCATCGCCAGGGAAGAAGATCGCCCCACGCCGCCCTGCGCGCGGCGCGGTAGTCGTCGCTCTGGCTCCGGGTTACGGTGCGCGTCTCAATGCCGCGCGGCGTACAGCCAGTCAGCCGCACATAGCCTTTGTGCGTGTGCGGATGGCGCAGTACCCGAAACCCGCCGCCTTCCGCAGCCTTTGCGCGTACAGCCGCAAGGTAGGCATATTTTTCATCCTCATACGGCGCGCTTCCGCCCTTTATTTGTCTGTGCAGGCGTGTGCGCGGCACACGGCAGGAGAAATGGCACCAGTCGTCTTTTTGCAAAGGACAGTCCCCCATATGCGTGCAGGGCGCGGCGATAATCCCTCCCCACTCCAAAAGCAGCGCCCGCGCCTGCCTGACAGCCGCATAGCCCTGCGGCGTGCCGGGCAGAACAAGCAGCAGCATGCTGTCGGCCGCGTCCCACATCGCCCGCAGCGCCGCAGTACGTCGCGCAGGCGCAAGCTCTCCCAGCATATAAGCGGAGACGACAAGATCCGCCTGCGCGGGCAGCGGGCCGGCCGCGGCGTCGCACTGCATCAGCCGCGCGCCGCGCAAAGGCTGCGGGCCGTATTGAAACAACGCCCCGGCTGTCCGCAGCATTACCGGTTCCACGTCCAGGCAGACGGCGCTTTGCAGTCCATAATACTGCGCCGCGGCCCAGCTTGCCGCGCCGGTGCCCGTTCCCACGTCGAGCAGGGATCGCACCGTCAGCGCCGCCGCAGGGTCCGCCTTTTGCAGCGCGTCATATACGGCGGCAAATGTCGCCGGCATACGCGAAACGGCATAGGCCAGCGCTTCCGTGTCCGTAAGAATCAGGCGTTCGCCCGTTCCCGGATTCGTCCGGTATCGCAGGCTGATCGCAGCGCCCGCCGTGCGGACCTGCGCCCGGCCTCCGCTTATGTTTTCATGCTGTGCCAGCAGCGCATCCAGCCCGCGCGCCAACGCCTCCGGCAGCTCCATAGAAGTCCCTTCTTTCACATTAGGATTCATTCCTGTTTTTGCCTTGCGGAATATATTTCCGCATCGGTGTGCCCCGTATGTATGCCGCCGAAATTCTGCGCCGCGCCGCAAAACAGCACACGCCGTCGCCGCGCGCTGTTTTTCACCGAATCCATACGCGCCCAGACCCGGGAAACCATACGGGCCGCTGTCTCCTATGACGGCCTGCGCCGCCGGTCCGTCGCTGCCTGCGCCTCATACGCAGCTTGGACTGTCGCCGCTGGCAAGCCAGCCGGATGGCGGACGCAGGCGGCAAGTTACACCGCGGCCGTCTGCGCGCGGCGCCAGAAAAACGCGTACTCTCTTCAAAACAGCGCAAGGCCCAGTTCCTGGGCCTTGCGGCAAAGGGTGGACGCGCCTGTATTCCACTGGCGCGCCGTGCCTTTACAGCTTACATATTTTATTGGCCGCCGCACGCAGATCACACGTAACACGGCAGGCGGCGCGCGGGGCGAAGCAGTCTGTTCCCCTCCGCATCCGGCCGGTTCGCCTGTGTTCTGCCGCCGCGCGCTTACGCATGCGTCTCTGCCCGCGCGTTCGTTTTCCCGACTGCGCGCCTGTGTCCGTTCGTATCCGCAAGGCTGTTTGTCCGCGCGCTTTTGTCCAAGCGGCGTATCCGCAGCGCCCCGCCTCCGGCGCGCCTTTCAGCTCCGTTTTCGCCCGTATATCCGCCCGCTTTCAAGCATACGCCCGCAGAGCCCGGCCGTAAATCGCTGTTTTCGCGCGTCGTTTTGTCCGCAACGCACGGCGCGTCCGGCCATACCCAGCCGGGAGCACTCCCATATCACTGCGTCGCCTGCACGGCCAAAACACAAAATACACTGCAATTAAAAAATAAGAACAATTCCTGATATATCCTCAAAAAGCCAATATGACACATAATTTTATTATGATCCCGGCATTACTTTCAGTATAATATATTGGCATATTTCCCCACAGTCAACTTATTTGTGATAGAGCTTTTTTGTCTGATAGCGCGGTTCACAAGTGAGATTGATCCCAATCTTACGCAGGGTGTCAATATCCACCTGCGAAAGAATTACGCTTGAATGCATTTCGCAGCCGCGCAGATGGATCAGCTGGCGCATGGCGTGCGCCGCCATAGGGTTTGTCACGGCGCAAATCGACAGGGCCAGCAACACCTCGTCCGTGTGCAGACGCGGGTTGTGATTGCCCAGATAGCCGACTTTCAACTCCTGTACCGGTTCAATGATCAAGGGTGAAATCAGCAGCATATCGTCCTGTATATTGCCGAGCGTCTTCAGCGCGTTAAGCAGCAGTGCCGCCGTCGCCCCCAGCAGAGACGACGTTTTTCCCATCACAATCCTGCCGTCCGGCAGCTCCATCGCCGCGGCGGGCGCGCCCGTCTGTTCAGCCTTTTCCAGAGCGGCGCGCACACAGGGCCGGTCGTCCGTAGTTACGCCTGCAAGCTGCATGAGCAGCTCTATTTTGTTCACTTCTTCCGGCGTGCCGATCCCTTTTCTCTGTTGCACCAACGCGTTATAATAGCGGCGGATAATCTCATCGCTGGCGGCCCGGCGTACGGCGTCGTCGTCTATGATACAGTTTCCGGCCATATTCACGCCCATATCTGTCGGCGACTTATAGGGCGATTCACCATAGATGCGCTCAAAAATCGCGCTGAGCACAGGGAAAATCTCCACGTCCCGATTGTAGTTGATTGCAGTTTCGCCATATGCGTCCAGATGGAACGGGTCGATCATGTTCACATCGTTCAGGTCGGCGGTAGCCGCTTCATAGGCGAGGTTTACCGGGTGCTTCAGCGGCAGGTTCCAAATGGGGAAGGTCTCAAACTTGGCGTATCCCGCGTTCACGCCGCGCTTGTGTTCGTGATAGAGCTGGGAAAGGCAGGTGGCCATCTTCCCGCTGCCCGGCCCGGGCGCAGTGACCACGACAAGGGAGCGGCTGGTTTCTATGTACTCGTTGCGCCCATACCCCTCGTCGCTGACAATGAGGGGTATTTCATAGGGGTAGCCGGGGATGACATAGCTGCGGTACACTTTTACGCCCAGCGACTCCAGCCGTTTCTGGAATGCGTCCGCCGCATGCCGCGCATTGGAGTACTGCGTGAGCACGACGCTGCCCACATACAGGCCGATGTCCCGGAATGCGTCGATCAGGCGCAATACATCCAGATCATACGTGATGGCAAGGTCGCTCCGAAGCTTGTTTTTTTCAATATCGTCAGCATTGATCGCGATGATGATCTCCGCCTGATCCTTAAGCTCCAACAGCATTTTTACCTTGCTGTCCGGCTGAAAGCCGGGCAGTACGCGCGCGGCGTGATAATCGTCGAAGAGCTTGCCGCCAAACTCCATGTAGAGCTTGCCGCCAAACTTTGAAATACGGTTGCGGATATGCTCCGACTGCATCTTCACATACTTCTCATTGTCAAACCCGACCTTGTGCATGCGACTGAATCCTCCCCAGACCCATTTTTATTTGTATAGAAAGCCCCGGCCCGGCAGGCCGGACGCATAATCCCCAATTCCCTGCATGTACGGTTCGCCACGCCGGCTGGATATAATCTCTTGCGGACAGGCAGCCCTTGCCGCGCTGCGCCCGCGCTACCCCGGCACGCGGGGAACCGTCTGCGCTTCGCCGCGCCCGCTCTGCCCCGGCCCGCAGGGAACTAACTACCCTTGCCGCGCCGCGCCGTTCTGTACCGGCCCGCGGGGAACTGCTCGTGCCGCGCTGCGCCCGCTCTGCACCGGCCTGCGGGGAACTGCCTGTGCCGCGCCGCGCCCGCTCTACTCCCGGACCGCGGGGAACTGCCCGGGCCGCGCTGCCCCACTCTACTCCCGGCCCGTGCGGGAACTACACGTGCCGCGCTGCGCCCGCTCTGCACCGGCCCGCGGGGAACCGCCCGCGCCGCGCCGCGCCCGCTCTACTCCCGGCCCGCGGAGAACCGCCTGTGCCGCGCCGCGCCCGCTCTACGCCGCTCTGCGCGGGCGCAGGCAAAACCGGTTCCTCCGCCCGCGCGCCCGGCAGGGTTAAAACATTGTCTGAATCAGCTGCTCGGTAGTAATCCCGCCCAGATACGGGACCAGGTCCATGCCGGCGAGCGCGGCGCGGATGGCCTCCGGCTCGTGCGACACGCCTGTGAGCGCGGCTTCCAGTTCGGATATTTCCGCAACCCCGAAAAAGTCGCCCGCAATCCGGATTCCTGTGATGCGCTCGCCGTCGATATCCATACGCACCTCAATCAGGCCGCCGTCAAACTTCGCCGTCTTTTGAAACGAGTAGGCCGGATTCTCCCCGAAATTCCAGCCCCACTGTGCATATTTTTCCGCACAGAGCCGGCCGATCTGCGCATGGTCCTCTTTGGAAAGCGTATAGGCCTCGCTGTCCGGGTATTTCGCCTCGACAAAGGCCAGCAGCTTGTCCATAAATTCGGTAATTTCCATGGGCTCTTTAAGGAATTCCGATATATTTGCCACCCTGGCCCGTACAGACTGGATGCTCTTTCCCTGGATTTTAAGCGGATGCACCGTCAACGCGCGCGAAAGGTCCGTCATATTCGCGCCGAACAGCAGCGTCCCGTGGTGCATAAACCGGTCGCCGAAGCGCGTCTGGGCGTTGCCGGAGATTTTATAGCCGCTCACCTGTATGTCGTTGCGTCCGGAGAACGCAGCGTCCAGGCCGAGCGAACGCAGAAAATCGACGACCGGCCGGGTAAACCGCTCAAAGGAGACGTCCGCGCCCGCCTCTTTCTGCGTTGCGATAAACGTGAAATTGATGTTCCCCAAATCGTGAAAGACCGCGCCGCCGCCGGTCAGGCGGCGAACCACTTGAATCCCGTGGTCGCGTACGTAATCGACGTCGATTTCGCTGTAGGCGTTCTGGTTTTTGCCGATGATAATGGACGGCTTATTGCGCCACAAATAAAAAATGTCCCCGCGTTTCTGCTTGAGCAGGAATTCCTCCGCCGCCAGATTGTACGCGGGGTCCGTCGTATCAGTCCGAATCAAATACATTTCATACGCCTCCAAATACGCGCGGCAAACCTGTCCGCGCCGCACGCAGAGAAAACAGGCGGCCATGCCTGCCTGTCCTCCCCCATATCTTGCGACGGGATATGCTTTCACCGCCGGCAGGTCTATTGATAGTTTTCATTATAGCACACGCCCGCGCCGTGCGCAAGCGCGTATACGGCGCGTCGGCTCTGCATTTGCAGCGGCAAAGCCGGGCGACCGGAAACCGGCCGCCGCCGGTCACGCAAGCCCGCCCGAAAGCAGTTCGGCGAGCGCGGTCAGGTCGTCGTCCGAATAAAACTCCAGCACAATCCGCCCGCGGCCGCCGGAACGGACCACCTTTGCCTTGCGGCCCAGGTTTTCCGAAATCCGCGTCTCCAGCTCGCGCACATACGGCAGCGCCGGGTCCTCCTGCTTGTCCTGCTTGGGCTGCAGCGCGCGCCGGACCATCGCCTCCAGTTCGCGCACCGAGAGCTCGTCCGCGGCGGCGCGCGCCGCAAGTTCAGCCGCGGTCTTTTCATCCGGGCAGGCGAGCAGCACTTTTCCATGGCCCGGCGAGAGCTTACCCTCCTCGAGCAGATCGAGCGCCGCCGCGGGCAGATGCAGCAAACGCAGCGCGTTGGCAACGCCCGGCCGGGATTTGCCGACCCGCCGCGCGATCTGTTCCTGCGTCAGCCCGAACTCCTCCTGCAGGCGCAGGTAACCCTTGGCCTCCTCAATGATATTCAGGTCCTCCCGCTGCAGGTTTTCAATCAGGGACACTTCCATGATCTCCTGCGCGCCGGCGGCCCGCACGACAACCGGCACTTTTTTCAGTCCGGCCATCCGCGCCGCGCGCCAGCGGCGTTCGCCCGCGATAATCCGATACCGGCCATCGCCCAGCTCCGAGACGATCAGGGGCGAAACCACGCCGTGCTCCCGGATGGAATCGGCCAGTTCCCGCAGCTTCTCCTCATCAAAAACATGCCGGGGCTGTCCGCGGTTGGGCTCAATATCCGCCACGGCAACTTCTGTCGGCGCGCCGCCGGTCTCCGGCGCACGCGCCGGCTCGTTATCCTGAAACAGGGCGTCAAGGCCCCTTCCCAATCCTTTTTTCATGGCTGTTCTCCTGCATTTTTCCTCAAAAATTCTTCTCCAACGGCCTTATAGGCCATCGCGCCCTTACAGAACCGGTCGTATTCAAAAATGGGCATTCCATAGCTCGGCGCTTCCGACAGGCGCACATTGCGCGGGATAACGGCGGTGTACAGCTTGTCATTGAAATACTTTTTCACTTCTTCCGCAGATTGGATGCTCAGGTTCTGCCGCCCGTCGTACATGGTGAGCAATACGCCCTCAATTTCCAGTCCGGGATTGTAATTGCGTTTGACGAGCTTAATGGTGTTGGTCAGCTGGGACAGCCCCTCGAGCGCAAAATACTCGCACTGGATGGGAATGAGCACACTGTCCGCGGCGCACAGAGCGTTGAGCGTCAGCAGCGCAAGCGACGGCGGACAATCGATAAAAACAAAGTCGAACTCGTCCCGTACCGATGCAAGGGCCTGTTTCAGCATGCCTTCCCGCTTGTCCAATCCTACGAGTTCCAGCTCCGCGCCGGCAAGATCTATACTGGATGGAAGCAGAAAGAGGTTGGCCGTGCCCGTTTTGAGAATGCATGCCGCCGTCTCCTGCGGATGTGCCAGCGCGGTATAGACGGAGCGCTCAAGTTTGCGTTTGTTTACGCCGCAGCCGCTCGTCGCGTTTCCCTGCGGATCCATATCTACAAGCAGCGTGCGCTTGCCGAGCAGTGCGACAGCCGCGCTCAGATTGATTACGCTCGTGGTTTTGCCCACGCCGCCCTTCTGATTTGCAACAGCAACGATTTTACCCATGATTTTCATCTCCCCGGCGCGCGCGGGCCTCTTTTGGCCTGCGCGCGCTCTCTCTGACCCCGAATCCCCAGGGAGGGGAGACGGGAGTCACCCTGATGAAACTATTATAGCATAAAACCCTGCGAAGAAAAAGAGGGGTTGTTCCACGTGGAACAATTATTTTTTACAGCCTGTCCGGCCGTCCCGTCAAGGCCCATCCGCAAATCCGGGTTTCCCCCGTGGGCCGCCTGTGCAGACTCCGCTGCAGGCGCCCGCATTTCACAGTCCGTATCAGGCGGCCGACGGCCTGTACTGCCTGTGCGAATGCGGACCTGCCTGCCCTGCGGCCGCGCCGTTGATTTACCCGCCGTCATACCCGCCCTGCCCGTGATTTATCCGCCGGCATACCCGCCCTGCCCGTGCGTCCCAAAAAACGGCGCTTGTACACGTCCGGCGTGCTTTACAGGCCCGGCGCGCGGCCGCAGTCCGACGCCACAGCCCCATACGCGCAAGAGCCACAAAACGCCGCTCGGTCCGGCGCGCGTTCCCGTCGCGGTGTTCCTATTCGGCCCGGCGCTCGTCACGCGCGTCTCCGCTTTGCACAGGTTTGCGCCCGTCCTTTTAACCGCAAAATTGAACGGCCTTCCCTTTATCATGTGCCGGACGCGCCTCAATGTTCCACGTGGAACACAGCAAAGGGGCCGGGCCCGCATATGCGGGCCCGGCCCCTTCTCCATCCGGCTCAGCCGCCTGTCATCCTATTTTTTTTTGCGCGCCGGAAATCCGCGCCGCCCGGTTCTTGGGAATCTTAATCGTGTAATGAATAAACTCCTCGTCCTCCGTCTTTTTCGCATCGGCCTGAATTCCTGCGCTTGCAAGGTACTTAATCGACTTGTCTATGGTGTTGATGAAGATCCGCAGGTCCTTAAAATAAATTTTGGGCTTTTTATGCTGTCTGACGGACGACTGCTGCAGCTTTATATAGCGCTCCGTAGCCTCGACGTTCAGCTCGTGCTCAATGATATATTCGAGCACGGCCGCACGTTCGGCCTCAGGCACCGTCAGCAGGGCGCGGGCATGGCGTTCGGTAAGCCCTGCGTCCAGAATCCTGCGCCGCAGCGCCTCGTCAAGTGCGAGCAGGCGCAGCTTGTTTGCGACGCTCGACTGTGCTTTCCCCAGCTTTTTGGCAATCTCCTCCTGCGTTAAATTCAGCATCAGCATCAGCCGGCGGATCCCGACGGCCTCTTCAAATGGGTTGAGGTCTTTTCGCTGCAGGTTTTCAATCATCGACGCGACAGCGGCCTTTTCGCTGTTAAAGTCGCATATAATACAGGGCAGAACGGATAAGCCGGCCATTATTGCGGCGCGCAGCCTGCGTTCCCCTGCAATGATCTGGTATTCGCCGTCGTGCCTGCGCACAAGCAGCGGCTGCAAAATGCCCACTTGCCGAATGCTGAGCGCAAGCTCCTCAATATCCCTCTGGTCAAACTGCCGGCGCGCCTGTCCCGGATCGGGGCGAAGCCGGTTCACGGGAATCTGCCTGATGCTGTAATCGCGGTACTGCCTGTCCATATGTATCACCTCACCCTTATGATACCATAACTGGAATAATTATCCAATTATTTTTTATCAACAGGATTCGGCAGAATACGCGCCAAACCGCGAGATTCGTGCGTCTTCGGCAGGCGGCGGCCGGGAAACGTGTCGGTTTATAGCGGATTCTTTGTTATTTTCGCGTATTTTCTAGGGTAGATTTTAGCGGTTTGCGCAGTTTTTTCGATGATTATGATACAGTGCCCGTCCTGTTCGCCCGCAAGCCCGGCGTTTTCCACACCCCGCAGCCTGCCGCCGAGCGCCGACACGGCGCCGCGCGCGGCTTCCGCCTCCTCCTGCGCGCCCCGGCCCTTGTAGGCGAGCATCACGCCGCCGACGCGCACAAAGGGCAGGCACAGTTCGCACAGTACTGACAGGCCCGCCACGGCGCGCGAGACTGCCACGTCGAACCGCTCTCGATACGCCGGATCCGCGGCCAGCGCTTCGGCGCGGGCGCAAACCGGCTTTGCGCCGGAAAGGCCCGTATCGGCGATAAACTCCTCCATAAACCGCACCCGCTTGCGCTGGCTGTCCACCAGCGTCACTTCGCTGTTTTCCAGCGCAAAGCGCAGCGGCAGACCGGGCAGGCCGGGCCCGCAGCCAATATCGATAATGCGGCTCCCATCCGGAATCAGCCCCATGGCCGCAGGCGCCAGGCTGTCCAGAAAATGCCCGTCGGCAACGGCCTGCAGCGTCTTCAGCGCGGTGAGGTTCATTTTCTCATTCTGTGCAAGCAGGAACGCGGCGTAGCGATAAAACCGCTCGGCCGCGCCGGGCGGCAGCGCAAGACCGCGCGCGGCCGCAAACGTTTCCATATATTCCATAAGCCAGGTTTTCTCGTCGGTCATATTTCTCCCCTTTCCCACTGCCGTATAAGACGGCGGCAGGCTACCTCCTGTTTGCGGACAGCGGCCCGCTCCCCTGTCAGCCGGGCGCGGGCGCGGCGCGCCTGCCAATGCGGCGTTTCAGTTAAGAAAAAACGGCTCTGTACAATTCGTCTTGTTCCGGCAAATGCGTTATATATCCGATTGGAATTCTATTCTCCGTTGCCTTGACGATCGCTTTTGCGCCATTTTTGCCAAACGCACCGCACAATTCAATGCAGTCGATTCCATTTTCATAAAGTTCTTTGGCAGCGAAAACAGCTTCTTCCATATTTGATACGCCTACAATTTGAGCGGAACCGTTGCCGATCTGCGCATTATCAATTTTACAGTCAAAATCTCCCATAATGAGAAACGCGAATTTCACTGCGAACACCACCAGTCAGGATTCAAGGGATTATATTAACAAATGCGCGCCGATTGCTGAAGCGGACGACACAAACCGGAACAAATCATCCAGCCGCCCAAGGCGCCACCGGTCCCGTTCCGCGAACGAGGATCGGGATGCGAAGCGCGCCGCCGCATAAAGCCGCTTCGCCGGATTCAGCGAACCCTGCGGCATGGCGCGCGGCTTTTGGGCCGGTCCAAAAGCCATCGCCAACCGTCCGGGGTATTTAAGCCCCCTGCCGAAAAGTTCCGGCGCGCGTATAGCGCGGCAAGCCGCCCACAGTACCGCGGCGCTACCCCGAACCGCGCCGCATGACAGCGCCTTGCCGGGCGCGGATTGCCGGGCGCGGATTGCCGGGCGTGGATTGCGGGCGCGCCACAGGCCGCGCCGCACACAGCCCAGCCCGAAAATCGGGCGCCGCCGTCCATCGCGCCGGAAGCCGTGGTACGGCCCTGCATGACGGAAAAAACAACGCCTTTTCCGGCCGGCCCCGCCGGCATCCCGCGCCGTACGCCCCATGCGATCCGCCCGCAGGCCGGGCGCGTCGGCTTACGCCTCCGGCGCGTCCTGCGGCGCGCCGTCCTCTTTCCCGCGCCGCTGTTCCCTTGCGCGCAGCCACAGGATGAGCACCGAAACGTCGGCCGGGCTCACGCCTGAAATGCGCGCGGCCTGTCCGAGCGAACGCGGCCGCACACGGCTCAGCTTCTGCCTGGCCTCGATGCGCAGGCCCTGTATGGACTCGTAGTCAGCGTCCTGAGGCAGCCGGCGCGCCTCCAGCTTCCGCGCGGCTTCGACCTGCGCCTGCTGGCGGCGGATATACCCCTCGTACTTGAGCGAAATCTCAACCTGCTCCTGCACATTGGCCGGCAGGTCGGGCCTGTCCGGATCGCAGGGCGCGAGGGCCGCGTATCCCAGCTCCGGCCGCCGGATCAGCTCCGAAAGGCGAACGCCTGTGGTTATGGGCGCGCTGCCGCAGGCTGTGAGCAGGCGGTTGACAGCCTCGGACGGCGGCACGGTCACTGTGCGGACGCGCGCCTGTTCCCGTTCTATTTTATTCCACTTATCCTGGTACTTTTCATAGCGCGCGTCATCGATCAGCCCGAGCCGTCGCCCCGTCTCGGTCAGGCGGCGGTCGGCGTTGTCCTGCCGCAGCAGCAGCCGGTATTCGGAGCGCGAAGTCATCATCCGATATGGCTCCTCCGTCCCCTTGGTCACAAGGTCGTCGATCAGCGCGCCGATATAACTCTCGCTGCGCAGCGGAATATAGGGCGGCTCGCCCTTGATCCGCAGCGCCGCGTTGATCCCGGCGATCAGCCCCTGCGCGGCCGCCTCCTCATAGCCGGAACTGCCGTTAAACTGGCCCGCGCCGTACAGCCCGCCTATTTTTTTGAACTCCAGAGTGGGCTGCAGCTCGAGCGGGTCCACGCAGTCGTACTCAATGGCATAGGCGCTGCGCATGATCTCGGCGCGCTCCAGCCCGGGCACGGTCCGGATCATTTCCAGGTAAACGTCCTCCGGCAGCGAAGACGACATGCCCTGTAAATACATCTCCTCCGTGTCCAGTCCCATGGGCTCGACAAAGAGCTGGTGGCGCGGCTTATCCCGAAAGCGGTTTACCTTGTCCTCAATGCTTGGGCAATAGCGCGGCCCCACGCCCTCGATAACGCCGGAAAACAACGGCGAACGGTGCAGGTTTTCCAATATAACGCCGTGCGTGCGCGCATTGGTATAGGTCAGGTGGCAGTCCGCAAGATTGCCGTGCGTCGGCGCGCTCCAGAACGAAAAGGGCGTGACCGGCTCGTCGCCCTTCTGCACTTCCATTTTGGAAAAATCCACGCTGCGTTTCAGAATCCGCGCCGGCGTTCCCGTCTTGAACCGGCGCAGGGCCAGTCCCTGCCCGGCCAGCCAGTCCGCCAGTCGTGACGCGGCCTGCATCCCGTCCGGCCCGCTCTCGTATACCGCTTCTCCGATAATGACCCGGCCGTTCAGGTATGTCCCCGTCGCGATCACGGCGGCCCGCACGGCGTAGCGGCCGCCCGTCCGCGTCAGCGCGGCGCAAACATTGCCGCCGCAGTCCAGTTCCAGCGCCGTGACCTCGCCCTGGCGCAGGGACAGGTTTTCCGTCCGTTCCAGCACGCGTTTCATGCGCATTTGATAGGCGCGCCGGTCAATCTGAGCGCGCAGGGAATGAACGGCCGGGCCCTTGCCGCGGTTGAGCATGCGCGACTGGATAAACGTCTCGTCCGCCGCAAGACCCATCTCGCCGCCCAGCGCGTCGATCTCACGGACAAGGTGGCCCTTCGCCGTCCCGCCGATCGACGGGTTGCAGGGCATGTTCCCCACCGCGTCCATATTCAGCGTAAACAGGACGGTGCGCAGGCCCAGCCGCGCCAAAGCCAGCGCGGCTTCAATTCCGGCGTGTCCCGCCCCGATCACCGCGGCGTCATAATCGCCCGCATGGTAGTACTGCAATCTGTTTCCTCCTCACAGATAAAACGGCGCGTCTCCCCCCGCGCCCGGCTTTGCCGCGCAGCAGCCGTTTTCTTCAGCCGGAATCGGCCGGCCGCCGTAGCGCGTGGGCTATATCCACGCCTGCCCCGGCGCGCAGCCGCGCGCCTTCCGCCGCGCCGTCGCCGTACCGCCGCAAACGCGCCAAAGCCTTTCTGTCCGGCGCGGCGGATGGCCCGGCAGCGGCAGCCGCCGCCCGCCGGACCGGCAGGCGCAAAAATACATTCTGTATATTTGCATACCCGTTATACTTATTTTCCAACGCAAAAACGCTCAAATATACGCCTGACCGTGTCTTCCGACACGTTCGCGCCCGTAATTTCGCCCGCGCTCGCAATCGCGTCGTCTATGAGCACGCCGACCACGTCCAGCGTCACGCCGGCGCGCAGCGCGCGGCGCGCGCTTTCCACCGCCGCCGCCATCCGTTCCAGGCAGCCGAACTGCCGTTCGGAAAAGAGCAGATCCGCGTCGGCCGGCGCGCCGTGCAGATACATGCGCGCAATGCATGCGCCCAGCTCGTCCATACCCGTCCCGCGCAGCGCGCTTGTATAAACTATATGTTTAAAATTATCCTGAATATACTTCAAATCAATTTTAACCGGCAGATCGCACTTGTTGAGTACGGCAATCCGGTCTTTGTCCGCCGTCCGTTCGGTAAGCAGCCGGTCGTCGGCGTGCAGCGGCCTGCTGCAGTCGAAAACGCACAACACGAGCGCGGCGGCGTCCACCGCTTCCAGGCTGCGCGCCACGCCGATCTTTTCCGCCTCCGCTCTAGCCCGGCGCAGTCCGGCCGTGTCCTGTAAAATCAGCTTCACGCCGCCCGCGCTCACCTGGCGCTCCACAATATCGCGCGTGGTGCCGGGCGCGTCGGTGACAATGCTGTGCTCGCCGCCCGAAAGCAGGTTCATCAGCGAGGACTTGCCCACGTTCGTCCGGCCCGCAATGGCCGTGCGCACCCCTTCCTTTACAAGCCTGCCCGCATCGTAGCCGCGCAGCAGCAGCCGCGCCTCGGCTTCAATCCCGCCGAGCTCGACGTCCAGCCCGTCCGCATCCGTCTGTTCGATCTCGTCGTCGGGAAAATCCACATACGCTGATATCGACGCTGCAATGGTGAGCAGCCGGTCGCGCAGCGCCTCGATCCTCCTTGCCGTGCTGCCCCGCAGATGCGCGCCGGCCGCGGCGGCCTCGCGGCGGGTATCCGCCTCGATCAGCTCCATGATCGCTTCGGCCCGCGTCAGGTCCAGCTTCCCGTTGACAAAGGCGCGGCGGGTGAACTCGCCCGGCTGCGCCATACGCACGCCAAGCCTGCCCAGCGCGCGCAGCGCCAGCCTGAGCACAGTGGGCGAGCCGTGGCAGGACAGCTCCACCACGTCCTCGCCGGTATAGGAGCGCGGCCCGGCGAACGCGGTGAGCACGCAGTCGTCGAGCGGCGCGCCGTCCGCATCGCGCAGCGCGCCGTATACCGCCCGCCCGTGCCGGATACTGTCCGGCCTGGAAAAGAGCGTCCGGGCCGCTGCGAACGCGTCCGGACCGCTGATCCGTATTACGCCGACCGCCGCCGCCTGCATGGACGTGATCGGCGCGCAGATCGTATCGTTTCTATCCTGCATCTGTTTTCCACCGCCTTTTTTCGCCTGTTTTGCTATAAGCGACGCTTCCGGGTCTTTGAACGGTTCACGGCGCGCCCGGCCCGTCTCTTTCCGCTTCCCAGGCCCTGCGCACGCCCCGTCTGCGTCACGCTCGTATGCGCCCGTATCGCGTTGCGCCGCGTTGCGCCGTATTGCCGGCGCGCCCGGCCCGCTATTTGCGTATCGCGTGCAGTGTTTATGCTGTAACGCGATAACAGACGGCCTTGCGGAAGGTCCTTGCGCGCGCTGCTCTGATTTCTTTCCCCGTTTTCCGATAATACGCCGGCCGCAGCAGGCGCGCCCTGGCGCACAGAATCCTCCGCGCATCGGCCCGCGGCGAAATGCCGCGCCGGGCCGATCGGTTTCGGCTTCGTATGCCCGCGCGCCGAACCCGTGCAGCTGCGCGCCGGCCGCGGTCCGGGTTCGCCGTCAGTCCTGAAAGCGCGTCTCCGTCCGCGCGCCCGCGGCGTTCCAACGCCTTTCGCGTATTGCAGGCGTCTGCGGCCATGGCCGATTCACAAGCCGCCGCTTTCCTCGCCCGGTTCCCGGTTTCGCAACCATTTCCCCCCGCGGCGTTCCAACGCCTTTCGCGTATTGCCGGCGCGCCCGGCCCCGCGTGAAACCGCGCCTTCTCGCGCGCGGCGCAATAAGGTATTCTCCCTTGCCGGCCGCGCAGCGGGCGCGCGCCAGAGCCTTCCGCCTCGGCAAAGCCGTCCGCTCGCCTGCGCCGGGCCGGGTTTCCCGCCCGGCCTAGCGCACAGGCTCATAATCGATTTCAGACTCCGTATCCGTTGCTTCCAGCTTGAAAATAACGGGCCGCAGCCCGTCGTTGCAGCTGCAAATCGCAACGCCCGGCTCCCGAATCCAGTCCCCGTAATAGAACAGCCGCCCGCCCGCGCCGTGAGCGAGGGCGAACACATATTGGTAAATCGCCTTCCACGCCTCGTCGCAAAAGCCGTCCGGCTTCGCGTAATCGGCGTAAAAGACCTGTCCCGCCCGCAGCATGGGACATGCGCCGAGCCCCGGCACGCCGTATTTTTCGGCAAGCTCATGGTCAAACGTCGTTTTCAAAACCGTAATTTTCACCTTGTTCATTTACGCACACCCCTGTCTGTAAAATCAATCCGGAAGCGCAATCCCCCGCCGTCTGCACAGGTCGACGAATTGTCCGGTCAGCGCAAAATTCCGCAAATCCAGCGCGTCCAGGCCGCGGTAGACGAACAGCTCGTCCCAAAGCTCCTGGCTGCCCTCCACGTAAAAATAACCAGTCGCCGTGTCCACGCCGACAAAAATCCGGTCTGTATCCCAGCCCGCGTCCTCCTGGGCCGCCAGCTGGTAGAGCGCGGCGCCCGCGCCCGTGTTTTTCACAAAAAAAGCGCGCGGCCGCGGCTTTTCACCCGGCGGCAGCTTTTCCGCATTGTACTCGTTGCGCACGACGTTTTCTTCGACCACGGCGCAGGCTTCGTGCTCGAACGTCTCCTCCAAAACATATTTTTCCTGCAGATAACGGACGATCTGCGCGCCGGTCTTTCTGTTGGGCGTGATCCTGTCCTTATACGCCAGCCACGCGTCCTTCCAGGTCCGCAGCTGCGCGCCCGGCGCTTCGCGAGTGACCATACCGCGCCTCCGATTCAAAAAATTTTATTTTAGATAAATGTAGTATATCATACTCAACACATGATTTCAACAGGCGCAGCCGCACAGCAAACGGCTGAAAACGGGCTGTTTTTTTCCGGAATAAAGCGGAAAAAGCAGGGCAATACTAGAGACGTGGACAAACAGTTTTGGCCATATATCGTAAACAACGATATAAAAAATCAGCTTCGATGAAGCAATACGAATGGAGAGACACAGACGTATGAAAAAGAAGGGTATAATCGCGATTGTCCTTGCTTTTGTGATATCTGCGTTCATGCTTACCGGCTGTGACAACAACAATAAGCCGTCAAGCTCGTTCAGCAGCTCCACGACAAGCAGCAGCCTCAGCAGCGACCTTCAGAGCGCATCTGATAAGGTCAGCAACGGCGTAAGCGATCTGGAAAGCGATATCAAAAGCGGCGTCGAAAATATGGAGAGCGGCATGAGCGGATCGCATTCCAGCTCCGTCAACTCCTCCAGAAACGAAAGCGACGTTGCGAACGGACAGTAATCGGATTACACAGGCGCAAACCGCCGCATGAACCGTGCCATGGCAACAGCCGGCGCGGCCTTCCCGGCGGGAACGTAAAAAAATGAGCATTGCAAAAGCAATGCTCATTTTTTATTCTTTCACACAACCGTTACGCCTGTTCCTCCGCCGCAGCCGGCGCCTGCGCGCCCTCGTCCGCGTCCGCCTGTTCAGGTTCTTCGGCGGCGCGCTCCGTCACCGCAAAGTTGACGATGGAAACGTCGGGCTGCAGCCGCATCAGCCGTACGCCCTGTGTGGAACGGCCGATCAGGGGTATCGTGTCGAGCTGCATGCGGATAATGATCCCGTCTGAGGAAATCAGCATAATATCGTCCGCCGCATCCACAGCGCGGATGCCGACGACCTTGCCCGTCTTCTGGCTCAGCGCATAGTTGCGCAGGCCCTTGCCGCCGCGGGTCTGAATCTTATACTCCGTAAGCGCGGTGCGCTTGCCGAAGCCGCGCTCGGTCACGGAGAGCAGCGTCGCGCCGGCCACGGCGCGCGCCATGCCGACGACGTAGTCGCCGCCGCCAAGGTGTATGCCGCGCACGCCGTGGGTCACGCGGCCCATGGGCCGCACGTCGGTCTCGCGGAAGTGGATGGCCATGCCGTTGTGGGTGCCGATCACGAGCGTGTCGTCCCCGCAGGTCATGCGTACGTCGACCAGCTCGTCGTCCTCATCGAGGACGATCGCGCGCAGGCCGCCCTTGCGCGCGGTGTTGTAATCGCGCATCGGCGTGCGCTTCACAATGCCGCGCCGGGTCGCCATGGTCAGGAACTTGTCGTCGTCGTACTCGTGTACCCGGATCATGGCCGTGATGTTCTCATCCTGTTCCACTTCGATCAGGTTGATAATGTTCATGCCCTTGGAAGTGCGGCTGCCTTCAGGCACTTCATAGCCCTTGAGCCGGTAGACCTTGCCCTTGCTGGTAAAGAAAAGGATATAGTCGTGCGTCGAGGCTACGAACAGATCCTCCGCATAATCCTCCTCGCGCGTAGTCATGCCCGTAATCCCGCGCCCGCCGCGCTTCTGGGCGCGGAAGGTGTCGGCCGGCACGCGCTTGATATACCCGCAGTGCGTGCGGGTGAACACGCAGGTCTCCTCCTTGATCAGGTCCTCGATATCCAGCTCGCCCGCGACCGGGTCGATCATGGTCCGGCGTTCGTCGGCATACTTGCGGCGCAGTGCGGAAAGCTCCTGCTTGACAATAGCCATAATCCTGCCGTTGTCGCTGAGGATCAGCTCCAGTTCCCGGATTTTGCCCTGGATCTCGGCATATTCGGCCATGATCTTTTCAACTTCCAGGCCGCTCAGGCGCCCAAGCTGCATCTGCACAATGGCCTGGGCCTGGATCTCGGAAAGGTCGAAGCGCTCGATCAGGTTCTGTTTCGCGTCGGGGATAGAGCGTGACGCGCGAATAATGCGGATCACTTCGTCTATATTGTCGCACGCGATCTTAAGCCCTTCCAGGATATGGGCGCGTTCGCGCAGCTTTCTCAGCTCGTACTCGGTACGGCGCACCGTCACCTCGCGCTGGTGCTCGATGTAGTAATCGAGCATTTCACGCAGGGTCATGGTCCGGGGCACGCCGTCGTGCAGCGCGATCATGTTGACGGGGAAGGTATCTTCCATCTGCGTGTATTTGTACAGCTGGTTGAGCACCACCTGCGGATTGGCGTCCCGCTTGAGCTCAATGACGACGGACATGCCGTTTTTATCCGACTCGTCGCGCAGATCGGATATCCCCTCAATACGCTTGTCCTTGACGTGTTCTGCTATGCTCTCCACCAGCCGCGCCTTATTGACCATGTACGGCAGCTCGGTCACGACAATACGGAACCGACCGTCCTTCCACTCCTCGATCTCCGCCTTCGCGCGCACGCGCAGCTTGCTGCGGCCGGTGTAATAGGCCTGGCGGATTCCGGAATAGCCGAGGATGATGCCGCCGGTCGGGAAATCGGGGCCCTTCACATACTGCAAAAGCTCGTCGAAGGTGAGCGCAGGGTTGTCGATAATCGCCTCGATCGCATCGATCAGCTCTCCCAGGTTATGGGACGGGATCGAGGTCGCCATGCCGACGGCAATGCCGGTCGAGCCGTTGGCAAGCAGGTTGGGAAAGCGCGCCGGCAGCACGACGGGCTCTTTGTGCCGGTCGTCGAAGTTGGGCTGGAAATCAACGGTCTCCTTGTCGATGTCAGAGAGCATATCCATGGCGATCTTGGCCATGCGCGCCTCCGTGTAACGGTAGGCGGCGGGCGCGTCGCCGTCGATGGAGCCGAAGTTGCCCTGGCCGTCGACAAGCGGATAGCGCAGCGAAAAATCCTGCGCGAGCCGGACGAGCGTATCGTATACGGCGGCGTCGCCGTGGGGGTGATATTTACCCAGCACGTCGCCGACGGTGGTGGCGGATTTACGGTAGGGTCGGTCCGGGTACAGGCCCGCTTCGTACATGGTATAGAGAATGCGGCGGTGGACCGGCTTAAGCCCGTCGCGCACGTCGGGCAGGGCCCGGGACACGATGACGGACATGGAATAGTCGATGTACGCCGATTTCATCTCCTTGCTGATTTCAACCGGGAAAATCTTCCCCGCAGTGCTTTCCTCTGGGATTTGTTCCATAGATATTGCTCCTTTTCGCACAACGCTCCGAACCGGACGACGCGGAGCGCGCGGCAGTTATTCTGGCATGGCTCAGACGTCGAGGTTTCGTACGTATTTCGCGTTCTGCTCAATAAAGGCGCGGCGGGGTTCGACCTTGTCGCCCATGAGAATGGTGAAAATTTCATCGGCGGCCACGGCGTCCTCCAGCTCGACGCGCAGCATGGTCCTTGTCGCAGGGTTCATAGTCGTCTCCCCGAGCTGGTCGGCGTTCATTTCGCCCAGGCCCTTGTAGCGCTGGATGGTCACGTCCCCGCCGAGCTCGGCGGCATAGCGGTCGCGCTCCTCCTCGGTGAAGGCGTAGCGCTCGTTTTTGCCCTTGAACACCTTGAACAGGGGCGGCTGGGCCAGATAAATGTTCCCGTTGTCAATGAGCGGGCGCATGTACCGGAAAAAGAAGGTGAGCAGCAGCGTGCGGATGTGCGCGCCGTCCACGTCGGCGTCGGCCATGATAATGATCTTGCCATAGCGCAGCTTTTCGATATTGAAATCCTCGCTGATCCCGGTGCCGAGCGCAGTGACGATGGGCATGAGCTTGTCGTTGCCGTACACTTTGTCCAGCCGCGCCTTTTCCACGTTGAGCATCTTTCCCCACAGCGGCAGGATGGCCTGGAACCTGCGGTCGCGGCCCTGCTTGGCCGAGCCGCCGGCGCTGTCGCCCTCGACGATAAACAGCTCGGTCTTGGACGCGTCGCGCTCCTGGCAGTCGGCGAGCTTGCCGGGCAGAGACGAACTCTCCAGCGGGCTTTTGCGCCGGGTCAGTTCCCGCGCGGCGCGGGCAGCCTCCCTGGCCCGGGACGCGAGCAGGGATTTGTCCAGGATTTTGCGGGCCACAGCCGGGTTTTCCTCCAAAAATGCGGAGAATTTGGATGTGATCAGCTCTTCGACAAGCCCGCGCATCTCGGAGTTGCCCAGCTTGGTCTTGGTCTGTCCCTCGAACTGGGCCTCCTCGAGCTTGACGCTGATCACGGCCGTCAGACCCTCGCGGACGTCCTCGCCCGTGAGGTTCTTATCGCTTTCCTTGAGAATGCCGAAGCGGCGCGCATAATCGTTGAGCACCTTTGTCAGGCCCGACTTAAAGCCGGTCTCGTGCATGCCGCCCTCGGTGGTGTTTATGTTGTTTGCAAAGGACAGGATAATTTCATTGTACGAATCGTTGTACTGCAGCGCGATCTCCGCCTCGCACGTCTGCTTTTTCACACTGACGTAAATGGGTTCGTGCAGCACTTCGGCGCTTTTTTTGGCGTTGATATACTCGACAAAGCTCACGATCCCGCCCTCGTAGTGCAGGCAGACCTCCTGCTCGCGGCCTTCGCGCCTGTCGGCCAGAATGATCTTCACGCCGCCGTTAAGGAACGCCTGTTCGCGCAGGCGGGTCAGCAGCGTGTCAAAGTCGAACTCAACCTCGTCGAAAATCTCGCTGTCGGGCAGGAAGGTAATGCGGGACCCGACCTTGTCAGTCTTGCCGGTCACAGCCAGGGGCGCGACGCGATTGCCGCGCTCATAGCGCTGGAAGTACACGTTTCCATTCTGGAACACCTCGACTTCGAGGTATTCGGACAGGGCGTTGACGACGGACGCGCCCACACCGTGCAGGCCGCCCGAAACTTTGTAGCCGCTGCCTCCGAACTTGCCGCCAGCGTGCAGGATGGTGAACACGACTTCAACTGCGGGCAGGCCGGTCTGCTGCTGGATGTCGACGGGAATGCCGCGCCCGTCGTCCTCGACGACGATTACGTTCCCCTGCTCGATGGTGACCCAGATATTGTTGCAGTAACCCGCCAGCGCCTCGTCAATGGCATTGTCCACGATCTCATAGACGAGATGGTGCAGCCCGCGCGCCGACGTGGACCCGATGTACATTCCCGGGCGCTTTCGGACGGCTTCCAGCCCTTCTAATACCTGTATTTGTTCCGCTGTGTAATTGTTATCCTGCATCTGATAAGGTACCTCCCGGTATATACGTATAGTATAATAAATAATAAAATTATCATTCTGTTTTAAATCGAAGCCCACGCAGCGGCTTTGGCAGAGGGTCCGCACCGTCCCGCAGCCCGGCGGGCCGCCGTCGCCACCGGCCGTCTCAGATCCGGCCCGGGGACTGCGCCGCTGCGGCAGGACGGCGTCTTTTCTTCGGCCGGCTTCCCGTTTCCGCAGCCCGCAATGTCTGTTTTTCCATTTCCGGCCCCCGCGCGTCGGACAGGCCGGCGCACCCGGCGCGGCCCCGCAGGTTATCCCCGCGGCCCGGCGCTCTGGTTTCACCGCGCCGTTTCAGCTCCCCGGACCGCGCTTTCTGTCTTCCGTCTCGCGTAAATTGCCGACGCAGGCCCGAACGCAGGCCCCCGGCGTTTTCGATCCGGACCGCGCCCCGCCGGTCATGGCAGCCGCTGCTCGAAACCCGTCATGTTCTGCAGCCGCTTTTTGAGCGTGGCGGCCGAGAGCTGGGAAATATAGGTCACATACCCGTGCGCCGTATCGCACAGAACCACCGATTTTGGCAGCTCTTCCGATACGGTCACGATCTGCCCGCGCCGCTCGCTCTCCCGGAAAAAGGCGCGTGTCGCCTTGCCGACCGAAACGGTCTCAATGTCGAATATCCCGACAATGTCCCGGTAGCCGATCACATAGTCCTGCCCCAGATGCAGGTACATCAGTCCTCCACCGCCCTTCCGTCCTTTACATAATAGCGAACCGTGCCCGCGGGCGCGGCCTCGCGCGTACAGCCGGTGATAATCACCTGCCTGCCCTCGATTTTGGACAATATATATTCCCGTCTTCCCTCGTCCAGCTCGCTGAGCACGTCGTCGAGCAGGAACACGGGACTGTACCCGAACGCCTGTTCGAGCACCATGCCCTCCGCCAGCTTGAGCGCCAGCACGGCGCTGCGCTTCTGGCCCTGCGAGCCGTATTTTTTCAGCGGCGCGCTGTTGAGCTCAATGCCGAGGTCGTCCCGGTGCGCGCCCGCGCCCGTTACCCCGTTTAAAAGGTCGGTTCCGCGCTCGTAGCGCAGCCGTTCCAGGTAGGCCGCCGCAATATCCGTCTCCGCCATGTGCGGATCGACCTGGCTTTCGTAGTACAGGACGAGCTCCTCTTCGCCGCCGGACAGTTCTTCCTGCACCGCAAGGCAGAACTCCTGCAGCCGTTCGATATACGCGGCGCGCGCGGCCGTGATCTTCGCGGCGCGCAGCGCGAGCGACTCGTCCCATACGTCCAGCTCGTCGTCGGAAAGGCGGTAGCCCTGCTTGAGCAGGGCGTTTTTGCGCTCAAGCAGCTTGTTGTACTCTCCCAAAGCGACCATATACCCCTTGCTCTGCTGGCACAGCGAAATATCCAGAAACCTGCGCCGCTCGCCCGGGCTGCCGCTCACCAGCCGCAGGTGGTCGGGCACGAACAGCACGGTGCACAGCCCGCCGAGCAGGTCGGCGTTTTTTTTCAGCTTTTCGCCGCTTACGAACAATTCCTTGCGCCGCTCGCGGTGCAGCACGGCCTCAAAGCCCACGTCGCGCACCGGGTCGCTCGCCCGCATTTTGAGCCGGGCCGTGTCGCAGCCGAACCGGATCATTTCCCGGTCGGCCGCCGCGCGGAAGCTCTTGCCGCAGGAAAACAGCCAGATCGCCTCTATTATATTCGTTTTACCCTGCCCGTTATCGCCATAAATCAGGGTAGTGCCCCTGCCGGGCGCGAGCAGCTGGTTTTCCAGGTTTCGAAACTGGTAGAACTCGATTTGTGATACCTGCATCCGGCGCTTCCTTCTTTATCACTGATACGCGGGCCTATCCGCAAAACCGGCCGCGTCTGCGCGGGACGGGCGCGCCCTGCGCCGCCTGTCCGCGCGTTTTCAGCCCGTTTGCCCGAATCTGTCTTTACATGCCGGGCCGAGCTTTTATCAGCGCGTTTTTGAAACGCCGTTTTGCGTTTAAACGAATCTTTTCGCTTCCGGCAGTTTCGGCCTTCTTTCGCGCGCGGCGGCGCGGCCCTGTCCGTATTCTTTCGCGCGCGGCCCTTTTCCCATGCGTTTTCTTTTGCGCGCGCTGTCCCGGGATCCTTTGCCCGCGCGCGGCCGCCTCCTCTTTCGCGCGTTCTTTTCGCACGCCTGCCCGCGCGCGGCCGGGCCGCATGCCGTCGCCGCGGGACCGCGGGAAACTCTATGAGTCCTTTACTCGGTCTTGTAGCGCATGGGCACGACGATGAACAGGAAGTCGTTGCCCTCCAGCGGCAGAATCATCATAGGCGAAAGGCTCGACTGCATGCAGACGCGCACTCCCTGCGTCTCGCAGGCCTTGAGCGCGTCGAGAATATAACGGTTGTTCACGCCCAGTTCCAGCTCGGGCCCCTTCGTCACGGCATGGACGCGGTCGAGCACCTTTCCGAGCGAGCTTACGCAGGATACGCCGATGCCCGTCTCCTCAAAGCGCAGGATAATGGGGCTGCGCATCTTCTCGTTGATCACGACCGACGCGCGCTCAATCGAGTCGATCAGCAGCGCCGTGTCCACGACTGTTTCCGTCGTCGTCTCGGTCGGGATGACCGATTCATAGTTGATGAAATCGCCCTCGAGCAGCCGGCACACAAAGGTGACGTTGCCGCGGGCCATGCGCAGGTGCTTGTCGGACAAATCGAGCGTCAGCTCCTCGTCCGTCTCGCGGATAATTTTGCCGATCTCGCTCATGCTCTTGCCGGGCACGACCACGCTCACCGGCTCGACAGGGCCGCCCAGCAGCTTTTCTCTGGCAAGGCCCAGGCGGAACCCGTCCACAGCCACGGCGGTGATCCCATCGCCCTGGGCCGTGAGCAGCACGCCGGTCAGGATAGGCCGCGCGTCGGTGACGGCGACGGCGAATACCGTGCGCTTTACAAGGTTGCGCAGGGCGTCAAAGCTGAGTTTCAGCGTCGCTTTCCCCTGCACCTGCGGCAGATCGGGGTACTCGCCCGCGTCGATGCCCATGAGCGACGACTCGGACAGGCCGCAGCGGATCTGGGTGACGAGCTTGTCGTCGGTGCAGACGCTCACGTCGCCCTCCGGCAGCTTTCGCACCATTTCGGAAAGGGTACGCGCGCCGAGCACGACGCGCCCCTCCTCTTCGACGGATGCTTCAATGGTCGTGCAGATTCCGGATTCAAGGTCATACCCTGTCACGGATACGGCGCCGTTTTCAGCGGCGACCAGAATCCCCTCCAGCGCCTCTATGGTGGATTTTAGACTGACGGCGCGCATCGCGCTCATAACCGCCTCGCTCAGCGCGCTCTTTTCACAGGTGAATTTCATAGCGCTTCCTCCCTTCAAAAAGGAACGTTTATTCTGCGGAATAGAAGTAAAGTCATATCGTAGTAGTAATAGGGGCCGTGGATTCTGTGGAAACCCCTGCTTCTCCGTTCGGACAAGCCCGTTTCCGCCCGTCTTACGCCTGTGCAAACGCATTTGGGAGAAAAACGGAGCGTGTGGACAACCCCAATCAGGACCGGAGAAAATGTGGAAAGAGTGGAAAACTTAGAACCAAAATCGAAAAAAAGTGAAAAACCCTGTCGAAAGTCCAGCTTTTTCCAAAGATTCTGGCACAGCTGTGTAGAAAAACTCTGTGGAAAATGTGGAAAACAACGCGCCGGGCCGGAAAAGCACGGGTTTATTTCTCTTTGACGGTGTGGATAATATCGTTGACAGCGTTGCGGAAGGAGGAGTTGGTCTCCATCATGGCCTCGACCTTGCGGATGGAGTGGTGGACGGTCGAGTGATCCCTGCCGTCGAACTCCTCGCCGATGAGGGGCAGGGAGAGCTGGCAGACTTCGCGGATGATGTACATGGAAACCTGCCGGGCCATGGTGATGTTGGAGGTGCGTTTTTTGCTCTTGATGTCGTCGGCCGAGATGCCGTAATAGCGGGCGACCTCGGTGATGATCCTGTCCACGACGAGCACGACCGGCTCGTTTGTGTTGAGAATGTCGGCCACGGCGGACTGGGCCACGGCGATAGAGGGCGTGGTCTGGTTGATCAGGTTAAACGCCAGTACTTTTTTGAGCGCGCCTTCGATCTGCCGCACGTTATTTTTGATCTTGTTGGCGAGGAACTCCACCACTTCCGGCGGCAGAATCAGGCCGAGCGATTCGGCTTTTTTATTGATGATGGCCATGCGCAGCTCGTAGTCGGGGACCTGGATGTCCGCGAGCAGGCCGCTTTCAAAGCGGTTTTTGAGGCGGCTTGTGAGCTGCTGGATCTCCTTGGGCGGCCGGTCTGAGGCGAGCACGATCTGTTTGCCGGCGCGATAGAGGGTGTCGAAGGTGTGGAAAAACTCCTCCTGGGTCTGTTCCTTGCCGCCGATGAACTGGATGTCGTCCACCAGCAGCAAATCGACGGCGCGGTATTTGTTGCGGAAGTCGATCATGGTCGCGTCGCCGATGGCTTCGATCAGTTCGTTTGTAAAGTCCTCGCAGCTTACATATAAAATATTATAGTTGGGGAATTTTTCCCTTGCGGCGCGGATGATGGCGTAGAGCAGGTGCGTCTTGCCGAGTCCGGAACCGCCGTAGAGAAACAGCGGGTTATAGGCCTTGGCCGGGTTGTTGGCGACGGCCTGGCAGGCGGCGTGCGCGAAGCGGTTGGAGTTGCCAACGACAAAGTTTTCAAAGGTGTATTCCTCGTTGAGCGAGAGGGTGGAGATGGAAAGCTCAGGCCGCAGGGAGGGAACATCCTCCTTATCGCGCTCCGCGTCCACGACGATCTCGACGGCGATGGGGAAGCCGATGGCCTCCTCCAGCGACGATTTAATCACATTATAGAATTTTGCGCGGATGATTTCCCAGTAGAAAGCGGAGGGAACGGAAAGCGTGGCCTTTTCGCCGGTGATCTCCACCGGGCGTATCTGTTTGAGCCACACGTCCATTGAAACCGGGTTCTGCAGTTTCTGCTCCATAATAACCATGCATCTGTTCCAAAGTTCTTTGACAGCCGCCATTTTAAACACTCCTGTTTTTTCTGGATTCAATCCCCGCCCCCGCCGCGGGGGACGCACGGCGGGGACGGAAAGAAGTTTGTGGATTTGTTTTATTTATTATAGCATATTTCCCCTTTAAAAGCAACATTATCGTTATGTGAATTCACTGAAAATTTTACACATTTTCACAGGGCCGGCTTTGGGCCGGGTCTCTGCGCCCGTCGAACCGGGCCGCGCGGGCAAAAGCCCGGCGCAGACAAATAAAACCGGGCCCGGCGGCGGTCCGTTTTTGCCCGCCGCCCATTCTGTAAAAGCAGGCCTGCTTCGTCCCGTTTCCCTGCGCGCCCGATTGATTCCGGGCGCGTTCGGACGCCGCCCGTATCCCCTTCCGGCAGCTGTGGTCCCGGAATCCTCCGCCGTCGCCGTCGTCTTCCGCCGTCTCGCCGCCGTCATTCGCTCCCGGCCGTCCGGCAGGCTCCGTGCCGTCCCTGTTCGCTTTCGTCTCCCGATTTTTTCTCGCCTGTAACCGCCCGGACTCCATCTTTTTTCACGCGTTGGTCCCGCCGTCGCCGCCGCCTGCGGACACAAGCGCTTGCGCCGGCAGGGCGGACGCCCGCCATATCTTGAACATATCCGTCCGCGCCTTCGTCCGCGCGCGGTTTTTTGGGAATAAAAATGCAAATTCCGCGTATTGACAGGGCGTATGAAGATCATGTATACTTTTCAGGCATAGCAGGAAAAACGCGGAGAAACGCGCGGCGATCCCGCCGTCCGTTTTACGCGCCGGCTTTGCGCGGCGCCTGGATCTGCGCGCGGTTATGCCGCGCGCGCACGGCCCGCGCCGAACCCGGAATCAGGATGGTAAACCGGAGCGGATGGTAAACCGGAGCGAAGGAGGCGAACCCATGGCAGGCGTAAAAAGCGGAGTCAGTCAGGCGCCGTGTTCGGCGGCAGCCCGTGTATTCGCGCGCTTTTCAGCCTGTAAAGTCCGCTTTTCCGGGCGCATGCCGGCCCTATCTGCAACGGGAACGGAACCAGACGGCCCAAACGCGGCCGAATCCCATAACCGCGCCGGAGTGCGGACGGTGCGCCTATACGCGCATGGCGCCGCTGCGGCTGCAGGGCTCTCCCTGTCCGGCGCACGTCGGGATCGGGTCGCGGCTTGCGCCGCCTGCGGGCGGTCCGCGGCCGGTTTACGGCTGTTCGGGTCCGCGCCGCGCCTGAACGCGCCGGCAATCGACGCCGCGCGCATGTACGGATGGGACGGGGCGGCCGTATCCGCCCGGCCCGTCGCGGTAAACGAGAGAGAGAACGGCGCAAACCCCGCCGTTTCGGAAGCCAGCGCAGGGCGCGCCGCGTTCGGCGCGTCTGGATCCGGCCCGAAAAATGCTGGCGGCGGCGCTTTTGCGCGGAGAGCGGATCAGTTTGTTTTGTCCGGGCCCGCCCGGCAAAAACGCAAGCGGGCGTAATATGCAGAATTGACGTGTGCTTTGGCGAAGGTCCGGCGAAAGCCGGGGCGCTCTCAATTTTGTGTGGAGACGCTCAGGCGAAAGGATATATTCGGGAGCATACTATGGAACATAGACAGATTACTAGACCGGGCATGCTGTGGACATTTTCTGAAAAGTGCCGGTGGCTGTTCGTCACGGCGCTGCTCGGCTCGGTTTTGAACACGGTATTTAATACGGTAACGCCGCAGATACTGCGGCTTACGGTGGACTCCGTCATCGGCGACGCGCCGCTTGACCTGCCCGCCGTTCTTTTGGCGCCCGTACAGGCTTTGATCGCGGGCAAGTCCATCGGCACGCTGCTTCTGTACGCGGCGGCGGCCGTCGCGTTGTCCGCGGCCCTGTCCGGGTGCTGTTTTTACGTATACCGCGTCTGCACCATCCGCTGCGCGGAGACATTTACAAAAAACATGCGCGACCGCCTGTTTTACCACATCCAGCGCCTGCCGCTGTCCTGGCACAGCGTCAACCAGACGGGCGACATCGTGCAGCGTTGTACGTCGGATGTGGACGTCATCCGCAGTTTTATCGCGGGCCAGCTGACCGAGGTGTTCCGCATCGTATTTCTCATCATATTCGCCCTGTCGGTCATGTTCGCCATGAACGCGACGCTGTCGCTGATCGCGCTGGCGTTTATTCCGATTGTCGTGGCGTATTCGTTTATATTTTATCGGAAGATCAGCTCGCGTTTTCGGGATGCGGACGAGGCGGAGGGCGACCTGACCGCCGACGTGCAGGAGAACCTGACCGGCATGCGCGTAGTCCGCGCCTTTGGCCGCGAGCGGTATGAGATTGAGAAATTCGATAAAAAGAACAACTATTTCGCGGAACTCTGGATGCGCCTGGGCGACGTGCTGAGCCTGTTCTGGGGCATGGGCGACTTTTTCAGCTGCCTGCAGGTGCTGTTCGTCATCACCTTCGGCGCGATTTTCGCCGCGAACGGCGAGATTACGCTCGGCACGTTCATCGCCTTCATCTCGTATAACGGCATGCTTGTCTGGCCCATCCGCAACCTGGGCAGGATCCTGTCCGAGATGAGCAAATCCGGCGTATCCTTTGCGCGTATCGGCGAGATCCTGAGCGCGCGGGAGGAGGACCGTGGCGGCGCTGCGCTGCCGGCGCTCACGGGCGACGTGGAATTCCGGCACGTCAGCTTTTCCTATGACGGCGCGCCGGTGCTCGACGATGTAAGCTTTACCGTAAAAGCCGGCAGGACCCTGGCCATCCTCGGCTCCACCGGGTCCGGCAAGTCCACGATCGCCCAGCTGCTCACCCGGCTGTACGAGCTGCCGGCGGGCTGCGGCGATATCCTCGTCGACGGCGTGGACGTGCGCGACGTCCCGGTCGAACACCTGCGCGCGAAGATCGGCCTTATAAACCAGGAACCATTTCTGTTTTCGAGAACCATCGGGGAGAACATTGCCATCACCCGTCCGGACGCGACCATGGACGAAATCCGTGCCGCGGCGCGCACCGCGCATATCGACAGTGAAATCCTCGAGTTCAAAGACGGCTACGACACCGTCGTGGGCGAGCGCGGCGTGACCCTGTCGGGCGGGCAGAAACAGCGGGTGGCCATCGCGCGCACCCTGCTGGCGCAGACGCCCGTCATCATATTTGACGATTCTCTTTCCGCCGTCGATGCGCAGACGGACAGCGCCATCCGCAAGTCGCTCGCGGCGCGCGGCCGCGGCGCGACGACGATCATCATCTCGCACCGGATCACGACGCTGATGCAGGCGGACGAGATCATCGTTTTGGAGCAGGGCCGGATCACCGAGCGCGGCGATCACGACGCGCTGCTCGCTGAGGGCGGGGTATATAAGAGCATATACGATATCCAGATGCGGCCCGGCGCGGGAGCTGCCGCGCCCGCCGCGTCGGCGCAGGAAGGAGCGTGAACCGCCATGGAACCATTTGAAGAGCTGGAAAAGGGCCGGTCCTTTGATCTGAAAAAGTGGAAAGGACTGTTCCCCTTCCTGGCAAAATATAAAAAACAGTTTTTTACGGCAATAGGCATTATCGTCGCCATTTCGGTAATCGACATCATACTGCCGCTGTTCCAGCGCTATGCGATCGACAATTTCATAGAGAAGGGCACGACGGAGGGGATCTGGGTCTTTGCCGGGGTGTACTTTGTCGTCGTCACTCTGCAGTGCCTGGGCGTGGTCGTTTTCACCCGCCGCGCCATGTTTATTGAAATGAGCGTGGGCCGCGACCTCAAGCGCGCCTGCTTTGTGCACCTGCAGGAGCTGTCGTTCAACTACTACAACACCACGCCCGTCGGCTATATGATGGCGCGCACCATGAGCGATACCAACCGCATTTCGAGCATGCTCGCCTGGGGGCTGATCGACATGATGTGGTCGCTCGTCTACGTTGTGGGCGTATTCGTGGCCATGTTCGTGCTCAACTGGAAACTGGCCCTGATCGTGCTTGTGGTCGTTCCCATTCTCGCGCTTCTGACCGGGTTTTTCCAGGGCCGGCTGCTTGTGAGCAACCGCCGCCAGCGCAAGATCAACTCCATGATCACCACGGCCTACAACGAGGGCATTACAGGCGTGCGCACCTCGAAAACCCTCGTAATCGAGAAGGACAACGACAAAAGCTTTCAGGGCCTTTCCGGGAAGATGCTGCGCGAGACGACGCGGGCGGCCCGCATGTCGGGCGTGTACATTGCGGGCGTAATTTTCTGCGGCTATTTGGCGGCGGCGATCGTACTCGGCCGCGGCGGGATGATGGTGCATGAGCATTTGATGCTGCTTGGCACCCTGTCCGCCTTCACCTCCTATGCCATCGGCATATTTGAGCCGATCCAGAACCTGGCCCGGCTGCTGGCGGAGATTTTGTCCCTGCAGGTCAATATTGAGCGCGTGCGCACCCTGCTTGACGAAACTCCGAACGTGACCGATACGCCCGAGGTGATTGAAAAATACGGCGACGCGCTGTTTCCCAAGACGGAGAACTGGGAGCCGATTCATGGGGATATAGAATTCAGAAACGTATCTTTCCGGTACCCTGACGGCGGCGACTATGTGCTGAAGAATTTCAATTTAAAAGTCCCGCAGGGCATGACGGTCGCCATCGTAGGCGAGACGGGTGCGGGCAAGAGCACCCTGGTCAACCTTGCCTGCCGGTTTTTTGAGCCGACAGAGGGCGAAATTCTCATCGACGGCGTGGACTACCGCAAGCGCTCGCAGCTGTGGCTGCACAGCAGCATCGGCTATGTGCTGCAAAACCCGCACCTGTTCTCCGGCACAGTGCGCGACAATATCCGATACGGCAAGCTGGACGCGACCGACGCGCAGATCGAGGCGGCGGCGAAGAGCGTCTCGGCCGACACAGTCGTCGAGAAGCTCGAAAAGGGGTACGACAGCGAAGTCGGCGAGGGCGGCGACCGCCTTTCCACCGGCGAAAAGCAGCTGGTGTCCTTTGCCCGGGCCGTGATTGCCGACCCGCGCATCTTTGTGCTCGACGAGGCGACAAGCTCCATAGACACGCACACCGAACAGCTGATCCAGAACGCCATCTCCACCCTGCTTAACGCGCGCACGTCGTTCATCATCGCGCATAGGCTTTCAACCATCCGCCAGGCCGACCTGATCCTCGTCGTCCAGAACGGAAGCGTGGTCGAACAGGGCACGCACGACGAACTGATGGCGGCGGGCGGGCATTATGCAGGCCTGTATAACCGCCAGTACGAGGACGAGGCGGCGATGCGCGTCCTGCGCGCATCGAACGCGTAAACACTGCATTGGCGCGAAAGGAGGGCCGCTTCCGCGCCGTTTCCATACCGCGGCCGGCCTAAAAAAGCATTGCCGCAATACATTTTGGCATGTAAGGAGGCGGATTTCATGATAGAGCTGGAAACCGAACGCCTGTTGCTTCGCGCGCCGTCGCCGCGGGACGCGGCCGATCTGTACGAATACGCGCAGACCGGGTTTGTGGGGCCCATGGCCGGCTGGCGGCCGCACGTATCGCTGCGCGAATCCAGGCGGATTTTGAAACGCTACCGTGAATGCGGCTATATCTATGCCGTATGCAGCAAAGCCGACGGCGGTAAAATGATCGGCACGGCCGGGCTGCACCCGGACGAAAAACGCTCTGAAGTCGGCGCGCGGATGCTGGGCTACGCGTTTCACAACGCGTTCTGGGGCAGGGGCTACGCGACCGAAGCCGCGCGCCGTATGATCCGGCACGCGTTTGAAGACTGGGAGCTGCCGATTCTGTCCGCCTACTGTTTTCCGGAAAACGAGGCCTCCCGCCGCGTGCTGGAAAAGTGCGGGTTTGTGTACGAGGGCCGGCTCCGCGCCTCTTATCGCATGTATGACGGCAGGCTGATGGACAGCCTGTGCTTTTCCATAACCCCGGAGGAGTGGTCGTCGTCGAAATAAGCTATGCGGCCGCCGTTCGCGCGCAAGTCGAAAGAGCCCGGCCGCGCCCCTCCTCTTATCGGAGGGCGGCGAAGCGGATAGGGCCCAAGCGGAAGAGCGCGCCGGCCGCCGTTAACGCCCATGTTGAAAGAGCCCGGCCGCGTCCCTCCTCTTTTAGTGGACCGCGGAACAGGGTAAAAGCGCGCATAGCATGGCGTCAACGTTCCCGCAAACCGCTGCTCTTCCATGCCGGAAACACAGGTTATTTTATATTTTCCCAATCAGCGGCGCGTTTGCAGGTTCAGGCAAAAAACGAAAGCCCGTGCCGGTATCGTTCATGTAGAAAAAGAGAATGGGGCGTGCCCCATTCTCTTTCTATAAAATATAAAAAAGACCGGTCAAATTTGCGGCCGCGCGGGCGGGCCAGCCCCCCAAGGCCCGAACGCTGTGAATTTTCACCGCGCGGCCGCGGCGCCGGATCCCGGCGCATTTGCCGTCTTTTTCACTGAGTTTCTCCCCCGCCTGCGTCAGGATTTCGGGTTGTCACGCAGGCGGCCTGCAATATAGAACAGTATATTTCTGTCGCGGGTACTCAGCGCGTCCAATAAGTCCAGATCGTATTGTTCCATGATCTTGGACTGCTTGCTCCAGCTAAGTTTGGTTTCGGTGCGGTCAAGCAAATAATCCAAAGTCACGTCAAAATAATCCGCCAGTTTAATCAGCACGGTATAGTCCGGCATATGCAGTCCCTGTTCATAATTGGAATATGAGGACGGCGCAATGCCGATTGCGTTTGCAACTTCGACCTGCTTTACATCCCGGTTTTCCCGAAGATTTTGTAAAGTGTATCTGAACTTTTCAAATCGTTCCATATAATGTCACCTGCATTATGCCGTCGATCATACACTTCAATCGATATTACAATTATAACACTTATTCCGTTATTATGGAACAAAAATACAGACATTCGGTAAAAATACACAATGACTTCAATGTAGCAGTAATTTCATGGAATCATCTGGAATTTTATGTCCATCCCCCTTCTGTTTACAGCAGAAAGACAACGCGCAATTGCGGCAGTTTGTGGAATTGTGTAAAATAAGGTCGGTTTTTCATGAAAAGAACGGGTTGTCCAGACCGCTCTTGTCCACGGGAACTGCGCGCCAAAGGCGCGGGTGTGCAATACGTTCATCGGTTTGACCATACCCGCCGCATCGTTTCATTTCCGGTGGAAAACGTTATGATTTCGGGTTCGCGGATAGCCGGGCGTTTTGCTTTTTGCGCGGGGAGGGCGCGCCGTATCCCGCCTACGCGTGTATGGAGATTTTGCACGGCGCCTCCCCTGCCCCGGTTTGCGTTTCGCACCGGCTCTGCGTCATTCCACGCCGCGGTCCGGGACCCAAACAGGTTTTCTTCTCCCATACAGGTCCGCGCCGGCCGCGCAGGACCCTTCCGCAGCCCGCCCCAGAGTCCGGCTGCCCGCGCCGGCCGCGTCCTTTGCGCAACGGGCGCGCTTTTGCGCCGAACCGGTACGGGTCCCCGGGCCCGGACCGTCTAGACCCTGTTCCCCCATTTTCGCTGTGCGCCGCGCCTTTTGTCACTGTATTTTTTTCCCGGTGCGGTTTGATCTTCCCTGCGTGCCTGATAGACGGACGAAAAATAGCGGCGGAAAAATTTCCGCCGCCTTCGCGCTTTTCTTCAATATATGTGAGAACCGGATATAAAACACAATGACAAATCATACGGGACGTTTCAATATCAGTCATAGCGCGGGCCAATTTTGCTCTTTGCCGCCCCATGGCCGCGGGACTGGCCGCCCCTGTATGCTTCCAATCTTTAACCTAATTTCCGTTATAATAGGCTGTAGCGCCGACAAATATGTAAAATAGTGGGAGCCAACGTATAGCGCGTTAGAGTGAGGGAGCCGGAAAAGGGGAGAGGGAGTGATTCTTATCGTTTACGGATATATCCGGGTATCCAGTATGGACCAGAATGAGGAAAGGCAGCGCATCGCTCTGCGGGGGAAGGGCGTGCCGGAACGGAATCTTTACATGGACAAGCAGTCCGGAAAGGATTTTGAACGGCCCAGGCACAAACGGCTGGTAAAGCGGCTGCGGGCGGGCGATCTACTGTACATACAGAGCATCGACCGTCTGGGCCGAAATTACAGGGAGATACAGGAACAGTGGCGGTTGCTGACACAGGAAAAGGGCGCGGACATCTGCGTTTTGGATATGCCGCTGCTGGACACCAGAAACGGCAAAGACCTGATGGGCACGTTTATTGCGGACCTGGTATTGCAGATTTCGTCGTTTGTGGCGCATAGCGAACGGGAAAACATCCGCAAGCGGCAGGCCGAGGGAATCGCGGCGGCGAAAGCCAGGGGCGTAAGATTCGGCAGGCCGCCGCGGCCGCTTCCGGAGAACTTTATTGCGGTTCACAAGGCCTGGAGAGGTAAAAAAATAGCACTTCGCCAGGCGGCGGAGGCCTACGGAATGCCGGTCGGAACATTTTATGCAAAGGCGGTAAAATATGAAAAAGGGGCATAATCGGCTGTTTTGCAAAGGCGTACTTTTGCAAAAATAATATACCTCCAGAAACAAAGCCGCAAAATTGTGAATTTTCCATGAAAAATCACTTGAAAATGCTACTTTTCACTGTTATAATTGGAACTGTATCCAAATATGAGAAAGTTTGCAAAAGTACACCTTTGCAAAAGGCATTGCGTGTACGCTCAGACATTTTATATTAAGGAGGACAACTAAATGAAGAAACGCATCCTGGCGAGCCTGCTGGCGCTGTGCATGTTCATAGCTGTCGCGCCAATCAGCGCTCTGGCGGCCAATCCGGTCACAACGGAGGAAGAACTTCTGGCCGCAGTGGAAAACGGAGGAGAGATTACGCTGGGCGCAAGTCTGACCCAGAGCATCGTAATTCCCGCCGGCAAAACGGTTATATTGAATCTGAACGGCAACACCCTGACCAACAATGGGAGCACCGATACGATCACCGTAGAGCAGGGCGCTTCCCTTACCGTGACGGGCAGCGGTATCGTAAAGAACACTGCGGACGGCCGCGGCGCTGTCTTTAACAACGGCACGGCCGAGCTCAACGGCGGCAAATACGAACGCACCGGCGAATGGTACGTGCTTTTGAATCATGGTTCAATGACCATTGGCGACGGCGTGCAGGTCGTTTCCGAAAGCACGTATTCCAGCATGATTGAAAACGGCTATCAGAACTATGGCAGCGGCTCGCATAGGACGGGCTATGTCGAGGGCACCAATTCGCCGAACCCCTCCCTGACGATTCTGGGCGGCGAGTTTTCCGGCGGTCTCAACACCGTAAAGAATGACGACGGCGGCACGATGGCGATTCACGGCGGCAAATTCTCCAACACCACGCAGGCCGCGATCCTGAACTGGAACGTAGCGACCATTACCGACGGCGAGTTTGACGTTACCACCGATTACGCCGTGGTTTTGAACGGGAAGAACGACGCCAATACGAGCGGCGATGAAGTTCTGAACAAAGGCGATCTGACGATTGAGGGCGGTACTTTCCGCACGTCGGGCATAACGGCGATCGGAACCATGAACGGTACGAGAGGAAATATCGGCTCGGTCAAGATTTCGGGCGGTGAGTTTGAAGTCGCGGAAGGCAGCGAATCCATCATCAGCGCATATGGCGCCGATGCGGCCGTCACGGTCAGCGGCGGCAAATTCTCCGAGAGCGTGCCGCAGGAATATCTGGCCGGCGGTATGGAACAGGACGAGAACGGCGAGATAGTGAAACCGCAGGGCACCATTCAGTGGGATCCGGACAAGACCGGCGGCACCGCGCCCGTAATCAGCGGCAATACAGTGGTATTCGACGGTGAAATCGGCTGGTATGACGCGGTCAGGGATCCGGAAGGCAACGTCATCGTGGAAGCCGGCAACCAGATCGGCTTACAGATAAACGCGCCGGAAGGCTTTGACACGTCCGGTTCCGTCGTGCGTATGGGCGGCGTCGAAGTCGCCTGGGACGAAATCAGGGACGGCGACAATTTCTTCCTGCTCTATACGCTGGTGGAGACGACCGGCGCGAGCTTTACGATTGAAATAGCCTGGAGCGAGGACAACGTCCAGGTATTCACGGTTGAGATCGGCGAAAATGCAACGCTCGCTGCAAAACCCGCCGTCCCCGTGGATCCTGAGCCCGAAGCTCCGGCCGAGCCGGAAGGCCCCGACAACCCGGCGACCGGCGACCTGCCCGCGGCAGTACTTTGGACCCTGCTTGCGCTTGCGTGCGTCGGCCTGTCCGGTACGGCCCTGGTCATGAAAAAGGCAAAGGCTCGCTGACAGATAAAAAAACGCGCTGTAACGTTGAAAAGCCGGCCCCTGGGGGCCGGCTTTTTGCGTCCGGATATGTGTAAGCTACACGCCGCCGCGCCCGCCGGAAAACCGGCGGATTACAAGCGCGGCCGCGCCGCCCGTGACGGCGCCCGTGACGAGCGCGCAGAGCAGCAGCGCGGGCAGGTATGCGAACACGGCCGTGTCTCGGAGCAGCAGGGCCGCCATGGACACCTGGCCGATATTATGCGCCGCGGCGCCCGCCATGCTCATTCCCGCAATGGATATGCGAGCGGGATATGCCCGCCTGAGAAGGAACATCACGGCGAATGCGAGCAGGCCGCCCGCTGCGGAGTAGAAAAAGGAGGTCACGCCTCCGAAGAGCAGGGCGGCGAGCAGAACGCGTCCTGCGAGCACCAGCGCGGCGCTGCCCGGCGTGTCCTGTAGCAGCAGGTACAGAGTGATCACGTTCGCAAGCCCCAGCCGCACGCCCGGCAGCGGCACGGGCAGCGGCACGAGCTGTTCCACAAGCGAAAGGCAGAGCCCCAGGGCGATGAGCAGGGCGTTTCGCACCAGCGTCCGAACCATGGCTGCACCCCCCCTAGCCCACGACCGCGTCGAGCTGCGCTACGCCCGTGATCTTCACCACGACCCGGTTCGGCAGGCAGACGACGGACTGCCCTGCGGCGCTGATTTCGCCGCTGCGCACGCAGATCTGGTCTGGGCAGTCCGAGTGCTCGACCCAGACCCGGCTTTCCTCAATGCGGACGGATATATCTTTATCGGGAATATCAATTGTAAGCGGCGCGGCAGCCGGCAGCTGCGCCCGCCGTATGACTTCGCCGTCGGAGAGTACGACGGCCTCCGTCCGCGCGGCGGGCCGCGTCCATTGAAACAGAGCAAACGCCCCTGCCGCGAGCAGCAGGGTTATGAGTACGACGAGAACATCGCCGCTCTTTATGCGCCGCAGCCGTTTCATCAGTCTTCGCGCGGCAGGCCCTGGCGGTACTTTGTCATGAGCCCCTTGAACAGGTTCGCCGCGGATGGCGGCGTCCAGGTAATGGAATTCGCGCCGGCTTCGATGGTGTCCCGGATGCTTTTATCGTCCGGCCCGCCCGTTGCGAGGATGGCCACGTCCGGATACTGTTCGCGGATATGGGCGACCACCTGCGGCGTGCGCGCGGCGGCGGACACGTTCAGGATGGACACGCCGGCGGCAAGCCTGGCCTCAATATCCGTATTCTCATCTACAACGGTGGCGACAATGGGGATGTCGATAGCCTGTTTGATGGCGCGAATGGTCTCATTTTCCGTAGGCGAGTTGACCACGACGCCCATCGCGCCCTGGAACTCGGCGTGTTTGGACAGCTCGACTACCCGCTGGCCAGTCGTAGTACCGCCGCCTACGCCGCAGAACACAGGCGTGTCCGCGGCAAGCATCAGCGAATGTGTGATGACCGGCTGGGGCGTAAACGGATATACCGCCAGCACCGCGTCGGCATTGCTGTTGCGGATAATGGCGAGGTCGGTCGTAAAAATAATCGATTTGACACGCCTGCCGAAAATGCGCATACCGCGGCATAAATATATGGATTCCGGCACCTTGACAAGGTGCTTGCGAAGCTCGCCGTTAAAATCGGGCGTCAATTCCGCTTTCATAGTGGTTACCTCCTTTTTATCGCCGCAGAAGCGTCGGATCAAAGCGATCTGTGCTCCGGCTTATGCTTTCCATTGGCGAAAAACAAGCCGGCCGCCGGCGCGCCTGCGCCTTTGTTCCAGCCGCCAACCGCTTTGCAGCGCTGCGCTGGCGTGCATGCGGCTTTTCCATTGGCGGAGACATACGTCCCTGCCGCGTCGAAAACAGGCCGTGTAAGCTCGCGCCGGTTTTTTGCATGATCAAGAGCGCCCGCGCGCCGATGTGCCTTTTTTCAGCAAAGCCTGCGGCCTTTGGAGCAAAGTCCGTTTCGCTCCTTCTCATTTGCAAAAGGAACGCTCCATGCTTGTTCCGCGGCCGGCAGGCGCCGCCAGCTTCCTGCGGGTTGTGAAAATTCAAATCTCACAGGAACACAAACCGAAATATTCTATCCGCGCGGCGCGCCACGCGCCGCGCCGCCGCAAAGCTTTGCGTGCGCGCTTGCTTTTGCCGCCATCGAACATAGGGTATGTCCGGCGTGCGCCGCGTACGGAGCCTGTCCGTGTTTCCATTTTACAGTATGGTTTGTTTATTATATCATATTCTTTTTCCCCTGCCAATCCCCATGCCGTTATACCTATATAAATATATGGAAAACAGCCGCCGACCGCACGGAAAAGCGCCTGTCGCCGTATAAGTTGTGAAATTGCGGGAAAAGATATTGCGGCAGTAGAAAATCTATGGAAAAGGTTATTGACAAGCGCCGCAGCGCATGGTAAAATGAGAAAACACTACCGGGAGAGGTACCGAAGCGGTCATAACGGGGCGGTCTTGAAAACCGTTAGGGTGAAAGCCCACGTGGGTTCGAGTCCCACCCTCTCCGCCAGCAGGTTACCCGCACCGGCAGGCCGCTGTCGCGCGCCTTACGTGCTTAATGAAATACAGTGATATGTCACACGGAGAAGTACTCAAGTTGGTGACGAGGCGCCCCTGCTAAGGGCGTAGGTCGGGAAACCGGCGCGGGAGTTCGAGTCTCCCCTTCTCCGCCAAATAAGAACCGTGATTTTGATACAATGCGTATCAAGGTCACGGTTCTAATTTATTGCCTGTTTTATGGGGCTTTTCAGCTTTTCTGAACATTCGAACAGAAAACAATCCCTGCCATGACAGCTTCTGTGGCAGGAATTTTAGTATCTATACGGTTGTTGACCGTAAAGTAATCGTTATAAGATTGTTAATCGTTATTTTTGTGGGGGTAATCGTTATAATGTAGTCAAGCTCCTTCTTCAGTAATTCGGTCTCACCATATATGATTACAAAAAAGTTTCGGGAAATTTACAATTTAGTGCCGTAAAACCTTGAAAGAAAGCAACTTTTGTGATATGATAAATGTGTATAACTATATGTAAAGCGAGGTCTTGACAATGGATAAGAAAAGGAGGACAATGCTAACAGCCAGCCAGCCAGCCAGCCAGCCAGCCAGCCAGCCAAGCATAATTCTGCCCTTTTTTCTTGTCAAGAGCAAAGTTGCATATTTCTTCAAGGCGTATTCCGCCCGTTCTGAAACGGGCGGGGTGCGCCCGTTCTGAAACGGGCGGGGTGCGCCCGGTTTATTTGTCAGCCTTGTTGCCCTTGCAGCAAGGCGGTGAGGGGGGATAACAGTTTTGTTTGTTGAAAATAATCCCGATATCCAAACGAATCCCCAGCCGGTATGGATTGCAGTTCCTGCCGCTGCTGTCCGCAAAAAGAAAACCCATTGTTTGGCGTTTACGGCCATGAAAAAATGCGTTTCGGTCAGGCAAATCAATGGAGCCCGGAATGAAGGAGGAAGTTTTATGAGGAAAAAATCATTTACAAGCGCATTGGCAGTATTGTTATCGCTCATGATGATACTTGTTATGTTTCCTGCAAATGCTTTTGCTATGGATGGGGAAGGCACAACGGCCGATCCCTACATAATCGCAACAGCGGCTGACCTTTACGAGTTTGCGATAAAAGTAAACGAAGGAGATAATACCGCCTGCGCCGTGCTGACAGCGGATATTACCCTCCTAATCGACACGAACTGGACGCCAATCGGAAATGACAGTAACCAATACAACGGCACCTTTGACGGCGGCGGACACACCATTACAGGACTTAGTGTGGATATACAATCCGATGATACTATATTCGCAGGATTATTCGGCTATATAGGTGCAGGCGGCACAATCAAAAATGTGAGCCTTGAGGACAGCAAAATCACTTGTTCAGGCAATCGTGTTTATGCCGGCGGCGTGTGCGGTTGGAATTACGGCACCATAGAAAACTGCTACAACACAGGAGATGTCAGCGGCACAGGCACAAGCTCATACGGTTATGTTTATGCCGGCGGCGTGTGCGGTTGGAATACTGGCACCATACAAAACTGTTATAACACGGGAGAAGTCAACGGCGCAAGCACAAGCACATTTAATCCTGTTAATGCCGGCGGCGTGTGCGGTGATAATGCCGGCGGCACCATACAAAACTGCTACAACACAGGAGATGTCAGCGGAGAAGGCACACAATATGTTTTTGTCGGCGGTGTGTGCGGTACTAATGAGAACAGCGCCACCATAATAAACTGCTACAACACAAGAGATGTCAGCGGCACAAGCTCATACGGTTATGTTTATGCCGGCGGCGTGTGCGGTGCTAATGGGAACAGCGCCACCATAATAAACTGCTACAACACAGGAGATGTCAGCGGCACAAGCTCAAACGGTACTGTTTATGCCGGCGGCGTGTGCGGCTATAATAGAGGCGACACCACACAAAACTGCTATTGGCTTGCGGGCACAGCGGATTGCGGCATCGGCAACCCCCCAGGCGACACAAACGCTCAATCCAAAACTGCCGACGAGTTTGCCTCCGGCGAGGCGGCGTGGCTGCTGAACGAGCCGCAGACAGAGAAACCATGGGGACAAGGCTCCAATAATATGCCTGTTTTGGAGGGCAACCTTCCCGATGGTGTAACATCCAAAACGCCTGTCCGCATTACGATTGTTATGCAGGATAATTCGGAACAATATCGCTATACGACAGAGGGAAGCACTGTTGCAGCGTATCCCACCGGGTATGCGTTCTTCTTCAAAGATGGCGATACGAAAACATGGATCAGCAAGGGGACGCGGACCTATGACGCTGACGCCACGATCTATGCGGAAAACATGACGCTGGAAAAGATCCCTGAGAAAGCCGCCACCTGTACGGCGGACGGGCATAGCGCGTACTGGTACTGTGCTGCCTTTGACAAGTATTTCAGCGATGAAAACGGTGTGAATGAAATCACCGCTAAAGACACTGTGATTCCGGCAACCGGGCATGGTGAGGCAGAAGTGAAAGGTGCAAAGGAAGCGACCTGCACAGAAGATGGCTACACCGGGGATAAAGTCTGCAAGGTATGTGGAGAAATCCTGGAAAGAGGAACTGTCATAGAAAAAATTGGCCATGTCTGGGGCGAGCCGGAGTGGAACTGGTCAGAGGACGGAACGAGCTGTACGGTGACCTTTACCTGTAAAAACAACCCGGAACATAAGGAAACACCGCAGGTAAGCGTTACATCAGCAGTAAAAACTCCTGCAACCTGTACGGAAAGCGGCGTAACCACTTATACGGCGGCAGTTGAATTTAACGGTCAAACCTACACAGATACGAAGGAGGTATCCGTCCCGGCCACAGGTCACGAGCTGAAGAAGACAGATGCGAAAGAGCCGACCTGCACCGAGGACGGCAACAAGGAATACTGGACTTGCGACACCTGCGACAAGTATTTCAGCGATGAAAATGCCGAGACGGAAATCCAGCTTGCCGATACGGTGATAGAAGCCACCGGCCACAGCTACGAAAACGGCAAATGCACCGTCTGCGGAACGATTGATCCTGACTTCAAGCCTGTGATCATATCCGGCGCAAACGGTACATGGCAGAAAGGCACAAAGGACGGCCTCTCCTTTACTTCCAACGCCACTTTTGCAGATTTCCAGAAGGTACAGGTAGACGGCAAAGACCTTGACGCTTCCAACTACACGGTCAAGGAAGGCAGCACCATAGTTACCCTGAAAGCGGAATATCTGGAAACCCTGTCGGTAGGTAAACATACGCTGGCAATCGTTTCCGATACCGGTACGGCAACAACGGAGTTTACCATCAAGGCGGCATCCGCTGATGACAACACAACAGTCGTTCCACCGACCGGCGACAACAGCAATGTGGATCTTTGGATTGCACTGATGCTTGTATCCGCATGCGGCATATCTATGGCTACGGTTTATAGCCGCAGAAAGAAATATAATCATTAATCTCAAGCAATGCACCCCTTTTACTTTAGGGGGTGCATTGTATCAAAATAAGGGAAATTTGCCACGTCGTCGCGGACTGCGTATCGTTCGCGCCGGCGTTTGCTTTGAAAAAGCAAACGCCGTCTCTTATTCGCTTTGTCGCTCTTCCTCCCCCCGCAAAGCCAGCTGGCTTTGCCGGGACCCCAAATCTAAGCTGCACATCGTTTGCGGCGACATTTTTGCAAAAGCTGCCGGCACATCCCGCCGCCGCGGCGGATCTCCTGTTTGTGGAAAGCCGGAATATAGCTGGAAAGGAGCCTGATGCATAATGGGTCGGGAGAATACGCCCATGCTGTGGACGCAGCGGCTTTTCTTGCGCAGATTCCGGGCGGACGACGCCGCCGCACTGTACGCAATACTCAGCGATCCTGAGGTAACCGCATATCTGCCGATGTTCCCGCTCTCTTCGCTCGACGAGGCGAAAGAACACTTAAACAGCGCGTATCTGCAATACTATGCCCGTCCGTCCGGATACCGGTACGCCGTCTGTCTGCGCGGGGAGGACAGTCCGATCGGGGAAGTGCATGTCTCGGACAGCGACAGCCGCGACTTTGGGTATTTTCTGCGCCGGTCGCACTGGGGCCGCGGGCTCATAACCGAAGCGGGCCGCGCTGTCATGGCGCGGCTGCAGGCCGACGGCGTACCCTATATCACGGCGACGCACGATGTAAACAACCCCGCCAGCGGCGCGGTCATGAAAAAGCTGGGCATGCGTTACCGCTATTCATACCGCGAATTGTGGCAGCCCAGGAATATTTGGGTAACGTTTCGTATGTACCAGTGCAACCTGGACGGTCGGGAGGACCGGGTTTATCGGAAGTACTGGGAAATCTACGCCGACCATTTTGTGGAAACAGGCGTATGATCGACTGTCTGTCCGCATGAAAACACCCGGAACCCTTTTAAGGGTTCCGGGTGTTTTGTTATAGGTCAGATTATTCTTTCAAAAAGTCCTTGTCCCGGTGCTCGACGCCCATATGCCGGACGTTGCGCCTGACTTTATCGATCATCGGATGGGTATTGTAGTCCTCATCCGCATCGGCGTAAAACCAGCCTGCGTCTTTAAAGTGATACGCTTCCTCCTCACCGATGTCGCACTGGAACGCATCGGGCGAATTGCAGCCGCGTTTCATTGCTTCAATCAATTCCGGCAGGTAACGTTCGTACACATCGCGCGGCAGCGCGTCGTGGTCGCGCGCGACCTTTGCGGCAAGGCCAACGACCTCGCCCAGCTGTCCGAGCGTGCGCATGACGCGTGCGGAAGAGAACGCGACGTGGGTCATGGAAAGGATCCGTCCGCCAAGGAACAGGTTGTCGCAGTCCCGCGCGTACAACGTGCGGTACGGTACGGGATACGGCCGTTTGATCCCCCTGTGGTAGGCGAAGGAGCGGAACCCTTCTCCGAAGCGCTGTTCGCAGTCATATTCCGGGAAGTGCAGGTCAATGCTCCAGGTCATGGAGGCGGTTGCGTCGGGGTAGATGATATGGTCCTCAATATCGTTCTGCGTCAGGATCATATCCCCCAGAACGCGGTAGCTTTCCCGCTTCCCGCCCAAATGGGAAGCCCAGACCAGGCGGTAATTCCTGTATTCATCTTTGCGCGCCGAATGATTTTTCTGGAACGACCAGTTGGAAAAGATGGCCAGCAGGCCGTAATCGCGGATATACTCCGTCTCAGTCGCCATCTGGCGGCGGAAGCCGCTCTCCTGTTCCCAGTCGCCGTTAAAGGTGTGGAAACAGTCCTGCTCGGTAAATGGGATGGCGAAATCAATATCGGGGAAATCCACGGGCCGGCCGCAGTCCTCCGTATACCAGCGTATGGACTGGCCCATGACGAGATTCTCATGCTCGGGCGCGGCGAGGCTCTCGTTGAATTCAGCCTTCCCCTCCCGGCCGTACATCACTTCGCAGCCGGCCATGCGCGACAGGACCGCGTCGCCGGTGCAGTCGCAGAACAGCTTGCCGGTATAGCGTTTTTTCCTGCCGCTGCGCATGGACAGGGTCACGACGGCGCGGATGCTCCGTCCCTCGGTTTCAATTGCAACGGCGCGTTCTTCCTGCGCAATGGCCGCCGTGCCTTTCGCCTCATACAGCATAAAGGCAAAGCGCTTGCGGTTGTCTTCGTACAGCTCTTTATCAAACAGGTTGGGATCGCCCATAATCGGTTCAATTTCCTTGACGAGCCTGCCCAGGTTGGTATACGGCGGCTCATGCAGCCGTCCGCCGAGGCAGACGCGGATCTCCGAGGAATTGCAGCCGCCGAGCACGGGCCGGTCGTTGATGAGCAGAACGTGCAGCCCCTCGCGCTGTGCTGACAGCGCGGTGCAGATCCCTGCGATCCCGCCGCCCACGACGACGAGGTCGTACTCCGTCTCGTCCCGATCGATTGTCGGGTTGATAAAGCCGTCGCGAAACGCCTGCAGGGCGTCGGCGTCGTCAGGCGGTATCGTCTGCGTGGAAAGAAAGATTGCGTCGGCGCGGCCGTTAAAGCCGGTCAGGTCGTGCAGCGCAAGCGTATGCCGTCCCGGCTCCAGCCGGCGCACACCCGCCTCCTGCCAGGCCCAGGATGGGCCGTTCGTACCCATTTCCGTATCGAAGAAATCGCCGTCCACGCCGACGGTAAAGCGTCCGGCCGGCGTACCGCGGCCCCAGACGGCCGTCCAATCGCGGGTGCGGACATATATATGGTATTCGCCCGCTTCCTCCACGTTAAATTCAGTAACGGCGTCGGCCACGGGCGTGCCCAGTCCGTGCGCCATGATATAGGCGGAACCCATCTCGGCTACGGACTGCGATTCCATCAGCCAGCCGCCGGGGTCCTGAAAACTCTCGGCCTCCAGAAATATATCGTGCATCTCTATCCCTCTCTTTCACTGCTGTTGGTAACCGGGATCATAATGGTAAACGCGTCCGTCCCGTCCTCTTGTGCAAAGATTTCCACATTGGGCCGCGCGCCGTCGTACCGGGTGCGGCCGGACGGCAGCCAGGAAAACAGGATTTTCGCGTACAGATCGTTGATCTGCGCTTCCGTCAGTCCGCTTTTCGCTTCGAACAGCACCCACAGCCCGCCTGCGATTTCCGTTTCCGAAAAGGCGGGGTCCGTCGCGTCCGTGCGCACGCCGATGCGGCACAGCACGTCGCCGTCGTCATGGTTTTCATAGGCGGCGTAAACCTTCCCGTCGCACGAGAGCGCGGCCAGCCGGTCCGCCACTCCGGGCGCGTCATAGAGCTGCCAGACGCTCTCGCAGCACACCGTATCGCGCAAATTGGAAACGCCGTGCACGCCCAGAATGGAAAAGGCGGGCAGCCGCTTGATGGTGTAGGGAATGCTCTCCATATTCCGCATGGTGAAATCAAAAGACGGCTTGGTAAAGGCGGCGACATAGCAATCCGTCTGCGCGGCCTTTTTCGGAGAAACGCCGAACGCATCCCGAAACGCCCTGCCAAAAGAGGAGGCCGAATCATAGCCGTAGCGCTCGCTGATCTCGGCCAGGCTGCCCGCGCCGAGTTTTATATCCTCCGCCGCGCGGGAGAGGCGGCGGGTGCGGATATACTCGGCGACCGGCACGCCGACGATAAAGGAGAAGATGCGCCGGAATTCATAGGCCGAAAGCTCCGCGATCCGCGCAAGCTCCGTGCACTGAATATCGCCGCACAGATGCGCCTCGATATAGTCGATTACGGCGTTTATTTTTTCAATGCCGTTATACATGGATCAAAGCGGCTGCACCATCTGGCTCATACCCCAGACGGTGATTTCTTCACAGATGGCGCGTTCCGGTAACGTCGCGGCATAGAGCGTCGCGCCTGCTATGTCTTCCGCGGCCAGGGAGTCCTGCGTTTCGCCGATTCCGGCCGCGGCCTGGAAGCCGGTGCTGGCCGACGCGGGTATAATGCAGGTTGCCCGCACCCCATAAGGCTGCAGTTCAACCTGAAGCCCTTTTGTAAAGTTGCGCACGCCCGCCTTCGCGGCGGCGTAGACAGACCAGTCGGCCCATGCGTGCGTGGCGCAGACGGAGGCAATATTGATAATCGTCCCGCTTTTACGCGCTTTCATTTGGGGTACAAAAACGTTTGCGGCGTACATGACGCTGTTGAGATTAAGCGCGACAATCGCGTCGATCGTCTCTTTGGACTGCGCCTCGATCGGCTTAATTGAAAGGCCGCCGCCCGCATTGTTTACAAGGACGTCCAGGTCACCCAGCGCGTCCGCGGCAAAGTCGCGAAGCCGTTCCCAGCCGGCATAGTCCGTCACATCCTGCGCAAATATAAAGTCCGCGCCCGTCTGCTCCTGTGCCTGTCTGAGTCCCTGTTCGCTGCGCGCGGTGATCAGAACGGTAAACCCCGCGTCCTTAAATGCCTTTGCCATGGCCAGCCCATAGCCGCTGGACGCACCCGTAATAATCGCGGTTTTTTTCATAGTGGAATCCCCTCTTTCAAGAATATGGCCTTCAACGATCTGAAAACAGCCGGTATGATACACTATTATAGCATATCCCGCCCTCGGCGTTCTACACATTTCTTGCACAATTCGGCACAACCGCCGGCAAATACGCATCTGGTTTCGCCCGCACCCCGCGCCTGCGCCCTGCGCCCGCGCCCCGCCGTTCGTACCGGTTCGGTCACCGGCAATCACATCCTTTCGCGCCGCTTCCCGTTTGAGGTTCACTCTGCCGGTTTCAATGTTATGCCATAAAAACGTTTTTTAATTTTGTTTTAAAAATTTTTATCAAAAAATGTTTTGTAAATTATTGACAATACTTACTTGTACATATATTATATAAATTGAAATGCAACAAATTTTACAGTTACAAGTCAATATATACAAATTCAGTTCATGAGAAATCCTATTTTATAATTCAATAGACCGCGATATTCAACACAATTTCAATAGCGCATCCCTCAAAAAACGTTTTTTAAGAATTCGACAATAAAATTTGAATGGAGGATGTTTAAAGAATGAAGCACGGTCGAATGAAAAAGTGTCTGGCGTTTGTTCTTGCGGGCATAATGTGTCTTTCGGCGCTGGTTTCGGCGCTGCCGGCGGCACAGGCGGCGGACAGCGAGACGCTCAGCGGGTGGACGCTGGACGAAGGTTTTTCCGTAACCAGCATCTGGGTATACGAAGGCAGTTACGCGTTGGAGCATACCGGCGCGCAGTCCCAGGCGGTATCGAGAGAAATTGAGCTGGAGCAGGAGGTTACGTATTACGTATCCGCCTGGGTAAGGAACTCCACGGCGGACGACAGCGTTAAAATAAGCATTGGCGGTTTTGACCTGGAGTCTGCGACATACGGCAGGTGGGAGGAGCTCTCGGTCAAGATCATAGGCGAGGGCACGAACGAAAGGATCACGATAACCGCAACCGGCAATACGGTGATCGACGGCGTTTCCGTACGGCCGTTCAAAGAGGGCGAAGAGCTTATTCAGAACGGCAGCTTTACGGATGGAGCCTCTCCCTGGTACAGTCTGAATCTGCTTGAATGGTCCGGCGAAGAAGTCGACGGCCACACCGGCATGATCAAGACGCAGGGCAGCCAGGTGGCAACCGGCTGGCACCCGGCCATCACGGTAGAACCCAATTCGTATTATCTGTACTCTGCGGACTTTTACCTGGACGCGGATACGGGTGCGCCCTGGCTCTATGCCGATATGAACGACGCCGAGGGCGAGCTGCAGATTCGCGGCACGATCTCAGGCGAATGGCAGACCGTTTCGGGTATCTGGTCCAGCGGCAGCAACACGACCACATCCATCCGCCTTGTCGCGGAAAATAACTGGGACAACCCCGTAAGCGACAGCGGCTTTAACGGCAACGCGTATATCGACAACGTGAGCTTCAAGAAGGTCACGCTGTATGAGGACCTCATCAACGACGAAGGCTTTGAGTCGGACGGCTGGAAACTGAATTCCGGCGCGTCTATCCAGAGCGGTTCCTATTACCTCTACGGCTCCAGCAGCCTGAAACTGCAGGACGCCGCGTCGGCGGTCGCCAACGGCGGCGACGTAATCGCGGTCGAGCCGAACACGTATTATTATATGAGCGCATGGCGGCTGCGCCCCGGCACGAAAGACGGGGACGCGAGCATTGTGATCAAGACGGCCGACGGTACGCAGGATCTGGCCAGCATTACGGGCTCGCGGTACAACCAGATCATGTGGAACCCCGCGGAAGGCACGAACAACGCGGAGAGGAAGACGGCGCACTGGGAACAGATCGGCGGCTTCTGGTTCAGCGGCGAAAATACAGAGGTCACGCTCTGGGCTGAATCCACCGGCACGGGCGCGATCTATTTCGACGACGTGACGTTTAACGCGTATGAAAACCGGACCACTCTCGGCAACGTCTTTGAGGACGGCGATATGGAGGGCTTTATCCCCGACGCGCAGGACCTCTACCCGACCGATATCGAAAAAGAGCGCGTTGCAACGCAGTATGAGAGCTTCCTTGCCAACGACCTGGAAAACTTCCCCGTGAGCTTCCGCGTGGGCGAGGACGCGTACACGGGATTTGGCGCGGACTTTACAAAACAGAGCCAGAGCACGGAGGCTGTGGACGGCGGGACAAAGACGATCACGGCCCTCACGCACAAGTCGGGCCTTGTATTCACTGTGGAAAGCGTGCTATATCCGGAATACAACGCCTATGATTGGACAATCTACGTTGCAAACAACGGCGCGGCAGACTCCCCTGTTGTGAGCGAGTTTAACGCGGTCGATATGGTGCTTGAAGGCGAAGCGCCCCGGCTCAAGGGCAGCATCGGCGATTCGAGCGCGTACGAGCCGTACACCATAGCGGTCGACGGCAAAGTGACCAAGAAGCCCGACGGCGGCAGAGGCACGCAGGGCGACTCGTCCTATTTCAATTTCATGTACGGCGACAAGGGCGTGCTCTATGCGGTCGGCTGGCCCGGCCAGTGGACCATGACCGTGGACAACAGCGACCAGGCGGATCAGACGCGCCTTACGGCCGGACAGGAATACCTGAACACATATCTGGAGCCCGGCGAAACGATCCGTACGCCGCTGATGGCCTTTGTGCATTATAACGGCAGAAACCTGGAACGGGCCACAAACCTGTGGAGACGCTGGATGATCGACTGCAACATGCACAAGGTCACGGAGGACGCCACAGGCGCTGGCGAAGCCAAACTGCCCGAAGCAGCCATCTTTGCCGCCACATCCATCCAGTGGCATGAGATGACAAGGGCGACGGACGAGAACCAGATCGCGGCGATCCAATACTATCTGGACAACGAAATCGACCTGACCTTCTGGTGGATGGACGCTGGCTGGTACTATATGGTGGACAGCGGAGGCAATCTCGTCACCGTGCCCGACTGGGGCTGGGCGAATACGGGCACATGGGTCGTGGACGAAAGCAGGTTCCCATCCAAGATGAAAGCCATTTCCGACTTTGCGGCGGAAAACGGCATAAAGACCCTATTGTGGTTTGAGCCGGAGCGGGTGGCGAACGCAGCCGCCCTTCGCACGGACGGCCTGACCGTGCACCCCGACTGGGTGCTGGACGGCTACCTTGTCGACATGGGCAGGGAAGAAGCCGTGGAATGGACGCTTGAACGCATACTGAAGGTTATGGCCGAGGGCGGCATATCCATGTACCGTGAGGACTTCAACTGCAACCCGTTGCCCGCCTGGCAGAATGCGGACGCGGCGAAGGACGGCGACGGCAACCGTTCGGGCATTACGGAAAACCTGTATATTCAGGGGCATCTCGGCATGTGGGACGCGATTTTGGAAGAGTTCCCCAACTCCACCATCGACTCCTGCGCCTCCGGCGGCAAGCGTAACGACCTGGAGACCATGCGCCGCGCAGTCCCGCTCCACAAGACGGACCATGTCTATGGCGACCGTACGTGGCAGCAGGCTGTCGCGACGGATATGACGAGGTGGATTCCGTATATCGGCACCAAGGCCAACGGCGAACAGTCGGAGGACAACAATACGACGACGGCGAACCGGTATTCGTTGAGAACCGCGATTGTGGGCGCGATGGTTCTCGGTTACAACACTGAGGAGAGCGTGCCGATCGACTGGGACATCGTGAAAGACGTAACGGAAGAACAGAAGGTTCTGGGCGATCTCATTTACAGCGACTACTATGTCCTGGAAGACTGGTCCCGGAGTGAATCGGACTGGGCCGCCTGGGAATACTATGACATTGAAAAGGGCGAAGGCTATGTTCTGGCGTTCAGAAGGTCGTCGGCCACTGGCACGAGAACCTATAATCTGAGAGGCCTTGAAAAGGATACGGAGTATAAGATCTGGTTCGAGGATGCAAACAAGCCCGTGATCAGAACGGGACTGGATCTGATGAAGAACGGCGTTGAGTTCAACCTGCCCTCCGTCGAGTCGTCCGATATCCTTCATATTCAGAAAGCGGACGCGGCGGACGCGGACCGTGCCCTGACAGCAAACATCACGGAAGTCAGCGTAAACGGCCAGCATAAAGGCGCCATCCTGACCGAGGCCGGCTATGACCGCTTCGATATCCGCTTCAACATGTCCCTGCGCGACACCGTCCTGGGCGTCGGCGAAGGCAAAGTTGAAAAAAATGTAACGGAGGATTATAAGAATCTCGTGATCATCGACGGGAAGACGGTCGCCGAACTTTTGGCGGACGACGCGCAGGCCGTGAAGATGGATTACGACGTTGTGAACAATATCCTGAACGTATACGTCAAGAGCGGGATCATGGACAAGGACGCGGGCATCGATGTAATCCTTTCCAGGGACCTGGCCTCCGACGGCACGGGCCGGATCGCGGGCCGCACGCCCTTCACCTACAGCGCGGAAGACGACGCATGGACCATGGGCGAAATTCTGGACAGCGTATCTGTTGAAAGCGTAAAGATTTACGGCGAAAAAGAGATGACCGTGGACGGAAGCCAGAAGCTGTCGGCGGTGGTTCTGCCGGCCGATGCGGACGACAGAAGCCTTGCGTGGACGTCTTCTGATGAAACCATCGCCACAGTCGATGAAAACGGCAACGTAACGGCTGTCGGCATAGGAACGGTGCGGATTACCGCGTCGGCGCAGGACGGCAGCGGGGTTTCCGACACGTTCGAGATACAAATTGTCGAAAAACCCGTCGATCCTCCGGTCGATCCGGAGAAGCCTGGGGAACAGGAACCGCCTGTTGATCCGGAGGATCCGGCCGACCCGGACGACGGTTCCATTCCCGATACGGGAGACGCCCTGGGCCGGTCGCTGTTCACCGTAATCGCGGTGACGCTGGCCGCGGCGGGCGCCGCCTCCATGCTATGGATTCAAAAGCGCCGGCGTGGAATAGAGTAAAATTCGTATGCGTCCGCGCCCGACGCGGGTTGTCCCATAACAGAGAACCGCATATTGCAATCACATCGAACGAACGGCAGCCAATTCCGGCTGCCGTTCGCCTGTTGCGGCGCAGTCGATGCTGCACGGCGACAGCCCCAGTGGTTCCCAGTCGCCGTCCCGCCGCATTTCACGCGCCCATGTGCGCGAAACCCATTATGCGCGCGCCTATATGCGATACGGCGAAGATTTCCTTTGCTTTTTGCGCAGGGGATTCCCGCCTGCGCCCAACGCCCGCGCCCGTGCCCCGTGCCCGCGCCCACGCCCCGCGCACATGCGCAGCCAATCTTACTTTTTAATCAAGGAAACTTCATGAAAACATCATGTAATCCGGCGCGGCCGTCTGTTATACTGAAAGCAAACGAAGCAGGGTTTTCAAGAAATGTGTTTTGAATAGAATACTCCCAACCGCACCTCTTGGGCGCGGGGGCCGAAATGCATCCTTTTTTTCGGTCCCCGCGCCATTTTTATTGCGGCCTTTTGGCGTTTGGTGATTCATTCACGCGTCCGCGCACGCGCTCGTGCCCGCGCCTGCGCCCCGTGCCCGCACCCCGCGCCTGCGCCCGCGCCTTGTGCCCACGGCCCCGCGTCCGCGCCCCGCGCTCACGTCCGCGCCCCGCGCTCACGC
>ERZ827423.125-NODE-125-length-103312-cov-47.977173_pt1 | contig 103312 bp, 97 predicted proteins | sample MGYA00519775_ERZ827423 | MGnify/ENA primary metagenome ERZ827423 (study PRJEB31778, sample SAMEA3449296) | human gut metagenome | biome: human gut; feature: human-associated habitat; material: faeces | place: United Kingdom | collected 2010/2012 ... | reverse complement strand
CGCCGTCCCACGGCGCTTCTATGACCGGAAGGGAACGAAGGAAGCCCGCCAGCGTGGGCTTGTCCTTCGTGATAGCGTCAAACGCTGTTCTTCTGTCGCTCATGGTGAATAGCTCCTTTCCCGCGTCAAAATGCGACGCGTATAATCTGCTTGCGGTCTGCTGTGCGATCAAGCGGGAAAAGCCCCCACGTCCCGTCGTCCCGCTTCTTGCAGTTTTCGGGGATATGTCCGCGAAAGCCGCCTTGCGTACCCAGCACGTTTCCGGAAGTCGTTACAATCCGGAATGCGCCCGAAACGCTGTCTTGAACCCACTTCGCCGCAACGCGCGTTCCGTCAAAAAGGCGAACGGCGCAAACGCTGTATAACTGCGTGTCGGTTTCGCTGTGGCGGAAAAGCGCCTTGAATGCGTTTTCGGCGTGAACCTCGACTTTTCCGGAAAGCTCATAATCTCCGAAATAGCTATCGAAGATCACATACTGAACGCGCGCGTCCCACGTTGCGCATTTCATCGGAAGCGGAAGCGCTCTGTATTCTTCCGCCGTCATTGCAGGATAGAAGCCCCGCTTTCCCTCGAAGCGCGCGTCGCCCGTTTCCGGCAAGAACCCCGCGTAAAGCTCGTTGTTAAACTGTGTCATATTGAATAGCTCCTTTCGTATTTCAGCAATTCGCGCCGCGTCGGTTTCCTCTGCGTCGGAAATTCTCTTGCACCGTCGCTTGTGCAAGATCGGCGCTGTACTTCGGGCGGGCGTAGCCGTCAAACTCTCCCGTATAGCCGCGCTTCAACTCTTCGTAGATAGCGGCGGCGCTCCTTTTCAGACGGGCGGCAATGTCAACAACGCGTTCACCCTCTGCATACATTCTTTCGATCTCGCGGCGCTGTTCCAGCGTCAAATAACTGTATCCGTTCAATGTTTTAACCTCCTTCCGCCTGCCTTCGGATAAAAAAATAATGCAGGAAAAACCGTAACGGTTTCTTCTGCATTTAATGATACTCTCAACAAAAGAAAGAAAAAGTTGGGGAAAAGGCTTGCAATCACCTCTTTGAGAGCATATAATACAAAGGTTAGTGAATTTATACCCGAGAGAAAGGGGTCTTACCTTTGCAGAACGAGAAATTGAGAAATGTGGCGATCATCGCCCACGTCGACCACGGCAAGACCACACTGGTGGATCAGATGCTCAAGCAGGGCGGCGTCTACCGCGAGAATCAGGAAACGGTGGAGCGAGTCATGGACTCCAACGATCTGGAGCGTGAACGCGGCATCACCATTCTGGCCAAGAACACCGCCATCCAGTATGGCGACACCAAGATCAACATTGTGGACACTCCGGGCCACGCCGACTTCGGCGGCGAGGTGGAGCGTATCCTGAAGATGGTCAACGGCGTCATCCTGCTGGTGGACGCCGCCGAGGGCCCCATGCCCCAGACCCGCTTCGTCCTCAGCCGCGCCCTGGAGCTGGGCCATCGCGTCATCGTGGTCATCAACAAGATCGACCGGCCTGACCAGCGCATCCATGAGGTCGTCGATGAGGTGCTGGAGCTGCTGCTGGATCTGGATGCCACCGCCGAGCAGCTGGACAGCCCCATGCTGTTCTGCTCCGCCCGCAACGGTACCGCCAGTTACTCCCCCGATGTGGTGGGCACCGACCTGAAGCCTCTGTTCGACACCATTCTGGACTATATCCCCGCGCCGGAGGCCGATCTGGACCAGCCGTTCCAGATGCTGGTCAGCGCCATTGACTATAACGAGTTCGTGGGCCGTATCGCCATCGGCCGCGTGGAGCGCGGCGTACTGAAGCAAAATCAGGAGATCGCGGTGTGCAACTACCACGATCCCGACGCGCCGGCCAAGAAGGCCAAGGCCGTCAGCATGTACGAGTTTGACGGTCTGGGCAAAAAGCCCATCACCGAGGCCACGGCGGGCAACATCATCGCCATGTCCGGCATCGGCGACATCACCATCGGCGACACCATCTGCGCGCCGGACTGCGTGGAGCCGCTGCCCTTTGTGAAGATCAGTGCTCCCACCATGGAGATGACGTTCTCCATCAACGACTCCCCCTACGCCGGCCGCGAGGGAAAGTTCGTTACCTCCCGCCAGCTGCGGGAGCGCCTGTTCCGCGAGACGCTGAAGGACGTGTCCCTGCGTGTCACGGAGATCGAGGGCGCCGCCGATGCCTTCAACGTGGCGGGCCGCGGTGAGATGAGCCTGTCCATCCTCATCGAGACCATGCGCCGCGAGGGCTACGAGTTCCAGGTGTCGCCCCCCCGTGTGCTGTACCAGACCATAGACGGCAAGAAGTGCGAGCCCATCGAGCGCCTGGTAGTGGACGTTCCCAGTGAGAGCGTGGGTGCGGTCATTGAGAAGCTGGGCAGCCGCAAGGCGGACATGCTGGAGATGACCCCTGTGGGCAGCCGGATGAAGATCGAGTTTCTGGTCCCCAGCCGCGGCCTGTTCGGCTACCGCAACGAGTTCCTGACGGATACCCGCGGCGAGGGCATTATGGCCAGCGTGTTCGACAGCTACGCCCCCTATAAGGGCGACCTGAGCCGCCGCAACACCGGCTCCCTGGTCTCCTTCGAAACGGGCGAGAGCGTGGGCTACGGCCTGTTCAATGCCCAGGAGCGCGGCGCTCTGTTCATCGGCCCGGGCGTACCGGTGTATGAGGGCATGATCGTGGGCGTCTCCCCCAAGCAGGAGGACATTACGGTCAACGTGTGCAAGAAGAAGCAGATGACCAATATGCGCGCCGCCGGTTCCGATGAGGCACTGCGTCTGGTACCGCCCCGCAAGATGAGTCTGGAGCAGTGCCTGGAGTTTCTGGCGGACGACGAGCTGCTGGAGGTCACGCCCAAGAGCCTGCGTATGCGCAAGACCATCCTGAATCACGAGAAGCGTATGAAGGCCACCCACGGCGGCAAAAAGAACTGAATCAGGTAAACAACAGGTCAGCCTGCGGCATCCGCCGCAGGCTGACTTGCTGCGTTTTTGCGGCGGCGCTGTGCGCACCTCGCAGGGGCCGCCAAGTCAAAAAGTACAGGGAGCGATCCGCCGGATCCGGGAAAAGGGAGCCTGTCCATCGGACAGGCTCCTTTTTTTGCATTTATCCACGCCTACTCCCGCGGTGAGGGCACGAACAGGAAGTTCAGATCCGCCTGAGTGGGCACCCCATCCAGCGCGGCGCTGTCGCTGTACTGCCACATGTCGAAGGCATAGTAGAAATCGGGATAGTCGTTGTAATCCGCCACCCAGAGGGACCAGTCGGCCAGACGGCTCAGGTCGTACTGGTAATACCCCTGCTGCCGGTTCAGATAAATACCGGCGGAGCAGCCGCCCTGCTCCACGACGCGGCAGAAGGCGGCGGCTATGTTGGTCAGACGGGAGGCATCGAAGGAGGCGGTACGGGAATCGTCGGCGAATACCGGCTCCCAGTCGAAGTAGACCGGCAGGTCCAGCGGCACGCCATCCAGCAGGCCAAGCACGTAGTCGGCCTCCATAATGGCCTCCTGCACCGTGACGGCCTGGGAGAAAAAGTAGGCGCCTACGTCGATACCGGCGGCGCGTGCGCCGCGGACGAAGGTGCGGAAGCTGCTGTCCTCGCGGAGAGTGCCTCGGGTGTAGCCGCGATAGCCCACGCGGAGGATGGCGAAATCCACACCCTGCCGGGCCAGTTGCTGCCAGTCCGTTCCGGACTGATAGTCGGACACGTCCACGCCCAGCCGCACCGTGCCGGACATGCCGGTGTAGCGGAGGACACCGTTCTCATCACGGGTGAAATCGTTGGCGGTAAAGGGGTTTACCGCCAGATTTTTGTGGGGTGTCAGCCAGACCATGTTGGCGCCGTCATTGACATAGACCTGACCCGCATGGGGGTCCTCCGGCTCCGGCTCGACACGGGGCTGGCGGGGCAGCAGGCTCAGGATCACCGGCACGGCAATGGCCAGTGCGGCCAGCAGGATGGCCAGCGGCAGCAGACTGCGGCGTCTCCTGCGGCGGGCGCGGCGGGGATGGGTGGTGGTTTCTTCCATAGGGTTCACCGGCTTTCTCGTTGGAACACGTGGATGTCGAAGGCGATGCGGCAGTCCAGCGCATCAAGTTTACATAATTTTTCGACGCCGCTTTTCGGCGTTTTCCAGCAGTAGGGGGTCATGCCGAACAGCGCCTGAATATCGGCGGGGCTGTTCAGGTGGATGGTGTCCTCCACATGGCGGATGGTGACGTAGTGAAAGCCATCGTAGGGCGTCTCCTTCACCTCGTTGGGGTAGGGGCGGTCATAGAGCACCTGCTTCATCTCCCAGAGGTGCATGGCGGAGGGGACCACGTAAAGGAAGTGACCCTCCGGCCGCAGGACGCGGCGGAATTCCTCGATGGCCAGCGGGGAGAAGCAGTTCAACAGCAGGTCGATGCTTCCGTCCGCCACCGGCAGGCGGTAGGAGGAGGCCACAGCCAGCTCCAGCGCATGTTCCCGTTTGGCGGCCAGCCGGAGAATGAATTTGGAGATGTCCGTACCGGCCACGCGGGGCGATTTACCGGCCCCGCACAGGGCGCGGTAGATGGCGGCGGTGTAATATCCCTCGCCGCAGCCGCTGTCCAGCACCGCGGGAGCGTCGCCGGTCAGGGAAACGGAGAGTTCACATAACGCATCACGCAGTGGGGCGTAATAGTCTCTGGAGAGGAAGGCGCAGCGGGCGGCGGCCATGGCCTTGTCGTCGCCCGGGGCCTTGGAGTGCTTCCGATTCACGGGGAGCAGATAGGTGTGGCCCTCGCGGGCGATGTCGAAGCTGTGACCGGCGGGGCAGCGGTAGGCGCCGTCCTGCCGGACCAGCGTACCGCCGCACAGGGGGCAGACGAACAGACTGGTCATAGGTCACGCCCCTCCGGCAGTGTCACGTCGTGTATCCAGCGGCCCTTGCGGATGCGGTACCAGCACAGGGGACATTTCAGCAGGGACTCGGCTTGCACGGCGGCAGCCACCCACCAGCAGGAGGCGTCCATCACCAGTGCTATCACCGCCGTCAAAGGCAGGGCCACCAGCCACTGGGGGGAGATGTCCAGTGCGGCGGAGCAGAACACATCGCCTCCGGCGCGGAGCACACCGGTGACGGCGGTGATGGAATAGGCATGCAGGGGGATGGAGGCGAAGCCGGTGACAGCCAGCGCCGTGGCGATCAGGGCTGTCTGGTCATAGAGCTTGAACAGGGGGAACACGATGGGCTGGAACAGCAGGGGTACCAGCACCAGCGCGACCGCCGCCAGCGCCAGACCCACCAGGATGGTGACCCACAGCAGGGTGTGGCTCAGGCCCAGCACCTCCTGATGGCTCTTGCCCTCGCCGATGGCCTTGCCCACAATGACGGCGGTGGCGGCGCCCAGGCCGAAGCACACCACCAGGAACAGGCGGTTCAGGTTGCCCATGACGGCGTTGGCCGCCAGATACTCCACGGAGTTCACGGTGTAGCCCAAAATCACGGTAAGCATGCTGTTGCCAAGGCCCCAGGCGATCTCATTGAGCAGTACGGGGGAGGAGTATTTGATGAACCGGCGGCACATCTCCCAGCCCGGGTGGAAAAAGGCCCGCAGGCGCAGGGGAATGGTCCTGCTGCGCAGGGCGCAGACAAGGCACACGGCGAACTCCGCCACGCGGCTGATGAGAGTAGCTACGGCGGCGCCCTCCACGCCCAGCATGGGGAAGCCCGCCTTGCCGAAGATCAGCAGGTAGTTCATGCCGGTGTTGATGACGGTAGACATGCCGAACAGCTTCATGCCGAAGGAGGAGTTCTCCACGCTGCGCTGGGCGCTGACGTAGATGGACGACAGCATGTTGAACACGTAGGAAAATCCGATGATGCGCAGGTACGGCGCGCCCAGCAGCGACAGCTCGTGCTTGTTGCTGAGCAAGTCCATGATCTCCACGGGCCAGAGGAAGAACGCCGCAGCCAGCACGGCGGCGATGCCCACGCCCAGATAGGCGGCTACGCCCATGGCGCGGCTGATATTTTCCAGATCCTTTTTGCCCCAGTACTGGCTGATGAGGATTCCGACGCCGGACTGGACGCCGAATACAATGGAGATCAGCAGGAAAACCGGCACGTTGGCGGTGGTGACGGCGGCCATTTCCGTGTTTCCCAGCTGGCTGACCATTAAAGTATCGATCAACCCAAGGGAAAACGTGATGAGATTCTGAAGTGCGATGGGGGCGGTGAGACGAGCCAGATAGCGATAAAAGCTCTTATCGCGGCGGAGTGCTTTCTGCATGATGAAGAACCTCTCAAAGCATGGGAAAACGGGCGGCCTGATGGGCTTTCAGCGCCTCATACAGGGCGTCCACGTCTGTTTCCGTATTTTCGGGGGAGAAGGAGATGCGGATGACACCGGCGGCGGTGCGCTTGTCAAGACCCAGCGCCGACACCACGTGGCTGGCCTTGCCCTGGTGGCAGGCGGAGCCCGCGGAGATACAGATGCCCTGGGCGCCCAGATCGGTGACGATATTGGCGCTGGGGTAGCCCGCCAGCGACATGGCCAGGATGTGGGGGGCCGTACCGGCGGCCACCGGCACCATGCCGGGGATGCTCAGCAGCCTTTCACGGCAGTAGTCCCGCAGGGCGGCCATATGGGCGATCTTGGCGTCATAGTCCGTCAGGCGCAGCTCCACCGCCTTGGCAAAGCCGGCGATCTGGGCGGTGGCTTCCGTGCCGGAGCGCAGGCCACGCTCCTGCCCGCCGCCGGGCAGCAGGGGCCGGACATTCCGAAAGCGCTCCGAGATATACAGGGCGCCTACGCCCTTGGGGCCGCCCAGCTTGTGGGCGGACAGGCTCATCATATCCACGCCCCAGACCTCCGGCTCACAGGGGACCTTCAGAAAGCCCTGCACCGCGTCGCAGTGCAGCAGGGCGCGGGATTTTCGGTCACGCAGGAACTGAGCCGTCTCCGCCACGGGGAAGATGCAGCCGGTCTCGTTGTTCACCAGCATCATGGACACCAGCACTGTGTCGTCCCGCAGGGCGCCCGCCACCTGTTCCACAGCGACATGGCCGGTGCGGTCAGGCTTCAGGTACGTGACCTCGTACCCCTGCTGTGTCAGCCAGCGGCACGGCTCCAGCACGGCGCTGTGCTCCACGGCGGTGGTGATGATGTGCTTGCCGGTGTGGCGTCCCTGCCAGATGGCGGCCTGTATGGCCCAGTTGTCCGATTCCGTGCCGCAGGAGGTGAAATACAGGCGCTCCGGCGGGCAGTGCAGCGCCCCGGCGATCACGGCGCGCCAGCCCTCCACGGCCTTTTTCATCTCCTGCCCCGCGGGATACTGGGAGGAGGGATTGCCGAAGTGATGGGTCAGCACATCGTACATGGTGTCAGCCACAGCGGCGGGTACCGGCGTGGTGGCGGCATTATCCAGATAGATCATGGGAAAAACCTCTCAATTTCATGGGCCGGAGGGCTTGCCACCGGCGGAAGTATCCAGTATAATAAAGCGTTACCATTGGACTGCTATCGCGGCGATAAAAGCGATACGATATATTATACCGATATTCGACGGAAAGTGCAAGGAGAATCCCATGCAGGCAGCTATCTATACCTTGGGATGCAAGGTGAATCAATATGAAACACAGGCCATGGAGCAGGAGCTGGTGCGGCGGGGTCACACGCTGGTACCCTTCGACCAGAAGGCGGATGTCTACATCGTCAACACCTGCTCCGTCACCGCCGTCAGCGACAAGAAGTCGCGGAAGATGATCCGGCGATGCCGGAAGCTGAACCCCAACGCGGTAGTGGCCGCCTGCGGCTGCTACGTGCAGACCCACGCGGAGGAGGCGGCGGGGCTGGACGTGGATCTCATCGCCGGTACCGGCGACCGCATGGCATTTCTGGACCTGCTGGAGCAAGTGGGCCGCGAGAAGCAGGTGACGATGCTGGACGACGCCCTGCGCCGCAGGGAATTCGAGGTGCTGCCCGCAGGCGGCATGGCGGAACGCACCCGCGCCATGCTGAAGGTGGAGGACGGCTGCGTCAACTTCTGTACGTACTGCATCATCCCCTATGCCCGCGGGCCGGTGCGTTCCCTGCCCAAGGCGGAGGCTGTGGCCCAGACGGAGCACCTGCGGCAGGAGGGGTATCGGGAGCTGGTATTCACCGGTATCGAGATCTCCAGCTGGGGCCGCGACCTGAAAAACGGGGAGAGCCTCATCGACCTTTTGGAGGCGGTGTCCGCCGCCGCAGGGGATATGCGGCTGCGGCTGGGCAGTCTGGAGCCCCGTACCATCACGGAGGACTTCTGCCGCCGTGCCGCCGCGCTGCCCCATCTGTGTCCCCACTTTCATCTGTCTTTGCAGTCCGGCTGTGACGCCACGCTGAAGCGGATGAACCGGAAGTACGATACGGCGCGGTTTCGGGAGTCGGTGCGGCTGCTGAACCAGTATTTCCACCGGCCCGCCGTCACCACGGATCTCATCTGCGGGTTTCCGGAGGAGACGGAGGAGGAGTTCGACCAGACACTGGCATTCATCGAGGAATGCGGCTTCGCAGCCATGCACATCTTCCCTTATTCCATCCGCCCCGGTACCAAGGCCGCGGCTATGGGGCAGGTGCCGCCCGCCGTCAAGGAGCAGCGGACTGCCCGGGCCGGACAGGCGGCGGAGCGGATGCACCGCGCGTATCTGGAGGGCTGCGTGGGGCAGGTGTACCCTGTGCTGTTTGAGCAGGCCAAGGACGGCCTCTACACCGGCCACGCCCCCAACTATATGGAAGTCGGCGTGGCGGCGGATGGGCTGCATAACGTTATACTGGATGTGAAGATCACTGGCGTCGACGGGGAGATACTGCGAGGGGAGTTGACATAATGAATCACTTTTTCGCCTATATCGACAGGATGCGCTACATCGAGCGGTGGGCGCTGATGCGCAACAGCGTCCGGGAGAATATTCAGGAACACAGCCATCAGGTGGCGGTGCTGGCCCACGCGCTGGCAGTGATACGGAACGAGTTTTTCGGCGGGCAGGTGGATGCCGGTGCGGTGGCCGCAGCGGCGCTGTACCACGACGCGGGGGAGATCCTCACCGGCGACATGCCCACGCCCATCAAATACTTCAACCCCGAGATACGGGAGGCCTACCGCAAGGTGGAGGAGGTGGCGGACCAGAAGCTGCTGGCTATGCTGCCGCCGGAGCTGCGGCCCATCTATGAGAACATCCTGCGCCCCGCCGATGCGGAGGTGGAGAAGCTGGTGAAGGCGGCGGACAAGCTCAGCGCCCATATCAAATGCCTGGAGGAGCTGAAGGCCGGAAACGAGGAGTTCCGGCAGGCGGCGCGGCAGACGGCGGAGGCGCTGGAGAGCTATGACATGCCGGAGCTGCGGTATTTCCGTGAGCACTTTTTAGGCTCGTTCCAGCTGACGCTGGACGAGATGGAGTAAATATCATCCAAAGAAGGAGTGAAGGACATGAAAGCGATCGTAACTGTGGTGGGTAAGGATCAGGTGGGCATCATCGCCGGTGTGTGCAACACGCTGGCGGCCTACGAGATCAATGTGCTGGACATCAGTCAGACCATTATGGAGGGATATTTCACCATGATGATGGTGGTGGACCTGACGCTGTGTCAGGAGCCCTTTGACAGGCTGCGCACCGCCCTGAAGGAATACGGCGAGGGACGGGGACTGTCTGTCCGCATCCAGAGGGAGGACATCTTCGACGCCATGCACAAGCTGTAAAAAAAGAGGGACGCGACATGCTGAGTTTGCAGAATATTTTCGATACCATCGACATGATCGACAAGCAGCATCTGGACATCCGCACCATCACTATGGGCATCTCCCTGCTGGACTGCGTCAGCGAGGACGCGGATCGCTGCTGCCGGAAAATTTATGACAAGATCTGCCGCCGCGCGGAGAAGCTGGTACGCACCGGTGAGGACATCGAGAGCGAGTTCGGTATCCCCATCGTCAACAAGCGCATCTCCGTGACGCCCATGGCGCTGGTGGCGGGGAGCTGCGACACCGAGGACTACGTGCCCTTCGCCATGACACTGGATCGGGCGGCCCACACCTGCGGCGTCAACTTTATCGGCGGGTACTCCGCTCTGGTGCAGAAGGGCTTCAGCAAGGGCGACGAGCTGCTGCTGCGATCCATTCCTCAGGCGCTGGCCCAGACGGAGCTGGTGTGCTCCAGCGTCAACGTGGGCAGCACCAAGGCGGGCATCAACATGGATGCTGTGGCCCGTATGGGACGCATCATCAAGGAGACGGCCCACCTGACCCGCGCTCAGGACGGGCTGGGCTGCGCCAAGCTGGTGGTATTCTGCAACGCTGTGGAGGACAACCCCTTCATGGCCGGTGCGTTCCACGGCGTGGGCGAGGCGGACAGCGTCATCAACGTGGGCGTGTCCGGCCCGGGCGTGGTGTACCACGCTTTGCAGTCCTGCAAGGGGCAGCCCTTTGACGTGGTGGCGGAGACCATCAAGAAAACGGCGTTCCAGATCACCCGCATGGGTCAGATGGTGGCGGCGGAGGCGTCCCGGCGGCTGGATACGCCATTCGGCATCGTGGATCTGTCGCTGGCGCCCACCCCTGCGGTAGGCGACAGCGTGGCCCGCATTCTGGAGGAGATGGGCCTTGCCGTCTGCGGCACCCACGGCACCACGGCGGCGCTGGCCCTGCTGAACGACGCGGTGAAGAAGGGCGGCGTCATGGCGTCCGGCCACGTGGGCGGCCTGTCCGGCGCGTTTATCCCCGTGTCGGAGGACGAGGGCATGATCGCCGCCGCGTTGGACGGCACCCTGACCATCGACAAGCTGGAGGCCATGACCTGCGTGTGCTCCGTGGGATTGGACATGATCGCCGTGCCGGGGAGTACCAGTGCCGAGACCATCGCGGCCATCATCGCCGATGAGGCGGCGGTGGGTATGGTGAACAGCAAGACCACCGCCGTGCGCATCATCCCCGTGGAGGGGGCCGATGTGGGCGACATGGTGGAGATGGGCGGTCTGCTGGGCTCCGCGCCGGTGATGCCGGTACACGAGGCGTCCAGCGCCGACTTTATCGCCCGCGGCGGACGCATCCCTGCGCCGCTGCAGAGCCTGAAAAACTGATGGTACGGGCGGCGAAAGAGCAGGATCTGCCCCACATCCTGACCATTTACAACGTGGCGCGGCGGTATATGCGGGCGCACGGCAACACCGCCCAGTGGGTGAACGGCTACCCGTCGGAGGAACTGCTGCGGCAGGATCTGGCGGCGGGACAGCTGTACGTGCTGGAGGACGGAGGCGGCGTGTACGCCGTGTTCGCCTTCATTCTGGGCGAGGACCCGACCTACCGGTGCATCCAAGGCGCGTGGCGGGACGACAGTCCCTACGGCACCATCCACCGGCTGGGCAGCGACGGCAGCCATCGCGGTGTGTTCGCGGAGACGGCGGCCTGGGCGGCCACGCAGTGCGGCCACCTGCGAGCGGACACACATGCGGCCAACGATACCATGCAGCGGTGCATGGAGCGGGCGGGCTTTGTGCAGTGCGGCGTCATCCATGTGGCGGACGGTACGCCGCGGCTGGCCTATGAACGGACAACGAAATGAGGAGGAACGATGATGGACCCTATCTTTGAGATCGAGCTGGAGGATTGCCCTGTCTGCCGCGGCGTCGGCGCCATGCAGGTTGAGCAGGGCTGGAGTGTCTCCGTGTGCTGCATGGACTGCGGCGCCGAGACCGCCCATGCGGAGTATCATACGCCGGAGGAGCGGCTGGAGGCCGCGCGGCGTGTGGCGCTGCTGTGGAACATGGGCAAGGTCGTCCACACCGGCGTGGGCGACTGAGCGAAATAGGCAAGGAGGGCTCCGCGGCATGGCCGCAGGGCCCTCTTTTATGCCGGTGGAGAGAGAATAGGCAGAACAGAAAAGTGCCCGAGGCCTATGGCCTCGGGCACTTTTCTGTTCAGGGCTGGGGCGTCAGGCCGTACCGGCTCATGGCGTCCCGCAGGATGGCCTCGGGATCGCAGCCGTCCACGTCCAGATTCTCCGCCATCAGGAGCTCCGTCTCGGGGATGCCGAAGCACTCCGCACACAGGGCGCGGAGGTACTGATAGCTGAATCGCGGGTCGAAGGGGCCGCCGGAGGTGCTGACGTAGTATAGCTTCTGAGCGCGGCACAGGCCCACGGGGCAGCCCGCCTCATCGTAGCGGGTGACGATGCCGGTGATGTAGATGTTCTCCAGATAGAGCTTCAGCTGCGCCGGAAAGCACAGGCCCCACAGGGGCGCGGCCAGCACGATCTTGTCCGCCGCCGCGAACTGACGGGCATAGCGGAAGAAATCGTCATCATAGGCGCGGCGCGCCAGCAGGGCGTCGCGGCGGGCCAGGCGCTCCGTGTTCAGCGGCAGCAGGGGAAGATCGTAGAGCCGCAGCTCTTCGTAGTCTCCCAGCGTGGCCAGCAGGGCGCGGGCCAGACGGTCCGTGCGGGAGCCGGAACGGGCACAGGCGTTGATGTAGAGTGTCATAGCGGGCCTCCTTATCACAGGGCTTCAAAGTGGTAGCGGGGCTTGCCGAGGCTCTTTTTGCCGTACTCGATGGCCTCTGCAGGGCAGTAGCAGATGCAGGCCATGCAGTGGGTGCAGTCCTTGCCCCAGACCGGCTTGCCCTCCCGCAGAACGATGTTGTTGGTGGGACATCGCCGGACGCACTGGCCGCAGCCGGTGCAGGCATCATTGACGGTGAAGGGCCCCGCCTTGACGCAGACGGCGTAGAAAATGGGGTTCACCGGCCCGCTCATGAAGCGGTCGTAGAGGTGATCGCGGGTGGGGGAGAAGGGCTGTCCGGCGCGGACGGCGGCGATGGCGCGGTCGATGTCCGGCTCTGCCCGCGCCACGATGCGGCGAGCCTCCTCTGCCTGGGGCACGCCGAACATGGCGATGTAGTTTTCCGGCATCACCAGCTGGGCCGTGCCCATGCAGGTCAGGCCCTTTTCGACGCAGAGCTGGCGGTTATAGTGGTTGGCGCGGCCGATCTCGCTGCCGCAGGTCATGACGAACCACGCCTGCTTTGCGCCGGTGAGCTCCGTGCGCAGCAGCCAGTCCCGCACCAGACGGGGGATGCGCCAGGCGTAGGTGGGGGTGACGATGACCAGACGCTCACCCGTTTCAACGGGCGAGGTGTCGCCGCTCCGGATGCGGTCATTCAGGGACAGCAGGGTGTCGCCCAGCGCGTCCGCCATGCGCTGGGCCGCGTGGCGGCTGTTGCCGGTGCCGGAAAAGTACAGGATCATGTTTGCCCCTCCTTGCGGTATTTTCCTGTATTGTACCAGCGGAGGGGCAGATGTGCAAGGGGCTTTACGGGAGGTATCCGGCGGTTTCCGGCTCCGGATCACCGAATACTGCGGTTCGCTTGCCCTGACTGCGATATAACAAAACGTGCCGCAAAAGTCAGATCGCATTTGAGAAAGAGAGCGGAAAGGGAGCCGCCCCAGACACCGTTCTCGGTGTCCGGGGCGGCGGCTTTGCTTCGTGTGCCTGCTCAGTCCTCGCGCTTGCGGCGGCGCAGCAGCAGCGCCGTACCGGTATAGCTGCCCAGCGCCGCTATGCCATAGGCCAGCAGGCCCGCATCGGCGGTAGTGGGGGAGGTCTTTTCGCCGTCATCCGGCACGTGGCCGCTGTTGGAGGTGCGGCCATAGCCGATGGCGTAGGTAGAGAACTTGCTGGCGAAGATATGGATGCACTGGCCTTCGCGGTCGACGTAGAACGTGCCCTCCGCACCGGTGGTGCTCTGGGTCAGGAGCATGGCCTGCGCCTGACCGTTACCGTCCGCGTGACAGCGCGCCACGGTGATGCTGCGGCTGGTGTCGCAGGGGAGGATGATCTCCAGCACGGTCCCCGCGTCCTTCAGCTCCGAGAGCTGGCCGTTTCGGACCATGGTAAGGGTCATGTCCACAAAGCGCAGCGTCTTGTTCTTCACCAGCTCGCGGATGGCATTCTGAGCGGCGCTGCTGTCATCCTGCGGCTGCTCGCGGATGGTCATGCTGAGGGCGACGGAGGCATCACCCACGTCGGAGAACTGCTTCTCGGCCTCGGCGTCCAGACCGCCCACCACCGTGTGCTCCGTAAGGTCGGTGGGGTCCGCGATCTCCAACTCGCTGCTGACATCCTCGCGGGGGATGCGGACGGTCAGCACCGCGTCCTTGTCCACGATCTGAAGCTTGGCGGTGACGGTCTTACCGTTGTATGCTATCACCGCGTTGTATGTGCCGGGGAGCAGCTGGCCGATGTGGAAATGGCCGTCCGCGTCGGTAGCCTGAGACTGGCCGTAGATGTCCATGCCCCTGCGGATGGTGACGACTGCACCCTCCAGAGGCTGCTCGGAGCTGCCGGTGATGCCGTATTCCAGCACCGTGCCGCCCACGTTGTAGGTCTTTCCGGCGGGCGCATTGACGGTGATGGCCGATGTGCCGCTGACGGCGGCATAGCGGCTGTCGTCCTCGGGGGTGAACAACCACTCCGCGTCATAGCTGCCGCTGGCGGGGCAGAGGGAGGGCTCCGCCCAGGTGAAGACGCCCTTCACCACGGTGTCGCCGTCCTGCATGGCACCGGACAGGCGGATGGTGCCCAGCCGCTGGCCGTAGTCCAGGGTGGTCCTGCTGAGGGTGGGGCCGCCGGCGGGAACGGTCTTGTTCACCGCGTTGAGCCGCACCGTGATGGTGATGTCCTGATAGCTGCCGGTGGTGACGATGACCCTCACCGTGGCCGCCAGACCCTCCGTATCGGTGTCCACCGCGTTGATGGCCAGCGTCAGCACACCCTTGTTGGAGAGGGTGCTGCGCATGACATCGTAATAGGTCTCATCGCCCTCGAAGTTCAGACCGCCGTACTCCACCGCGCCCAGCTGGCAGCCGGTGGGCAGGATGGCATCCAGCACCGCGCGGAGGTCCACGCTGTATGCGGCGGCGTAGTTGTTGGTCACATCCACCGTGACGGTGGGATCGGGCAGGACACCCTTGTCGATGGTGATGTCCACGCTGCCGGTGACGGCCTCGTGGCTGGCAGCCTCAGCCTTGTACCACACAGTGTAGGTGCCCGCGGCGGAGAAGGCCGGTACGGCGGGACCGTAGATGCCGTTTTCCTCCGCGCTGTACGTGAAGGTGACGGCGGAGCCGTCCACGGTGGCAGCGGAGGCGGCCATCCGGGCGGTCTGGGCCTTGCCGTTGTAGGCCAGTGCGCCGTCCTGCCGGACGGAGACGCTGGTCAGCGCCGCCTTGCCGATGGTGACGGTGAAGCTGCCGGTGACAGTCTCATGGTTGGCGGCTTCGGCCTTGTACCACACGGTGTGGGCAGCCACATCGGTGAGAGCCGGAACGGCATCGCCGTAGGCGCCGTCCTTTGCCAGACTGTACGTGAAGGTGACGGCGGAGCCGTCCACGGTGGCGGCGGAGGTGATCACCGGGGCGCTCAGGGCGGTACCGGTGTAGGTCAGGGCGCCGTCCTGACGGACGGAAACATCCGTCAGCGCGGCCTCGCGTACCGTCACGGAGGCGGTGCCGGAGGTGGTGGCGTAGCGGCTGCCGCTGGGCGTGAAGGTCCACTCGGCGGTCTGACTGCCTGCGGGCAGGATGACGTCCGGCGTGTTCCAGACGAAGGTGCCCTCCACAACGGTGTCGCCGTCCCGCAGTGCGCCGGACAGCGCGATGGTGCGCAGCGGCTGGCCGTAGGTGATGGCGGCGGGCGTAAGGGTGGGCTGGCCGGTGGGAACGATACGGCTGTCCACCGTGACGGTGACGGTGATGGTGTAATCCAGATAGTTGTCCGCGCCGTTGACATGGACCGCGATGACGGCGGTCTTATCCGCGTTGGCCGGTTCGTTCCGGAAGGCGAAGCGGAGGGTGCTGCCGCTGACGGCGGGCGCGCCGTCCAGTACGCTGTCGGTATCGGTCACATCGCCCAGAGAGGCCGCGCCGCCGTCGGCGATGAGACTGCGCAGGTCCACGGAACCGGGGTTGCCGTACATGGCCGCGCCGCTGGCAGTCACATCGGCGTGAGGCGCCCTGTCGATGCGGAAGTAAACGGTGTCGGGGGCCAGCGCCAGCGTGTAGTTATCGGCCTTGAAGGCGCCGCGGTCCGCCAGCTTCAGGGAACCGATGGCGATGGCGTAGCTGCCCGCGTTCTCGCCGGAGGCTCTGGTCAGCGCACCGTCGAAGGCGGGGGACTCGCCGTTGGCCGCGGCAGAGACGGCGAAGGTCAGGGTGGGATCGTCCTCGCCGTAGGTCTTGCCCTGACCGGCATCGGGAGTCACGGTGATGGCGGCCTTGGTGATGTCCGCCGTGATGCCGGTGGGCTGGGCGATCAGGGTGTAGTTGGCCGCGTCCGCGCCGGTGAGGGCGTAGCCGGAGAGAAGAACGGTCTTGCCGGTTCCCGCGTCGGCGTCGGCAAAGGCGGCAGCGGCACGGGCCGCGTCCACGGTCACGTCATCCCCGGCCATCAGGCCGGAGAGGGCGGGTGTGCCGGTGATGACGGCGGCGGCAGTGCCGTCGTAGGTCTTGCTTTCCGCCTGCAGGCCGGTGATGGTGACGCCCTTCGGGGACACCCTCAGGGTGTAGGACGCCGCGCTCTGCTGATAGTTGGCGGTTTCCGCGGCGGTGGCGGTGATGGTGGCTTCGCCCGCCGCGTGGATGGTGACGGTGCCGTCGGAGGCCACCGTGGCCACGCTCTCGCGGCTGCTGGCGTAGGTGATGCTGCCGCCGTCCCTGCGATTGTTGGACGCCGCGTTGGAGAAGGCGTCGTCGCCGTAGGTCCTGGTCAGGCTGCCCTGCTGGGCGAAGGTCAGGGTCTGGGCCGCCTGAGCCACCGTGTACTGCACGGTCCTGTCCGCGTCAACAGTGGACAGCTGGTAGTTGTTGGCCTTGTCGCCGGTGAGACCGGTGGCGGCGGCGGTGTGAGTACCGGCGGTCAGCTCGCCGCCGGTAACGGTGACGCCGATCCGGTCGCCGTTGACGGCATTGCTGACGGTGGCGGTAATCGCACCCTCATCGTCGGCGTAGATACGGCCCTCCGTGTTGTGCCACGTCAGCGTGACGGTGCGGGGCCGCACCTCCAGCGTGCCGGGCAGGAAGGAGATGTCGTAGTTGTCGGATGTCAGGCCGCCGGGGGTGATGGTATACTCGCCCACGTCGCCAAACTGGCGGTAGGTGTGGGCGTAGGTCAGCGTTCCGTCCAGATCGTCGATGTCCTCGTTGTTGACGAAGCCCTGGCAGCTCACACCGTCGTGCATGGGAGCGGTGCCGTAGTCGATGACCGTGCTGTTGGCGGTCACCAGCAGGCGGACCTTTTCGATGGTGTAGGACACGCTGACGGAGGCTTCACCCAGTTGGATGCGGGCAATGTAGTCGCCGGCGTTGACCGGTGCGCCGGAGAGAGCGGTGGTATCCGCCGGCTTGGCGTAGTAGGTGATGATGGCGGCGTCGCCGGTGGTCAGGCTGCTGGTGCAGGACGCCGCGCGGGCCATGCCGTTGTAGAACAGGGTCTGGTCAGGAGCCGACAGCGTCACGCTGCCGCCATTGGTGTCGGGGCAGGTGCCGTCCGCGTTGGTGCAGGCGGCGGTAATGGTGGTGCCGCTGGCGGTGTAGGCCCAGCTGTGCTGGTGCTTGCGGAGATAGAGCTTATCCTGCTCCTGCATGACCACATAGCCCTGTCCGGACGCATCCGGCAGGAAAATTTTGGTGTAGTCCAGCGCCGTGCTGGACGCACCGGCGGCGAATTGGACCGGCACATCGTCCGTGGGCTGGCGGGATGTGGTGATGCCGATGCGGGCCGCCTGGGTCAGGCTGGGATCGATGGTGAGGACTCCGGAGTCCAGATACACATTTCTGGTGCTGCCGGTGACGTTGGCATCGCCGCCGATGGTCAGCGAATTCCGGCTGGAGTTGCGGTAAATACCGGTCTGGCTGCCGGTGATCTTGCCGCCCAGCATACGGAAAGCGCCGTGGTCATCGTAGATGTATGCGCCGTACCGGCCGCCGGAGATGGTACCGCCGTACATGGTGAAGCTCTGGCTGGAGGACACGCCGTTCACAGTCTCGCCGGGCGCGGCGATCCGACCATTGCCCCGGCAGTCGCAGAGCGTCAGGCCCCAGTGGTCATCCACCACCGCGGATACCGAGGTGTTCGTTGTGGTGATCTGCTTTCCGTTCAGGCAGAGGTTCACATCACCGGCCAGGAAGAGCCGGCCGTCCAGCTCGATGTCGGCGGCCAGATAATAATTGCCGGCGTAGAGCATGTACGAATCGCCGTTTTTGGAGGCATTGGCCCCACCGTACAGCAGCTTGCCGTCAACAGAGGTCAGGGGGATCCAGGCTGTATTGCCGTGGGCCGCGTCCGTGCAGTCCGATCTGCCGCAGACAGCGTGCTCGTGCAGGGTGCCGCTGGAGAAGATGTCGCTGTCACCCATCAGCCGCTTCGTGCAGCCGGGATAGGCATCGCTGGTGAAATACGAGGTGGTATCCGCCGCCAGCCCCGTGCCGTCGGCGACGCGGACATAGCTGCCGTCGATGACCGGATCCGCTGTGGTGACGCCGATGCTGGCGCCGCTCTCCAGCGCGCCGCCCACATGAATGATCTCGCGGCGGCCCAGATAGACGTTGTTGGCCGCGCCGTCCTTGCCCAGGTTGCCGGTGATGCACGGCGCGCCGGACACGGTGAGCTTGTTGCCGGCGCACACGCCGCCGCCCTTGCTGTTGCCGGAGGTGTTGCCGGAGATGGTGCCGCCGGTGATGGTACACGCGGCGCTCAGGATGACGTACACGCCGCCGCCATATTCCGCCGCCGTGTTGCCGGAGATGGTGCCGCCGGACATGTTGAAGACATAGGCTGCGTACACGCCGCCGCGCTTGGTGGCGAAGCCGGTGACTGCGGCATCGGTGGTGAAGTTGCCGGAGACAGAGCCGCCGGTCATGTTGAACGTACCGGCCGTATATACGCCGGCGCCATCCTCATCGGACGAGTTGCCGGAGACCGTGCCGCCGGACAGGGTGAACACGCCGCTGTATACGTATACACCGCCGCCGTATTTGGCCTTGTTGCCGGAGACACTGCCGCCCAGCATGCGGAACGTGCTGCGGGTCATGTATACGCCGCCGCCCTTTTCGGCGGCGCTGTTGCCGGAGATGCTGCCGCCATACATGGTGAAGGTGCCGTCGGGGTCCAGATACACGCCGGTACCGGTGAGTCCGTCGGTGTGGGTGATCCTGCCGGTGCCCTTGCAGTCGCTGAGGGTGAAGCTGCCGCCGTTGGCCAGCTTGATCGTGTTGGCGCCGTCCTTGCTGCAGATGATGTCGTAGCCGTTCAGGCACAGCACCACGCCGTCCACAGGCTGCCACTCGCTGCTCTGCGTTACGGACTGGGTCAGGTAGTAGTGACCCGCCTTGGTGATCTCGCTCAGGGAGGAAACGGCCGTCCAGGTCAGGACGTCGGTGTGCGTCTCCCCGCCATGGCTGCATGCCGTGCCGCAGAGGAGGTGCTTGTGGGGCAGGCCGTTGTAGAGGTTGATCTCGTCGCCCTCCCGCAGGATGCCGTACTGACCGCCGGCATCGCTGGTGATGCTGCCCTCGTAATAGCCATTGTCTGCGCCGGTGGCAACGGCAATATGCTCACCGATGGCGGGCGCAGCATCAGCGGTCACGCCGATGCGGGCGCTCTCAGCCAGACCGCCCTCGCCGATGGCGAAAGTCATGCCTGCGGTATTGCCCTTGGCCAGCTGAACATTGCAGGCGCTGCCGTCATTGTCGGTGTTGCCGGTGATGGTCACGCTGCCGGAGACGGTGAAGACGCTTCCGCTGCCGACATACACGCCACCACCGTACTTGGCGGTATTGCCGGAGATGCTGCCGCCGTACATGCGGAAGGGACTGTTGGCGAAGACATACACGCCGCCGCCTGCGCCACTGGTGGCGGTGTTGCCGGTGATCTCGCCGCCATACATATTGAATGCGGTGCCCTTGCCCCCGCTGTTGGCTCCGTTGTCAAGAAGCACGCCGCTGCTGTCCGGGCTGACATTGCCGGAGATGCTGCCGCCGTACATGTTGAAGGTGCCGATGGCATATACGCCCCGGCCGCTGTATTTTGTGCCGTCGGCCTGCTCCGCGTGGGTAATCCTGCCGTACTCGGCGCTGTCGCCCTTGCAGTCGCAGAGGGTGAAGGTATAGTCTTTGCGGACCATGATGGTATAGCCATGGTTTGTATTGATGATGCTGTGGCCGTTGAGGCAGAGCACCACACCGTTGGCGGGCACCCAGATATCCGTCGTTTCGATGTCTTGGGTCAGGTAGTAGTGACCCGCCTTGGTGATCTCACTCAGGGAGGAAACGGCCGTCCAGGTCAGGATCTTGGTGTGCTGCTCCCCGCCATGGCTGCATGCCGTGCCGCAGAGGAGGTGCTTGTGCGGGATCGCGGTCAGCGTCACCTCGCCGGCACTGTTCAGGTCGAACTTCATTCCGGAAGCGTCCGAGATAAAGTGATCGGTGAGCTGGTCGGCTGTCACATCCGGCATTTTGGTTTTCCAGCCCTCGGTGATCAGGCCATCGTGACCGCTCCCCAGCGTCACGCCCAGCTTCGAACCCTCCTTCAGCGCTCCGTCCAGGACGAAATGATCACTGGGGTAGCCGCTTACGCTGCCCAGGCAGACGTTATTGGCCTTGCCGTCTGTGGTGGAGTTGCCGGTGATCTTTACCGCGCCCTTGACATAGACGCGGTCGTTGCGCGTATACACGCCGCCGCCCGCAGTAGTGGCGGTGTTGCCGGTGATCTCGCCGCCGTACATATAAAACTTGCCGTAGCTGTACCAGCCCACGCCGCCGCCATAGTCGGCGCTGTTGTTGGAGATGCTGCCGCCGTACATGGTGAACGACTGGCCTCCGATGGTCACACCGCCGCCGCCCTGGGCGTCGCTGTTGCTGATGCTGTTGCCGCTGATCTCACCGCCGTACATGGTGAAATAGCCGCCGCTTGTGTCCACACCGCTCCTGTTGTTGCCGGTAATGCGGCCGCCGTACATATTGAACTTATTCTCGGTACGCACCTCTACGCCGACACCGCTGGCGCCGCTTGTATGGGTGATCTCACCGTAGGTGCCGCTGGTCCCCTTGCAGTCGCACAGGTTCAGCGTCGCCGTCGTCCGCTCATTGCTGACATAGATTGTGCGCTTAGCGGTGGTCTGGATGCTGTGGCCGTTCAGGCAGAGGTTGACTGTCCCCGTGGCGGTGGCGATATAAGCGTCCTCCAGATCGAGGTCGGTGGTCAGATAGTAGTCGCCCGCGGGGAGCCTGTAATAATATCCGACAACGGTATTGTCGGAGGTTTTGAGTTCTCTTTTCTCCCATACCGTGCCGTTTATTTTCAGCCCCTCAGCGTCCTGCGAGATCGCATTGTCGGAGAAGGAGATGGCTTTGGTGTGGGAACCGGAAGCGGTAACCAACCACTTCTCGCAGCCCTTGACGCCGCAGACGCAGTGGGCGTGTTCGCTGCTCTCCGCGCGCAAGGCCCATACGGACAGCGCATCGCGCTCCTCCTGGTCCGGCGCGGCGGTGTCCTTGTCGATGGTGTAGGCGCCGCCGGTATCGGTGGTGCCGCCTGCCGTCTGTGCGGCGGCATCGGACGTCTCTGCGAATGCCGCCGTGGGCAGCATGGTCAGGCAGAGCGCCAGTGCCATGAACAGACTCAATACTCGTTTCTTCATGTGGGCCTCCTTCAGCGTATGTGCTCGCATTTTTCGGTCATGCGCGGACGTGCGGATGGGCAGCCTCGGCTGCCCGTGAAAAATCCTTGCATATTTACCGATTTTCTGTATGATGGTATCATACACCGTACGTTAACGTGCGATGCAAGAGTTTTTTGCGTTTTCAGGGGGATTTTATGAAAAAAGAACGAGATCTGTTTTCTATCGGCGAAGTCGCGCGGGCGCTGAACATCACACGCCGCGCCATCCTCTACTACGAGGAATTCGGGCTGATCCGGCCGGATGTCAAGGACGGCGCCACGGGAAACCGCTACTATACCATTGATACCTTCGTCAAGCTCCGGACCATCCGCATCCTGCAGAACCTGGGACTGTCCCTCAGCGACGTCCTCGGATATTTTGACGGCGACTTCGCGCTGGCGCCGCTGATCCGGCGGCTGGAGGCGCAGCGGGATGAGCTGGACCGGCACATCGAGAGCCTGCGGGAGCGGTCCGGCGCGGAGCCGCCGCAGGTGAAGCTGATCCGACTGCTGCCGCAGACCGTCTATCGCCGCGTGTGCGCGGCGGCCACCGTGGCGGAGCGGACGACGCTGCTTCGCAGCACTGCGCTGGAGGGGATGCGGCTCTACGGCACGGACATCTCCCACCGGATGTACCTGGTGGAGTCGCCCATCGACCGGCCGGATCAGGTGGCGTTCTGCGTGGCTATCCCGCCGGAGAGCCGGGGGGGAGTACGTGGAGACCCTGCCGGCAGCGCCGGCCCTCAGTCTCTACCACCACGGTGCGTATGAGCAGCTGCCTGCGGTGGTGAAGCAGCTCCTGACCAGCGCACGGGAACAGGGGCTTACGCCTGCGGGCACGATCCGCCGTATTTATCTGGAGGGCCCGCCCCAGCACAAGGACCCCGCAAAGTTCATCACACAGGTACTTCTGCCGGTGCTGGAGCGGTAGGGGGCGATCGACGGCCTCACCGCCGCGTCAGAATTCTTCACACCGAATTCCTGTTGGATGCAGGGCGCCCGGGGCATGAACGATTCCGGCCCCGCATAAGTAAAACCTCCTATTGCGGTATACTGGTAAAGGGTTGGCAACCACATTACCAGAGCAATAGGAGGTTTTATACAGATATGGAGCTCTGCGGAGGAATCCGTCAGGCACTCTTTTTGTTTACTTCTCGATGACCACCTTGCCGTCCCGCAGCCGCACGTGTGCGGTGTCGCCGGACTTCAGCTCGCCCTCCAGCATTTTCTCGGCCACAGCATCCTCCACCATGTTCTGGATGGCACGGCGCAGGGGCCGCGCACCGTACTGGGGATCGAAGCCGTCCCGGGCCAGCTCGGCCACGGCGTCATCGTCCGCTGCCAGCGTGATGCCCTGCTGGGCCATGCGCGCGCCGGTGACATCCAGCATACGGCGGGCGATCTGGCGGATGTTGTCCTCCGTCAGCTGACGGAACACGATGATCTCGTCGATACGGTTCAGGAACTCGGGGCGGAACGTCCGCTTCAGGTCGGCCATCACGGCGTCGCGGATGCGGCTGAACCGCACCTCCTCGGACTCCTTCTCGCCCTTCTCGCTGCCGTCGAAGCCAAGGCGCGCCGCGTCGGCGGTGATGTTCTTGGCGCCTACATTGGAGGTCATGACGATAATGGTATTCTTGAAGTCCACCTTCCGGCCCTGAGAGTCGGTGACGATGCCGTCCTCCAGGATCTGCAGCAGGATGTTCCACACATCCTCGTGGGCCTTTTCGATCTCATCGAACAGCACCACGGAGTACGGCTTCCTGCGCACCTTCTCGGTGAGCTGGCCGCCCTCCTCGTGGCCCACGTAGCCGGGAGGCGAGCCTACCAGACGGGACACCGTGTGCTTCTCCATGTACTCGGACATGTCGATACGCACCATGGCATTCTCGTCGCCGAACATGGCCTCGGCCAGCGTCTTGCACAGCTCGGTCTTGCCCACGCCGGTGGGGCCCAGGAACAGGAACGAACCAATGGGCCGCTTGGGGTCCTTCAGACCCACACGGCTGCGGCGGATGGCCTTGGCCACCGCGTTGACGGCCTCGTCCTGACCTACCACACGCTGGTGGAGCTTCTCCTCCAGCTTCAGCAGGCGCATGCTCTCGTCCTCGGTGAGACGGGTGACGGGGATGCCGGTCCAGCCGGCCACCACCTTGGCCACATCGTCAGCGGTGACGCTGCCGCGGTTCTGGGCCATCTGCTTGCGCCAGTTGTCCCGCTCGATCTCCACCTGCTCCTGATAGTCCTTCTCGATGTCACGCAGCTGCGCGGCCTTCTCAAAGTCCTGTGCCGTCACGGCCTCGGATTTCTCGCGGTGCAGCGCCGCGATCTTCTCCTCCAGCGCCTTCAGGTCGGGGGAGGAGGCTTCGGCGGTCATGCGCACCTGGGACGCGGCCTCATCCATCAGGTCGATGGCCTTGTCCGGCAGGAACCGGTCGCCGATATACCGCTTGGACAGCTGCACAGCAGCCTCCAGCGCCTCGTCGGTGATGGTCAGCTTATGGTGCGCCTCGTACTTGTCGCGCAGACCCTTCAGGATCTCCAGCGTGGCCTCCGGCGTAGGCTCGCCCACGGTGACAGGCTGGAACCGGCGCTCCAGCGCGGCGTCCTTTTCAATATACTTGCGGTACTCGTTGAGGGTGGTGGCGCCGATGACGCGGATCTCACCGCGGCCCAGTGCCGGCTTGATAATGTTGGCGGCGTCCACGGCGCCCTCGGCGGAGCCTGCGCCCACGATGGTGTGCAGCTCGTCGATGAACAGAATGACGTTGCCGGCCTTCTTCACCTCGGCCAGGGTGTTCTTGATGCGCTCCTCAAACTCGCCGCGGTACTTGGTGCCTGCCACCATGCCGCTGAGGTCCAGGGACAGGAGCTTCTTGTCCAGCAGCTCCTCGGGCACGTCGCCGGAGGCGATGCGCTCGGCCAGCCCCTCGGCGATGGCGGTCTTGCCCACGCCGGGCTCACCGATCAGAACAGGGTTGTTCTTGGTGCGGCGGGACAGGATCTGGATGACCCGCTGGATCTCCTTGTCGCGGCCGATCACGGGGTCCAGCTTGCCGGACCGCGCCGCCTCGGTAAGGTCGCGGGTGAACTCGGCCAGCGTCTTGTTCTTCTTATCGCCCTCACGGCTGGCGGCGGCCGCACCGCCGGCGGCTGCGTGAGGGGTATCATGCAGCTTCTTGACGATGCTGCTGTACATCTTATTGGGATCCACACCCATGGTGCGCAGGATGCGCAGAGCCATGTTGCCGCCCTCGCGCAGAATGCCCATCAGCAGGTGCTCCGTGCCGATGTAGCTGCTGCCCATGCGGGCGGACTCGGACACAGCCAGCTCCACCACGCTCTTGGCACGGGGAGTCAGACCCTGACTGGGCGCGGCGCCGGACATCCCCTTGCCCACGCTGCGCTGCAGCACGGAGCACACCATCTCGTCGGTGACGCCATACTCCGCCAGCACGCGGTGGGCGATGCCCTCCTCCTCGCGGATCAGGCCCAGCAGCAGATGCTCGGAGCCCACGTAGCCGTGGCCCATCTCCTCCGCCGCTTCCTGACTCAGACGCAGGGCCTCCTCGGCCCGGGGGGTGAATTTATTCTCGCTCATAAATAAGCACTTCCTCTCTTACTGTCGTGTTCCGCGCCGGGCTTACTTTTCCAGCGCCTTCAGCTCATCCCGCAGCTTGGCCGCTTCCTCGAAGCGTTCCTCCTGCACTGCCAGATTCAGCTGGGTCTGCAGCGCGTTGCGCTTGCGCTGCCGGGTCAGGGCGTCCCGCTCGTCCCTGGGCAGCAGGTCGCCGGTGTCCTCCTGGGCCGGTGTGCTCTCCCGCGCCTGCCCCAGCACATCCACCGGTTCAGGGAACTCGGTGAGCATGCGGGAGCCCAGCCCGCTGAAGAACGGCTCCAGCATCCCGAAGGGACGGGAGAAGAAATCTCCGAACAGGCCGCCGGTCATACCGGCGGAGCGGAAGGAGTCGGTGTAGCCCAGCTCCTCGGCGCACTGGGGACACAGGTGTATCTGCGTCACCTTGCCGTTGATATTGCTCTTATAGTAGAATGTTGCCTCGTTCTTTCCACAACGATCACATCTCATAATCGTAACCTCCTTGCTGAAAAATCAGACTGAATGGATCAGGATCTGTTTGAAAATATCGGCCCGCAGTCCGCTGCGCTGCTCCTTGGGGATGCTGCGCAGGGCCCGCTCGCCGGTGGCAGCCAGCATGGACTGGCCCAGCTCACGGCTGATGGCTTCGGAGTCCACCAGGTTCTGGGTGATGGCCCGGGCGCTGGCGTAGTCCAGCGTATCGCCGATGGTGTTGATAACGTGCATCAGCAGCGTCTGCCGGTCCACCTGCACCCGCGTGATGCGGATGTAGCCGCCGCCGCCCCGCCGCGACTCCACGATGTAGCCGTGCTCAGGGGAGAAGCGGGTGGACATGACGTAGTTGATCTGGCTGGGTACGCAGTTGAACCGCTGCGCCAGATCGCTGCGCTGGAGCTCCAGCGCGCCGCCAGCCTCGTCCAGCTCCTGCTGGATGAATCCGGCAATGAGATCGGAGATACCCATGCTTGCCTTCCACCTTTCTGCAAAATCAATTTTGACTTTGCCTTTCTTTGACCTTGATCATAGTATAGCACGCTTCACACTTTTGTCAATAGTAATTTTTGACTTTCTTTGACCAAAAGTGTAAACGTTTTGTGAACAGGATTTTTCGGGAGAGATGTGCTGTCCTCATCGCGCGGCCGCGCCCATTTCTTCCGCTGCTGAAAGAAATGGGGCCGCCGGAGACAAAGCATCAGAGCGGGGTAGGATCCCGCCTCTATAAAACACGCATTGCCGTCCGCGGAGGCAAAAGAAGAAAACCACCCGACAGGGTGGTTTTCTTCTGGAGGTGACATCCGGATTTGAATCGCCGCGTTGTCCCGATGCCCGTTTCCACGATCTGCGTCACTCCTACGCAGTCGCTGCGATCCGCGCCGGGGACGACATCAAGACAGTGCAGGGTAATCTGGGCCACGCCACAGCGGCCTTTACGCTGGACGTATACGGCCATGTGACCGACCAAATGAAGCGCGAAAGTGCCGACCGCATGGAGCGTTTTATCCGTACAGTTTCCGCCGGTTGACCCAATAAGGCTAAAAATAAGGCTAAAAATAAGGCTAAAACCTGTTTTCGGGCATGAAAAAACTCCCGAAACACCTGTGTTTCGGGAGCTTTGGTTGGAGGTGACACCCGGATTTGAACCGGGGAATGAGGGTTTTGCAGACCCTTGCCTTACCACTTGGCTATGTCACCGAACCATCAGTCCGTTAGTCAGTATACTATACCGACGGGCGTTTGTCAAGCACGAAACTGCATTTCCTGCCCATTTCTTTTGCCGTCCCGCCGCAGAAAAAACGGCGTCCTGCGGAACGCAGGACGCCGCGCATCGCGCTTACCGCAGCTCCGGCAGCACCGCCAGCAGCACCAGCGGTTCCGCGCCGTCGTTGTCGATGCCGTGGCTGTGCCCCTCCGGACAGTAGTGGGTCATACCGGCCCGCAGCGCCACGTCCTGCCCATCGTCATGGCACACGCCGCTGCCGGACAGCACATGGATGATCTCACAGTTGCCCTCGTGGGTGTGCAGCCCGATGGACGAGCCTGCCGGCAGCGTCAGCGTCAGGATGCGGCCCATGCCGTCCTGCACCGCCGTGCGCACCTGGGCCTCCCCCGCGCCGCCCTTGAAATGGGGCACCACCTGAGCCGCCGACTTGTCAAAATCCAGTATCATAGCGCCCTCCTCAGCCGCGGCTCTGCCGCATTTTCTCATTGATGGCCTTGCCGGTGGGCGTTACCGCCAGACCGCCCAGCGCCGTCTCACGGAACTCCACGGGCATCCTGCGGCCCACCTCGCCCATGGCGTCGATGACCTCGTCCACAGGGATACGGCTGGTGATGCCCGCCATGGCCATGTCCGCCACGCTGACGGCATTGACTGCGCCGATGACGTTCCGCTTCACGCAGGGCACCTCTACCAGACCCGCCACAGGGTCGCAGACCAGCCCCATCAGGTTCTTCAGCGCCATGGCCACAGCGTGGCCGATCTGCTGGCCGGTGCCGCCCCGCAGGGCCACCAATGCACCGGCCGCCATGGCGGACGCGGTGCCGATCTCCGCCTGACAGCCGCCGGACGCGCCGGCGATGCAGGCGCGGCGGGCGATGATCGCCCCGATGCCGCTGGCCACATACAATGCCTCCAGCAGCTGGTGCTGGCTGATCTCCTCGTACTTGCACAGGGGCAGCAGCACCGCCGGCAGCACGCCGCAGGCTCCCGCCGTGGGAGCTGCTACGATGCGGCACATGCAGGCGTTGGACTCCGCCATGGACAGCGCCTCGGCGATGACCTCGCTGACGTAGCCGCCGGACATGGCCTCGCCGCGGAAGCAGTACTGCCGCATCTTCATGCCGTCGCCGCCTACCAGACCGCTGACGCTGCGCCGCCGCCCGGTGTAGTTGTCGGCGGCGTCCGCCATGGCCTGCCACGTCAGCAGCATCTTGGCCATGGACTGGTTCCGCGACACCTGGCGGTCGTCCATGTCGGCCTCCAGCACGATCTCCCAGAAGGGCTTGCCCTCCTGCTCCATATGCTCAAAGATCTCCTTCATCGAATCCAGAGACATCTTCATCCTCCTCCTTGTCGTAGTAGGTTATGGAAAGGATACCCGGCAGCTCCGACAGGAACGCCACCTGGTGGGGCTTGAGGTGCTGGTCCGTCTCGATGACCATCAGCGCGTCGCCGCCCCGTTTGTGGCGGTACAGGCTCATGTTGGCCACGTTGACCCGCAGCTGGCTGAGGATGGAGGTGACGGCGGCCACGGTGCCGCTGGCGTCCTCGTTGCGGATGACCAGCGTGTTGTACATGCCGGTGAAGTTCACGTCGATGCCGTCCAGCTTATTGACCATGATGCGCCCGCCGCCCAGAGACGACGCCTGCATCACCAGATCCTTGCCGTCGGCGGACCAGGCCTCGATGACGGCGGTGTTGGGGTGAGCGTCCCGCAGCTCGATCTCATCAATGGTGTAGGTGAGGCCCGCCTTTTTGGCCTCGTCAAAGGCGAAGGGCAGCCGCTCGTCGTCCGGCTTCATCCCCAGCAGACCGCCCACCAGCGCGCGGTCAGTGCCGTGGCCCGCGCCGGTCTCGGCGAAGGAGCCGTACAGGTGGATGGCGGCCTTTACCGGCGGCGTACCCAGCAGGGCGCGGGCAATGAAGCCGATGCGGGCGGCGCCCGCTGTATGGGAACTGGACGGCCCGATCATCACGGGGCCCAAAATGTCGAAAATATCCAGCATGGGAAAAGCTCCTTTCGTGGGATAAAGCGCTGAGATTTCCCCCTATCATAGCACACATCCCACGGGAAAGCGAGAGGGAAAAACAAATATTTTCTGCATGATACGGCGTGTCCTCCCCGCCGCTCCGGCGGGAGGGGAGGGATCGGCGGCCCCTGCGCACCGGCGCTGGCGGTCCGCAGGGGAGGGGGAAAAGAAACTTCTTCATCATGAACTGCGTTTGCCGCATTTTCCGGCGGAAAACAGCAAAAAACCCGCTTGCCACGTCCGCGCCGCCGTGCTATCATACGGGTGACATAACAGTGGAAAGGAAATGGAAATATATGGAACTCACGCCGTTGAAGCTGCATCCTGCGTACAAGGAGTACCTCTGGGGCGGACACCGCCTGCGGGCGGCCTATCACAAGGAGGACGCGCCGGAGATCACGGCGGAGAGCTGGGAGCTGGCCCAGCGGCCGGAGGGTGTGTCCGTGGTGGAGGGCGGCACGCTGGCGGGCCGGACGCTGGACGATTTGGCGGCTCTGGACCGGGAGGCGTTCTGGGGCAAAAACTGCGCGGATATGCGGGAATTCCCGCTGCTGGCAAAGCTCATCGACGCCCGGAAGGACCTGTCCATCCAGGTCCATCCCTCCGACGAGACGGCCCTGCGGGACCGCGGCGAGGCGGGCAAGGCGGAGATGTGGTACATCGTGGACTGCGATGAGAACGCCGGCATCTACTTTGGCTTTGCCCGCGAGATCACGGCGGAGGAGTTCCGCCGCCGCGCAGAGGACGGCACCATTTGCGAGGTGCTGAACCGTGTGCCGGTGAAGAAGGGCGACGCCTTTTTTATCCTGCCCGGCACCATCCACGCCATCTGCGCCGGTATCCTCGTCGCCGAGATCCAGCAGAACTCCGACACCACCTTTCGTGTCTACGATTACCGGCGCCGCGGCGCCGACGGGCAGCCGCGGCCCCTGCATCTGGACCGCGCCGCAGCGGTGCTGCGCTATACGCCGATGGCGGCGCGGGCCTGCCAGCCACTGAGCGTCACGGCCCATGCGGGCTGGACGGAGACGGCGCTGTGCGCCTGCGACTACTTCTCCGCGGCGCGGCTGGACGTGGAGACCCGGGCGGCGCTGACTTGCGGCGGCGACTCCTTCCGGCATCTGCTGTGCGTGGAGGGGGAGGGGGCCGTCGTCCACGGCGGCGTCCGGTATCCCCTGCGGCAGGGAGACTCCTACTTCCTGCCCGCCGCGTTGGGAGACTACGCCGTGGAGGGCCGATGCCGCGTGCTGCTGAGCCGGGTGTGACCGCAACAGACGGTTGCTTGTCTGCGGCGGCGATCTGTGCTACATTGATGGTACAGCAAGGAGGATTCTCTATGGATACGAAGGATATGATACGCAGGCTGAGAACGGAAAAGGGGCTGTCACAGGATGAGCTGGCGGAGAAGCTGTTTGTCACCAGACAGGCGGTGTCCCGCTGGGAAAACGGCGAGACCACGCCGAATACGGAGACACTGAAGCAGCTTTCCCGGCTGTTTGATGTCTCCATCAACACGCTGCTGGGCGCGCCGCGGCAGCTGGTCTGCCAGTGCTGCGGGATGCCGCTGGAGGATGCCGCCACCAGCAGGGAGCCGGACGGCGCCTTCAACGAGGAGTACTGCAAATGGTGCTATACCGACGGCACGTTCAAGTATACCAGTAAGGAGCAGCTCATCGACTTCTGCGTGGCGCACATGGCCAGCGAGAGCTGGCCGGCGGAGCAGGTCCGCGCCCACATGGAGGCCGTGGTGCCGAACCTGAAGCATTGGAAAAAGTGAAGCGGTGACAGAAAAAGCCCCGGCCGTAATGGCCGGGGCTTTTCAGTCGTCGGGGCTCAGTTCAGGAAGTCCTTCAGCTTCTTGGAGCGGGAGGGGTGGCGCAGCTTCCGCAGGGCCTTGGCCTCGATCTGGCGGATGCGCTCACGGGTGACGTTGAACTCCTTGCCTACCTCCTCCAGCGTGCGGGTGCGGCCATCCTCGATGCCGAAGCGCAGCTTCAGCACCTTCTCCTCACGGGGAGTCAGGGTGCTGAGCACGTCCACCAGCTGTTCCTTCAGCAGAGTGAAGCTGGCGGCCTCACTGGGTTCGCTGGCGCCCTCATCGGGGATGAAGTCGCCCAGATGGGAGTCCTCCTCCTCGCCGATCGGCGTCTCCAGCGACACCGGCTCCTGAGCAATTTTCAAGATCTCGCGGACCTTGTCCACGGGCATGTTCATCTCCTCGCTGATCTCCTCGGGGCTGGGATCGTGGCCCAGCTCCTGCAGCAGCTGGCGGGAGACGCGGATGACCTTGTTGATGGTCTCCACCATATGGACGGGGATGCGGATGGTGCGGGCCTGATCGGCGATGGCGCGGGTGATGGCCTGCCGGATCCACCAGGTGGCGTAAGTGGAGAACTTGTAGCCCTTGGTATAGTCAAACTTTTCCACGGCCTTGATGAGGCCCAGATTGCCCTCCTGGATCAGGTCCAGGAACAGCATGCCGCGGCCCACGTAGCGCTTGGCGATGGAAACCACCAGACGGAGGTTGGCCTCGGCCAGCTGCTGCTTGGCGCGCTCACCGGCCTTCAGCTGCTTTTTCAGGGCTGCCATCTCATCCTCGGGCAGGGTCTCGCCGGACTCCTCCAGCTCCGCCAGACGCTCCTTTGCTTCGCGGCCGGCGCTCATGGCGGTGGCCAGCTCCACCTCCTGATCGGCGGTGAGCAGGGGAACCTTGCCGATCTCCTTCAGGTACATGCGGACGGGATCGTCGATGTTGAAGCTGTCCACCAGCGAGTTGGGGTCGACCAGCTCCTCCTCCTCGATCTCGGCGATCTCCTCCATGGCGGGCTCACCGTCCTCGTCGGGCAGGGCGGCCAGGAAGTCCTCGGTGCCTACCTCGATGCCCAGCGTCTCCAGCGAGTCGTAGATAGAGTCCATCTGGTCACCGTCCAGATCCATCTCGTCCAGTACGTCGGACAGCTCGCCGGCGTCCAGACGGCCCTTCTTCTTGCCCTTGACGAACAGGTCCTTCAGCTTTTCGTTGGCGTTGAGCAGCGCGGCGGCGGGCAGGGCGGCGATGGCCTTTTCGTCCAGCTTGCCCCTGCTGGCCGCCGGATGCTTGCCATCGTCTGCCTTCTCGGGATTTTCCGCGGCCTTCTCCGCCTTGACGGCGGGCTTGGCGCTTTTGGCCTTATCGGCGGACTTGTCCTGAGCCAGCAGGGCGTTGGCCATCTCCTCCAGCTCCTGGGCGGTATATTTCTCGTCAGTCATGTTCGCTTTCCTCCGTAACCTTTTTTATCTTTATATGTATCGCGGGCGGCAGCCAGCGCGTCCATGGCGCTGCGGCCGCTGCGTTTGACACCTTCCTCGCGGATGATGCGGATATAGTCCGCCAGCGCCTGAGGCGCGTTGGCCGTGGACTCCGGCTTTTGCAGGAGGGTGGTGAGGTGGCTCATCTCCTCCGGTGTCAGGCTGGCGCTGAGCGCCGCCATGCTGCTGCCGCTGCCGCGGCAGCGCCACAGCTCCCCGTAGATGCGGCCCAGCAGGGGGGAGGAGAATTCATCCTCCCGCAGCGGCGGCTGGTCGGGGAACAGGCTGTCGTCCTGCATCAGCAGGCGGATGACGCCCTCCTCCGCCATGGCGCTGCGCAGGTCGTCGTAGCGGATGGCGCGGTCCGCCGGCTGGAGCGAACGGGTCAGGTTCAGCTCCTGCCGCTCCCGGGCCTTGCGGTCCCGGGCGGCGCGGCGCTTGAAGGCCCGCTGCACCTCCAGCTTCATGGCCTCCGGCGACAGGCCCGCCGTCTGGGCGGCGCGGTTGGTGTACACGTCCCGCTCCACGGCGTTTTCCAGACGGCACAGCTCCTCGGCCATCTCACCGGCGTAGCCGATGCGGCCCTCGTCGGAGGTGAGATCGTAGCGGGCGGCGATCTGGGTCATACGGAACTCCACACCGTTCTCACTGCCGGACAGCAGGTTCTCGAAGGCGGCGGGGCCGTAGTTTTTGATGAAATCGTCGGCGTCCTGCTTGGTGGGCTTGCCGTCCACCATGCGGTTGGGCAGCTTCAGCACCTTGACGCTGAACTCGGAATTGTTCAGCAGCTCCAGCGCCCGCTGGGTGGCCAGCTGACCGGCGTTGTCGTTGTCGTAGCACAGCACCAGCTCCTTGGTGAAGCGGCTGAGCAGGCGGGTCTGCTCCACGGTGAGGGCCGTGCCCATGGAGGCCACGGCATTGTCGAAGCCAGCCTGATGCAGTGTCACCACGTCCAGATTGCCCTCGCAGAGGATGATGTTGGGCCGCCTGGTCTTTTTGGCCAGATTCAGCCCGTAGAGGATACGCCGTTTACTATATGTAATGGTCTCGGTGGTATTCATGTACTTGGGCTCGGAGTTGTCGATGACGCGGCTGCCGAAGCCCACCACGTCGCCGCGGGTGTCGATGACCGGCAGCATCAGGCGGTTGCGGAACTTGTCGTACAGGCGGCCGTTCCTGCCGTTGACCACCAGACCGGCGGCCAGCAGCTCCTCCTTGGTGTAGCCCCTGCGGGTCATGGCGGTGAGCAGGCCGTCCCACCGGTCGGGGGATGCGCCCATGCCGAAGCGGACGGCGATGCTTTTCCGGATCTGCCGCCTGTCCAGATAGGCCTGCACCGCCGCGCCCTCCGGCGAGCACAGCAGGTCGTAGTACCAGCGGGCGGCATCGCGGTTCAGCTCCAGCACACGGCGGCGCAGCCGGTCCGCGCCGTCCTGCGGGCCGTCGTCCTCCGGCACCGGCAGGTTGGCCCTCTTGGCCAGAAACCGCACGGCCTCGGGGAACGTCAGGTTCTCGATCTCCATGATGAAGTTGATGACGCCGCCGCCCTTCTTGCAGCCGAAGCAGTGGTAGATCTGCTTGTCCGGCGATACGGAGAAGGAGGGGGTCTTTTCGTTGTGGAAGGGGCACAGGCCAAACAGGTTGCCGCCCTTGCGCTGCAGGGCGACATAGCCGGACACCACGTCCACGATGTCGCTGCGGGCGATGAGCTCGTCCAGAAAGCGCTGGTCAAACACGAAGCGTACCTCCTCTCCGGCAGAATGCAGGCTTGCACGGGGTCGTGCAACATTTCTCACAGTAGAGTATACCGCAAAAATCGGCGGCTTCCTCTTTTTTTGCGAAAAAATTTGAAAAAACCTGCTGCGGGCGGGACGGATACCTTATATAATATAACGGGGCGCGGGCGGCGCAGGGGGTGCGGTGCGCGTCTGCGGCGGGCAAATTGTTACGAATTGTCCGCGCGTGCGGCGGCGCGGCGCGAAAAAATGCCGCGTTTTGGCAGGAAATGCGCGGCAAGAGGTGTAATTAGCGTATTATTTGCGCCGCAACGCGCAGAATGTGCGAAAAAGTGGGAATCGATGGAGGTGCGTTTGCTCCTGAAAAGTTATGGATATTCCGTGAACTGCGGAAAAATCGGTACATTTCTGAAAATTTAATCCTTTTTTAACATTTATTTATGAGTTTTTTCGCATTTTTCGGGGTCAAGTCCCTTGATTTATTTCGCGGATATGGTATACTGTCACCGTGAAAGGCGAACCGGACCTTCCGGAGCCGGCTCCGTGGTGCAAGCTGTCGGAGACGGGGAAGGCGGGGATGGGAAACCGATCAAAAAAATTTTTTATGGAGGAAACAAACATGAAGAAGATCATCGCAACTGTTCTTGCTATGGTCATGGCCATGGCTCTGTGCGTTACCGCTTTCGCCGCTGTGAAGTACACTGCTTATGACAAGACCGGCAAGGAAATCGCTAAGGACGTTACCTACGAGACCTGCAAGGCTGAGTTCGACAAGAAGGCCGGCGACGGCATGGTCGCTCACTATGACGTGACCATGAACGGCGTGACCAGCTACTATGTTGTCGCTGCTGATGCCAAGACCTATGACCTGAAGCTCACCACTTCCGGCAAGGCCCCCCTGTACCTGGTTCAGGTCGACAGCCCCTACTATGTTGCCAAGGCCGTTGCTTTCAAGGCTGTTGGTGATGGCTGCGGTCAGCTGGACGTTGACACCGACGAGACCTACTACACCTCCACCAAGGATGATGTCGTGACCTACTATGTGGCTGACAAGAAGGGCGCAGTGAACGTTCTGGTCGACAACAAGCTGGTTGCCGTCACCGTCCTGGGCGACGATCTGGAGCTGGTCGCTCACGAGTGGGAAGCTACCAAGTACGACAAGAATGACAACGCCACCCAGTACACCTGCAAGAACTGCAAGACCGTTGCCACCGTGTATCCTTCCAAGGATGCCGCTACCGCTGATGGCAAGAAGAACGTCGCCGTTCTGGACAACGGTGACATCATCGGCTTCAACTTCACCGCTAAGGGTGCCAACGCTTCCACCACCACCGATGGTAAGGGCTCTCCCAAGACCTTCGATGCCGGTGTCGCTATGTACGCTGGCATGGCTCTGATGAGCGTTGCTGGTTCCGCCGTTGTGATCGGCAAGAAGAAGGAGTTCTAATTAGAACTTAGTTCTGAACCAAAAAAGAAAGACCGCTTCGGCGGTCTTTCTTTTTTTTGCGTACTGGGAGACGCTGCGCCCTCACACGCCGCCCGCAGCGACCCGCCGATTTATTTTCAAAAGGAATGTTCCGCGCTTCCGAGCGTAGCCCAGCGGGCCGCACCGACACTTGCCGCAAGCGGCGGCAAGTGCGCGATTTGATAATCGCCCAAACGGAAGGGCGACTATTGCTCTCTGCGTGCCATGTCAGCGGCAGCGAGGGTAAGCGCAGCGGCGATTCGCTGCGGAACCCTTTTGCACCGCAACTGCAATCGGGCGAAAGGAATTCCAAAAACCATTGGTTTTTGGCGGCGTTCTTTCCCCCATTTCTTCCGCTGCTGGAAGAAATGGGGCCGCCGGAGGCGCAGAGCCGAGAGGGCGGGGTAGAACCCCACCCCTATGCGGATGTCCAGAATTTTATAGTTTCCGCGGCCAGCGGGCCGCACCGACACTTGCCGCCGCTGGCGGCAAGTGCGCGATTTGATAATCGCCCAAACGGGAGGGCGACCATTGCTCTCTGCGTGCCATGTCAGCGGCAGCGAGGGTAGGCGCAGAGGCGATTCGTTGCGGAACCTTTTTGTGCCGCAACTGCAATCGGATGAAAGGAATTCCAAAAACCATTGGTTTTTGGCGGCGTTTTTGCATCCTTTTGCCGCCGTGGGCAAAAGGGTGTCGCGCCGGAGCGCGAAATATCCCTTTGGCGAAAGAACAAGAAGCGGGCCGTCGGGGACGCCGGCCCCTACGAGTGCGAGAAGGGGGGGCAGCGAAAGAAACGCGCTCGGGGGCGCGGAACTCTCCCTGCTGGAGGCAGATACAGCAGCGCAGGCGGCGGCAAAAAAATTGTGAGGTCCGGCAAAAAAATATTGATTTTTCCGGTGCTGTCCTGTAAAATATAGACGACAATCCAAGATTGGTAGCTGTAAGGAAGTGCTTCGCGCACGGGCTGCAACTATCACTCGGCAGAAGCTTGAGTGTTTCGGTCTCCTGAAACGGGGGACTGGGGCACTTTTTGTTATTCCGCCGGGGAAAGCCATCCCGCAGGGGAGGCAGCACCGCCGCAGGGGCGCGGCGCGCGAAGTATGGCTGCACAAAATGGGGAACACAACAGAAGGAACGACTACGAAAGAGGAGGAGCTTGCAGATGAATCTGATAACAAACGGACGGCTCATTACCCGCGATGCAGACGGGAAGGGCTATTATGAGCACGGTGCGGTGGCCTTTGAGGGCACGAAGATCGTAGAGGTGGGCGAGGAGGCCGCGCTGCGGGCCAAGTACGCTGACGCCCACATCATCGACGCCAAGGGCGGCGTCATCATGCCCGCGTTTATCAACGCCCACACCCACATCTACTCTGCACTGGCCCGGGGCCTGAGCATCGTGGGCAACAACCCCACCAACTTCTATGAGGTGCTGGACGGTACGTGGTGGGCCATCGACCGCCACCTGATGATGGATGGCACCCGCGCCTCCGCCACGGCGCTGTATATTGACAGCATCAAGCAGGGTGTCACCACCGTTTTCGACCACCACGCCAGCTACGGCGAGATCCCCGGCACCCTGTTCACCATCAGCGAGGAGAGCCGCCGTCTGGGTCTGCGCTCCTGTCTGTGCTACGAGGTCAGCGACCGCGACGGCGAGGAGAAGTGCCTTCAGGCCATCAAGGAGAACGCCGACTTCATCACCTACTGCCAGAAGCAGAACGATCCCATGCTGGCGGCCATGTTCGGCGGCCACGCGCTGTTCACCATCAGCGACAAGACCTTTGACCGCATGGCGGAGGCCAACAACGGCCGCACCGGCTACCACATCCATGTGTCCGAGGGCATGAACGACGTGTACGACTCTCTCCAGAACTACGGCCGCCGTCCGGTGCAGCGCCTGCAGGATCACGGCATTCTGGGCGAAAAGACCATTCTGGGCCACTGCATCCATGTGAACACCGCCGAGATGGACATCATCAGGGAGACGGGGACCATGGTGGTGAACAACCCCGAGTCCAACATGGGCAACGCCATCGGCATCTGCCCCGTATTGCAGCTGTACAAGCGGGGCATCCTGCTGGGTATGGGCACCGACGCCTACACCAACGACATGCTGGAGTCCCTGAAGGTGGCTCTGTGCTCCCAGCGGAGCCAGAACTGCCTGCCCAATGTGGGCTGGTGCGAGGTCACGGATATGCTGTTCAAGAACAACGCCAGGATCGGCGCACGGTACTTCCCCGATGAGCTGGGCGTGCTGAAGGCCGGCGCGGCGGCGGACATCATCGTCATGGACTACAAGCCGTTCACCCCGTTCTCCGACGAGAACATCGACGGCCACATGATCTTCGGCATGACCGGCCGCCAGTGCCAGACCACCATCGCCGCCGGTAAGGTGCTGATGCAGGACCGCGTGCTGGTGGGCATCGACGAGGAGGCGGAGAACGCCCACATCCTGGAGGCCGCCAAGAAGCTGTGGGGCGACCTGAACCACAGAACGTACTGATGACGTGAACCGACTGCCAGAGCGGAAGACCCTGCGGCTGTCCCAATATGATTACAGCGGGAGCGGCGCATACTTCGTGACGGTCTGTACTCAGGAAAAACGGTGTACGTTAGGCCGTGTCGTAGGGGGCGGCGTCCTCGACGCCCCGTATGTACAGCTGTCGGGATATGGGGATCTTGCCCGGCAGACGTTGTTGGAAATGAGCGCGGCGTATTCGGATATTGCCATTGAAAAATATGCCATTATGCCGAATCACGTCCATTTTATCGTTGCTATCCGGAATTGCAGCGGGCCGTCGAGGACGCCGGCCCCTACGAATGCGCGTCTGCCGGCTTTTATCTCCACATGGAAACGATTTACGAACAAGCGGGCGGGAACTCCGCTCTGGCAGCGCAGCTATTACGACCACGTCATCCGCGGGGAGGCAGACTATCTCCGCATTTGGCAATATATCGACCAGAATCCCGCCCGCTGGGCGGAGGATGAATACTACCAGGAATCACCACAAAGGAGGATGACCTATGTCTGAGAAAATGTATCCCATTCCGTTCAAGTCCCTGATGAACTGGGTGGTGGAGGAATACGCCGCGTCCGGCGAGATCTTCGGCGTACGCAAGGCCTATAAGGCCACGGGCAAGAGCCTGCCCATCTTCGGCGAGCGCATCGAGACCCCCTTCGGACCCGCCGCCGGTCCCAACAGCCAGCTGGCCCAGAACATCATCGCCGCCTATATGGCCGGCGCCCGGTTCTTCGAGGTCAAGACCGTCCAGAAGATGGACGGCGCCGATCTGGCCGCCTGCGTGCCCCGCCCCTGCATCCTGGCCAACGATGAGGGCTATAATCAGGAGTGGTCCACCGAGCTCACCGTGCCGCAGGCCATGGACGAGTACATCAAGGCGTGGTGCGCCTTGAAGGTGCTGAGCCGCGTCTACGGCTTCGGCGATCCCGACGGCTTCGTGTTCAACATGTCCGTGGGCTACGATCTGGAGGGCATCAAGGGCGAGAAGGTCAACACCTACATCGACGGTATGATGGACGCCAACCGGACCGCCATCTTCGGCGAGTGCAAGGCTGTCCTGAAGGAGCTGTTCCCCGCGGAGAGCGACTATATCGACGGTATCTCCCCCCGCGTCAGCCGCAGCGTCACCGTGTCCACGCTCCACGGCTGTCCCCCCGATGAGATCGAGCGTATCGCCAGCTACCTCATCTCCGAGAAGCACCTGCACACCTTCGTGAAGTGCAACCCCACCATCCTGGGCTACGAGACGGCGCGGCGCACGCTGGACAGCATGGGCTACGACTACATCGTGTTTGACGAGCACCACTTCAACGAGGATCTGCAGTGGGCCGACGCAGTGCCCATGTTTGAGCGGCTGCAGGCGCTGGCGGACAGCAAGGGGCTGGAGTTCGGCCTGAAGCTTTCCAACACCTTCCCCGTGGACACCACCCGGGGCGAGCTGCCCAACAACGAGATGTATATGTCCGGCCGCAGCCTGTTCCCCCTGACCATCGAGATGTGCCACCGCATTTCCCGCCAGTTCAAGGGTAAGATGCGTATCTCCTTCGCCGGCGGCGCGGAGTATTTCAACTGCGACAAGCTGTTCGCGGCGGGCATCTGGCCCATCACCGTGGCCACCACCATCCTCAAGCCCGGCGGCTACAACCGGCTGTACCAGATGGTGGAGAAGGTGGAGCCCATGGCGTATAAGCCCTTTGCCGGAACGGATACGCAGGCGATCTGCGATATGAGCAGCGCCAGCCACACCGATGTCCACCACGTCAAGCCTATCAAGCCCCTGCCCAGCCGCAAGAGCGAGAAGAACGTGCCCTGGATCGACTGCTTCACCGCACCCTGCAAGGGCGGCTGCCCCATCGCGCAGGATATTCCCGAGTATATGGAGCTGTGCAATAAGGGACTGTACGGCCCGGCGCTGAAGCTCATCACCGAGAAGAATCCCCTGCCGTTCATCACCGGCACCATCTGCGCCCACCGCTGCCAGACCAAGTGCAGCCGCAATTTCTATGACGAGTCCGTCCGCATCCGCGACACCAAGCTGCTGGCGGCCCAGAAGGGCTACAACGCTCTGATGGCCTCCATCAAGCGGCCCGCCAAGGTGGCGGGCAAGCGCGTCGCCATCATCGGCGGCGGCCCCACCGGCATCGCTGCCGCCTACTTCTGCGGCAGAGCCGGTATCGAGACGACGATCTTCGAGCGGGAGAGCTGTCTGGGCGGCGTACCCCGCCACGTGATCCCTGCCTTCCGCATTGCCAACGAGGTCATCGAGAAGGATATCGCCCTCATGGAGCGCTACGGCGTGGAGGTGAGGTGCGGCGCGCCCGCCCCCTCCGTGGACGAGTTGAAGAAGATGGGCTACACCCACATCCTGCTGGCTGTGGGTGCGTGGAAGCCCGGCAAGCTGGACATCGCCGGCGACGTGGCCGGCGCCATCCAGTGGATGAAGGGCGTGAAGGCCGGCAACATCGGCGTGGCCGGGAATATCGCCGTCATCGGCGGCGGAAACACCGCCATGGACGCGGCGCGCCTTGCCAGGCGCAGCGGCGCGGAGCACGTGACGCTGGTGTACCGCCGGACCCGCAAGTATATGCCCGCCGACGAGCATGAGCTGGCGCTGGCGCTGGCCGACGGCGTGACGTTCGCCGAGCTGGCCGCCCCCGTCAAGCAGGCCGACGGCGTGCTGACCTGCGAGAAGATGGTGCTGGGCGAGGCCGATGCCTCCGGCCGCCGCAGCCCTGTGGGCAGCGGTGAGTTCTTCGACATCCCCTGCGATCTGGTGATCTCCGCCGTGGGCGAGCAGGTGGATGACGCGCTGATGGCCGCCAACGGCATCGAGCTGGACAAGAAGGGCCGTCCCGCCTTCCGGACCAATGTGGAGGGCGTGTATACCGCCGGTGACGCCAAGCGCGGCCCCGCCACCGTGGTGGAGGGTATCGCCGACGCCGCCGCCTTTGCCGAGGCGGTCATCGGCGAGGCCCATACCTACGATATTCCGGAGCAGGCCTACGTCACCAAGGCGGACGCCGAGGCCAAGAAGGGCATTCTGACCATGAGCGGCTGCGTCTGCTGCGAGGGTGAGCGCTGCCTGCAGTGCGCCACCGTGTGCGAGAACTGCGTGGATTCCTGCCCCAACCGCGCCAATGTGGCGATCCGCATGGCCGACGGCAGCCACCAGATCGTCCACGTGGACAAGATGTGCAACGAGTGCGGCAACTGCACCCAGTTCTGCCCCTACGCCTCCGAGCCGTGCCACGACAAGTTCACCCTGTTCCAGACCGCCGAGGATATGGCGGACTCCCACAACGCCGGTGTGCTGTTCCTGGGCGGCGGCAAGGTGCGCGTCCGCACCTTCGGCGAGCCCAAGGACTACGATCTCGACGGGAAGAACGACCTGCCCGCCGATCTGGAGAAGCTCATCGTCACCATCCGCGACAAGTACGGCTATCTCTACAACTGAGCCGAAACGCCAAAAAAAGAGACACCCGAGAGGGTGTCTCTTTTTTGCGGTATCGTCACGCCAGCAGGGTGCGGTCGTTGTCGTATTCGCGGCCGCTGACCTTGCGGAACATGTCCATCAGATCGGCCACGGTGAGCCTGGCCTTCTCCTCGCCGGAGATGTCCAGCACGATGCGGCCATTGTGGAGCATCAGCAGGCGGTTGCCGTAGCGGATGGCATCCCGCATGTTGTGGGTGATCATCAGGGTGGTCAGGTGGTTCTCCTGCACCAGCCGGTCGGTGAGCTCCATGACGCGGGCGGCGGTCTGGGGATCCAGAGCGGCGGTGTGCTCGTCCAACAGCAGCAGCTTGGGCCGCTGGAGGGTAGCCATCAGCAGCGTCAGAGCCTGCCGCTGGCCGCCGGAGAGGGTGCCCACCTTGGTGGTGAGGCGGTCCTCCAGACCCAGCCCCAGCTCCTTCAGACGGCGGCGGTAATCCTCCCGCTCGCTGCGGCGGATGCCCAGACGCAGGGTGTGGCGCTTGCCGCGGCGCACCGCCAGTGCCAGATTCTCCTCGATCTCCATACCGGCGGAGGTGCCCATCATGGGGTCCTGATACACGCGGCCCAGATAGCGGGCGCGCTTATACTCCGGCATGCCGGAGACGTTGACGCCGTCCAGCTCAATGCTGCCCTCATCTGGCTGCCACGTGCCGCAGATGGCATTCTGCATGGTGCTCTTACCGGCGCCGTTGCCGCCGATGACGGTGACGAAATCGCCGTCCTGCAGGGTCAGGTCCATGTGATCCAGCGCCACACGCTCATCCACGGTGCCGCTGTTGAAGGTCTTAGTGATGTTACGCATTCTCAGCATGATGGGAGCCTCCTTTTTTGATACGGGAATTGGTACGGATCTGATCGCGGATATGGGGCACACCCAGGAATACCGCCACCACGACGGCGGAGAACATTTTCAGAAGGTCGGTGTCGAAACCGGCGAAGATGATGACCTGATAGACGATGTAGTAGATGACAGCGCCCAGCACCACGCCGCCCAGCTGGGCGGCCATGTGGCCGCCATGGCGGCCCAGTACGGCCTGCCCGATGACCACGGCGGCCAGACCGATGACCACGGCGCCGCGTCCCATGTTCACATCGGTGTAGCCCTGATACTGACACAGCAGGCCGCCGGACATAGCCACCACGGCGTTGGACAGCGCCAGACCGATGACCTTCATCAAGCCGGTGTTCACGCCCTGGGCCCGGCTCATCACGGGGTTGCAGCCGGTGGCGCGGAGGGCGCAGCCCAGCTCGGTGCTGAAGAACAGGACCAGCAGGGTCACCAGCACCGCCGCCCAGCCCAGCAGCACCGGCAGCGCGGCGGGGATGTTCATCTGGGTCAGCAGTACGTCGATGCTGCGGGCCGGCAGGGCCTGGTTCGCCTTGCCCAGGATCTTCAGGTTCACGGACCAGAGCACCATCTGGGTCAGGATGCCCGCCAGGATGGGCGGGATGCCCAGCAGCACGTGGAGCAGGCCCGTCACCGTGCCGGCCAGCAGGCCGGCCAGCACGGCGCACAGCATGGCGATCCATGGGCTGTGGCCCGCGAGCAGCAGCATGGTACACACCGCCGCGCCGGTGCAGAGGGAGCCGTCCACGGTCAGGTCGGCAATATCCAGAACTTTATAGGTAATGTAAACGCCGATGGCCATCACGCCCCAGATCAGGCCCTGGGCCAGCGCGCCGGGGATCGCATTCAATAGCTGTGTCATGTGGGAACACCAGACCTTCCTGTTTTTGGTTTATTCCATGGCGGTGTAGCCGTCGGGAACGGTGATGTTCAGGGCTTCGCACATGGTGGGGTTGTACATCTTGGCGGCGGGGGCGTAGGCGATGGCCATCTGGGAGATGTCAGCTTCACCGGTAAGGATCTGGGCGGCCATCTCACCGGTTTTGTAGCCCAGATCGTAGTAGCTGATGGAGAGGGTGGCCACGCCGCAGCCGGCGCAGATGCCCTGTTCACCGGCCACCACCGGCGTACCGGCATTGAGGACGATGTTGCCGATGGTCTCGGTGCAGGAGGCGGCAGTGTTGTCGGTGGGGATGTAGATGACATCGCTGTCGGCAGCGGCCTTGGTGGTGACGGCGGCCACATCGTTGGAGTCAGCGAAGGAGTAGCGCACGCAGGTAATGCCCTTACCGGTGAGGTATTCCTCCACCACCTGGACCTGATACTCGGAGTTGGGCTCGGCGGAGCAGTACAGCAGGCCCACAGTCTTGGCCTCGGGGAACAGCTCCAGGATCATGTCCGCCTGCTCGGTGAGGGGCGCCAGATCGGAGGTGCCGGAGACGTTGCCGCCCACGGTGCCGTTGAAGTCCTTGAGGCCCAGCGCCACGCCGTACTCAGTGACGGCCGTGCCCAGGATGGGGATCTCGGTGGTGGCGTTATACGCGGCCTGCAGGGACGGGGTGGCGTTGGCCATGATCAGATCGACCTTCTGGGAGACGAAGGTGTTGACGATGGTGGTGCAGACATTCTGGTCATTGGCGGCGTTCTGGACGGAGATGTCCACGTTGTCCGCGCCCAGCTTCTCCTGCACGGCGTCGATGAAGCCCTGGGTGGCGGCGTCCAGCGCATCGTGGGTCACCAGCTGGCACACGCCGATGGTGTACTTCTTGGCGGCGTCGTCACCGGCAGAGGCGTCGGTATCGGAGCTGCCGTTGTCGGCGGCGGGCTTGCTGCCGCAGGCGGCCATGCTCAGACACATGGCGGCGGCGAGGAGGGCGGTCAGCAGCCGCCGGGTGGCATTTCGTTTCATCTTGGGTTCCTCCTGATCGTGATTTTGTGAAATTGGGATGCAAAAAAGCCGCCCCGTGGACTTGTGGTCCATAGGGCGGCTTTCATGTCGTTCCGTCTCCGGCGGAGAGCGGCCTTCCTGATCAGCAGCGTTTCTGGGCATCACAAATCGCTTTTACTTCATCCGTAAAGGTAAAGTAAAAGTAAAAGCTATATGCGTATGCCTGATACTGCTTCAACATGTCCGGCGTTCTCCTTTCCCGAAGTTTTCTGTAACTTACCACACGCGGTACGGCGGCGTCAATTGTCATTTTTGCCAAAAAAGTCCATTGAATCCGTCGGTAAAATGACGCTTTTTCGCTTTGTGGTGCTAAAGTTTCCGGTAAACCTACCGGTTTTCGGTATTTTTTGCCCACCTTTTTTGTCGGGGATAACCTACAAGGCGTATTGGCGGTCAGCCTGCCATGATCTCGAATTTCAGCACGCCCTCGGCGGAGGAAGCCCGGGCCATCAGCTCCTCCAGCCCCTCGACCATGTCGCTGGTCTCGGCGGAAATGGTGACGCCGGCGCAGCCGTTGGTGGGGATGGTCTGGTTGATGGTGAGAATATTCGCGCCGGAATTGGCAAAAATAGACAGGTAATTGGACAGCACGCCCGGAATATCCTTGAGCAGTGCGTAAAACGTGATGATATGGCCCGCCCGCATGTTCTGAAACGGCTGCACCGCATCCTTATACTTATAGAAGGCGCTGCGGCTGATGCCCACGAGACGTGCGGCCTCGCCCACGGTGTCGGCCTCGCCCACCTGCAGCATACGCTTGGCCTCCGCCACTTTGATAAAGACCTCCGGCAGCGCCTCCGCAGAGACGAGATAGTACTTTTTTTTCTCCATGTTCCCTCCAATGTGTCCGCGTAATGCGCACATTTGTCTAATATGAGTTATGTTATCACGGTAAAGCGAAAAAGACAAGAAAAATTTTGTAAAAATTCTGTGAAAGGGAGGTACGGCGATGGAGCGAAGGCGGGAACAGGTACTAGGGCTGCTCTGGTGGGCGGCTATGGCGGGAGTGAGCTGGCTGGTATTGCGCTACGCGCTGGTATGGCTGCTGCCGTTTCTGCTGGCACTGGGCGCTGCGGCGCTGCTGGAGCCGCTGATCGTCCGTGCCCAGCGCCGCCTGCACCTGCGGCGGAGCTTTACGGCGGCGGTGCTGACGCTGGTGCTGGTGGGCGGTGTACTGGCGGTGCTGATCGCGCTGGCGGTGCAGGTGGTGGAGCAGGCGGTGGCGCTGGTGTCGTCACTGCCGGAGCTGCTGGCCGCCCTGCCGGAGACCATGGCGTCGCTGGAGCGGCGGCTGGAGGGCTTCTGCGCCGCCTGTCCTGATGGGGTGCGCCAGACGGCGGAGCACATGCTGGACAGCCTGCCCCGGCGGGCGGCGGAGCTGGCGGAGCAGGTGTCCTCCGCCGTTTTGCAGGGTGCGGGCCGCGCCATGGCGGCATTGCCGCGGGTACTGCTGGCCTGCGGTACCACGGTGCTGGCGGTGTTCTTTACCCTCAGCGCCTATCCGGCGGTGAGGGGCTTTTTCCGGCGGCAGCTGGGATCGCGGCTGGAGCGGGCCAGGGGAGTGAAGTCCAGCGTGTTCGCCACACTGGGAAAGTGGCTGAAGGCGGAGTGCATCCTGCTGGCGGTGACGTTTTGCCAGCTGCTGGCGGGACTGCTGCTGATGCGGCAGGAGTACGCGCTGCTGCTGGCGGCGCTGATCGCCCTGATCGACGCGCTGCCGGTGTTCGGGACGGGGACGGTGCTGGTGCCCTGGGCGGCAGTGGAATGCCTGCTGGGCGCTGTGCCCCGGGGCATCGCGCTGCTGGCGCTGTTCGCGGTGATCTCCGTGGTGCGCAGCGTGCTGGAGCCCAAGCTGATGGCGGCCCAGGCGGGACTGCCGCCGCTGGCGTCGCTGTGCGCCATGTACGTGGGCTTCTGCGCCATGGGCGTGGCGGGGATGGTGCTGGCCCCCATGGCGCTGATGCTGGTGAAGCAGCTGCGGGACGGCGGCTATATCCGGCTGTGGAGGTAGTTGCCACCCAAAAAAGATAGTGGTATAATACCATCAGTTAACAAGGGCAAACACGCCTGTCAGCGCGGCTTTTCGGCGCTTTTTGCCCTTTTCACCTTGGCGGGCAATATCCCCAAAAGACTACAAAAGAAACAGGAGGGCCCTGAGATGAGAATTTTGTTCAAGAACGGCACCGTGGTGTCCGGCAAGGGCACGCGGCGGGCGGACGTGCTGGTGGACGGCGAGAAGATACAGCGGGTGACCCGTGACATCCATGTGGACGATGCGCAGGTGGTGGACGCCGCAGGCATGCTGCTGCTGCCCGGATTCATCGACGCCCATACCCACTTCGATCTGGACGTGTGCAATACCACCACGGCGGACGATTTCGCCTCCGGCTCCAGGGCAGCGCTGCGGGGCGGCACCACCACGGTGGTGGACTTCGCCTGCCCCAACAAGGGCGAGACGCTCCACGACGGCCTGCGGCTGTGGCATGAGAAGGCGGACGGCAAGTGCGCCTGCGACTACGGCTTCCACATGACCATCGACGACTGGAACGACACCATCGAAAGCGAGATCGACGACATGTACGCCGAGGGCATCTCCTCCTTCAAGATGTATATGACGTATCCCGCCATGATGATCGGCGACAAGCTGATGTATAAGGCGCTGAAGAAGCTGAAGGAGAAGGGCGGCATCTGCGGCGTACACTGCGAGAACGCAGGCGTCATCGACGCCCTCATCGAGGAGAAGAAGGCTGCCGGCGAGCAGGGCAGCGTGGGCTGCCATCCCCGCACCCGCCCCGATTTTCTGGAGGCGGAGGCCGTGGGACGCCTGCTGCACATCGCCGAGGCCGTGGATATTCCGGTGGTGATCGTACATACCACCAGCGCCGCGTCCCTGCGGGAGATCGAGGCGGCGCGCCGCCGCGGCCAGAAGGTGTACGTGGAGACCTGCCCCCAGTACCTCATTCTGGATGACAGCGTCTACGACAACGAGGACTGGTTACAGGCTGCCAAATATGTCTGCGCGCCGCCCATCCGCAAGGCGGCGGACCGGAAGACCCTGTGGCAGGCTATCCGCCGCGGCGAGGTGCAGACGGTGTCCACCGACCACTGCAGCTTCACCACAGCCCAGAAGCTGGCGGGAAAGGACGACTTCACCGCCATCCCCGGCGGTCTGCCCGGAGTAGAGACCCGGGGCGAACTGATCTACACCTTCGGCGTCACCACGCGGAAGATCAGTCTGGCCGCCATGTGCCGCGTGCTGGCGGAGAACCCCGCCCGCCTGTACGGCATGTTCCCCCGCAAGGGCATCATCGCCGAGGGCGCGGACGCGGACATCGTGGTGTACGATCCCCAGGCCGACCACGTCATCCGCGCCGAGGATATGGTGGGTGCGGCGGACTACAATCCCTACGAGGGCGTGGTGACCCGCGGCTCCATCAGACAGGTGTGGCTGCGGGGCAAGCTGGCCGTCAACGAGGGCCGTGTGCTGGCGGGGCCGGACGGCAAGTACATCCGCCGCGGCAAGTGCAGCCTGTAAGAGGGGGCGGACCATGCTGGACAAGACCCTTGGCTATGTGCTGTGCTGCCAGTCGCCGGCGCTGTTTCTGGCGGCACTGGTGCTGATCATCCACTATTTCGCGGCGCGCCGGAAGCACCGGTTCAAGGCGGTGCTGAAGCTGCTGCTGGGCATCGTGTGCGCTGTGGGCGGCGTGGTGCTGTATTATCTGGGTATGTACCACGAGTACTTTACCATCCGTGATTTCTACCAGATCCGCCTGTCGGGCTGGATCGGCTTCGGCATCGTGGCGCTTCTGACGCTGGCGTCGCTGGTGCGGGCGTTCTTCGCCGCCGCCGATGCCCGCCGGGAGGAAAAGGCCGCCATCCGCGCGGAGAACCAGCGTCTGGCGGCGGAGGCTGCCGCTGCGGAAGCAGCCGCCCGTGACGCGGCGCGTCAGCAGGACGCGGCTCCTGTTTCGGAGCCGCCTGCACCCGTGCCCGACGCAGCGGCTCCCGCGCCGCAGGAGCCCATGCCGGAGCCGGCAGAGCCAACCGCCGCGCCGGAGACAACGGACGTGTCCCAGGTATAACACATGTAAAAAGAGCGCTGTTCCCGCGGGAACAGCGCTCTTTTTACATGCGTACTCAATGCTCGCCGCAGCCGAAGGTGGGCTTGGGCGAGGGGTGGGACTGCTTGCCGGTGATCTGACTGGGGACGATCTTCACGACCTGCGTGGCGGCAAAGCACCGTTCCATGTAGGCGGCAAGGCCGCCCATGCCCTTGGGATCCAGCGATTCTACCAGCAGGAGCAGGGCCTTGGTGCGCTCGCCGTCGTCGGTGACCACCTGCGCCTGCCCCCGCACCACGGCGGAGTCGTAGGCTGTATCAAATTCGTTGGGGACGATGGACATGCGGGACACGGCGGTGAGGCAGACCTGGGGGTTCGTTTTCAGGACCTCCCACTTCTCACCCGCACCGGCGCAGTGGAAGTACAGGACCCTGTATGTCTCGTCGGCCACATGGTTGATGGGCACGCAGTAGGGCGCGCCGTCCGCACCGGTCATGGCCAGCGTGGCGTAGGGCGCTTTTTTCAGTACCTCCCAGGCAAAGGCTTCGTCACGTTCGAGATCTTTCAGACGCATGGCAATACCTCCTTATTTCAGATGCAGAATATGCTTGTAGTAGGGCCACAGGCCGATCTTTTCCGGCCACAGCGGCGCCAGCTGGCACAGGTCTGTGCCGGGGAAGTTGTTGCCCTCAATGATGGCGGGGCCGTCCGGCGTCACCGCCATATCCCAGCCCACGTGGCCCACCTGGGGGAACACCTGAGCGGCCTCCTTGGCCATGGCGATGGCCTCCGGCACCATGGGCAGCTGGTAGCCCACCAGCGGGATACCGGTGTCGGGATGGGTGTCGTAGACGTGGAAATAGTCGTCGGTGGCGGGGGTGCTGATGCGCCCCGTGTCCACATCCACGCGGGCGAGGATGCCGCCCTGACCGGAGTTGTCGCAGACGCTGCCGCCGGTGCCCATCTTCACGATGATGTAGGCGATGGTGACGTTCCCGTTCACATTGTCGGTGACGATGCGCATGGTGTTGACGCTGTTGGGGTGGAGGCGGGCCATGTCGGGGTGCTGGATGAGCTGGTGCTCCAGCACCACCAGCTTGTGCTCGCGGATATAGGCCAGCATGGCGTCGGGGGACGCAAAATCCGCCACCCGCAGGCGCTCCACACCGCGGCCGCAGTCGCCGTGGTTGATCTTGGCGAAGATGTACTCCTGTCCCGCCGCGAACTCTGCCATCTGCCGGGGCGTGGCGGTCTCGCCGTTCAGCGTCTCGCGGCGCAGGAAGCGGCGGAACGTCTCGTTGAACCTCAGCTTGTCGTCGAAATCGTCGTGGAAGGCGGGATCGTTCATCAGGTCGGAGACCTTCCGGTTGCGCACGCGGGTGAGATAGGTGTCCCGCTGTTTGCCGGTGAGGTCGTAGAACCCGTACATGGCGTAGTCATAGTACCCCGCACCGTAGCGGGCGGCGCACCAGAGGATGTCGAAGAACGTGCGGACCTTGCTCTGTCCGCACTTGTCCTTGACGACGCCCAGAATGTAGTTCATTTTCTTCCACCGCACGCCGGTGAGGACGCGGGCGATGTACTTGATGTTGGGCATGGAAAACGCTCCTTTCCGATGGTCAGCGGCGGCTGAGACGGCGCAGCGGCGCGGTGATGAGGCTGCGCTCGTACCGGTTCAGGCCGAACAGCCACATGCACACGGCGTAGACCGCCACGAAGATGAGCCCCGGCGGGATCAGCTGCCAATAGGTGGTGGGATGGACCTTCACGGCCAGCAGCACCGCCGCCACGGCGGGCAGCAGCATGGCCGGTATCAGATGGAAGATGTGCCGCCAGAAGGCGGGGATGTTCAGCCCGATGCGGCGGTAGTAGTACCAGTTCATCAGGATGACGTTGCCCGCCAGCGTGGCAATGGCGGTGCCGATGGCGGCGCCCAGCCCCTGCCATTTCATACACAGGGGGACGGAGATGGCGGCGTTGCCCAGCGCCACCCCCAGATATACCAGCGAGCGGAACTTGTGCATGTTCTTGGCCCGCTGGATCTCGATGCCCACGGTCTGCACGTTGGTCCACAGGCAGGAGAAGAACAGCAGCAGCGTGGTCCAGTAGTCGATGGCGAACTTTTCATCGCCGCCCCACAGCACCACAAAGGACTGCCCGATGGCCACGAAGCCCAGCAGGATGCCGCCCAGCAGGATGAACTGCAGCCGCCCTACGCGGGTGAACAGGGCGTCCAGCGTCCGCATGGGCTGCCCCTCCGCCACCAGCCGGTGGACACGGGGCGTCATGACGTTGGAGATGGCGTTGCCGAAGGCCAGGTAGAATGTATTGAGCTGCGCGGCGATGGTGTAGACGGTGACGGCGGTGGTGCCGTGTATCCACGTCAGCAGCAGCCGGTCGATGGACCAGTTGAAATTGTCCACCACGATGCCCAGAAAGACGTACAGCGTGAAGCCGAACATCTCCCGCAGCAGGCCGAAGTCGTACCGCCGGAAGGAAAACGGCATTTTGAGCCGCGTCAGGCAGTAGCCGATGTTCAGGATGCCGCTGAGCACGGTGAAGATGAGGGATACCACCGTCAGCGCCACGGAGCGGTAGCCGATGATGAGCAGGGGGATCATGATGAGGGGGTTCAGCACCTGCTTGCCCATGGCCACGATCTTCTGGAACAGATAGTGCTCGTTGATGGTGACGTGGGACTCGAACACGCTGATGGGGAACGTCAGCGCGGCGTTCACCGTCATGATGCGCAGCAGCTTCTCCGCCAGCGCGATCTCCTCCGCCGTCAGCTTCTTGCCGAAGATGACATCGCAGTAGGAAAGCCCGAAGCCGATGACCAGCACCGCCGCGCCCAGCACCAGATAGGTGGTGAGGAACATGCCGTTCAGCTTGGCGCAGCCTTTTTTGTCGCCGGCGGCACGGAAGCGGGAATAGTAACGGACATAGGCGCTGCCCAGTCCGAAGCTCAGCAGATTCAGATAGGAGATGATGGGCAGGACGGCCTGATAGACGCCGAACTCACTGTCCCCCAGCCGGTCCAGCATAATGGGGGTATATACCAGCGAGATGATGGTGCTCAGCGCCATTGACACGTAGGACAGCGCGGCACCTGCCCGTATCTGGTTTACCTTCAAGGCACCGCCTCCTTTCGCAGAATGACACTTCATTATAGCCCATCCCGCCGGCGGTGTAAAGCGGGAACCGGAAAAAGATGGTTCCCATACGGGAGATTTTCTGGTATAATTGTGACAAAAAAGGACGGGAGGGGCAGACATGGCCAACAAAAAGCTGAAGCTGCTGTATCTGGCGCAGTACCTGTGGGAGCAGACCGATGAGCAGCATCCCGGGACCATGCAGGAGATCATCGCCTATCTGGCATCCTGCGGCATCAGCGCCGAGCGCAAGAGCCTGTACGACGATCTGGAACTGCTGCGGCTGTACGGTATGGACGTGCAGTCCGTCAAGGGCCGCAGCTTCGGGTATTTCCTGGGTGAGCGGGATTTCCAGCTGCCGGAGCTGAAGCTGCTCATCGACGTGGTGCAGGCATCGCCGTTCCTGACCCGGGGCAAGAGTCTGGAGCTCATCGGCAAGCTGGAAAAGCTCACCAGCCGCCCCAACGCCCGCCAGCTGCGGCGGCAGGTGTACGTCATGGACCGCGTCCGCACCCATAATGAAAAGCTGTACTACGCCGTGGACGGCCTGAATACCGCCATCAACGACGGGAAAAAGGTGACGTTCCGCTATTTCGACTGGACGGCGGCGGGCGGCAAGGCCTATCGCCGCGGCGGCGCGCTGTACGAGGCGGACCCCGTGGCCCTGTGCGTGGACCGCCACTACTATCTGGTGGCCTATGACCCCGCCATCTGCGACTACCGCCACTATCGGGTAGACCGGATGGAGAACCTGACGGTGACGGATACGCCCCGGGACCCCCTGCCGGAGGGCTTCGATCTGGGCCGCTACGTTCGCCGCATTTTCGACATGTACAATGGCCGCACCGAGACGGTACACCTCCGCTTCGACGGCGGGCTCATCAATGTGGTGATGGACCGGTTCGGCGCCGATGCCCACCTGCGGCCCGACGGACAGAGCGGCGTGGCCGTCACGGCGGAGGTGGAGGTAGGACCCACGTTTTTTGGCTGGCTGTTCCAGCTGGGGACCCAGGCGGAGATCACGGGGCCGGACACGGTGCGGCAGGAGTTTCGGAACTACTGCGCTGCCGTGCTGGCCCGCTACCAATAAAAAAGTCCCGCATCGCAAGATGCGGGACTTCCTGTATTTTTACACGGTGGCGTCCAGCGGGATGCGCTGGCGGCCCACCTGCACCCAGTGGACGCGGACGGCGCCGGAGTCCTGCTCCGTGGCGCAGAAGCCCACGCCGTCCATAGCGCCCTCTACGGGGACGCCGCCGCTGAACAGGGCGGCGAACCGGCGGATGTAACCCAGCAGGTCGCGGATAACGTTGACGGGGAGATCCGGCTCCAGATAATCGAAAAACTTGTGCATGGCGTGTACCTCCTGCGATCGGAATATATCGTTTCCTTGTTCCAGTGTGGCCATCATACAGGAGGAAGTGTCCCGAAAAACGGACAGTGGCGCGGCGGGGTTGTGCTTTTCGCCGCGTCGTGATACAATACTCCCAATAGAAACAGATCGGGAGGCGTATCGCCGTGACAGAGACTGTGAATAAGCCCCAGCTGGCGGCGCGGGATCGCTGCACAGGGTGCGGCGCGTGCAGCAACGGATGTCCCAAGGGGGCCATCCGCATGGTGCCGGACAGGGAGGGGTTCCTGTACCCCCAGGTGGAGGACGGCTGCGTGCTGTGCGGCCACTGCACCCACATCTGCCCTGTGCTGAAGCAGCGGGAGCCCCGCACGGAACCGGCGGTGTTCGCCGTGTGGAACCGCGATGCCGCGGCGCGGCAGGCGTCCACCGCCGGCGGCGTGTTCTCCGCTCTGGCGGAGTACGTGCTGGAGGGCGGCGGCGTGGTGTTCGGCGCGGCGCTGGACGACCGGCTCCGTGTGGCCCACACGGCGGTGAAAAACGCCCACGAGCTGCCTCGCCTGCGGGGCGCCAAGCCGGTGCAGAGCGACATCGGCGAGACGTACCAGCAGGTGCGGCTCTATCTGGATCAGGGCCGCCAGGTGCTGTTTTCCGGCACACCATGTCAGGTGGACGGCCTGTACCGCTATCTGGGGGAGCATCCGGAGCGTCTTGTGACCTGCGATGTGGCGTGCAGCGGCGTGTGCAGCCCCGGGGTGTGGGCCAGACTGGTGAGCTCCATGGCCTACGTCAAGCAGCACCGCCCCGTGGCGGTGGAGTTCTGCGGCAAGCTCAGCGGCGATCAGGAGCGGCGCTTCCGCGTCCTGTTCGAGGGCGGCGGCCGCTACGATGCACCGGCTCCCAAGTCGGAGCTGGGCCGCGGTCTGACCCGCGGCCTGTTCCTGCGGCCTGCCTGCTACCACTGTCCCTACGCCGGTACGGATCGCACCGGCGACCTGACGCTGGCCAATTTCGCCGGCGGCGACCTGCCGGTGGAGGAGAAGCGGAAGGGTGTGTCCCTGCTGCTGATCAACACCGCCAAGGGTGCCCAGATATTCGATGTCCTGCCCCTGCACCGGCAGGCGCGGACGCTGGAGGAGGCGGCGGCCTGCGACGCGGCCCTGCGCCAGCCGCCCACGCTGACGGAGGAGCGGAGCAAGTTCTTTGACGCGCTGGAGCAGCTGCCCTTCCAGCAGGTACGCACCCGCTATCTCTCGGCGGTGCAGCATCGGGAGGGCGTGGGACAGCGTCTGCGGGAGCTGCTGCACCGCGGCGGCAAGGAGAAGAAGTCATGAAAACACTGATGCACACCTGCTGCGCTCCCTGCTCCGTGTCCTGCATCCGGCAGCTGCGGTCGGAGGGCATCGAGCCGGTGTCCTACTGGTTCAACCCCAACATCCACCCCTATCAGGAGTACAAGGCCCGCCGCGACACGCTGATGACCTACGCTCCCGCCATCGGCATGGAGCTCATCGTGCAGGAGGATTACGGCCTGCGGGAGTTCTGCCGCCTGATGGCGGAGGATCTGGATCACCGCTGCGGCAAGTGCTACCGCCTGCGGCTGGAGCAGACGGCGCGGTACGCCGCGGATCACGGATTCGAGAGCTTCACCAGCACCCTGTTCGTCAGCCCCTATCAGGACCACGAGCTGCTGCGGCAGACGGCGGAGCAGCTGGCGGCGGAGTACGGCGTGGCCTTCCTCTATCGGGATTTCCGGCCGGGCTTTCGGGAGGGCCAGCGGCAGGCCCGTGAGCTGGGCTTTTACATGCAGAAATACTGCGGCTGTGTGTTCAGCGAGGAGGAGCGTTACGCCAAGGCCATCGCCCGGGACATGCAGGAGCCGGAGAAGCATCTGTGAGCATATCGGACGCGGGAGGTCTGTCCCGCGTCCGTTTTTTTTATCCCAATACGGAAGAAATGTCGAAAATGCGGTGTACTTTTCCGCCCGCGCATGGTACACTTTCAGTATAGATTCCTATGGAGGGAGACTCCGTAAAACAGGCGAACGAGCAAAGGAGGAGACACATGAAACGTGTGACAAAGAGCGTGACCGCGCTGCTGCTGGCGCTGGTCCTGTCGCTGACGCTGCTGCCGGCCCAGGCACTGGCGGCGGACACCGCGCCGGCGCAGACTACCTATATCGGGTCGTATGTCAACCCCGCCTATGCCGGCAAGATCGGCATTCCGCGGCGGCAGAGCACCCTGTCCGTCCAGACGGCGCAGATCACCCAGCCGAAGAAGGCAGGCACCGTCTACACCAGCGAAGCGGCGGCAGCCGCCGATCTGCGCAAGCAGATGGTGTCCCGCAGCGAGGAGCTGGTGGTCACTCTGCGCAGCGCCAGCGATGATGTGGAAACGATTGCCTTAAACCTGTGGAACCTTGCCCTGGACCACGTGGAGGGCAGCGGTACCACCGGCGACTATCTGCGCTGGCAGCATACGGGCATGTCCGGCAGCGTCGAAGGCGAGTCCCTCGATTCGGGCTATCGGTATACCTTCACGTATGTCCCTGACACGAGGTACTTCGACACCATCTGGTTTACCACCGCCGCGCAGGAGGCCGCGCTGACCAACTATATCCGGAACACCATCCTGCCCCAGCTGTCCCTCGGCGGCAAGACCACCTACCAGAAGGTGCAGGCCATCTACAACTGGATCACCGCCAACGTCAAATACGATTACAGCCACATGAACGACCCCACCTACTGGCCGCAATACACCGCCTACGCCGCGGCCGTCCAGAAGAAGGCTGTGTGCCAGGGCTATGCCAACCTGTTCTACCGTCTGGCCAATGACGCGGGCATCGACTGCCGCATCATCACCGGCAAGGCCTACAACGGCACCCAGACGGAGGATCACGCCTGGAACATCGTCCGCATGGAGGACGAAAAGTACTACTGTCTGGACGCCACCTGGGACGCGGGCCTCAAGCCCGAGAGCTATGAGTACTTCCTGAAGGGCCTCACCAGCTTCAGCAGGGATCATCAGGCGGAGACGGACAAGCTGAACACCCCCTACTGGACCCAGTACGAATCCAGGACCTCCGCCGCGGATTACAAGGCGAGCAGCCCCCAACTGCCCGCTCCCACCGTCACCGGCGGCAACGATGCGCAGGGCCGTCCGACCCTGACATGGAACGCCGTCACCGGCGCAGCCAAGTACGAGGTGTACCGCGCCCGCAGCAAGGACGGCGATTACATCAAGTATTCTACCGTCACCGGTACGTCCTACACCAACACCAGTTACATCGAAAACGGCAATACCTACTATTACAAGGTGCGCGCCCTGAAATCCGATGGCACGGCGGGCGCATGGAGCAGCATCGTGTCCGTGACCTATAAGCAGACACTGTCCGCCCCCGCCGTCACCGGCGGCAACGATGCGCAGGGCCGTCCTACCCTAAAATGGAACGCCGTGTCCGGCGCGGCCAAGTATGAGGTGTACCGCGCCCGCAGCAAGGACGGCACCTACACCAAATACAGCACTACCACCGGCACCGCCTATACCAACAGCTCCTACCTCACCAGCGGCGCCACGTACTACTACAAGGTCCGCGCGCTGGACGCCAATGGTAACGCCGGCCCGTACAGCGCGGTGGTATCCGTTACCTGCCGCCTGAAGCTGACAGCCCCCACCGTCACCGGCAGTACCGACAGTCAGGGCCGTCCGACCCTGAAATGGAACGCCGTCACCGGCGCAGCCAAATACGAGGTGTACCGCGCCCGCAGCAAGGACGGCGACTACATCAAGTATTCTACCGTCACCGGCACCAGCTACACCAACACCAGCTACATCGAAAACGGCAATACCTACTACTACAAGGTCCGCGCCCTGGGCTCCGACGGCACGGCAGGCCCGGACAGCACCCCCGTCTCCGTGACCTACAAGGCTCCCTTTGGCGCGCCGCTGGTCACCGGCAGCAAGGACAGTCAGGGCCGCCCCGCCCTGAAGTGGGACAAGGTTACGGACGCCGCCAAATATGAGGTCTACCGCGCCCGCAGCAAGGACGGCACATACAGCCTGATGTCCACCCAGTCCGCCACCGGCTATACCAATACCTCCTACCTCGCCAACGGCACCACCTACTACTACAAGGTCCGCGCCCTGAAGGCGAACGGCACCGCCTCGGCATACAGCTCCGTGGTGACCATCACCTACGGCACCGTGCCCACCCCCGCTGCCCCTGCGATGCGCTCGGCCAAGGCTGACTCCGCCGGCATCACCGTGAGTTGGGACACGGCGGCCAACGCCGTGACCTACAACGTCTACCGCACGGCGGACGCCGGCAGCAGCTGGACGCAGGTGGCCTCCTCCGTCAAGGGCACCAGCTACAAGGACACCACGGTGCAGAAGGGCGTGAAATACGGCTATAAGGTGCGTGGCGTGGCCGCCGACGGCAAGACGCTGGGGCCCATGTCCTCCACCGGCGTCACCGCCAAGGTGACGGCGGCCTCCACCACGCCGGACTACGTGAAGCTGACCAGCGCCAGGCGCGTTACCGGCGGCATCCAGCTGACGTGGGAGAGCGCGGCCGACGCCAAGACCTACAACGTCTACCGCAAGGTGGACGGCGCGTCCGGCTGGACGCTGCTGGCGTCCTCCGTCAGCGGCACCACCTATAAGGACACCAGCGGCAAGTCCGGCACCACCTACGCCTATACCGTCCGCGGCGTGGCCGCAGACGGCAAGACCCTCAGCCGTACCTACAACACCGACGGTCTCCGCGCCACTATGCCCTGATACCGCATCCCCACAAAAAGGCCCCCTGCACGGAAGTGCAGGGGACCTTTTTTGCCCGCATTGCCGTCAAAAGGGAATAGAGGCGGCGGGCACACCGGCCTGCTCCGCGAACAGCCGTCCCGTGGGCGGCAGGATGCTGAACAGGAGATACGCCACCGCCAGCAGGATCACCGCGCCGTACCACGGCAGGGCGTCGCCGTCCAGCCGTCCCAGCGCCAGCGCGTGGACGCCCAGCGCCATGGCCGCCGCCAGCAGTGCCGCCGCGGCAGGAGCCGCCCCTGCGGCGGCAAGGGCCAGCCCCAGCCCCGCACCCAGCAGGATGGCGGCGCACAGCCCCGCGCCGCCGCTGCCCTCCAGCCGCCGCAGCACCGCCGCCGCAGGCAGCATGGCCCAGAACACCAGCTTCCCCGTCTCCCAGGGACTGGCGTTGGCGGGGCCCAGCGCCTCCGTCAGCGGGTTGGGGAACCGCAGGCGCAGGCAATACAGCAGCACCCCGCACACGGCGGCGGTGCCCAAAGCCAGAAGATGGCGCACACCGCGCATCTGCCTCACCTCCTATGACGTAAGACTATGCGCCGCAGCGGCGGAATATTTCCCCTGCGCATTGACAGAGAACGGCGAAAAAGATATACTGAACAAAGACTATCTCTTAGACAAGGAGAACGTTATGGCGAAGAAAACAGGTCGTAAAGACCAGATATCTGCGGCCTCACTGCATCAGGAGCTGCGGCGTCCGTGGCTGGTGCCGGTGCTGGCTGTTTTTTACTTTCTCATCACCTGTCTGATGAAGCATGGAGCCAACAAGGGCATCACCCTGCTGCTGCTGGCTGCGGCGGTGGTGTGCGTCGTGGTGAAAACGGCGCAGCTGGGCCGCCGCATGAGCTGGCCCGCGCTGCTGTTGGGACTCTATATCTGCATGGACGGCATCTCCACGCTGTACGCCCCCTCCGGCAAGTTCGCCCTGTACGAATTTCTGAAGGTGGCGGGGGCGGCGTGTCTGGCCCTGCTGCTGACGGCGCTGGAGCCGGAGCGGCCGGGCCGCACGGGACGCTGCGCCGCCACGGTGCTGGAAACGGCGGGAGCGCTGGTGTCCCTGGTCAGCATCGACACCGTGTCCACCCAGCTTCTCTACAAGCTGATGGTGTCCTTCACCGCCCAGTTCGGCGCGTCCATGCAGCTGAATACCCTGCTGCAGGAGCAGCGTCTCAAGACCATTTTTGAAAACCCCAACGTGTTCGCCGGCGCCGCCGGCGCGGCCATCCTGCTGTCGCTGGGTCTGGCCGCCGGTGCGGAGGACCGGAAGGAGCGCTGCCTGCACCTTTCCTGCCTGCTGCTGAACAGCACGGCGTTTCTGCTGGCGGTGAGCCGCGGTGCCATGGCGGCCATCGCGGCGGCGTTCCTGCTGTACCTGCTGATGGAGCGGGGGCAGCGCCGCGCTGTGTCCTTCATCCTGATGGTGGAGACGCTGGTGCTGGCGGCTGCGGCCTCGCTGGCCGTGCTGCCTGCCTACGCTGCGGCGGGGGAGAAGGTACAGATCCTGCCCCTGCTGGCCGTTGTGGCCGCAGCGGCGGCCCTGTGCGCACTGGACATCTTCGCGGGCCGTCCGCTGGCCCAGCGCATGGCCCGGCGGATGAAGACCGTGAACATCGTGCTGCTGGCGGCGCTGGCTCTGGTGGCCGCCGTCGTGGTACTGGCGGTGAACTGGACCGGCCCCATCGACATGGCCGCCGGCGACAGCATCACCCGCGGCGCGTACCTGAGCGAGGGCGCCTACACCCTGCACGTGGAGGCCGACGGCCCCGTGAACGTACAGGTCCAGACCCAAACCTGGGAGGATGCCGTCATGAACCGCAAGCAGACGGCCTATTCCGGCGCGGCGGACGGCGCGTCCTTCAACGCACCGGCGGATAACCGCTCCGTCACCTTCATCGTCACTGCCGACGCCTCGGTGCATATCGATGCCATCCGCTACGACGGCGCGGCGTCCGGCCGGCTGAGGCTGAACTACACGCTGCTGCCGGAGGCCATCGCGGGCCGTATCCAGACCCTGCGTTCCGAGGGCAACGTGGTGCAGCGCACCGTGTATATCCAGGATGCCATGAAGCTGTTCTCCCGCAGCCCCGTTGTGGGGCTGGGCATGGGCGCCTTTGAAAACGGCATCTACAACGTCCAGAGCTATCACTACGAGACCAAGTACGTCCACAACCACTATGTCCAGAGCATGGTGGACACCGGCATCATTGGCCTGCTCCTGTGGGTGGGCACGCTGGCGGCCAGCGCCATCGCCGTTTTCCGCCTGTGGCGGAAGGAGCGGGAGCAGCAGGCTTTTGCCATGTCCGCCGCGCTGGGCGCCCTGCTGCTGTTCCTGATGATCCACGCCGCCGTGGAGGTGATCTTCTCCAGCGGCTACTTCCTGCCCTTCGGCTATGGCGCGCTGGCCGTTGTCAACCTGTGCTGCGGCGATCTGCTGCCCCTGACCTTCGCTAAGGAGAGCGCCCGCCGCTGGATGGCGCGGGTGGAGGGCCTGGGCCTGGCCGTGTTCGCGGTGCTGCTGTGCATGAACCTCTGGGCCGCCAGCCTCGTCCAGCAGGGCAGCTACGATGCGGCCCAGGAGGCCGCGGATCTGGACCCCTACGAGTGGGCGGATCACAAGCTGTCCTACGTATACAGCGCCTCGGCGGAGAGCGATCTGCCTGCCGGTATGCAGGAGACGCTGGAGCGCTATATGGCGGATCTGGAGAAGCTGAACTCCAACTCCGTGCCCAAGTATCTGGCGGAGGCGGATTTCCGTCTGGGCCGCACGGAGCAGGGCTTCGCCATGCTGGACAAATACGTGGACTACACCCCCTCCGACCCCGACACCTGGGACGCCAGCTTCCGGCTGGTGATGCAGTATAACGACAACAGCGCCGCCTTCCTGGCGGGCGCATCCCAACTGCGGGACAAGCTGACGGAGTGGAACGCCCAGAACCTGGGCGCCATCACCCTGAAGGACGACGTGGCGGCCTACCTCAGCGAGATGCTTGGCTGAGCCGCCCCGCTCCGGTGAAAGGAGGACGCCTATGCCGTCCGTGCTGTACACAGCCTCCACATTTTCCCATATTCTCAACTTCCACCTGCCCTACCTGCGCCGCTTCCGCGAGCTGGGCTGGCAGGTGGAGGTGGCCTGCGGCGGCCCCGTCCGCGACATCCCCTTTGCCGACGGAGCGGTGTCGCTGCCGCTGGAGAAGAAGATGTCCTCACCCGCCAATTTTCAGGCGGCGTCCCAGCTGCGGGCCATGGTGATCCGGCAGCAGTACGACCTCATCATCACCCATACGTCACTGGCGGCGTTCTTCACCCGCTGGGCCCTTCGGGGCCTGAAGCACCGCCCGAAGCTCATCAACGTGGTCCACGGCTACCTCTTCGACGACGAGACCTCGGGGCTGAAGCGGGGCCTCCTGACCAGGGCGGAGACCATGACCGCGCCCCAGACGGACCTGCTCCTGACCATGAACGCCTGGGATACCCGCTGGGCCATGGCCCACCGTGCCGCGCCCCGTGTGGAGGAGATCCCCGGCATGGGTGTAGACATCACCCGCTTCCGCACCGCGCCGGACGCACGGCGCACCATGCGGGACAGGCTGGGCCTGTCGGAGGGTGATGTGGCCCTGCTGTACGCGGCGGAATTCTCCGGCCGCAAGAGCCAGCACACCCTGCTGGAGGACCTGCCCGGCCTGCCGGAAAACGTGAAGCTCCTGCTGCCCGGCAGCGGCGCCCTGCTGGATGACTGCCGCGCTCAGGCGGCTTCGCTGGGCGTCGCGGACCGCACGGTATTTCCCGGGCAAGTCCACGACATGCCCCGGTGGCTGGCGGCGGCGGATATCGCCGTATCCTCCAGCCGGTCGGAGGGACTGCCCTTCAACATCATGGAGGCCATGGCCTGTGGCCTGCCCGCGGTGGCCAGCGCCGTCAAGGGCCACACCGACCTGATCGGGCCGGAAAACGGCCTGCTGTACCCCTACGGCGACGCCAAAGCCTTTGCCGCCGCCGTGGAGCGTCTGGTGTCCGACGCCACCCTGCGGGCGGAGCTGGGACAGGCCGGACGGGAGAAGATGCAGCGCTACGCGCTGGACGCGGTGCTGCCGCAGGTGATGGACCGCTATCTGTCTGTCATGGAGGGAAAAACGCGATGATGCGGGAAAATCAACGTCTGCTCAACCAGCTGCACGTCTTTACCGATGGACTGGCCGTATTTCTGGCCATGCTTGTGTCCTACTGGCTGCGCTTCAGCCTGTTCCGCGGCGTGAGGGGCATGCCCCTGAACTACTATATCTGGCTGGGCGTGGTGGCCGCGGCCCTGACGCTGGCGGTGTTCGCTGTGGCAGGGCTGTACGAGTCGTTTCGTACCGTGCGCTTCCATGTGGAGGCCAGCCGCGTAGCGGCGCTGGAGCTGCTGGTGTCGCTGATCGTCATGGCTGCCATCTACGTGCTGCGCCTCGGCGAGACCTCCCGTTGGACGGTGGTGTTTTTCTACGCCGTCAGTACCCTGCTGCTCACCGGCAAACGCGCCGCCATGCGCCTGCTGCTGCGGCGCTGCCGCGCCATGGGCTACAACCAGAAGCGGGTGCTGCTGGTGGGTCACGGCGAGGGCGCGGAGGCGTACCTGACCCGCGTCGCCATGGATAAGAACCTGGGCTTTCGGGTCATCGGCTACGTGGCCGAGCGCGGCTGCTGGGATGCCCTGCCCTATTGCGGCAGCTACGAGGAGCTGGACGCCATCTTCGCCAGCGAGAAGCCGGACGAGGTGGTGGTGGCCCTGCCCACCGAGGAAGGCCGCTGGATGGGCCGCATCATCAACGCCTGCGAAAAGGACGGCACCAAGCTGTCCGTGGTGCCGTCCTACGTGCGCTACATGCCCGCAAACCCCCAGTTCGACAGCGTCAACGGCCTGCCGCTCATCAACCTGCGCCGTATTCCGCTGGACAATCTGGGCAACGCCTTCCTCAAGCGGGCGGCGGATATCATCTGCTCTCTGGTACTCATCATTCTGACCTCGCCGCTGATGCTGATCGCCGCCATCGGCGTGAAGCTGTCCTCCCCCGGCCCCATCATTTTCAGGCAGGAGCGTGTGGGCAAGGACAAAAAGAACTTTTACATGTACAAATTCCGCTCCATGCGGGTGAACAGCAGCGAAAACACCGGCTGGAGCAAAAACGTGGACGACCGCAAGACCTGGTTCGGCTCCCTGATCCGCAAGTGCTCTGTGGATGAGCTGCCCCAGTTCTTCAACGTCCTCAAGGGCGACATGAGCCTCATCGGCCCCCGGCCGGAGCTGCCCTTCTTCGTGGAGCAGTTCAAGGAGGAGATCCCCCGCTATATGGTAAAGCATCAGGTGCGGCCCGGCATCACCGGCTGGGCGCAGGTCAACGGCCTGCGGGGCGACACATCCATCAAAAAGCGCATCGAGTACGACCTGTACTATATCGAAAACTGGACGCCGGCCTTTGACCTGCGCATCCTCATCATGACGGCCTTCTGCATGTTCAACAAGGAGAAGGTCAACAAACGCGGCAAATAAAAAAGAGAGGGCGCAGCCCTCTCTTTTTATTCCTCTTTGGCCTGTTCCGCCGCCAGTACATCCTCCGTGTCCGCGCCGCACAGACGGATGAGCTTCTCCGCCAGAATTTTGGAAAAGCCCGCGATCAGGGCGCTCTCAATGACCAGCAGCTCCACGGCGTTGTCGGAGTTCTGCTCCGTGCTGCGGACACCCTCTGCGGCGGACTGCACCTGCTGGTTGAAAAACAGCGCCAGCCGCCGGAACTTCTCCGAGTAGTCCTCATAGACAGACAGCACCTCATCCTCGCTGCTGTCCATCGGCGGGATGACCTTCTGCACGTCGCTGATGCTGAGACTCTGCTTCATGGTCAGGATCATCACCAGATAGGCGATGTGTACCCGATGATACTTCCGCTTCACCGGCGCGGGCATGATCTTCAGCCGCACGTAGTTGTTGATGGTGGCGGAGGTGACGATATGCTCCTTGGCCCCCGCCGGCGTGGGGATGAAGCTGAGATACTGCTCCAGCAGCACGATGACCTGATCCATATACAGGCCGAAATCGGGGATGGAGTCCCACTCCGGCAGATGGTAATCGGTGATGAACTTGTCCCAGCGCAGCAGCTTATGGGCTACAAGACTTTTGTCGTATTGCATAACGACGCCTCCTTGTCAATGAACATAATATACTATATCACAAGATACCGCAGCTGACAAGAAAAATGTGTAACGGATACCTTGACGCAGGAAATCTAATATGCTATATTATGTAAAAAGACGTCAAGGAGGGCAGATCATGGAGCGTGCCTATATTTATGGAGATTCGCTGCTGAAGGCCACGGTGCCGGACGCCGCCATGCGCTATCATTTTCATCTTTCGGAGGTCATGGCCCAGTACCCCACGGAGCGGCTGGAGGTGGTAAACCGCGCCAAGATGGGCTCCACCATCAGCAAGGGACTCTCGCTGGTGGAGCACGACGTGGCCCGTGGTATGGACGCCCGCTGGGCGCTGGTGGCCTACGGCGGCAACGACAGTGATTTCGACTGGGCCAGCATCGCCGCCGACCCAGAGGGGGACCACAGGCCCCGCACGGAGCTGCCGGAATTTCTGTCCAAATTGAAGCAGACGGTAACAGAATTGGCCCGCGTGGGGGTGCAGCCGGTGCTGATGACACTTCCGCCTATTGACGGCGCTCGTTATTTGGACTATATTTGTAGGGGCGGCCTCAGCCGAGACAGTATCATGCGCTGGCTGGGCGATGTGGGCTGCATCTACCGGTATCAGGAGCTGTATTCCGACACAGTGGCCTCCTTCGCCATGCGCGAGGGTCTGCCGCTGATCGACGTGCGCCGCCGTTTCCTGCCGCAGCGGGATCTGTCGGAGCTCATTTCGGCGGATGGCATCCACCTGACCATGCCGGGATACCGGCAGCTGTTTGACACGCTGGCCCAGTGGGTCGTGCCGCAGCTGGCATAGTATGCGAAAGCAAAAAGGAGAACACTGTTATGGTACGTATTATGACCGACAACGCGGCAAACCTGCCCAAGCACCTGCTGGAGCAGTACGGCATCGGTGAGCTTTGCCTGACCTACACCATAGACGGTCAGCCGGCGGATATCAGCGCGGAGTTCGATGGCCGCAGCTTTTACGAGGCCATGCGGCACGGCGCCGTGGTGCAGACCTCTATGGTTACACCAGACGCCGCCCGGCGGGAAATGGAGCCGCATCTGAAAAACGGCGACGATGTGCTGTATATCGGCCTCTCCAGCGGCGTCAGCGGTACCTGCTGGGGCGTGGGGCTGGTGGCCAAGGAGCTGGCCGAGGAGTATCCGGACCGGAAGATCCGCGTGCTGAACAGCCGGGGCGCGTCCCTGGGCGAAGGTCTCATCGTGCTGGCGGCTGCCAAGCTGGCGGCGGAGGGCCGCGTCATCGAGGAGATCGAGGTCCGCTGTGAGGAGCTGTGCGGCAAGATGCGCCAGCACTTTATGGTGGACGAGCTGAAGTTCCTGCGCAAGGGCGGCCGCATCTCCGGCGGTGCGGCGCTGGCCGGTACGCTGCTGCAGATCAAACCCATCCTCGAGGGCGACGAGGAGGGCAAGATCGTGATGCTCTCCAAGGTCCGCGGCAAGAAGGCCGGCATCGAGGAGCTGGTGAAGCTGTACGACCAGATGGTGGAGGACCGCAGTGCCCCCGTGGGCATCTCCCACGCCGGTTCTCCGGCGGACGCGCTGGTGGTGGCCACCAAGCTGCGGCAGGTGGGCTGCACCGGAGAGATCCTCACCGTGTGTCATGAACCTGTCACCGGCGCACATGTGGGCCCGGGTATGCTGGCCGTTTACTTCTACAGCGAGATCTGGAGATGACCGTTTCGGCAAAAAAACGCAGAAAAGAGACTGGGAAAGTTCCCAGTCTCTTTTTTCTTCATCATGCAGTTCTTTTTTACGAAAATCGGGGGTCAAAAGGGGCGCGCCGCTGTTACCTGACCAGAGTCTCCACCCATGCGGAGTATTTGACGAGGTTGGCGTCCCGCTCCGCCGCGTCCTTGCCGCGGGTGAGGATGTAGATCTTGATCTTGGGCTCTGTGCCGGAGGGGCGCACCAGAATGGTGGTGCCATCGGCCAGCTCGTAGCGCAGCACGTTGCTTCCTTGAAGCTCCATGGGGCTGGAAACCCCTGTGGCGCAATCGGTTGCGGTTCCGTCGGCATAGTCCTTGCGGACGGTGACGGCTACCCCGGCGATGTCAGCGGGAGGCGTCTGGCGCAGATGCTTCATCAGTGCGGCCATCTTCTCCAGCCCGTCCACACCGGGCATCACCAGATTGTGGGTCTTTTCACCGTACCAGCCGTACTTGACGTACAGAGCCTGCAGCGCATCGTAGAGGGTCATGCCCTGGGCGGCGTACCAGCCCGCCATCTCGGTGATGATGAGAGACGCGGTGACGGCGTCCTTGTCGCGGACGTAGTCGCCCATCATATAGCCGTAGCTCTCCTCGTAGGACAGAATGACCTCACCCTGACCGGAGGACTCCAGCTCCGCCTTTTTCTCGGCCATAAACTTAAAGCCGGTGAAGGTGTCGCAGCAGGTAACGCCGTTGGCCTCGGCCACGGTACGGGCCATGTTGGTGGTGACGATAGACTTCAGAAACACCGGCTTTTCCGGCATTTTCCCGGCGCGGCGCAGCGCACCGATCAGGTAATCCAGCAGCAGCACGCCGGTCTGGTTGCCGGTGACGGCCACGAATTTTCCGGTATGGTCGCGGACCATGATGCCCACACGGTCACTGTCGGGATCGGTGCCCAGAATGAAGTCGGCGCCGACCTTGTCCGCCAGTTCGATGGCCAGATAAAAGCCCTCGGGATTCTCGGGATTGGGGGAGGCCACGGTGGGGAAGTTGCCGTCCAGCACCATCTGCTGCTCCACGCAGTACAGGTGCTTGACGCCCAGACCCCGCAGGGCTTCCGGCACCAGCTTCCAGCCGCAGCCGTGGAACGGGGTGTAGACCACCTTGAAGGTGTCGGCTACCTTGGACATGGACTCGCGGTCGTTGACCATGGCCATGACCTCTTTCATAAAGGCGCGGTCCGTCTCCTCGCCCATGATCTCGATGAGACCGGCCTGCACCGCCTCCTCGAAGTCCATGCGCTTCACGCCGGTGAAGATGTCGATCTTTTCCAGCTGGGCGGCGATGGCGTCGGCGTGCTGGGGCGGCAGCTGGGCGCCGTCGGACCAGTAGACCTTATAACCGTTGTACTCCTTGGGGTTGTGGCTGGCGGTGACGTTGATGCCCGCCTGACAGCCGTAGTAGCGGACGGCGAAGCTCAGCTCCGGCGTGGGCCGCAGGGACTCGAAAATGCGGACGTGGATGCCGTTGCCGGCACAGACCTCGGCGGCGGCGTGGGAGAACAGCATATTGTTGTTGCGGCAGTCCATGCAGATGGCCACGCCCTTCTTTTTGGCGGCCTCACCCTCGGCGGCGATGACGTTGGCGAAGCCCTGAGTGGCCCAGCGGATGACGTGGATGTTCATCTGGTGCAGGCCCACCTTCATGGTGCCCCGCAGACCGGCGGTGCCGAACTCCAACGGACCGTAGAAGCGGTTTTCGATCTCCTTTTCGTCGCCGGCGATGCTCTCCAGCTCCGCACGCTCGGCGGGGGAGAGGGCGTCGCTGCGGAGCCAGCGCTCGTATTCCTGTTTGTAGTTCATATCGGTACTCCTTTCCGGATTTTTATGCACTTACTCGTCACTTTCCACGGGGGTGGCATTCAGAATGTCCCGGGCCTCCTCCAGACGGGAGGCGGGGACATACAGGCTGACGCCGAAGCCGGAGAAGCCGTTGATGACCTTACCGGCGCCGCCCTCGCGGTCGTAGTATTTGAAGCAGGGGACGCCGTAGGCCGACAGCAGGGAGATGACGGTGTCGGCGTCGGCGGGGGAGTCAAAGGTCTGCCTCAGCAGCGCGGCCTTTTCGTCGCGGCCGGACTCGTCCTTGGGCCACGCGGGCACATCGGGACGGCCGGTAAAGCTCCAGTTTTCCATGGGTGAGACCTCCTATTTGTGGTATTTTGCGCCGCCGGCGATCTGGTAGGCACGGTAGATCTGCTCCAGCAGCATGATGCGGGCCATGTGATGGGGGAACGTCATGGGCGACATGCTCAGCCGCCAGTCGGCCTGCTGCTTCAGGCTCTCGTCCAGTCCCACGCTGCCGCCGATGAGAAAGGTGATCTGGGTCTTGCCCTGCACCCCTAGCTCCGTCAGGCGGCGGCTCAGCTCCTCACTGGAGCAGGGCTTGCCCTCGATGCACAGGGCCACTAGCGCGCCGCCCTTGGGCAGCTTTTCGCGGATGGCGGCGGCCTCCGTCTGCAAAGCGCGGCGGATCTCGGCGGGGGAGGGCTCGTCGGGCAGACGGCTCTCCGGCAGCTCAATGACCTCCAGACGGCACAGCCGCTGGAGACGCTTGGCGTACTCGGCGGCAGCCTCCAGATAGAACTTTTCCTTCAGCTTGCCGACGCAGAGGACGGTCACTTTCTGCACAGTGCCACCTCCGCTCCGTAGCAGGCGCTCAGCTCGCCGCGAGGGGCCACCTCTACGGTCACATCCAGACCGGACAGGGCCGTTTCCATGACGGCCAGCGCCCGCTGGGGCGTGTTGTTCTCGCGGCTCAGATGGGCCAGGACGATGCAGCGGGTGCCGCACTCCGCCATGCGGCGGGCAAAGGCGGCGGCGTCCTCGTTGGACAGGTGGCCGCGTTGGCCCAAAATGCGCTGTTTCAGGGAGTAGGGGTAGGGGCCGGAGCGAAGCCACTCCACATCGTGGTTGCTCTCCAGCACCAGCAGATCCACGCCGGTGAGGGCGGCGGCCGCCGGTTCCGGCACAAAGCCGGTGTCGGTGAGGATGCCCACGGCGGCGTCGCCGCAGTCCACGCGGTAGTCCACGCTTTCCCCCGCGTCGTGGCTGGTGGCAAATACCGTCACCTGTGCAGAGCCCACGGGAAAGCTGCTGCCAGGGAATACGAGACGCAGGCAGCTGTCCAGCTGGGGCAGACGGGGACGGAGGTAGAAGGCCGTGCCGCCGGTGGCGTACAGCGGGATGGGGTGGTGCTTCAGGAGGGTGGCAAGGCCCGCCGTGTGGTCCGTGTGCTCGTGGCTGATGAGAATGGCGGACAGGTCGTCCGGCGTCAGGCCCAGCAGGGCCAGAGACTGCTTGATGCGGCGGGCAGAGATGCCGGCATCCACCAGCAGGTGGGTGCCATCGGCGGAGACCAGCAGGCTGTTGCCCTCGGAGCCGCTGGCCAGTGTATGTAGGGTGATCAAAGCGGTATGTACCTTTCCGGAAAAATAACAGCGTCTGCCGCAGCAGGCCGCAAAGGCTGCGGCCTCTCGCAGCAAACGCTGTCCTGGCTTCTGTCAGCTGATGTGGGATTCGGCCTCGCTCTCCTCGGGCACGTCCACCATGGTGATGTCCGCGCCCACGGCACGGAGCTTGCCTACCAGATCCTCATAGCCGCGCTCGATATACTGGACACAGCTCAGCTCGGTGGTGCCCTTGGCGGCCAGACCGGCGATGACCAGCGCCGCGCCGGCCCGCAGGTCGCAGGCCTGAATGGGAGCGCCCACCAGCTGGTCAACGCCCTCGATGACAGCCACCTTGCCGTCCACCTGAATGTGGGCGCCCAGACGTTTCAGCTCGTCCACGTACTTGAAGCGGTTGGCGCCGTAGACACCCTCGGTGACAAGGCTGGTGCCCTGAGCCAGAGACAGCACGGCGGCGATCTGCGGCTGCATATCCGTGGGGAAGCCGGGGTAGGGCAGGGTCTTGACGTTGGCCTTCTGCAGCGGCTCACTGCGGCGGACCAGCAGCGTATCGTCATTTTCCTCCACGGCCACGCCCATCTCCATGAGCTTGGCGCTGATGCAGTCCATGTGCTTGGGGATGATGTTCTTCAGCAGCAGCTGGCCGCCGGCGGCGGCCACCGCGGCCATATAGGTGCCGGCCTCGATCTGGTCGGGAATGATGCAGTAGGTGCCGCCGGTGAGCTTCTTCACGCCGCGGATCTTGATAGAGTCGGTGCCCGCGCCCTTGATGTCCGCGCCCATGGAGTTCAGGAAGTTGGCCAGATCCACGATGTGCGGCTCCTTGGCGGCGTTTTCAATGGTGGTGGTACCCTCAGCCAGAGCGGCGGCCATCATGATGTTCATGGTGGCACCCACGGAGACGACATCCAGATACACCGGCGCGCCCACGAGACGGCCGTTTTTGGCGGCGGTGTGGATAAAGCCGCCTTCCACGGACACCTCGGCGCCCATGGTGGTGAAGCCCTTGATATGCTGGTCGATGGGGCGGACGCCGAAGTTGCAGCCGCCGGGCATGGCCACGGTGGCCTGACCGAAGCGGCCCAGCAAAGCGCCCAGCAGGTAATAGCTGGCGCGGATACGGCGGGCCAGATCATAGGACGGGCGGGTGCTGTGGATGGCGTGACAGTCGATCTCCACCGCATGGCGGTTCAGGACGCGGATGCGGGCGCCCAGCTCCTCCAGAATGGAGAAAAACAGGGTCACGTCGCTGATCTGGGGGATGTTCTCAATGCGGCAGGTGCCGTCCACCAGCAGGGCGGCGGGAATAATGGCGACGGCGGCGTTCTTTGCGCCGCTGATGGTCACTTCGCCAAACAGCGGACGGCCGCCATGGATCATGTATTTGTTCAAGGCAGTTCCCTCTTTTCAGATGGTCAATAAGCTCTGCTCACAGTTTGTCCAGAGCACGGTAACTTCATACCGCACAGGGCGGCGAAAGATGTGGTATCAGCACAGGTAAAAAGTTGTTATGTAAGCAAACACTGATAGTATACCATAATTTTTGGGAAAAGCAACAAAAGCGGAAAAATTTATTGAAAAAGTACAAAAAGAACGGGGAGGATACAAAAAACCGCATGGAAGTGCCGCGATGCAGGCGCATGGCGGGAAAAAGGTTCCGGGGCGCGTTGCATGCCGGCGTGCGGCAAAGGGCTGCGGGGCGTGCAGAGGCGAAACCAACGATAGGAGGGAAGCGACATGATCCAATTTAAGGAATGGCATCTCACGTGGGACGGCGCGCCGGTGGCCATGCAGTTCGACAGCGGCAGCGTCCCGCTGGAGATCCGGGGCGAGCTGCCGGAGGGGTATGACTGGGAGGTGCTGATGGAGGCGCCGGAGGGCGGGCTGAACATCCTGACGCTGGAGCAGGTCAGCGGCGGCGGACAGGTGCTGCTGCAGCGGGAGGACCTGCCCCAGAGTGGGGAGTACGCCATACAGCTGCGGGCCACGGCCAGGGCTGACGGCGCGGTGCAGCGGCACAGCACCGTGGTGCGGGTGTTCATCCCCCGGAGCCTGTCGGGGGACACGGCGTGGCCGGAGATCCCCGCCAAGTTTACGGAGCTGGAGCAGCGGCTGCAGCGGATGATGGACCATCCGCCCAAGGCGGGGGCGGAGGGCTACTGGCTGCTGTGGAACGAGGAGAGCGGCGGCTATCAGACCAGCCGGCTGCCGGTGGGGAGCGGCGGTCCCAAGGGCGACAAGGGCGACAAAGGCGACAAGGGCGATGTAGGCCCTGCGGGCCCGCAGGGAGAGCAGGGGCCTCAGGGCGTGCAGGGACTCCAGGGGCCGGCGGGGCCTGCCTACACGGCGGGAGAGGGCATCGCCATCAGCGGCAGCGCCATCTCCGCCAAGGCGAGGCCGTGGAACCGGAATCTGCTGGACAACTGGTATTTCGGTGCGCCGGTGAATCAGCGGGGCAAGACGGTGTACAGCGGTACAGGACTCACCGTGGACCGGTGGCAGGCGCGGTCAGCACAGTGCTACGCCACAGTGGGAAACGGAGTGCTGAAGCTGGAGGAGTCCGGCACCGGCACCCGCGTGTACTACCAGCAGAAGCTGGAGTGGCCGGTGACGGAGGTGGCAACGCTGTCTGTGCTGACGGGGCCGGTGATGGGCGCGTGCAGCGCCTACGTCATGACGGCGGCGGGGACAGACCCTGGCATCGGCATGACGCTGAAAGCCAATACGCTGAACGTACTGACGGTGAGCAGCAAGGACATCGGCGCGGTGGGCTTCGGCGTGCCGGACGACGGACGTATCGACCTGAGAGCAGTGAAGCTGGAGCTGGGCGGCGTATCCACGCTGGCCCATCAGGAGCCGGACGGCAGCTGGGCGGTGAACGAGATACCGGACTGGGCGGAGATGCTGTGGAAGTGCCAGCGGTACTTGCAGCTGTACACCACGGCGGCGGCGCGGCCCGGCAAGGCGGCGGACTGCCGCCCCGTCATGAGCGGGGAGCCGGTGCAGAGCACACTGAGCATCGATGGCGTGATGTACTATGCCAACAGCATGGGCATGTGAAGGGGTGAGGTGAAGTGGAACCATGGATGCAGCTGACGGCGGCGGTGCTGGGCTCGGCACTGGCGTCCTCCGGCCTGTGGGCACTGGTAGGCAGGCGGGCAGACAAGGACGATGCGGAGCGGAAGATGCTGGTGGGTCTGGCCCACGACCGCATCGTCCATCTGGGCATGGCCTACGTGGAGCGGGGGTACATCACCCAGGACGAATATGAGAACCTGCGGGTATACCTGTACGAGCCCTACGAAAAAATGGGGGGAAACGGCAGCGCCAGACGGGTAATGCTGGAAGTTGACAAGCTGCCGGTACATAAGATGTAACAGGCCGGAGGGCCGGAAAGGAAAGAAATATGAAACTGAGCGACAAGGTATATGATACCCTGAAATGGATCGTGACCATTGTGCTGCCGGCGCTGAGCGCCCTGTACTGGGGACTCAGCGGCATCTGGGGCTGGCTGTACGCCGAGCAGGTGGTGGGCACCGTGGCCGTGGTCACTACGTTTCTGGGTGCTCTGCTGGGGATCAGCACGGCGCAGTATAAGCGGGAGTGTCAGAGCTGCGAGGACGAGAGCGTATGAAGATCATCGAAAAGACCTACCGCTGGAGCGGAACGCTGGCCAGGCGCGGCGTCACCAGGCGTATCATCCTGCACCATGCGGCGGCGGTGACGTGCAGTGCCGACCAGATCCACGCATGGCATCTGGCCAACGGTTGGTCCGGCATCGGTTACCATTTCTTCGTGCGGAAGGACGGCACGGTGTACCGCGGCAGACCGGAGGACACCGTGGGCGCTCACGCCGGAGGCAGCAATTCCGACAGCATCGGCGTGTGCTTCGAGGGCAGCTTCGACAAGGAGGAGATGCCGGCGGTGCAGCGCAGGGCCGGTACGGAGCTGGTGGCGTATCTCAAGAAGAAGTACGGCGTCACCACGGTGCAGCGGCACAGCGATGTCAACGCCACGGGGTGTCCGGGGACCCATTTCCCGTTTGACGCCATCGCCTACGGCAGGGAGGCGGAACCATCGGCTCCGTCAGTTCCGGCGGCAGCGGCGTCGGACAGGAAGAGCGGTGCGGCGTCTTTGCTGCCGGTGCTGCGCAGAGGCAGCGCCGGCGGCCACGTCAGGGCCGTACAGGCCCTGCTCAACGGCTACGGCTGCGACAGCGGCGCGGTGGACGGTATCTTTGGCGGCGGTACCGCCGGGGCGGTGAAACGGTTCCAGCGGGCTGCCGGTCTGGCGGTGGACGGCATCGTAGGCCGCGATACCTGGGGAAAGCTGCTGGGTGAGTAGCAAAAAAAGAGGTCCCGCGTCTACGGACGCGGGACCTCTTTTTTGTCAGCGGTTCTTTTCGTACAGCACGGCAAGGCCGTAGAGCAGAAGATCCTCGTTGAGCAGGATCTCGTGGGTGCAGATGGGAACAATGCAGTGGGCCAGACCGCCGGTGGCCACCACCGTGGCCTTTTGGCCCAGCTCGGCCTCCATGCGGTCGATCATGCCGTCCAGCAGCAGGGCGGCGCCCAGAATGCTGCCGCTTTTCATGCAGTCCACGGTGTTGGTGCCGATGGCGTGGGGCGGGGCATCCAGCGAGATGGCGGGCAGCAGCGACGTGTGGGACGCCAGCGCCGACAGGGACAGCTGCACGCCGGGGATGATGGCCCCGCCGCGGAACGCACCCTCGCCATCCAGTACGGTGACGGTGGTGGCGGTGCCCATGTCGATGAGGATCAGGGGCGGCTCATACACGTCCAGCGCGCCCACGGCGGCCACCAGCAGGTCGCTGGCCAGCGTGGCGGGGTCGTCCAGACGGACCGTCAGGTCGGAGCGGATGCCGGGACCTACCACCATGGGCTCCACACCGGTCAGCATTTTCACGGCTTCCGACAGGGAGCGGGTGACCTGGGGGACCACAGAGGAGATAATGGCGCCGTCAAAGGCGTCAGGCGCGATATGGCCGAACTCCAGCAGGCGGCTGATGGTGACGGCGTATTCCGCGCCGGTGGTGAGCCGGTTGGTGGCCATGCGGCACAGATAGCGGATGCGCCGGCCCTCCATGCAGCCCAGGACGATATGGGTGTTGCCAATATCCAGCGCGAGGATCATAGTGCTCTACCTCACTTTCCGTTCTGTACAGCGGTGCGGCGGGCAGCCAGCTTGCCGCTGCTGAACACCACAGCCTTGGCGATGACGGCGCCGGTAAAGAAGCACACGATGGCCTCCACCAGACCGTTGACACCCACAAAGGCGATGACGAACAGGAAGGCGTTGGCGCTGCCCATAGCCTGCACAAAGCCCTGAATGAAGTCGGTGTTGTAGAAGCACAGGCACAGGGTGGTCATGAAGAACAGCGTGTTGCACAGCGCGCCGGACAGGCCGGCGGCGCCGAAGGACAACAGGCGGGTCTTATCCACCTTGCGCAGCGCCTGAAACACCAGACCGCAGATCCAGCCCGCCAGAATGCGGGTGGGTACGCAGACAAGGAAGGTGAGGAAAGGGTTGATGCCCATCAGCACCACGCCAAAGGCGCTCTTGCCAAAGCATTCCCAGAAGCTGATGAGGCCGAATACACCGCCCAGCAGGGCACCGGCGGCGGGACCCATAACGATGGCTCCCACAATGACCGGTACCAGCATGATGGTGATCTCCAGGCCCGCGGTCTTGATCATACCCAGGCCCGTCAGCTCCAACAGCAGCATGATGGCGATCAGTACAGACAGCTGTACCAGATCGTGCACGGAAAGTTTCGTGCGCTTCGTTTCTTGATTCATTATGTTACCTCCTGCTGCCGCCTCCGTCCAGCAGAGTGCGGCGCGTGTCATAATGATACTATAATTTTTCACTTTTGCAAGTGAAAAAAAGTAACAATTTACCGTTTGCGCCCAAAGGCATTTCTTGACAGGGGACATGGACCACGGTATCATGGGAATATTGAAGAAAGGGGGATGTATGCGATGGCGATACTGCTGACCGGCGGGGCCGGTTACATCGGGTCGCACACGGCGGCGGCCTGCGCCGCTGCGGGGTACGACGTGGTGATCGCGGATGATTTCTCCAACAGCAGTCCGGACGTGCCGCGGCGGCTGGAGGAGATCACGGGCCGGAAAATGGCGGTGTGCCGCGTGGACGCGGCGGATCGGGAGGCCATGCGGGCCGTGTTCGCGGCCCACAGTATTGACGCGGTCATCCATTTCGCGGGCTTCAAGGCGGTGGGGGAATCGGTGCGCAAGCCGGTGAAGTACTACCGCAACAATCTGGACACCACACTGACACTGCTGGAGGTCATGGCGGAGTTCGGGTGCAGGAGGCTGGTGTTCAGCTCCTCCGCCACGGTGTACGGCGGGGAGAGCCCCTCACCGCTGACGGAGGACATGCCGGTGGGGCAGTGTACCAATCCCTACGGAAGGACGAAGTATTTTATTGAGGAGCTCCTGCGGGACGCGGCTGCGGCGGAGTCGGAGCTGTCGGTGGTGCTGCTGCGGTACTTCAACCCCATCGGCGCTCATGAGAGCGGGCGCATCGGGGAGCGGCCCAACGGCGTGCCCAACAACCTGATGCCCTATGTCACCCAGGTGGCGGCGGGGATACGGGAAAAGCTCAGCGTGTTCGGCGGCGACTATCCCACGCCGGACGGTACCTGCATCCGGGACTATGTCCACGTGATGGATCTGGCGGAGGGGCACGCGGCGGCGCTGGCCTACGCGCAGGAGCACACCGGTGCGGAGGTGTTCAATCTGGGCACCGGCCGCGGCACCAGCGTGCTGGAGCTCATCAACGCCTTCCAACAGGCCACCGGCGTGACGGTGCCTTACGTGATGGCGGGGCGGCGGGCCGGCGATGCGGCGGTGTGCTACGCCGGGACGGAGAAGGCGGCGCAGGTGCTGCACTGGCGGGCGCGGCGGTCGCTTGAGGATATGTGCCGCGATGCCTGGCGCTGGCAGCAGTGCGGGGGAGAATGAATACCAACCAAAAAATACGGGATACGCAGGGCGTGTCCCGTATTTTTTGGCTGGTTTGCCACTGGGCGAGGAGGTCCGGAGCGGAGGAGGCCATCGAGACGGTCACGGCCTATCGGGGCGAAGGTGGGCAAAGGCGCGAAGAACCAATCGAAATGTGAAAGAAAGATGGAATTTGGACATCTTGGACTGGCAGACATCCGATTTGCCCCCGCTGCACAAATTTCATAAAAAGACACTTGTCCGCATACGGAGGATTCTACGCGTGCTTGTCCGTTGTGCCGAAAAATCGTTTGATGTACCGAGTGTGTACATGATTCGGCGGAATATTTTGTAGAGTGATGGCGATTGACAAACTCTGAATTTGCGCTTACGACAAAACGCAACACAAAGGCGTGTGACCGGGATAGTCCGGACACACGCCTTTTCTGTTTATTCAGACCAAAATCGAAACAAGGAGGGCATTCTGATGAAGATGAAAACGAAGAAAATTATCGCGCTGGTCATCGTGATCATGTTCCGCCCCAGAGGTATCATGGGCAGCAGGGAATTTGCTCTGTGCGATATTCCCCGGTGGCCCGCCAAGCTCCGGGCGTGGCGTACCGCCCGCTCCGAGGGCAGATCCGTACAGAAGGAGGCCAAGCGCCATGTCTGAAACAACAAAAAAGCCGGTGCTGGAGACCATGCATCTGGGCATTTCCTTCGGAGGGCTGCACGCTGTGCAGGATCTTAACCTCTCCATCTATTCCGGCGAGCTGGTGGCCCTGATCGGCGCCAACGGCGCGGGCAAGACCACCACGCTGCATGCCATCTCCGGGCTGCTGCGTTCCGCCTCCGGCTCCATCACGCTGGACGGCACGGACCTTCAGTCCGTACCCGCCAACTCCATTATCCGGATGGGACTGGCCCATGTGCCGGAGGGCCGCCATGTGTTCGCCCAGATGACGGTGGAGGAAAACCTGAAAATGGGCGCCTATACCATTTCGGACGCCAGACTTGTGGCGGAGAACATGGAGCGGGTCTACGGTCATTTTCCCTGACTGAAGGAGCGGCGTCGGAGCTGGCGGAGGACGACCGGGTCCGCAAGGCCTATCTGGGTGCGTGAGGAGGAGTATTTATGGAGCATTTTGTCATTACGGTTGCCCGAGAGACCGGCAGCGGCGGCCACGACATTACCCGCAAGCTGTCCCAACAGCTGAATATCCCGTATTATGACCGGGATCTGCTGCGCAAGGCATCGGAGGTCAGCGGCATCCACGAGCGCCTTTTCGGCGCGGTGGATGAGCGCATCGGCTGGAAGGAGATGCTTTCCGCCGCGGAAAAGGTCTATACCGGCGAGGAATGGCGGGACGCCGCGGGGTACGATCTGTCGCTGGACTCCGAGCAGCTGGGCGAGGATGGCTGCGTGGAGCTTATCCGGAAAATCCTGCCGCTGTTTACCTGAGCGGGGGGCTCATACATTCCGGGCGGCATTTCGGCGGCTGCAATATCTATCCGGCCACAACGATTCGCTGGGCGTATGATTTGTGGAGCGCATAAACTACTCCGTTCCCTTTGAATACATTAGGCAGAAGGCAGATGTCCGGCTCGCCAGAGCCGCTGTGGAGGCCTTCTGCGGTGGAAACCGGATCTGTTCCCTTTCCCGGCTGCACGGACGATTCAGCCAGTACAGCACGATCCGGGCGCATATCCCGCCAGAACACCAGGAGTATGTCCAACAGAATGATATGCAGCAAAAAGCGCCGTCTCGGGATCACTCCCAAGACGGCGCTTTTCTGTTGCGGATCAGAGCGAACACTTCACGGCGAAGCCGCCGCTGAAGAAATAGGCGTTCGTCCGATACCTGTTTGGTGGAGCTGAGGGGAGTCGAACCCCTGTCCGAAAGCACTTTGACAGGACTTTCTCCGGGCGCAGTCAGGTTTCAGCATTCCCTCCCTGCAAAGACACCGGACAGACTTTGCAGTTCAGTAGAGTCATGATGCATGGGCGGGGCAACTCTTACCCGCCTCACGGACGCCACCTTAACGACGCCTTCCCCAGCCGGTGGCCTCTCTGGTTCAGACGGTCACTGCTTAAGCAGCGACGGCAACAGTGTTAGTGTTGTCAGTTAATTTTAAATTGCCCGTTTTATGGCGGTCAGGCGCCGCCGCCCGCTTATCCAGCCTCCACACCCCCGTCGAAACCGGTACAGCCCCGTATGGGACGGCGGGGAGGGGATGCTCCCCGCCGGTGCAAACGCTGTGAAAAAAATGATAAATGCTGTGAAATGCGAAAATTATCTGCGGAAGGGGTCCGCCAGCTTCTCCGGCTCCGGATACGTCTCGCCGTGGGTGTCCACGGTGACTTTGGCGATGATCTGGTCCTTTTTGGGCTTGTTGGTCATCATGTTGCGGGGCTGATTGGCGATGCGGTCCACCACGTCCATGCCGTCCATGACGCAGCCGAAGGCGGCGTACTGCCCATCCAGATGGGGGGCGTCCTTGTGCATGATGAAGAACTGGCTGCCGGCAGAGTCCATGGCCTGTGCGCGGGCCATGCTGAGGACGCCGCGGGTGTGGCGAAGGTCGTTGCTGACGCCGTTGGCGGCGAACTCACCCTTGATGCAGTAGCCGGGGCCGCCCATGCCGGTGCCGTCGGGGCAGCCGCCCTGGATCATGAAGCCGGGGATGACGCGGTGGAAGATCAGACCGTTGTAGAAGCCGGCGTTGGCCAGGGAGATGAAGTTATACACGCTCTGGGGTGCGATGTCGGGATACAGCTCGCAGGTAATGATGCCGCCGTCCTGCATCTCGATGGTGACGATAGGATTGGCCATAACAGTGTCCTCGTTTCTGCAAAATATAAGGTGGTATCAGCCGCGGTTCTTTTCCCGCATGGCGCGGTCCATCTCCCGTTTGGCATCCCGCTTGGCCACGGCATCCCGCTTATCGTAGGTTTTCTTACCCTTACACAGGCCCAGCTCCACCTTCACGCGGGAGTTTTTGAAGTAGACGGACAGGGGGATCAGGGCGTAACCATCCTGCTTTTGCAGGGCGTGGAGCTTGCGGATCTCCCGCTTGTGCAGCAACAGGCGCTTGGGACGGTCGGGGTCGCGGTTGAAGATGTTGCCCTGCTCATAGGGAGAGATGTGGAGGCTGTAGGCATAGATCTCGCCGTCCTTGGCGACGCAGAAGGAATCCTTCAGGTTCAGCGTGCCGGCGCGGATGGATTTGACCTCCGTGCCGAACAGCTCGATGCCGGCCTCGCAGCGGTCCTCCACAAAATAGTCGTGGAACGCTTTGCGGTTCTGGGCGGCGATCTTGACGCCGGACTTTTCCATGGGAGGACCTCCTTTCCCTGTGGGCTGATTCGTATAGTATAGCACATCCTGCGGCGGGACGCAAGAGGATCATGGGACTGGCTTTTTGCCGCGGGGTGTGGTATACTGCGGAAAAACGGCGAGAGGAGTGTACGGCATGGATCTGACGGAGAGGACCGTTGACAGTCGGGAGGTGTTCCGCGGCCGCATCATTCGGGTGCGGCAGGACACGGTGCGCCTGCCCAACGGGAAGGAGAGCAGCCGCGAGGTGGTAGAGCACCCGGGCGGCGTGGGTATCCTGGCCATCGATGGGGAGGACCGCGTGGTGCTGGTGCGGCAGTACCGGTACGCCTTTGAGCGGGTGCTGACGGAGATCCCTGCGGGCAAGCGGGAGACCGGCGAGGAGCCGTTCCTCACGGCGCAGCGGGAGCTGAAGGAGGAGATCGGCGCCGAGGCCGGACGATGGACGGAGCTGGGGGCGCTCATCGCGTCGCCGGGGTGCTACGGAGAGACGCTGTATCTCTATATGGCGGAGGACCTGACGTTCGGGGAGACCCATCCGGATGAGGATGAGTTCCTGGAGGTGCTGCGGGTGCCGTTCGAGGAAGCGGTGCGGCAGTGCATGGACGGGACGCTGACGGACGCAAAGACCGTGGCGGCGGTACTGAAGGGCAGATTGCTGCGGGAGAGGGCTTGCGCTCCGGCGGCGGATGCGATACACTGAGAGGGACGGTCAGGGCCGTCAAGGAGGTAGAGAAGATGTCGATGAATACGAAGAAAAATGTGTCCATTGGGCTGCTGGCGCTGGCCATGCTGCTGTGGGCGCTGCGAAAGCTGAATGTGCTGTATGTGCCGGGACTGAGTATGATCCTGCTGGCGGTCAGCATGCTGCTGGTGGGCTCCATCATGTTCCAGCTCAAGGAGAAAAAGAAGGTGGGCGGCACGCTCATCTTCGCGTTCGGGCTGTTCTGTATCGTGGCAGCTGTGGTGGAGATCAGGAATTTCGTGGCATAAGCAGAAAGAAAAAAGAGACGGACGCTTTGAAGCGTCCGTCTCTTTTTTTTGCCTCCGGCGGCCCCATTTCTTCCCGCAGCGGAGAGGACGATTCCGCGCTTCCTAGCGCGGGTCACTTTTGGCCGCAGCCCCAAAAGTGACCAAAAACGCTGCTTGAAACCGCAGGTTTCAAGACTTCCTGCGCGGCTGGGTGCATCAGGAAACGTGACCGTGTACCACGCGAAAATCCGAATAGCGCTGATAACCGCACAACGAATCGCTTGCGGTCCTCTTATCGCTGCCGCTCCCGCATACGGCGCGGTGGGTGTGCTGGTCTACCGTTTGGGCGATTATCAAATCGCGCACTTGCCGCCGCCGGCGGCAAGTGTATGTGCGGCCCGCTGGGCCGCGGAAAATTTAAGATCATGGTACATCGCAGTGTAGAGAAGCGACCGCAGCATTGTTCCGCGGCGGTAGGATGCGGCGCTATCCTGCGGCACGTGGGAGCGGCAGCGGGGATAGAAGTACAGGCGATTCGTTGTGGGACCTTTTTATGATGCAGCTGCAATCGGAAAAGGGAAATCCAAAAACCGTTGGTTTTTGGCGGCGTTCTTTTCCATATTTCTTTCGCTGTTGAAAGAAATATGGCCGCCGGAGGCATAAAAAAGAAAAATTAGCGGGCCGCTGCGGCCAAAAGTGACTCGCGCTCGGGAGCGCGGAACTCTCCCTGTCGGTGACATGGAGGAAACATGAGCGGGCCGTCGAGGACGCCGGCCCCTACGGGGTGCGAGAACGGGGCCACGGCAGGGCAAACAGAGGGACAGACCCCAGCCCCTACGGGGTGTGTCCGTCGGGGTGCGCCGGAGAATAAGGACAGGAAAAGAAAAAATAATTTCCTGATGTGGACGGAAAAGGGCAACCGGAGGGGGGCGCGGCGGGGGAGAGGTGAAGGGGAGGTGTACATATGTGCAGAGACAAAGAGCAGGAGCGCGGCGTATGGACGGAATGTGATCTGTGCGGCGGGGAGATCCGGCGGGGCGATCGCTACTACCGCGTGGCCGGTGAGAACGTGTGCCGGAAGTGCCTGGCGGATTTCGCCGCCCAGATCCTGGCGGTGTACGAGGTGAGAGGAGGAGAGGAGAGATAGGCAGGAAGAAGGGTATCCCGTGGGAGGAGATGCGGGAGAGATACGAGGCGGGCGGCATCAGCTTCCGTGCGCTGGGGAAGCTGTACGGCGTGACGGAGCGGGCCGTCAGCCGGCACGCGCAGGACGAGGACTGGTACGGCCAGCGGCGCTGGAGCCGAACGAAGCGGATGGAGACACAGACATGTCTGGCCAATGTGGCGCGGCAGCTGAACCGCGCTGCCGCGTCCGCCGCAGAGCGGATGGATATGGGCGAGGCGGACGTCAGGGAGATCAAGGAGCTGGCGGGGCTTTTGCAGGCGCTGGTGGGGCTGGGGAAGTCGCTGGAGCCCCCGAAGCCGCCGGAGAAAAAGAGCGGAGGCACGGTGCGGGTGGTGCTGTCCGGCGAGGCGGAGGAGCTGAGCCAATGAGGGCGGAGGTCATGACGCTGGGGACGCCCAACCCGCGGCAGCGGGAATTTCTGGCCTGTGAGAAGAAATATGTGGCCTTCGGCGGGGCCAGAGGCGGCGGCAAGAGCTGGGCGGTGCGGTGCAAGGCCAAGCTGCTGGCGCTGCGGTACGCGGGGATACGTATCCTGCTGGTGCGGCGAAGTCTGGCGGAGCTGGAGGCCAACCATCTGGCGTTTCTGCGGCAGGAGCTGGCAGATGTGGCGGAGTATCGGGCGGGGGAACGGCAGTTCCGGTTCTGCAACGGAAGCGTATTGCAGTTCGGCTACTGCGGGTGCGACCGCGATCTGGACCGGTACCAGGGCGCGGAGTACGACGTCATCTTTCTGGACGAGGCCACGCAGATGAAGGAACAGTGGATGCGGCAGATCGCCGCCTGCGTCCGAGGGGTCAACGACTTCCCCAAGCGCATCTACTATACGTGCAATCCGGGCGGGCCGGGGCACGGGTACATCAAGCGGCTGTTCATCGACAGGCGGTTCGAGGACGGAGAACAGCCGGAGGACTATGCCTTTATTCCGGCGCGGGTCACGGACAACGCGGCGCTGCTGGCGCGGCAGCCGGACTATCTCAAAACGCTGGAGGCCCTGCCTTATAAGCTGAGGCGGGCATGGCTGGAGGGACGGTGGGACGTGTTCGCGGGGCAGGTGTTTCAGGAGTTCACCGATGACCCCGATCACTACGATGACAGACGGTGGACCCACGTGATACGGCCCTTCGACGTGCCGCGGGAATGGAACATCTACCGCAGCTATGACTTCGGCTACGCAAGGCCGTTTTCCTGCGGCTGGTGGGCGGTGGACCACGATGGGTGCGTGTACCGTATCGCGGAGCTGTACGGCTGCACCGGCACGCCGGACGAGGGCGTGCTGTGGACGCCGGAGCGGCAGTTCGCAGAGATCCGGAGGGTGGAGGAGGAGCACCCGCTGCTGCGGGGGCGGAGCATACAGGGCGTGGCGGACCCCGCCATCTGGGACGCCAGCCGCGGCGAGAGCATCTATGAGACGGCGCTGAAGCACCGTATCTTCTTCGTGAAGGGGGACAACCGGCGCATCGCGGGGTGGATGCAGATGCACTACCGCATGAGCTTCGACGGCGAGGGATACCCCATGCTGTACGTATTCCAGCACTGCCGGGCATTTATCCGCACCATCCCGCAGCTTTTATACAGCGAGACGGTGCCGGAGGATGTGGATACCACACAGGAGGACCATGTGGCTGACGAGAGCCGGTACTTCTGCATGACGCGGCCCATCGCGCCGGTGCGGGCGGCGGCACGGGAGATCGCGGAGGATCCGCTGGACCTGCGGTCGGGGCGGTTCGGCAGCTGGGGCGGCGTGAGAAGAATTTGAGGAGCGCTGCACCGGAGCGTGCAACGTTGGACCTGTGGCGGGCAGAGGCAGTAACAAGGAAAGGAAGGTGCGACATGGAACAGGAGGTCATGCGGCCAAGGATCGGCACGCAGGAGGTGGTCCGCGCGGCGGAGATCCTGCGGCAATACCGGCGCGGTAAGGAGAATCTGGACAAGCGCATCATCGACAACGAGCAGTTCTGGAAGATGCGGCACTGGGAGCAGATGGAGAAGGAGGGGCGGGGCGGCAATCCCCACGATCCCCGCCCCGCCAGCGGGTGGCTGGTGAACTGCATCCTCTCCAAGCACGCGGACGCCATGGACAGCTATCCCGAGCCTACGGTGCTGCCCCGCGAGCCGGACGATCGGGAGGAGGTGGAGAAGCTGACCCGCATCCTGCCGGTGATCTTGCAGAATAACCGGTTCAAGAAGGAGTATGCCAGGGCGTGGTGGAACAAGCTGAAGTCCGGCTGCGCCGTGTACGGCGTGTTCTGGGACGGGGGCAAGCTCCACGGGCTGGGGGACATCGACATCCGCAGCATGGACGTGCTGAATCTGTTCTGGGAGCCGGGAGTGCAGGATATCCAGGCATCGGAGAATTTCTTCTCCGTGGAGCTGACACCCAACCACCGGCTGCTGCAGGACTATCCCCAGCTGGAAGGGAAGCTGGGGCGCGGCGGCGCGTCCCAGGTGAGCCGCTATCTCTACGATGATCGGGTGGATACCTCCGACCAGTCGCTGGTGGTGGACTGGTACTACCACACGGTGACAGAGGGGCGGCAGGTGCTGCACTACTGCAAGTTCGTGGGAGAGACGGTGCTGTACGCCTCGGAAAACGACCCGCAGTACGAAAAGCGGGGATGGTACGACCACGGGCAGTATCCCTTCGTGTTCGACGTGCTGTTCCCCGAGGAGGGGACGCCCTGCGGCTACGGCTACGTGGACCTGTGCAAGCCGGCGCAGAAGCAGATCGACCTGATGAACCAGGCTATCCTGAAGAACACGCTGGCCGCCGCTACGCCGCGGTTCTTCATCCGCTCCGACGGGGCGGTGAACGAGGAGGAGTACGCCGACTGGACGCAGCCCTTCGTCCACACCAACGGCAATCTGGGGGCCGATTCCATCGCGCCTATCCGTGTGCCCACGCTGGACAGCGTATATGTGGCCGTCTTGCAGAACAAGGTGGCGGAGATGAAGGAGACGGCGGGCAACCGCGACGTGATGAGCGGAGGCACTGCAGGCGGCGTCACGGCGGCCACGGCCATCGCGGCCCTGCAGGAGGCGGGCGGCAAGCTGTCCCGCAATATGATCGACGACGGGTACCAGGCATTCGCGCAGGTGATGACGCTGTGCATCGAGCTGGTGCGGCAGTTTTACAGCGCACCCCGGCAGTTCCGGCTGCTGGGCCGCGGGGCGGAGCGGGAGTTCCGCATGTTCGACAACGGCGGTATGCAGCCCAAGGCCCTGGCGCTGGGCGGCTATCGGGTACCGGAGTTCGATCTGGAGATCGCGGCGCAGGACGAGACACCCTACAAGACCATGGAGTACAACCAGCTGGCGCTGCAGCTGTTCCAGATGGGGTTTTTCCGCGCAGATATGGCCGAGCAGGCCCTGCGGTGTCTGGAGCTGATGGAGTTCAAGAACAAGGACCAGCTGGCATCGGTCATCCGGCAGGGACAGCAGCGGACCCGACAGGTGGCGTGGCTCCAGCGGCAGCTGCTGACGGCGGTGCAGCTGCTGGACGCCAAACAGGGGACAAGTCTTGCACAGGCGCTGGAGCAGGAGATGAACGGCGGCGAGGCGCCCGGCGTGGGCGCGGTGAAGGCGGGCAGCGCGCCGGACGCCATGGAGCGGCAGAGAAAGCAGTCCCGTGAGGCCGTGAGGCCGCGATGATACAGGCGGTATTCGACGGGGCACATGTGACGGTATGCGGTCACGCGGGGCATGCTCCGGCGGGGCAGGACATCGTTTGCGCCGCCGTGTCGGCGCTGGTGTACGCGCTGGCGGGCAGCCTGGAGGAGACGGGACAGGCGGCGCGGATCTGCATCCGCAGGGGTTTTGCGGAGGTGGAGGGCACAGGGGACTGCGGCGCTGCCTTCGCTCTGGTGCGGTGCGGGCTTGCGCAGCTGGCACGGCAGTATCCCGCGTGTGTGCAGGTAACAGGGTCGTGACCTACCACGGGAAGGAGAGGCTATGAAGCAGCTTTGGATGGACTGGCAGACGTTTGCAGAGGCGGCAGAGGCCGGTCAGGAGACGGGCGGAGAGACAGGCGGTCAGGCGGCTCCCGACGCCGGGGAGCAGGAGGCGTTCAGCGCCCTGATCCGCGGGCAGTACAAGGAGCAGTTTGACGCCCGTGTGCAGAAAATTCTGGACGGGCGGCTGCGGGGACTGCGGCAGGAGAACGCCCGCCTGCGCCAGGAGGTGCAGGCGCGGCGGGAGTCCCAGGCCGGTGCGGTGCTGCGCCTGCAGGCGGAGGAGGGACGCATCCGGCAGGTGTATCCCGATTTCGACTGGCGGCGGGAGATGGCATCACCCCGGTTCGGGCGATTGGTGACGGCAGGTGTGGACGGCAGGACCGCCTATGAGATCGTACACCGGCAGGAGCTTCTGAAGGCGGCCATGGGCTATGCCGCGGCGCAGGCACGCAGTCAGATGGCGCGTTCCATCGCCTCCGGCGGCGGGCGGGCTGCGGAGAACCGCGGCGATAGCCGCTCCGTGACCCGCAGCGATCCCAGAGGACTGACCAGCCGCGAGCTGGCGGACATCCGGAAACGGGTACAGGACGGAGAGAAGATACGATTCTGAACAAAATGAGGAGGACGAGCATGGAGAAGATGAATTTGCAGCTGTTTGCAGGGGAGATGAACACACAGACCACCGGTGCTCTCAGCGCCGAGATGAAGACCTACTACGGCATGGAGCTGCTGGAGAACGCCAAGCCCCAGCTGGTACACAACCAGTTCGCGGCCACCAAGGGCCTGCCGGTGGGCGGCGGCAAGACCGTGGAGTGGCGTAAGTTCGGCGCTTTCGACAAGGCGCTGACGCCGCTGACCGAGGGCGTGACCCCCGATGGCAGCGGTATTTCGGTGAGCTACATCACCAAGGATCTGGCGCAGTACGGCGACTACACCACCGTGTCCGATATGCTGGACCTGACGGCCATCGACGACGTGGTGCTGGAGATCACCGACCGCCATGGCAGCAACATGGGCCTGACGCTGGACACCGTGACCCGCAACGAGATCCAGCAGGGCAATCAGGTCATCTACGCGCCCCAGAAGAAGGCAGACGGCACCTCCGCCGAGGTGCTGAGCCGCTACGCGCTGGACGGGACGTGCAAGATGACCAGCGAGCTGGTGGCCAAGGCCGCCACCCAGCTGAAGAAGATGAATGCGCCCACGTTCGACGGCAAGTACGTGTGCATCATCCATCCCAGCGTGGCCTTCGACCTGCGGCAGGACGAGGCGTGGATCGCCGCCCACCAGTACGCTGCCGCCACGGAGCTGTTCTCCGGCGAGATCGGCGAGCTCCACGGTGTGCGCTTTGTGGAGACCACCGAGGCCAAGATCTACCGAGGTGAGGATCTGGCGCAGAACGCGCGCACCCTGACGGTCAGCGGCGCGGCGGCCAATAGTACCGAGGTGAGCTTTACCGGCGGCACTGTGGCCGCCGACGCACTGGCGGGCCGCTATGTGCTTATCGGCGGCCAGCGCGTGAAGGTGAAGTCCAACACTGCGGCCAAGCTGGTGCTGGAGCAGGCTGTCACTGCCACCGACAAGGCGGTGATCTATCCCGGCGAGGGCGGTAAGGACGGCTGTGCCGTGTATGGCTGCCTGTTCCTGGGCAAGGGCGCCTACGGCGTGGTGGATCTCAGCGAGGGCACGGAGGTCATCGTGAAGCCCCGCGGCTCCTCCGGCACCGCAGACCCCCTGGACCAGCGCTCCAGCGTGGGCTGGAAGGGCGTCCACGCCGCCGCTATCCTGTACGACGAGTACATGGTGCGCGTGGAGTGCGGCTCCAGCTATTCCGGCGAGGACAAGGCCAACTGACAGGGCGCGGGAGGGGCGGCAGGCCCCTCCCGCAGCGCAGGGAAACGATGAAAGGAGAACGGCGTGATGAAGGAAAATATGGTGTCCATCTTCCTGCCCCGCGGCAGAAAAAATGAGGAGAACTTCGTGATCGTGTCCGTCAACGGACGGAGCTGGAAGATCATGAAGGGCGTGCAGGTACAGGTGCCCGACTACGTGGCGGAGGTGCTGGAGAACAGCCGCATGATGGCGGAGACCGCCCGCCGCTATGTGGACGAGCGGGCCAACTGACATGGACAGAATGACGGCGGGGCAGATGCTGGGCAGGGTGGACGCCCTGCTGCCCAACCAGTACGGCAGAGAGGAGAAGATGCAGTGGCTGGCGCAGGCCGAGGGCTTCGTGCTGCGGGAGGCGGAGCAGGTCACGGGGGCGCTGCCGCAGGTGACGGAGGAGTACGCGCTGACGGCGGAGGCGCCCTACGACGAGCTGTACCGCCACTATGTGGAGGCGCAGATCCACTACGCCAACGGCGAGATGGCGCGGTACAACAACGCGGCGGCCCAATGGAACAACGCCTTTCTGACCTACAAGGATTATCGGTGCCGCAGGGAGCGGCCTCAGCGGAGCGCGGCGGCACTGCGCCTGTTTTAAGGAGGTGGGGGGATGTATTTTCCCAAGCTGACGGCGCCGGCGCAGCGGCGCGTGACGGTGGACCGGTTCCTGGGGCTGGACCGGCGGGCGGGCAGCGCCATGGGCTGCTTTCAGAATATGGAGAATCTGTGGAGCGGCGGGTATCCGGCGCTGGAGACCCGTCCGGCCAGAGGCGAGGCTGCGGTACTGAGTAAGCCCAACGGGCTGACGTGCCGCGATGCGCTGGTGTGGGTGGACGGCACGGCACTGTACGTAGGCGGAGAAAAGACGGGGCTGGCGCTGTCCGACGGCGAAAAGCAGCTGGTGAACATGGGGGCGTACCTGTTGATCTGGCCGGACAGAAAGTACATCAACACGCAGGACCTGTCGGACTTCGGCAGCATGGAGAACCGGAACGTCACCGCGGGAGAGGTGACGACGGCGCTGTGCAGAAGCGGCGGCGAGGAGCTGGGGGACTATGCCGCAGGGGCGGCGGCCCCTGATGCGCCGGAGGCGGGCACTCTGTGGCTGGATACCTCCGATGCCGAGCCGGTGATGAAGCGGTACGACGGCAGCGCGTGGCTGGACGTGGAAAACGTGTGTACCAAAATATCCGCCGCCGGTATCGGACGGGGCTTTGCCGCCGGAGACGGCGTGACGGTGGAGGGCTGCGAGGCCCAGACCCTCAACGGCCTGCACGTGCTGGATGCGGCGGGCGATGACTGGATCGCGGTGCCGGCTGCGACGGCCACGGTGGGGAGCCAGACGGCGGAGGTGACGGCGGCGCGGCGCGTGCCGGACATGGACTTCGTGGTGGAGCAGGGGAACCGGCTGTGGGGCTGCAAGTACGGCATCGTGGACGGGCGGCCGGTGAACGAGATCTACGCCAGCAAGCTGGGGGATTTCCGGAACTGGAACAGCTTCGCAGGGCTCAGTACCGACAGCTACGCGGCGTCCCGCGGCTCTGACGGGGCGTTTACCGGCGCGGCGGCGTGTCTGGGCGGCGTCATCTTCTTCAAGGAGGACTGTATGGAGCGGGTATACCCCAGCGCCACCGGCGCGCATCAGATCGTGACGCTGCGCTGTCCGGGCGTGAAGAAGGGGTGCCACGGTGCGGCCGCCGTGGTGGACGGGACGCTGTTCTACCTGGGGCTGGGCGGTGTGTACGCCTTCGATGGCAGTATGCCCGGCTGCGTGTCCATGCCGCTGGGCAGTGTACGGTATCAGGACGGCGCGGCGGCGGGCTGGAACGGGCAGTACTGGCTGGCGGCGCGGGATGGAGCCGGGAAGCGGCACCTGCTGGTATACGATACGGCGCGGGGACTGTGGCACCGGCAGGACGACGCCGACATCATGGCGTTCACCGTGTGCGACGGGGCGCTGTACGGTCTGGCGAGGGACGGCAGGCTGCTGGACATGACCGGCGGCAGCGGACAGCAGGAGACGGCGCTGCGGTGGATGGCGGAGACGGGGGAGCTGGGACTCTCTCAGCCGGAGAACAAGTATCTGGCGCGGCTGGAGCTGCGGGTGCAGCCGGAGGATCGGGCGCGGCTGGAGACCAGCGCCAGCTATGACGGCGGACGCAGCTGGGAGACGCTGGGACAGGTCATCGGCGGTGACGGACAGACCCGCGGGTATCTGCTGCACCTGCGGCCCAGACGATGCAGGCAGGTGCGGCTGCGGTTGCAGGGCACCGGCCGGTGCCGCGTGTTCAGCATGTCGGCGGTGTATGAGAAAGGAAGTGACGGCCCGTGAGTACCATCCCTATGCCCGCGTGTCCCGCAGGCAGCGTACAGCAGCAGGTGATGCAGCAGTACTCGTATCTGTTCCAGATGGCCCAGCAGCTGAATCTGGCGCTGGAGCGGCTGGAGCAGGGCACCGGCGCGTCCTCCGGCGGAAAGGGGACGGAGCAGCAGTACCGGAAGCTGCGGAGCCTCATCGCCGGTGGGGAGGAGCGGCTGAAGCGGGCCGTGGAGGAGTTGGCGGCGCAAGTGGAGACGGAATACGTGGCGGCGGACAGCTTTGAGGGGCAGGCGGCGGCGCTCAGCGGCCGTCTGGAGGCGGAGCCGGAGAAGCTGGGAGCGTATTACGGCTTTGCCGCGACGCTGAGGAACGGCCTGGCAGCGGTGGCGGACGCCTTCGACCGGTACAGGGAGAACGCGGCGGCCTGCGTTCGGACGGGCGTCGTAGGGTACGACGGGACCGCGCCGGTGTACGGCACGGCGGTGGGGTTCGGACTGGCCTGCCGTGATGCAGACGGGGAGACGGAGGTGGAGCCTAACGGCTTCCGTGCCGTCTTTACCGGCGAGGAACTGTCGCTGCGGCAGGACGCTCAGGAGGTAGCTCGTGTGGCGGACGGCAGACTGCACGTCAACGGTATGGCGGCGCTGGGCGGCGCGGATGTGGGCGGCTGGCGCATGGAGGACAACGGGGACGGATTGGCAATCCGCTGGATCGGAGGGTGAGAGATGAACGCGGCACAGAGGAGCAGCCGCACCGTGAGTATGGCGGGGTTCGAACTGACAGCGAGGGACGCTGTCATCGGGCAGAGCGGCACGCTGACGGTGGTGAAGCCGGGGAACGGGTACACATTCCGATTCTCCTACGCCTTCGGCGGGGCGTCCGGCACGCTGGAAAGCGGCGATGTCCGGCAGGTCAGCCATGCGGCGGGCAGGGCGGTGTACCGCTGGCGCGTGCCGGAGGAACTGGCGCAGCAGATCCCGGACGCCCTGCGGGGTACAGGGACCATGTCCATGGCGGTATACAGCGGCGCAGAACAGGTGGGCAGTGTGCAGACGGCGTTTACCGCCTATGTGCCGCCGTCTATGGCGCCCACGGCGTCGGTGCAGGTGTCGGCGGTCAGCGATAACACGGCGGTCAGCGGCTGGGGCGTGTGCGTGCAGGGACTCAGCCGCGTGCAGTACACGGTGACGGCGGCAGGGGCCGGCGGTGCATCGGTGCAGGCGTGCCGCTTTACCTGCGGAGGTCAGACCGTGGCGGGACTGTCAGGAAAGACAGCACCCATCGCTGCGGCAGGGACGCTGATCCCCTCCGCAGTAGTGACGGACAGCCGAGGCCGCTCGGTGACGGCGGAAAGCGAGGCGGTGACGGTGTATGCCTACCACCGGCCTACACTGGCGGCGGAGGTCATCCGGTGCAAGGCGGGCGGTACGGCAGCGGAGGACGGCGCGTACCTGAAGGTGACGGGCACCGCGTCCTGCGCCTCCGTAGGAGGACGGAACACCGTGCAGGTGCGGGTGCGCTGGCGTCCTGCGGGCGGCAGCTGGAGCGGCTATACCACACTGGTCAACGGCGCGGAGACAGTGGTAGGCGGCGGCCTGGCGGCGGACGCGGCCTATGAGGCGGAGGTATCCGCCGTGGATACGGCGGGCGGCGTCCGAACGGTGCGGCAGCTGCTGCCGCCGGTATCGCCGGTGACGCTGCACCTGCACAGCGGCGGCAGGGGCGCGGCCTTCGGCAAGAGAAGCACCGGTGAAGCGCTGGAGTGCGCGTGGCCGGCGGTGTTTTACGGCGATGTGGAGGTGTCCGGCGGGCTGACCCTGGGCGGACAGGCGCTGGCGGCCGCGCTGTGGCCCGTGGGCTGCGTGCGGCTGACGGCGGAGGATACGGAGCCCCAGCCGTCGCCGGAGGGGGCGGAATGGGAGCGCGTGGACTGCGGCATGGCGGGTATCTATGCCTGGCGCAGGATCACTTGAGGAGAAAGGACGGAACGATGGCATCGATATATACCATGGTGGGCTATGGCTCGCAGGGCGAGTCTGTGCGCCGCCTGCAAAGCGAGCTGAACAAGCAGGGCTATCAGCTGGATGAGGACGGTGTGTTCGGCGAAAAGACCCGCGCGGCGGTGCGGGACTATCAGAAAAAGAACTCCCTGAAGCGGGACGGCATCGCCGGTGACGAGACGTGGGGCAGCCTGATGAGCGCGTCGGCATCGGCGGCAGAGGAGCCGCAGGCATCCGTGCCCAAGGCCGCGCCTACGGCCAGAACGGCCAAGGCACTGGCAGAGCTGGAGGCCGGCTACAAGCCGTCGGACAGCGTAAAGGAGGCGCTGGCCCATCGCGACAGCGTGGCATCCCAGCGGCCCGGGGACTATGAGTCCCTGTACGAGCAGCAGCTGGCGCAGCTGTACGAGGAACTGACGGGGCGTGCGCCATTTTCCTACGATCCCGAGGCGGACGGCGGCTTTCAGCAGTATACGCAGCTGTACACTCAGCGGGGCCGCGCCGCCATGGAGGACACCATGGGGCAGGCGGCGGCGCTTACCGGCGGGTACGGCTCCAGCTATGCCCAGGGCGCGGGGCAGCAGGCGTACAGCCGATACATGCAGGAGCTGATGGCCCTGCTGCCGGAGTTCGAGGATCGGGCACGGAGCGCCTATCAGCAGGAGGGGAACGACCTTCGCGCCCGCTACGACCTGCTGGATCAGCGGGAGCAGAACGCCTATGGCCGCTGGCAGGACGATGTGTCACTGTGGGAGAAGCGGCTGGCTCTGGCGCAGGAGGAGTATGACAACGCCAGCGCGGAGGATCGGAAGCTCTACGAGACCATGCTGGGCCACTACCGCAGCAAGGCCCAGCAGGAGCAGAAGCTGTCGGCCTCCGGCGCGGAGGTCAGCGATGGGCTGCCATACGGCGGCGCGTCCGGTCTTTCCGGCGCTTCCGGTTCTTCCGGCAGCGGCTCCGGCAGCAGCGGCGAGTCACTGAGCTCCGTGGCTGCCGCCAGTCTGCACCGTACAGTGGCCAGCTATCTGAGGCAGGGTAAGCTGGCGGAGGCCAAGGCCCTGCTGGCATCCTACAAGGACCGGATGACGCCCATGCAGAAGCGGCAGTTTACCCTGATGTTCCAAGGCTACGATGAGACAGCGTCGCTGTGAGCGATCGAATGGGTCTTGCATTTGCGGGCGGCATATGGTAAGATACCCCCAGCGTAGAGGTGCGGGGCAGCGGGCGCGCTGTCCCGCATTTCTTGCCATCAGGTGACAGGCATGCGTGCCCTTGTCAGCTGATGGTATCCGCACTGCTGAAAGGAGACCATCATGGGAAAGAAAGGGTATATTCTGTCGGGCGCAGCCCTGCTGGCGGCACTGACGCTGCTGGCCGGCTGCGGTAAGAACAACGATGCGGAAGATAAGAACAAGCCGGACACCGACCCGGCGCAGGAGATCGTGCTGGTGCAGCCGGAGGCCGCCGACGTGCCGGTGGACTTCGAGACGGCGCAGAAGGCGTGGCCCGACGCCTACGCCTATATGAAGATCCCCAACGCCACGGGCTGCGCCATCCGCGAGGGCGGCTTCATCGCCCAGCATCCGGTGGATGACGGCTGGTATCTGTACCGCGACCTGGACGGCAACGACAACAAGGCCGGTACGCTGTATACCGAGGCTACCTACAACGATACGAAGCTGGACGATCCCGTCACCGTGGTCTACGGCCACAATATGGCCAACCGCACCATGTTCGGCGGCCTCCAGAGCTACGCCGAGACGCTGAAGTTTGACGACAAGGCGGTGGTGGAGGTCTATCAGAGCGGGCGGAAGATGACGTACCGTATTTTCGCGGGCATCCCTTACGACACCACCCACATCCTGTACTACCACGATTTCACCGATGAGCAGGTATTTACCGACTTCTTCGCGGCGCTGGACAAGGCAGCCACGGACAAGAGCTATTCCGGCAGCGACCATAAGAACGGCTTTGCACCCTCCGCCGGCAGCGTCAACGTCAACCGCGACGATCTGCCCAAGTGGGGCGACAAGGTGCTGGTCCTGTCCGTGTGCAAGAACGGCGATGACGCCCACCGCTATCTGGTGATGGCCAAGCTGGTGGAGGACTCCGCCGAGCCCCTGCGCATGACCCGCGAGGAGGCGGAAAAGGCCGGCCTGACCGACCGCATCATCGGCGTGGCGCCGGCGGAGGACGACGCCGCGGCGGATACGACGGGCAAGACCGACACCGCCAAGACGGATACGGCCAAAACGGATACCACGAAAACCGGCACCTCCAACAAGACGGATACCACGAAAAAGGACAACTGAGAAAAGCCCTCTCCCGCCTGGCGGGAGAGGGCTTTTGCGATCCTTTACAGCATTTCGGGGAGGGTGAACAGGTCCCAGGGCGCCGTGTCCGGCGGCGGGCAGGTGAAGGTCACGGGCTCGCCGGTCTGGGGGTGGACGAAGGACAGGCGGCAGGACCACAGGGCGATGGGATACGGCGCGTCGGACGCACCGTACTTGCGGTCACCTGCCAGAGGCAGACCGCGGGAGGCGAACTGTACCCGTATCTGGTGGGTACGGCCGGTGTGGAGCCGGACGCGCACCAGCGTCATACCGTCGGAGCTGTCCACAGCGGCGAAGGACAGGCGGGCCTCCCGCGCGCTGGGGGAGGGGGTGTCCGCCACATAGGTCAGACGGCGCTGGGGATCACGGGCCAGCAGGTCCGTCAGGATGCCGGAGGGCTGGGACGGCGTGCCGCACAGGACAGCCAGATACTCCTTGGTAAAGCGGCGCTCCCGTATCTGCTGGGACAGCAGGGCCGCCGCCATACGGCTGCGGGCAAAGACCATGACGCCGGACACCTGGGCGTCCAGCCGGTGGACGGTGCGGATGCAGTCGGTGTGCAGCTGGGCGCGGAGCAGCTCCGGCATACCGCCGGGCTCATCGGTGGACAGTACGCCCACGGGCTTTACCGCCACCACGATGCGGTCGTCCTGATAGAGAATGTCCATGGTCGTCACCTCCTTACGGGGTGAGTGTAGCATAAATCGGGGCGGGATGCAAATTTCCCTTGACAAGATGGGTCTAATGGGTTAGACTACCGGCAAGAGGTCTAACTAAGTAGACCTATCGAAAGGAGGAGATGCGGGTGGAGACACCGAAGATCTTTGACAGCGAGCTGCGGTTCTGCGAGATCCTGTGGGAGCATCAGCCGGTGCGCAGCAGCGAGCTGGCGCACCTGTGCGCGGAGAAGCTGGGGTGGAAAAAATCCACCACCTATACCGTCATCAAGCGCCTGACGGAGCGGGGCGTGGTGCAGACAGAGGACGCCGTGGTAACGGCGCTGGTGTCCCGCGACCAGGTGCAGCGGGCGGAGAGCCGCGCCTTTGTGGAGCGGAATTTCAGCGGCAGTCTGCCCGGCTTTCTCAACGCGTTCGTGGGCGGGCGCGGATTGTCGGCGGAGGAGGCAGACGAGCTGCGGCGGATGATCGCCGATCTTGAGGAGAAAAATCATGACTGATCTGTTTCTGAGAGTGGTGGAGCTTTCGTGGCAGGCCGGCGTGCTGGCGCTGGCGGTAATGCTGGCGCGGCTGGCGCTGCGCCGCGCGCCCAAGTGGGCGGTGTGCATGCTGTGGGCGCTGGTGGCGGTGCGGCTGATCGTGCCGGTCTCCTTGCAGAGCCGCGTCAGCTTGCAGGCGGAGCAGAGCCCCGTGACGGCGGCGCTGGAGCAGCTACCCCAGACACAGGAGACGGCGGACGCCATCCTGCCCAGCGGCGGGGAGGTCCTGACACCCGTTCAGCCTGTGGGATCGGTCACGTCCGCGGAGCCGGTGCAGGCGGCCCGCCCCGTTATGACGGTGGAGGTGCTGACGGCGGTATGGCTGGCGGGCGCGGCATTCATGCTGGCGTATATGCTGGTCAGCTATCTGCGGCTTTACCGGCAGGTGCGGACGGCGGTGCGAGTGGAGGATAACGTCTGCCGCTGCGACCGGTGGGGCACTCCTTTCGTGCTGGGCATGCTCCGCCCCCGCATCTATATACCGGCGGGGCTGGACGAGGCGGACCTGTCTCAGGTGCTGGCCCACGAGCGGAGCCACATCCGGCGGGGCGACCATGTGGTGAAGCCGCTGGCGTTCCTGCTGCTGACGGTACACTGGTTCAATCCGGTGCTGTGGGCGGCGTATGTCCTGCTGGGCCGCGACATGGAGAACGCCTGCGATGAGCGGGTACTGCGGACGCTGGACGGCGCGGGACGGGCGGCCTACTCCCGTGCGCTGGTGGCCTGCGCCGTGCGGCAGCGTCCGGCGGCGGTGTGCCCCCTGGCCTTCGGCGAGACGGCGGTGAAGGAGCGTGTGAAGAACGCCATGAGCTATCGGAAACCGGCGCTGTGGGCGGCGGTGCTGCTGCTGATCGCGGCGGCGGTCATCGGTGTGTGCTTCCTGACCAGTCCCCAGCGACAGCAGCCTGCCGCCGACGGCGACTGGGACGCGGAGACGCTGTACGCTCTGCGGACGCCCTACGTAGGCGACAACAGCGCTGTGGGCGGCATCATCAGCGCCATCGGGCTGGATCAGCTGGGCACGGATATCTGGGATGATTTCTCCATCCGGCTCAGCACGGAGCAGGAGCCCTACGGCCTGACGCTGTGCTACGGCACCAGCTACGAGAACGTGGTGGGGGCCGGCGAAGGGATCACGCTGCGAATGGAGGCCGGCGGTTATCTGGCCATGGCCCTTGTGGATAATCTGGACTGGGTGGCGTGGCAGATGGACGGCGTGGAGTCCGGCCGCGTCACCAACGACGGCACCTACGACATCGCCGCGGCGCGGCAGAGCGTGGACGGCCTGCGGCAGCTTATCGCGGCGCTGGAGACCGGGCTGGACAGCGGCTCTGTGGGCGGCGGGCGGCAGATGTACTTCGGTCCCGCGTCCATGACCCGCGACGACGGCGTGAAGGCCGAGCTGGTGAACGTGACGTATCAGAATGACTGGCTCAACGGCGAGATGCGGGTCACGCTGCCCGCTGCGGCGTCGGCCCGGTACGCAGGGGAGGGCGGCACCGCATCGCTGCTCAACGACTTTACACTGTATGCCCAGACGGACGACGGCCCCAAAAACGCCGTGGCAGAGGATGTCCGCATTGAGAAGAACGGGGAGGATACCGTCCTGTGCCAGCCCTTCTCTCTGGGTATCCAGATCCCCACGGCTCAGGGCTTCACCGTGCGATTCTGGGCCGGGGAGCTGGGCCCCCTGCTGGCGGAGGTCACCGCGGAGGGCGCCGCGGCGTCGGAGATCACGCCGTGGCCCTCAGAGGGCGACAACGACCCCGTCAGCATCGACCCGGCGGATTACGGCATCGTGTATGATACGGAGCACATGCCGGACTGGGAGACGTGTCCCCTCAGCTATCTGTGCGCCTATTATCTGGGCGCGGACGGCGCGTATGCCCAGGGCGCTATGGACACGCTGGCCCAGCGGTACCGGCAGGCGCCCAACACGGTGCAGAACTATCTGAACACGCTGGCGGCCAAGTATGCCGGCGTGGACCGGCAGCTCCTGGCTCAGATCCGGCTGGCCGCCGAGAGCCTCTACGGCGCGGAGAACGGTACTTCCACCGATCCGCTGGTGGGGCTGCTGTATAACGAGTCCTTCGACTATTCCGACGGCGTGGGCAACAGCGGGCACTACACCTACCGCGTGCCCCAGCTGCTGGCGGACACGGCGGATGCCCGCGCCATCAACGCGGCCATCGCCGACGAGTACGGCCCCATCGTGGAGGAGACGTTGGATGACCGCGCCTCCGGCGTCAGCCTGTCCTGCCTGTACGTGATGTGGGAGAGCTATCGCTGCGGCGACATTTTGTCACTGGTGGTATCCTGCGGCTGGAGCTTCGACAGCAACCAGTACAGCGTGTACCTCTACGATACGGCCAGAGGCGTCCGGCTCACCACATCGGAGCTGCTGACGGCGCAGGGCGTGGACGAGACGGCGTTTTTGAATGCGGTGCGGCAGGCCGCCGCCGATACGTTCGATGCGCTGTACGGACAGACTGGCGATGCCGCGGCAGAGCGCCGGACGTGGACGCTGTCCGATGCCAATATCAATAGGGACGTACCGGCTTACGCGGACGCCGCAGGACATCTCTACGCGGTGCTGCCCATCGGCTCGCCCGCCGGTGCGGACGCCTATGAGCAGGTGCTGGCGCTGGATGTGGGCGCATGATAGACAGAAAAACGGGGGAGGGCCCGCGGCGTCGCCGCGGGCCCTTTTTGCTCTTTCTGGAGAGTTTTTCGGAACAATACCGGATTTTTCCGGGAGATGTCTTTTCAAAACGGGCATAGGATGGTACAATAGTACGCAGCTGAAAGACACGAAAGGAGTTTTTCCATGAAGAAAAGTATCCTGCGGGAATATGCCCGCCTGATCGCCCGCAGCGGCGTCAATATCCAGCCGGGTCAGGAGGTGTTCATCACCGCCGAGCTGGATCAGCCGGAGTTCGTGAAGATGCTGGTGGAGGAGTGCTACAGGTGCAAGGCCAGCAAGGTAGTGGTGGACTGGAGCTACCAGCCCCTCCAGAAGCTGCACTTCCGCTACCGCACGCTGACCAGCCTGTCCAAGCTGGACAACTACGAGGAGGCCCGCTGGCAGCACTATGTGGACACCATCCCCTGCCGCATCTACCTGCTCAGCGAGGACCCGGACGGTCTCAACGGCATCAATCAGGAGAAGATGGCCAAGAGCCAGCAGCGCAAGTACCCCATCATCAAGAAGTACCGCGACCAGATCGAGAACAAGTACCAGTGGTGCATCGCCGCCGTACCCGGCGAGGCGTGGGCCAAGAAGCTGTTCCCCAACCTGCGGAAGTCTCAGGCGGTGGAGAAGCTGTGGGAGGCCATCCTGTCCACCAGCCGTGCGCTGGAGGGCGACCCCGTGGCCAACTGGGACGCCCACAACAAGGATATGCACGACCGCTGCGCCTACCTCAACGGCCTGCACATCCGGGAGCTGCGCTACAAGAGCGCCAACGGCACCGATTTTCGGGTGGGCATGATCCCCGAGGCCCAGTTCTGCGGCGGCTGCGAAAAGAGCCTGCAGGGCATCGTTTTCAACCCCAATATCCCCACGGAGGAGTGCTTCATCTCTCCCATGCGGGGCAAGGCGGAGGGCATCGTCTACGCCACCAAGCCCCTGAGCTATCAGGGCCAGCTCATCGACGGCTTCTGGATCCGGTTCCACGAGGGCAAGGCCGTGGAGTGGCACGCGGAGAAGAACAACGACCTGCTGACCAAGCTCATCACCATGGACGAGGGCAGCGCCTATCTGGGCGAGTGCGCGCTGGTGCCCTACGACTCCCCCATCTGTCAGTCCGGCCTGCTGTTCTACAACACGCTGTTCGATGAGAACGCGGCCTGCCATCTGGCGCTGGGCATGGGCTTTGCCGACACCATCCGCGGCTTCGAGGAAAAGACGCTGGAGGAGTGCCGCGCCCTGGGCGTCAACGATTCCATGGTACACGAGGACTTTATGATCGGCTCTGCCGACATGAGCATCGACGCCGTGTGCGAGGACGGACGCACCGTCCCCATCTTCCGCGACGGCAGCTGGGCGTTCTGAGAACACATAAACGAAAAAAAGAAGGGCTGTGCCGCAGCCCTTCTCTTTTTTTGGCACCTGCGGCGCGGTAAGAGCATAGTATGAAGGGAGACGACAAGGAAAGGGAGGCTTTAGATATGGAGAGCAGCAGCGTGCAGAAGGGGCCGGAGCAGTGGTTCCTGGACGCTCATCCGGAGCGGGGCACCCTGCGGGTGCAGGTGTCCACGGGGCGGGGCCTGTTCCCTGTGGAGGGGGCGCGGGTGGAGATCTATCGGTATTTCGGGCCGGAGCGCACCGTGTTCTACGAAGGGGTCACGGACAGCTCCGGCATCGTGGAGGGCATCCGCCTGCCGGCCCTGCCGGCGGGGTGGTCCCAGTCGTCGGAGACGGCGAGGATCAGCGGCACCGCGTATCAGGCATCGGTGCGCCACCCGCAGTACGGCACGGTGGACGCCCGACAGGTCGCGGTGTTCCCGCAGATCGAGACGATTTTGGCGGTGTCGCTGGAATCGGCCTGAGAGGGGGGAGGAGCCATGCCGTTTCCTGTGGTGCCGGAGCATATCACCGTCCATCTGGGCCCGCCGGATCAGGCGGCGGAGAACGTGACGGTGCCGTTTACCGACTACATCAAGAACGTGGCCAGCAGCGAGATCTATCCTACGTGGCCGGAGAACGCTCTGCGGGCCAATATTCTGGCCCAGATCTCCGTGGCGCTGAACCGCATCTACACCGAGTATTACCGCGGCCGCGGCTACGATTTCGACATCACCAGCTCCACCCGCTACGATCAGGCCTACGTCCCGGGCCGCAGCACCTTCGAGAACATCGACCGGCTGGTGGACGACAGCTTCAACGACTACATCGTGCGGCAGGGAAACGTGGAGCCGCTGTACGCCCGGTTCTGCGACGGTGTCCGCACCCAGTGCCCGGGCCTGTCCCAGTGGGGCAGCGTGGAACTGGCGGAGCAGGGCCTGACGCCCTATGAGATTTTGCAGCGCTACTTCGGCGACAATATCAACATCGTGTTCAACGCGCCGGTAGGGGATGGCACCCCGTCGTACCCGGGCCGCCCGCTGACCCGCGGCTCCGTGGGAGAGGACGTGCGTACCATCCAGCAGCAGCTGGAGCGTATCCGCCGCAACTACCCGGCCATCCCCCGTATCACCGAAATTTCCAACGTGTTCGATCAGGAGACGGAGGACGCCGTCCGCGCCTTCCAGCGCATCTTCAATCTGGAGGAGGACGGCATCGTGGGCAAGGCCACGTGGTACAAGATCAAGATGATCTACAACGGTGTCAAGAGCCTGTCGGAGATCACCAGCGAGGGACTTACCATCCCGGAGGCACAGCGGGTGTATCCGGAGGCACTGCGACTGGGCGACACGGGGCTGAACGTGGAGACGGTGCGGTTCTATCTGGCGTTTCTGGGCTACTTCCTGCCCCAGGTGCCGCCCATCCCCATCACCGACACCTTCGACGAGGCTATGCTGGACGCGGTCTACGCCTTCCAGAGCGCCTACGGCCTGACGGTAGACGGCGTGGTGGGCCGCAATACGTGGAACGCCCTGCAGAACGTGTATGAGCAGACGCTCTACACCCTGCCCGCCGACTATCAGGAGTTTGCGCGGGAGGTGTACCCGGGCCGCTTTCTGGTGCTGGGGGACACGGGGCCGGAGGTGACGCTGCTCCAGACGCGGCTGAACCAGATGGCCGCCCGGGACAGTACCATCCCCGCCGTCGCCGTGGACGGCGTGTACGGGCAGGAGACGGCCCGCGCCGTCCGTGCCGTCCAGCGCTCACTGGGATACAGCGCCACCGGCGCTGTGGGGCCTGTGCTCTGGTCCTACATCATCACCCAGGGCCAGGGCTACGGCGTGTTCTGAGCACAAAAAAACAGGACCGTTTCAACGGTCCTGTTTTTTGTGCTTACAGGCTGCTGCCGTCGGTCTGCTTCAGCAGGTCGGCCAGCGATACGCTGTCCAGATAGCCGTTGATGAGGCTGTCCAGCTTCTCCCACATGGGCAGGGTGTGGCACTGACCGGCCCGGGGGCAGGTGTTTTCCGCCCCCTCCAGACATGTGACGGGAGCCAGCGAGCCCTCCGTCAGCCGCAGGATCTCGCCCACGGAGTACTGGTCGATGCTGCGGGTCAGACGATAGCCGCCGCCCTTGCCGCGGACGCCCTCTACCAGTCCCGCCCGGGACAGCAGGACCACGATGCTCTCCAGATATTTCTCCGACACCGACTGCCTTTCCGCGATCACCGGCAGCGGCGTATAGCTGTCCGCAGGCCGTTGGGCCAGCTCCAGCATGACACGCAGGGCGTACCGCCCCTTGGTGGAAACCAGCATTTGGGTCCCCCCTTTCTTAATTACATAGTATATCAGTATGTTGAAGAAAACGCAAGTCTTACATATAGTGATATTTGTTCCGCTTCAGCAGCAGGAACATGCCGGAGATGAGGAACGCGAATACCTCCGCCACGGTGATGGCCCACCAGATGCCGTCCACGCCGAAGAAAACGGGCAGGATCAGCACCGATGCGGACTGGAACACCAGCGTCCGCAGGAACGAGATGGCGGCGGAGACGGCGCCGTTGTTCAGTGCCGTGAAGAAGCCGGAAGTGAAGATGTTGAAGCCCGCCAGCAGGAACGACCACGCGAACAGCCGGAAGGCGTGGACCGTCAGGGCGAACAGACCGGCATCGTAGCCTACGAACAGGTGGGCCATGGGCTGGGCCAGCGCCATCGCCAGCGCCGTCAGCACCACACCGCTGCCGCCCATCAGCAGCGCGCTCTTCCCCAGCAGATTTTTCAGCTCCCCGTGGTTCTGCGCGCCGTAGTGATAGCCTACCACCGGCGCGCAGCCGATGGAGTAGCCCACGAAAAGAGAGATGAAGATGAATTGCACGTACATCAGCACACCGTAGGTGGACACGCCGTCCTCACCGGCCAGCCGCATCAGCTGAAAGTTGTAAAGCATGCTTACCAGCGATGAGGAGATGTTGCTCATCAGCTCCGACGAGCCGTTGCCGCAGGCGGCCAGAATAGGGCGGATACGCAGGCGGGTGGGGGACAGGCGCAGCAGGCTGGTGTTGGGCTGCAGAAAGTACACCAGCGGCAGCACACCGCCCACGCACTGGCTCAGACCGGTGGCCAGCGCCGCACCGGCCACGCCCCATTTGAACACCGCGATGAACAGGGCGTCCAGCACCATGTTGGTGACACCCGCGGCCACTGTGACCTTCAGACCCAGCTTGGGCTTCTCCGCCGCAATGAAAAAGCTCTGGAACACGTTTTGCAGCATAAAGGCGAACGTGAAGCCGGTGACGATGCGGCCGTACAGCACGCAGTCCGCCATCATGGCGTCCGTAGCGCCCAGGAAGCGGGCCACAGGGCCCATGAATGCGATGCCGATGCCGGACAGCACCACGCCCAGCGCCAACGTGAACAGCACCATCATGGAGAACGTCCGGTTGGCGTTCTCCGGATCGCCCTCGCCCAGAATTTTGGATACCAGCGCCGTACCGCCGGTGCCGATCATGAAGCCCATGCCGCCCAGGATCATGACAAACGGCATCACCAGATTCACCGAAGCGAAGGCCGTTTTGCCCACGAAGTTGGATACGAACAGCCCGTCCACCACGCCGTAGATGGACGTGAACACCATCATCACCATGGACGGCAGCGTGAAGCACAGCAGCTTGCCATAGGTAAAGTGGTCGGATAAGCGAATATTTTTGGCCATAAAATTCTCCCGTATGCAGTAATGGCCTGCCTTTCCGGCAGGCGGATGTACGCTGTGGCGTATGTGGGACCGCGGGAAGCGGCAAGAGGACGCAGGGAAAGGGACGTGTGCAGGGGAAACCGTCGTCGGGTTTCCCCTGCGCGTGCAGTCACCCGCCCGCAGGCGCAGTTCTTTTGCGCTGCAAAAGAACTGTCACCACAAAATAAAAGGACACACAACGTGTGTCCTTTTATTTTGTGGTGACCCGTACCGGATTCGAACCGATGTTAAAGGCGTGAGAGGCCTCTGTCTT
>ERZ827423.117-NODE-117-length-106476-cov-14.024817_pt1 | contig 106476 bp, 92 predicted proteins | sample MGYA00519775_ERZ827423 | MGnify/ENA primary metagenome ERZ827423 (study PRJEB31778, sample SAMEA3449296) | human gut metagenome | biome: human gut; feature: human-associated habitat; material: faeces | place: United Kingdom | collected 2010/2012 ... | reverse complement strand
CACACCGGTAGCAAATCGTAAATTCAAGGACACTGTTTTTCGCATGCTATTTTCGGAAAAGGAAGCTTTGCTGTCACTTTATAATGCGGTTAATAGCAGTAATTATACGGATGCAGATGCACTGGAAATTGTAACTTTAGAAAATGCTATTTATATGGGAATGAAAAATGACCTGGCTTTTATTCTGGATATGAATCTTTATCTATATGAACATCAATCCACAATAAATCCGAACATTCCGCTTCGGGATTTATTTTATATTGCAGCAGAATACCAGAGGCTTGTAGATAAGAAATCTCTATATTCTTCTGCATTACAGAAAATTCCAAATCCCCATTTTATTGTATTTTATAACGGAAGCATGCCGATAGAGGATTGTTGTACCAGACGGCTGTCAGATGCGTTTTATCATGCAACAGACAATCCATCTTTGGAGCTTGTTGTTACCACATTTAATGTGAATGTGGGGCACAACACGGAGTTAATGTCCCAGTGCCGGATATTGAGGGAATATTCCATTTATGTCGCAAAAGTGCGTGTTTTTACGGAACAGATGCCAGTAGATGCTGCTGTACAAAAAGCAGTTGCAGAATGCATCCATGAAAATATTCTGGCAGATTTCCTTAGGAAAAATCAGGCGGAGGTAATTGCTATGAGTATATTTGAATATGACAAAGAGGAAGAGGAAAAGAAATTAAGGAAAGCAGAATTTGAGGCAGGAGTCGAGCATGGAATAGAGCAGAGTTTAGTTTCACTTGTAATAAAGAAAATGAAAAAAGGAAAATCTGTAGAAGAAATTGCGGATATGCTAGAAGAAACTCCGGAAAAAATTCAAAATATATATGAACTGGCAAGAAATATGGAACCAGACTATGATGTAGAGAAAATCTGTGGACAATTGTCAAGATAAAAAGATAAAACAGTAAGTTTTTTCTGGGGAAAAGAAAAGCAGTTATATAGTTTCATAAAAAGTGCACAGGAATTCGTTCCTGTGCACTTTTTATCAATTTTACTTATGCGCGAAAACCGTAGTCGGTATACATTTCTTCGCAGTATTTGCAGCGATAGGTTTCTTCATTTTCATCTGTGAGCAGGAAAATCTGGTCTAATTCCTGTTCGATGGAAGTGATGCAGCGTGGGTTCTTGCAACGGATTACATTTTTTACCTGCTTTGGAAGGTGCAGTTCTTTTTTTTCAACGATTTTATCGCCTTTGATAATATTTACGGTAATATTGTGGTCGATAAAACCTAAGATATCTAAGTCTAAGGCATCAATCGGGCATTCTACTTTGATGATGTCCTTTTTTCCCATTTTATTGCTTTTGGCATTTTTGATAATAGCAACGGTACAGTCTAACTTGTCCAGCTTTAAATTATGATAGATAGAAAGGCTCATACCGGCTTTGATATGGTCGAGAACGAAACCTTCATGAATTCCACTGATATTTAACATATTGATTACCTCCATTTTAATAGTGTAAGAATCAGAGCCATTCGCACATAGACACCGTACTGTGCCTGACGGAAATAAGCAGCTCTTGGGTCATCATCTACTTCTACGGATATTTCATTGACACGAGGAAGTGGATGAAGAACATACATATCGTCCTTGGCAAGTTTCATTTTTTCCTTGTCTAATATGTAATAGTTTTTCAGACGGACATAATCTTCTTCATTGAAGAAACGTTCCTTCTGCACTCTGGTCATATAAAGAATATCAAGTTTTGGCATTGCATCATCCAGTCTTGTTACTTCTTCAAACGGAATATTATTTTTTACCAGAACGTCTTCGCGGATATAGTCCGGAATTTTAAGTTCTTCCGGAGAAATAAGAACGAAGCGGATTCCGGGATAACGAATCAGTGCATTAATCAGAGAGTGCACGGTCCGGCCGAATTTTAAATCACCGCATAAACCGATTGTCATATTGTCTAATTTTCCTTTTAAAGAACGGATGGTTAATAAATCAGTTAATGTCTGGGTTGGATGTTGATGACCGCCATCACCGGCGTTGATTACTGGAATAGAAGATTTCTGGGAAGCTACGAGAGGTGCACCTTCCTTTGGATGACGCATGGCACATATATCTGCGTAACAGGAAATGATTCGGATAGTATCGGAAACACTTTCGCCTTTTGCTGCGGATGAACTGTCTGCACTGGCAAAACCAAGAACAGAACCACCAAGGTTTAACATGGCAGCTTCAAAAGAAAGACGGGTTCTGGTGCTCGGTTCATAAAAACAGGTGGCAAGCTTTTTTCCATCGCATGCATGTGCATATTTTTTGGGATCTTTTTCGATGTCATTGGCAAGATTTAAAAGCTCATCCAACTCTTCAACGGAAAAATCCAACGGACTCATTAAATGTCGCATAGTGTTCCTCCTTAAGTGATTTTTACTATCATATAATAGTTGTCCGAAATTTTCAAGATTCAGAATCCGAAATACTTAAGATTTTTTCAAAGATCAATCCTGCCGCTAACCAAAACGGTGCATAATCCAAACGGATGACACCATCGACATTTGTTTTGGCATTGTTATAGTCCCAGGGACACATATGATGTTTTTTTAAAAGAGAACCACTGATATATTCACAGGTGAAAATACCAAGGGTATAGACACTGCCGCGGTAAAGAGCAGGCTTGTCCTCCATCTGATGATGCATCGGATGGATCAGTGCAGCGAGTCCGTAAATCGGAAACATCCAGATAGAGGTCTGCCCTTTGAGGCGGAAATCCTTATTAAAAAAGGCGTGAAACGAGGTAAAGATGATCTCCATACACCATCCCGTCAGCCCACAGATCAAAAAATTTTTCTTCATAAAAACAGTATGTTCCATTGCGGAAAGTTTATGCGTGAAATTGACTTGAGGTGCAAAGTCCGTTATTATTAGAAAAGATAAAAAAGGAAAAGAGGAATGCTTATGCCAGCTCTGAAAAAATTATTAGAAAGATTAGATTATCAATGTGTGCAGGGGAACCCTGACATTGAGATTTCACATTTGATTTATGATTCGAGAAAAGCAGGGAAAGACGATCTGTTTGTCTGCATCAAAGGTACGGCAGTGGACGGACACAAGTTTGTTGGGGAAGTGGCACAAAAAGGAGCCGCTGCGATCGTGGTGCAGGAGAACGTAGAAGCACCAGAAGGGGTAACGGTTATCAAAGTCGAAGATACCCGCTATGCCTTAGCACTTTTATCAGCAGCATATTTTGACCATCCGGCAGAGAAAATGCGTGTTATCGGAGTGACCGGAACCAAAGGAAAGACGACCACAACCTATATGGTAAAATCCATTTTAGAGAGTGCAGGCTATAAAGTCGGTCTGATCGGTACGATCGAGGCGATCATCGGGGATGAAGTCATTCCGGCAAGCAACACGACACCGGAGTCCTATATTATACAGGAGTATTTTCATAAAATGGTGGAAACAGGCTGTGACTGCTGTGTCATGGAGGTATCCTCTCAGGGACTGATGATGCATCGTACGGCAGGATTTGTATTTGAAATCGGAATATTCACGAATATTGAACCGGATCATATCGGACCAAACGAGCATGCATCCTTTGAAGAGTATCTTGCCTGCAAGTCCATGCTGTTCCGCCAGTGTCGTTTAGGAATCGTCAATAAAGATGATGCCCATGTGGAGGAGATATTAAAAGGACACACCTGCGAAGTGGAAACCTTTGGATTTTCCAAAGATGCGGATATCCATGCGGTCAATACAAAATTAGTAAAACGTCCGGGATATTTAGGGGTTGCCTATACCGTAGAGGGACTTTTGAACTTTGATGTAGAGATAGATGTTCCGGGAAAATTCAGTGTATACAATTCCCTGACAGCCATTGCGATCTGCCATCACTTCAATGTTTCCGTGGAGGATATGAAAAAAGCACTCAAAGAGGCAAAGACGCGTGGCAGGATCGAAATGGTAAAAGTTTCCGATGAATTTACATTGATGATCGACTATGCACATAATGCAATGAGTCTTGAGAGCCTGTTAAGTACCTTAAAAGAATACGGACCGGAGCGTTTAGTCTGTGTCTTTGGATGCGGCGGCAACCGTTCTAAACTGCGTCGTTACGAGATGGGTGAGGTATCGGGAAGACTTGCAGACTTTACAATTATCACATCAGATAATCCACGATTTGAAGAACCACAGGCGATTATCGATGATATTAAAACAGGAATTGAGAAAACCGATGGAAAATACATTGAGATCATCGACAGAAAAGAAGCCATCCGCTATGCCATTGAGCATGGAAAACCGGGAGATGTCATAGTCCTTGCAGGAAAAGGACATGAGGACTATCAGGAAATCAAAGGCGTGAAACATCCGATGGATGAAAGAGTTCTGATCGCAGAAGTCTTAAAAGAACTACATGGAGAATAAAAGATGGCATTGTATGCAGATATTATCATTGATATCTCATTAGAAAAATTAGATAGAACATTTCAGTATCTGGTGCCGGAAGAATTAGAACAGGACATTGGGATCGGAATGCCCATAGAAGTGCCGTTTGGAAAGGGAAACAGAAAAATCACGGGATATGTAGTGAATCTGACAACCGAGCCTTCCTTTGATTCTGCGAAAATTAAACCTATATTTAATATTAAGACGGATGGGATACCGATCGAGGCGGAGCTGATCTCTTTAGCGGCATGGATGCGCAAAAACTATGGCGGGACCATGAACCAGGCACTTAAGACCGTGCTTCCGATCAAGCGGAAAGAGAATGAAAAACAAAAGCAGACGATCGCCTTAGCATTAGAGCCGCAGGCGGCGAGAACTCTTTTTTTAGAAAAAAACCGTAAGAACAGTGTGGCAAGGGAACGGTTGTTAGAAGCCCTGATCGAGCAGGGCGAGCTGCCAAAAGAGATCATCACGAAAAAGCTCGGAGTCTCTACCGCAGTCATCCATGCCTTAGAAGAACAGGGGATCGTAAAGACCATTTCTAAGAGGGATTACCGGAATCCGGTGGCGCATCTCAAAAAGAGCGGAAATGTTACAGTCTTAAATACTGCCCAGCAAAACGTAGTGGACACTGTCTGGGAACAGATGAAAAACCATCAGCCAAAGACCTACCTTTTGCATGGTGTTACGGGAAGCGGTAAGACGGAAGTCTATATGGAACTGATCGCAAGAACGGTAGCGCAGGGAAAACAGGCCATTGTCCTGATACCGGAGATCGCCTTAACTTATCAGACGGTCATGCGGTTTTATAACCGTTTTGGCGAGCGGGTATCGATCCTGAATTCAAGACTTTCTTTAGGAGAACGTTTTGATCAGTATCAGCGGGCAAAAAATGGAGAAATTGATGTTATGATCGGCCCGCGTTCGGCATTGTTCACACCGTTTTCAAATTTAGGCATTATGATAATAGATGAGGAACATGAGACTTCTTATAAAAGTGAGACGGTTCCAAGGTATCATGCCAGAGAAGTAGCGGCAAAGCGGGCAGAGTTGTGCGGTGCAACGTTAGTATTAGGTTCCGCAACGCCATCCTTAGAGAGTTATTATAAAGCAAAAAAAGGCGAGTACACACTGTTAGAACTGACCGAGCGGGTACAGAACCGCCCACTTCCCGTATGTCATGTCATCGACTTAAGGGATGAATTAAAGCAGGGTAACCGTTCGATCCTAAGTGTAAAACTGCAGGAATTGATGGAAGAAAGGCTGCATAAAGGCGAACAGATGATGCTTTTTTTAAACCGCAGAGGCTTAGCGGGATTTGTGTCCTGCCGTGCCTGTGGAAATGTCATCAAATGCCCGCATTGTGATGTTTCGTTAAGCCAGCATCAGGGCGGCAGACTCATCTGCCATTACTGCGGCTATGAAACAGAACAGCCAAAGGTCTGTCCGACATGTGGTTCTAAATATATCGGTGGTTTTAAAGCGGGGACACAAAAGATCGAAGAGATTGTAAAAAAACGTTTTCCCGAGGCGAGAACGATCCGCATGGATATGGATACGACACGGACAAAAGACGGATATGAGAAGATCTTATCTGCATTTTCAAACAGGGAGGCAGATATCCTGATCGGGACCCAGATGATCGTAAAAGGACATGATTTTCCAAATGTGACCTTAGTAGGAGTCCTAGCGGCAGATATGTCACTCTATATCCATGACTATCATTCCGCAGAGCGTACATTCCAGCTTTTAACGCAGGCGGCAGGAAGAGCAGGCAGGGGAAGTGAACCGGGCGAGGTGGTCATCCAGACTTATACACCGGAACACTACAGTATCGAGGCGGCAAAAGAACAGGATTACCGGATGTTCTATGAACAGGAGATCCGTTATCGTGACCTTTTGAATTATCCGCCGGTCTGGAATCTTTTAGTCATACTGATTTCTTCGAGAGAGGAAGAAAACGGTACAAAAGCGGCAGAGCAGATAGAAAAAAAGATCGCACAGATGCAATTAAAAACAGTAGCGGTCATCGGGCCGACAGAGCCGGCAGTTGCAAAGATCAATGATATTTATCGCAAGATCCTCTATCTAAAATGCGGAAATTATGATACATTAGTGGAGATAAAGGACAGCTTAGAACAATATTTAGAAAAAGAACCGTTTGGGAACGGGATTGGCATACAGTTTGATTTCAATCCGGTACACGGGTTTTAGACAGGAGAAAGAGAGGGACATTATGGCACTTAGAACCATTCGTATTCAGGGAGATGAAGTATTAAATAAACGATGCAGAGAGGTAACGGAGATGACTCCGAGAATAGCAACGCTGATCGAGGATATGATAGAAACGATGGATCATGCAAACGGCGTAGGACTTGCGGCATGCCAGGTCGGCATCTTAAAGCGTATCGTAGTCATTGATGTAGGAGACGGACCGATCGTATTGATCAATCCGGAGATCTTAGAGACAGAGGGCAGCCAGACCGGAGATGAGGGATGCTTAAGCCTTCCGGGAAAAGCAGGAGTAGTCACCAGACCAAATTATGTCAAAGTACGGGCATTGGATGAAAATATGGTAGAGCGTGAATTAGAAGGTACAGAGCTTCTTGCAAGAGCATTCTGCCATGAGATAGATCACTTAGACGGACATCTGTATACAGAACTGGTAGAGGGCGATCTGTTTGATGTACGTTATGAGGAAGAAGAGGAATAGACATGAGATTGATTTTTATGGGAACACCGGATTTTGCGGTGGGGACATTAGAAGCGCTGATCGAGGCAGGACATGAGGTAGCTCTGGTGGTCACACAGCCGGATAAACCGCGTGGAAGAAGTAAAAAACTGCAATATCCGCCGGTAAAAGAGGCCGCTCTTGCACATAATATAGAGGTATTCCAGCCCAAACGTTTGAGAGAAGCAGAAAGCATTGAATATTTGAAAAAATATCAGCCGGACTGTATCGTCGTTGTGGCATTTGGACAGATCCTGCCAAAAGAGATTTTAGAAATGCCAAAATACTGCTGTGTGAACGTTCATGCATCCCTGCTTCCAAAATACCGTGGAGCAGCACCGATCCAGTGGGCAGTCATCAATGGAGAAAAAGTCAGCGGCGTGACCACGATGCGTATGGATGAGGGACTCGATACGGGAGATATGATCTTAAAAGAAGAAGTGACACTTGCACCAGACGAAACAGGAGGAAGCCTGTTCGACCGTTTAGCCGAGGTTGGAGCAAAGTTAGCAGTTCAGACTTTACAGGCACTTGAAGATGGAACGGCAGAATTTACACCGCAGGATCACGAAAAAGCAACACAGGTAGGCATGATCAAAAAATCTTTCGGTGAGATGGATTTTACAAAGAGTGCCGTGGAATTAGAACGTCTGATCCGCGGACTGAATCCGTGGCCGGGAACTTATACAGAATATCAGGGAAAAACCTTAAAGATCTGGGGTGCGACAGTAAAAGAAGGCGGTGATCCGTCAAAGGCAGGCACGATCGTAAACGTTACAAAGCACAGCTTTGGCATCCAGACCAAAGACGGTATTTTAGTTCCGACTGAGATACAGTTAGAAGGAAAAAAACGGATGACCGCAGAGGCATTCTTATGTGGTGTTTCGCTGTCAGAGGGAACCGTGCTTGGCACAAATGCTTAGAAAATATTAAAAACAGGAGGAATTCATATGTACTACTGGTGGGACCCAACTTACATTCTTGTAGTGATCGGAGCAATCATTTGTCTGATCGCATCTGCAAGAGTCAAAACCACTTATGCAAAATATTCAAAATACCGCAGTATGTCAGGACTGACCGGAGCACAGGCGGCGGAGCGGATCTTACACGATGCCGGCATCTATGATGTGCAGGTCGGACATATTTCAGGAAACCTGACAGACCATTACAATCCAAAGACCAAGGTGTTAAACCTTTCCGACAGTGTCTATGGGAGCACTTCTGTAGCAGCGATCGGTGTGGCAGCACATGAATGTGGTCATGCGATCCAGCATCAGACCGGATATTTTCCACTGACATTGCGTGGAAACTTAGTACCGGTGGCAAACTTTGGCTCCACTATGGCATGGCCGTTGATCATTATCGGACTGTTCTTTAACAGCAGTACCGGAAGTTTTCTGATCCAGCTTGGAATCATTTTCTTCTCTTTAGCAGTACTGTTTCAGTTAGTGACACTTCCGGTAGAGTTCAATGCGTCTAACCGTGCATTGCATATCTTAGGAACCACAAATATGCTTCAGGATGATGAATTGAAGTATACAAGACGGGTATTAAGAGCAGCGGCACTGACCTATGTGGCGAGTGCGGCAGCAGCGATCCTGCAGCTACTTCGTCTGATCATCTTATTTGGAGGAAATGACCGTGACTGATAAGACAGACACGAGAGAGATTGTACTCGACATCCTTTTAGCAGTAACAAGGGATGGCGAGTACAGTCATATTGCGTTAAAAAACACATTGGACAAATACCGGTATTTAGAAAAAAGAGAACGTGCCTTCCTTACAAAAGTAGTAGAGGGAACGTTAGAATACCAGATTCGGATAGATTATATCATCAATACATTTTCCAATACAAAAGTACATAAAATGAAACCGATCATCCGCTGCATCCTAAGGAGTGCGGTCTATCAGATCTGCTTTTTAGATGGAGTGCCGGATTCTGCTGCCTGCAATGAGGCAGTGAAGTTGGCAAAAAAACGTGGGTTCCATACATTAAAAGGTTTTGTCAACGGAGTGCTTAGAAATATCGCAAGAAATAAAGAGAACATCACCTATCCGGAGAAAGAAAAAGAACCGGTCGCGTATCTTTCCGTTATCTACTCCCTTCCGGAGTGGTTAGTCCGTCAGTGGAAGGATGAATATGGAATGGAGTGTACCGAACAGATGGCGGCGGCATTTTTGACAGAGCAGCCGACCACGGTGCGGATCAATACCGAACGCATCACGAAACAAGAATTGATAGACCGGCTGCAAAGCGAAGGTGTCAGGGTATCGGAATCTGTGCAGATGGAGGATGCCTTATTCCTGTCCGGTTATGATTATCTGAATAAGCTAAAGAGTTTTCAGGAAGGACTTTTTTATGTACAGGACATCAGCTCTATGACAGCAGCCAAAGAAGCAAAGGTAAAAGAGCAGGATGTGGTCTTAGACCTCTGCGCCGCGCCGGGCGGTAAAAGCATTTATGTAGCACAACAGATGCATGGAAAGGGAAGTGTCATCGCAAGGGATCTGACACCACAGAAAGTCTTTTTGATCGAAGAAAATATCAGAAGATGTCAGGTATCTAATATGCAGGCAGAGTGCGCGGATGCAAGGATTTTTGATGCGGCATGGGAGAAAAAAGCAGATGTCGTGATCGCAGATCTGCCGTGTTCGGGACTTGGTGTGATAGGCAGAAAAAAAGATATCAAATATAAGATGACCGTAGAAAAAGAGGCAGAGCTTGTGGCACTGCAAAGGGAAATCCTAAAAAATGCAGTGCGTTATGTCAAACCGGGCGGAACACTTCTTTACAGTACCTGTACGATCCATAAAGCGGAAAATGAGGAAAATGTCAGGTGGCTGTCAGAGCAGTACCCGGAACTGGAAGTAGAACTGCAAAAGCAGATTTTTCCAGGAGAAGAAGGAAATGACGGATTCTTTGTTGCAAGGATGAAAAAAGGAAAGAAACATGAGTGAGATACAGAGTGAAAATCATAGAAAAACAGACATCAAATCCATGGATTTAGCAGAATTGAAAGCGTTTATGACATCCATTGGAGAAAAGCCGTTCCGGGCATCCCAGATCTATCAGTGGATGCATGTCCGCCATGTGAGCAGCTGGGATGAGATGACGAATTTATCAAAGGCACTTCGGGAAAAGTTAAAAGAGCAGGCAGAATTGACGGTCTTAGAGCCGGTGACCATTCAGACATCGAAACTGGATGGAACCCAAAAATATCTGTTTCGTCTGCCGGATGGAAATATGATAGAGAGCGTGCTGATGCACTATAAACACGGCAATTCCGTTTGCATCTCCTCACAGGCAGGCTGCCGTATGGGCTGCCGTTTCTGTGCGTCTACCTTAGACGGATTAGTCAGAGGACTGACTCCGGCAGAGATGTTAGAGCAGATTTACCGCGTAGGAGAAGACATCGGAGAGCGGATCTCCAATGTGGTTGTGATGGGAACGGGAGAACCGTTAGACAACTACGAAAACCTGCTGCGTTTTATTACCATGCTGACCGATGAAAACGGCTTAAACATCAGCCAGAGAAATCTGACGGTATCCACCTGTGGCATTGTGCCGAAGATTAAGGAACTTGCCGAAGAAAAATTACAGATGACATTAGCACTTTCCATGCATGCTTCAAACCAGAAAAAGAGGCAGGAACTGATGCCGATCGCAAATAAGTATGACATCGAAGAAGTGATCGATGCCTGCAAATATTATTTTTCAAAGACAGGCAGGAGAGTGACCTTTGAGTACAGCTTAGTGGCAGGAGTCAATGATACAAAAGAGGATGCAGAGGAACTCAGCAGACTGATCCATGGAATGAACTGTCATGTGAATCTGATACCGGTCAACCCGATCAAAGAGCGGGATTATAAGCAGCCGGATCATACGGCAACAGAGAAATTCAAAATAGAACTTGAAAAAAATGCAATAAATGTTACTATTAGAAGGGAAATGGGCAGAGACATAGATGGTGCCTGTGGACAATTGAGAAAGAGATATACAGAAGGGTAGGCGAAACAGGGAATGAAGACATTTTCGATATCAGACATCGGAAAGAGAAGAGAAATGAATCAGGATTATATGTATACATCGGAGAATGCCGTTGGAAATTTGCCGAACCTTTTTATTGTAGCAGATGGGATGGGCGGACACAAAGCAGGTGAGTATGCATCCAGATATACGGTAGAAAGTATCGTAGAGAGTATTGAAAAGGATGAGAGAACCGAACCGGTGGAGGTCATCGAGCATGCCATCTGTAAAGCAAATGAGGAACTGATAAAAAAAGCAGCCGGTGATGAGGCAATGTCCGGCATGGGGACTACGGTTGTTGTAGTGACAGTAATCGGGAAAAAGGCATGGGTTGCCAATGTTGGTGACAGCAGAATGTATGTTGTCGGCAAAGAGATCAAACAGGTGACCAGAGACCATTCCTTAGTAGAGGAAATGGTACGCATGGGCGAGATTGCAAAAGATGCAGCAAAAGATCATCCCGACAAGAATATCATTACAAGAGCTGTAGGAGCAGCAGACAAAGTAGTAGCGGATTTCTTTCAGGTGAATTTAGAACCGCAGGATTACATATTGCTCTGTACGGACGGATTGACAAACATGGTAGAGGATCAGGACATCCGAAGCATCATCAACAGTCAGAGAGACGTTGCAGAATGCGCGGAGAGATTAGTCCAGACAGCAAATGACAATGGGGGAAAGGATAATATCACGGTGGTTGTTATAGAACCGTTTTAGACGAGGTGGAAAGAATGCTAACAGAAGGAATGTTTATAGATGATCGTTATGAGATCGTAGGAAAAATAGGTGCGGGCGGAATGTCGGATGTCTATAAGGCAAAAGACCATACATTAGGACGTTTCGTTGCGATTAAAGTATTAAAACAGGAATTTTCGGAGGATGTTAATTTTGTAACAAAGTTCCGTACCGAGGCGCAGTCCGCAGCGGGCTTAGAGTATCCGAATATCGTCAATATCTATGACGTAGGAAGTCAGGAGGGGATGTACTACATTATCATGGAATATGTAGAGGGCATTACCTTAAAGACTTATATTGAGAAAAAAGGACAGCTTACTTTTAAAGAGGCAATCAGTATTGCCATTCAGGTAGGCAGAGGAATTGAGGCTGCCCATAAGAAAAATATCATACACAGGGATATCAAGCCGCAGAATATCATGATCTCCACAGAGGGAAAAGTCAAAGTCATGGACTTTGGTATTGCAAGAGCGGCAACATCAAATACCATTAATTCGGATGTGATGGGTTCTGTCCATTATTCTTCCCCGGAGCAGGCAAGAAACGGTTTTGTGGATGGCAGAAGTGACATCTATTCCTTAGGAATCGTGATGTACGAAATGGTGACAGGACGTGTACCGTTTGACGGAGATACCACCGTAGCCGTGGCGATCCAGCATTTGCAGGAAGAAATGGTAGCACCGAGTGCTTATGCACCAAATCTTCCGGTCAGCTTAGAAAAGATCATCTTAAAATGTACACAGAAGAATGCTGACAGAAGATATCAGGCCATGGGCGATCTGCTATTGGACTTAAAGAAATCGCTGATCAACCCGGATGAAGATTTTGTGACATTAGTAGATCCGAATGTCGGCGGCGAGACAAGAAAATATAACGATGAAGATTTAGAGCGCATCAAAAAAGAAGCAGAAAGCGTTTATTATGATCCGCAGGAAGAAGCGGAAGAGGATGAGGACGACGAAGAGGAGGAGGAAGAATCCGAAGGCGAACTCAATCCGAAGATGGAAAAGGCTATGTCCATTGCAGGGATCGTTGCAGGTGTGATCATTGTCGGAATTGTCATCTGGCTGATCTTAAGTGTCAGTGGGATCGTAAAATTTGGTTCCTCCGGTAAAAAGGATGATACAAAAGAGGCAACAAAAACCGAGAAAGACAGCGAACAGGTCGAGATGATCGATGTCACCGGAATGACCTATGAGGAAGCAAAAAAAGCATTAAATAAAATTGATCTAGGCATCAAAGACGGCGGCACACAGGCTTCCGAAAAATATGATGCAGGAGAGATCATCTCCCAGAGTGAAGACCAAGGAGATATGATCAAGAAAAATACAACCATTGTCGTTGTGATGAGTAGTGGCGTGGGTGAAGTTTCCGTTCCGGATGTCAAGGGACTCGATGAGACATCCGCTATTAATAAACTGCAGGATAACGGGTTTAAGTATTCAAGGGATTACGCAAACAGTGATACGGTAGCAAGCGGTCAGGTCATCTCCCAGACACCGGATGTAGGTGCCAAGGCAAAGAAGGGTGACAGTATCAGTATTGTTGTATCTCAGGGAAAAGCACCGGTCGTAGTTCCAAAAGTGGTTGGAAAATCGGAGACAGATGCCAGAAACGAACTGTCAGGAGCAGGACTGACGGTAACAAGTGTTACCAAAGAGAACAGTGATACCGTTGCGGCAGGAAATGTCATCAGTCAGAGTATCGCAGATGGAAAATATGTCGATGCGGGAAGCAATATCAGTCTGGTCATCAGTGACGGACCAAAGATCACTTATTATAAGTTCAGTGCCAAGATTACGGCACCGGCAGATAATGACAGTGTGGTAGGTGCAAGTATTGTATTAAAGGACTCTAATGGAGCAGTGTTAGAGCAGTGGAACAGTATTGCGATCGAATCCTTCCCATACTCGATCCAGAAAACAGATATCGCAGAAATGTCTTCCGGAAAACTTGAGATTACCTGGTCACTTTCTGACGGAACAGAGCAGAAACAGGTACAGGACGTTACATTTAACAAGCAGTAAGGAAAGATATGCAGGGAAAGATAGTAAAAGGAATTTCCGGGTTCTACTACATTCATGTAGTAGGAGCCGGAATTTATGAATGTAAAGCAAAAGGCAGTTTTCGCAATCAGAAAATCAAACCGTTAGTCGGAGATAACGTGGAAATTGCTATTTTAGATGAAAATGAGAAAAAAGGAAATATCGAAAAAATTCTGCCGAGGAAAAACGAACTGATCCGGCCGGCAGTTGCCAATATAGACGGAGCATTGGTGGTCTTTGCGGCGGCAAAGCCAAAGCCAAACTTCCATCTGTTAGACCGTTTTCTAGTGATGATGGAATATCAGCATATTCCGGCAGTGCTTTGTTTTAATAAGACAGATCTAGTGGATGAAGAAGAACGAAAGAGACTGCAGGACATCTATGCCGCAGCCGGATATCCGATCTGTTTTGTCAGTGCGAAAGAGCAGATCGGCATAGAAACCGTCAAAGAGCAGATAGAGGGCAGGACCTTCGCCTTAGCCGGTCCGTCCGGTGTCGGAAAATCTTCGCTTACGAATGTGCTGCAGTCAGAGATCCGAATGGAGACCGGAGAAATCAGTATGAAGATCGAAAGAGGAAAGCATACAACGAGACATTCACAGGTCATACCGCTTTCGAAAAACACCTATCTGATGGACACGCCGGGATTCAGCTCCATGTATATGCCGGGATTTGAAAAAGAGGATTTAAAAGATTGCTATCCTGAATTTGTGGCATTAGAAGAACAATGCCGTTTTACGGGATGCAGTCACATCCATGAGCCGGACTGTGCCGTAAAGGAAGCACTGTCAGAAGGAAAGATCAGTACAGAGCGGTATGAGAACTACTGTACCCTATATGAAGAAATAAAAGATACGAAAAAGTATTAGGAGGAACTTAATTATGAAATGTCTGTCACCGTCTATATTATCTGCTGATTTTGCCAATTTAGGCGAGCAGATCCGAGTGATTGATGAAGCGGGAGCGGATTATGTGCATATTGATGTTATGGATGGCTGTTTTGTCCCAAACATCTCCTTTGCATTTCCGGTGCTCAAAGCGATCCGTCCGCTGACGGAGAGAATTTTTGATGTGCATCTGATGATCGAGGAGCCGATTCGTTATATTGACGAATTTGTGGCAGCAGGAGCGGATATCATTACCGTTCATGCAGAAGCGTGTAAACATTTAGACCGCACCATTGAAGTGATCAAAGAGCATGATGTCTTAGCAGGAGTGGCATTGAATCCTGCAACCCCATTAGAAGCGGTAGAGTATATCCTGCCAAAAGTGGACATGGTATTGTTGATGACAGTCAATCCGGGCTTTGGCGGACAGTCCTACATTTCCTATTGTACGGAAAAAATCCGTAAGTTAAAGGAGATGATCGAGCGTCAGGGACTCAAAACCGACATCCAGGTGGACGGCGGGATCAATCTGGACAATGTGGAAATGGTCATGGATGCAGGAGCAAATATCATCGTGGCAGGAAGTGCAGTGTTCAAAGGTAATGTAGAGCAGAATGTGCAGGATTTTTTAACTCTGATGAAATAAGAGTGGATGGGTGAAATGGTACAGAAAATAGAAAAGATATTGGTAATATCAGGTGGTGCCATAGAGGCATCTTTTATTTTAAAATATATAGAAGAACAACAATTTGATCAGATCATTGCTGCGGACTCCGGCATGGAGTTCTTATATCGGTGCGGAAAAAAACCGGACATGATCGTGGGCGATTTTGATTCTGTAGACCCGGCTGTATTAGAGGCGTATCGAAAAATGGACGGCATTGAGTGGAAAGTATTACGTCCGGAAAAAGACGATACGGATACCGAGTCAGCAGTGCAGACTGCGGCAGAGCTTGGGGCAGAAGAAATCCATATTGTAGGAGGAACCGGAAGCAGGTTAGACCATATGCTTGCAAATGTCTATCTGCTGGGATTGCTGCGGGAAGAGGGAATTTCGGCTTATCTTGTAGATGCACATAACCGGGTACAGGTCATAGATCAAAGAACCGTGATCAAAAGAGAAACACAGTATGGAAAATATGTCTCACTGCTTCCGTTTATGGGAGCTGTGGAAGGCATCACATTAAAGGGAATGAAATATCCATTAGAGGATTATATATTAGATCACTGCCATTCAATTGGGATCAGTAATGAGATCACAGGAGAACAGGCAGAGATTGAATTTCGAACAGGCAGATTAATTGTAATTGAGTCTAAGGATTAGGAATAAATTTTACTGGAGAAAGAAGGTAGAGGAAAAGTAACAGAAAGAGGTGGGAGAGTCTGTGAATTTGCAAATGGTAGTAACCTATATAGGGGTAGATTTTTTTTGCGATGGCACGCATCAGAAGAACGGATAAACGTCCGGGCAGACTGGTCTATCTGATCTGTCAGATACCGATCGGGCTTGCAATGGTATTATGTCTGACGACACCGTGGACCGGCTGGGTATTTCAGATTGCGGCAGATGGTACATACCAAAGAGGCGTATTGTTCGTTTTTGTGTCATCCCTGCAATATCTGTATAGTCTTGTAGTCTGTATCTATGCCGTAAAGTATGGCATCCGGGAAACGAATAAGGAAAGACGGACATTGTGCTGGCTGTTTGGAATATTTTTGATATTTCCATTGGCAGCAGGTATGGTACAGATGACAGTTGGAAACACACCGATCATAGCACCGGCGATCATCACTTCGTTGTTTATCATTTTTGTCTATGTACAAAGGACACAGATCTATAATGACGCACTGACCGGACTGAATAACCGGAAACGTCTGTTTTTTATGCTGGAGGCAAAAATCCCGCAGGTGGATAAAGAGCATCCAATGCTTCTCTATATTTTAGATGCAAACCGTTTTAAACAGATCAATGACAAGTATGCTCATGCAGAGGGTGACAATGCATTGGTTTCCATTGCAGAGTGTATGATGCAGCTTGCAGGAGAGTATCACATCTTTGTCGCACGTTATGGCGGTGATGAATTTATGATGTTAGATTACGGAACAGAGCTTTTAGAGCCTGTAAGAGTAATGGAGAGATTGCATTTTCTGATTGCTAAGAAATGTGAAGAGAAGAAAATAAGAGAGCAAGTCCTTTACTCGTGGGGGATTCCATGGGGAGAGGACTTGGTTTCATTTTATCATAATTTACATTACGGTTTGTTTTTAATCAAGGCGTGCCCTGTTGCTTGACAATATGGTAAAAACACCATATTATATTTATATAGAAATCACATCGGAGGAAAGTTATGAGTGAATTTAAAGCAGAATTCTACGAAACAGAGGAGGGAAAGAAACCCGCGAAAGATTTTATGCTTTCACAAAATCCTAAAATGAAGGCAAAATTATTTGGCTTAGTTAGTATTTTAGAGCAGTATGGGAATCAGTTAAGAGAACCATACAGTAAACCTTTAGGTGACGGAATATTTGAATTGCGAGCAAAAGTAGGGACAGATATTTCAAGAGTATTATATTTCTTTTATTATGAAGGGAGAATAGTATTAACACATGGTTTTGTTAAGAAGACGAAAAAGACACCGCCAAGTGAAATTGAATATGCAAAGAAATGCAGAAAAGCTTTTTTAGAAAGGAGTGGTGAATAATGAGTGAATTTCAAAATTTATTACAAGAAGAATTAAAAGACCCTGAATTTAAAAAGGAATGGGATGACATGCAGCCGGAAATGGATGTTATTCGTGCCATGATCGATGCACGCATTGAACAGAATTTAACACAAAAAGAGCTTGCAAAGCGTACGGGAATAGATCAGGCAGATATAAGTAAACTTGAAAATGGAACCAGAAATCCATCTTTAAAACTTTTGAAGCGGTTAGCTCATGGTATGGGGATGCAATTAAAAATTGAATTTGTACCAATGCAAACACAATTACGGAAATAGCGTATAATATTTTAGGCATTCGGATTCTGAAAGGAGTCCGAATGTCTTTTTTGATTCTTTTGATTATTCCAAATATATTCCGGTAGGCAGATAAATGTGGTAAAATAAAGCAATAACAATACAAGATTTTGAAATAGGAAAGTGACTGAAAAGGTGACTGAAAGGGTGATTGATAGGATCACTGGAAAAAGTAGGGAAATAATATATTATTACTGGAAAATTAACTAAAAAAGGAGGTCTAAAGCTATGAAAAAGAAACAAAAAGGAAAATTAGTGTTAGGACTGTTCATAGGATGCTGTCTTTTATACGCAATGTCTGGATTTTCCACAAAATCCGTACAGGCAGCAGCATCTCTCCAAAAAGAGGACGGGCAATTAGTCGGAGGGAAAGCTCAGGACATCTCACCGGCGGGAAAATACAAACCAAAAGAGAACGAAGATGCAAAAAATACAGAAGTAAAGAGTCAGGATACAAAGAGTACAGAAGCAGAGAACATAGAAGTAAAGGATCAGGAAGAACAAAAAAGTACCGGAACGAATGATCTGACTCAGAATGCGACAGGAGCTTCTGCGCAGAGCGGTACATATGGCAATGTAAAATGGAAATTATCAGGTACGACACTGACGATCACAGGTTCCGGTGCAATGCCGGATGCAAGTCTGTCAGAACCTGCACCGTGGAGCGAACTCAATGTAAAGAGTGTAGTGATCAGTGAGGGGATTACCGTGATCGGACAGCAGAACTTTTGCAGAATGAGTTCCATTACATCGGTTAGCTTTCCACAATCCTTACAGACCATCAAAGAGGCAGCATTTTATGAGTGTTCATCACTTACAGGAGTAAAACTTGCTAAGAATGTCAAAACCATAGAGAGCGGAGCATTTGCAGGATGTACTTCATTAGCAGCATTTTCCGCAAGCGGAGTAACCACAATGGGGGATTATGCATTGCAGGAGACCGTGATTACTACTTTTGAAATTCCTAAAAAAATGACAAAATTTTCGCCACAGATATTATTTGGCAATACGAGCCTTTCCGAGTTGAAAGTTGCATCCGGCAACACTGCTTTTATAGCAGAAGATGGTGTTTTATATACAAAAGATAAGTCCACGTTAGTGCTGTTTCCAGTGGATAAAGCGGTTACACAATTTACCGTGCCGACCGGTGTAAAGCAGATCGGAGATTATGCTTTTTCCAAGACCCGTAATCTGAAAAGCGTTCGTTTTTCCAATGTAACAACACTTGGGGAGGGAGCATTTTACGATTCCTCATTATCAGGAGCATTGGTACTTACCGATAAGATAACAACGGCTGGCAGTTTTGCATTCGATAGTTGTACAGAGATTACATCCGTCAAATTCGGGAAAGGACTGAAAGAGTCCCCTTACAGGATGTTTGAGGCGTGCAGCAGCATTAAAACGATTGATTTTGGAGGACTTCAGACCTTGGGTATGCGTACTTTCTGCGATTGTAGCAGTTTAGTGAACGTCACACTTCCGGATCGAATGAAAAAATGGGGTGGTTCCGTTTTTAACAGTTGTAGCAGCCTGAAAACGTTTACGGCAAAAGGCTTAGAAACGATCGGTTATGCTGATTTTGCACAGTGCTATGCGTTAGAAACGGTAAATTTGTCAAAGGTGAAAACAATCTATCGACAGGCATTTGCAAATTGCCCTTCTTTAACAAGTATTACGCTTCCGGCATCTACACAGTATGTAGATGAGAACGCCTTTGAGGCAGGGGTACAGGTAAACTGTCTGAATAAAGAACTTGTGAAGTTTGGTAAAAATGGACTTCACTATGCAGAGAAGATCACCATTTCCGGTACCAGAGATTATAAAAAAGCCTTTGAGGTTCTTTCCATTGTAAATAAAAAAAGAGCGGAAAACGGTTTGTCGGCATTGACGATGGATAGCAGCTTATTAGAAACAGCGATGATCAGAGCAGGAGAGCAGGAAGTGTTGTTTTCCCATACAAGACCGGATGGTGCAGGCTGTTTTTCGGCAAATGCAGCTATGATCGCAGAAAATGTTGCGATCAATCAGAGTTCGGCTTCAGAAGTGATGAACAGTTGGATGAATTCAGAAGGTCATAGAGAGAATATTCTTTCGAAAGATGCCACAACGATAGGAATCGGATGTTTTTATATGGATGGAGTCTATACATGGGCGCAGTGCTTTGGGAATGCCGAGAATCCGCAGGCAGCAGCAAAACCGGCGAATCAGACGGTAAGTCAGTCGATGTATATTCCAAACGGCACTTTTTCGGAAGCGATCACAAGCAGGGGGATCATATGGAATACGCCGAAAGAGTATACATATCAGTTTAGTATTGGGATTGATAGTGCAAAATGTCAGGTTGGAAAAAAGACACAGGCAAAATTGTGGCTGATCAATCCGGAATTTGGACAAAAAGTGGCATTTAGCAGTAAAAATATTGCATGGGCATCCGGCAATACGAAGATCGCGAAAACAGATGCCAAAGGAAAGGTATCCTTTGTCGGCTCGGGAAATGTAACGATCACAGGTAAAACGAAATACTATCAGACCTCTGTGAAAATAAAAGTCAAAGACAATGGAAAAACAAGTACGAAAAAATCCTCAAAAGTAGTCTTAAAGGACAAGTATGCCATTTACACAGGCAAAGCGATCAAGATCGGTAAGGCGAAGGCAACCGGAAGCAAAGGAAAAGTAACCTACACCTATTATACGGATGCGAAGTGCAAAAAGAAGCTGAAAAACTATCCGAAAAAAGTCGGAACTTATTATGTAAGAGCAAAAGTTGCAGCAACCAGCACGCATAAGAGTGCACAGTCTAATATTGCAAAACTGGTGATCCAAAAAAAGAATCCAATGACTGTAAAAGTCAAGTCAAAGACTTACAAAGCCAAGGCATCTACCGGTAAACTTGCAAAGAACTATTCCTTTAAGATCGGTGTCACAAAGGCAAAGGGAACGGTAACCTACAGTAAGTCCAAGAATTGTAAGAAATATATTACGGTAAACAATAAAGGAAAGGTAAGCATCAAAAAGGGAACACCGAGAGGAAAATATACGATCAACGTAAAGGCAAAGGGAAAAGGAACCTATGCCAGCCGTACGATTAAAGTATCGATTAAGGTAAAATAAAAAACATAGCAATACAAGAACGGGAGAATTTTCATGGAATTAACAACCAAAAGACTGATACTGCGTAAATGGCAGGCATCAGATGCTAAAAGCCTGTATGAATACGCAAAAGATCCAAGGGTTGGCCCCATTGCCGGCTGGCCGATACATACAAGTGTAGAAGACAGCAGAGAGATCATAAAGAATGTATTATCTGCGGATGAGACCTATGCAGTAATACCAAAAGATCAGGATCAGGCAGTAGGCAGTGTAGGACTGATGATCGGGTCTGCAAGTAATTTAGATATTCCTGACACCGAAGGAGAGATCGGATATTGGATCGGAGTGCCGTTCTGGGGACAGGGACTGATACCGGAAGCTGTGGAGGAACTGTTAAGGCACGGTTTTGAAGATTTGAAGTTAGACAGGATCTGGTGTGGCTATTTTGATGGAAATGAGAAATCAAAACGGGTACAGGAAAAATGCGGATTTATCTATCATCATACCAACCGTGATATCCATTGGAAATTGATGGATGATATACGCACGGAGCACGTTACCTGCATGAGCAGGGAGGACGCAGAACTGCTGGTACAGGAGCGGAAAAACAGCTTAAGGGAGTAGCAGAGAGTAGAATTTGGGGAGGGAATCCTAAAAAAGCTGGTTTTTCATTTTTGCGACTCCCCGTTTATCATGCAGGAAAACTATGCGGATACATTGATGCGGTTACAGGATATTTTTTATCTGTATAAAAATGAATCCTTAGATGAACTGACCGATGATGAGCTGTTAGAGTACATGAAAGAGAAATTTGATGGAATCTGTGCCGGAGATCTTGATTATTTAGAGGGAACGGTACTTGATACATTCGCAAGAGAGGTGCGGACCGGTACGAAAAAATATATCGGAAAATATCGGGAGGATGAGGCATGAATACAGAGCAGAAAACAGATCAGCAGATCGATTATGGAATGGAAGAACTGATCCCCGTAGTAGCAGAGCTGACAGAAAAATTCACCTCAGCAGAGAGCAGCTCCGTCTCGTATGAGAGAGCAAGACACTTGATGGAGGCAGTGCATCACAGGAGGAAGAACCCTACGAAGTATTAGAAGAGCTGGTATGCAGTCAGACAGCAGAGGAGTTAAAAAAACAGTGTAGAAAGATTATAGACAGCACCACAGACTGCATGGAACGGTAGTTCTGACGGACTTTGGATATTTATAAAAAGCAGTGTAAAAAATTGCATTTTTTGACAAAATATGACGAAAAAAATATTGCAAAAGCCTACTAATCTGATTATAATAATCGTATATGAGAGAATACAAAAATACACAAAAAGGGAGAGAAGCATATGTTTAAAAAATTAGATGGAATGCTTGTCAGAAAAAAAATGATAACCGGCTATCTGATCGTGATCGTACTGATGGTATTTTCAGGAATCTTAGCAATCGTAGGAGAGACGATACTGCTTAGAAATCTCAGTAATTATTCTAACAAAGTACAGCGGGCTGACACAGCCGTTCAGATGTGCAGACTGAATGTAAATATTGCAGCCAGAAATATCCGTGAGATGGCGTTAAATGACGATAAGTCAAGTTATGATACATATAAGAAAAATGTAGACGATGCTTTAAAGAATATTGATCAAGAGTTAGATGCAATGAAAAAAACAGGGGTCATTGAGGACAAGCTCTATAATCAGTATGTGACCCAGATGAATGAGTGGGGGACCATCGGTATGGATATTATCGATGAGATTGAAGCAGGAAATCAGAAAGATGCAACGGAAAAGATACTGACAAAATGTGCACCGGCATTATCCGAAGCAGTAGATACCGCAAAAGAAATACAAAAGATCACAGATGAACAAGTGGACAAACTGATGTTTGCAAGTAAGCGTGATGCAGTTTCCAATATTATTGGTATTATCATATTCAATTTAATCGGCATCGCATCCGCAGTAGTAGTTGGAAAACGTATTATTGCATCTATTTTGATACCATTAGCTGCATTGGAGGAGACAACGAAAGAATTGTCCCAAGGAAATCTTCACAGCACTTTGGATTATCAGGCAGATGATGAGCTGGGTTCATTAGCAGACAGCTTAAGATCTTCTATAGCAACCTTATCTTCTTATGTAGACGATATCGGTGCTTCAATGCAGGAATTTGAAAAAGGGAACTTTGTTGTCAATCCATCCGTAGAATGGAAGGGAGATTTCAAAGGAATCTTAACATCCTTTAAAGCATTTGAGCACAGTATGGCAGATATGATCACAAACGTTCAAAGCGTTGCAGATCAGGTAACCAACGGAGCAGAACAGGTAGCAGCAGGTTCCATGGATTTAGCAGAAGGTGCAACTGAGCAGGCAGGTGTTACAGAAGAGCTTACGGCAACGATTGACGAAGTCAGCGAGCGCGTATCCGGTAATGCAAAGAATGCAAAAGATATCAGCAAGGAAGTAGAATCTTCCGAAGAAGCTGTTATGATCAGTAACCAGAAGATGCAGGAAATGGTCGAAGCCATGGATGAGATCAGTAATACCTCTCAGGAGATCGGCAACATTATTGCAGCGATCAATGACATTGCTTCACAGACCAATCTGTTAGCACTGAATGCTTCCATCGAGGCAGCAAGAGCAGGAGAAGCAGGAAAAGGATTTGCCGTGGTAGCAGATCAGGTATCCCTTCTTGCAGCACAGAGTGCGGAAGCAGCCAAAGAGTCCCGTGATCTGATCGAGACCTCCGTATCCGCGGTTGAGAGAGGTAAAGTCATTGCAGATGAGACTGCAAAACAGTTAGAGCAGGTTGTAGAAAGCTCTAAAGCAGCGACTGCAGAAGTATACAAGATCGCGGTAGCATTAGAGGCAGATGCAGCAACGATGACACAGATCAATCAGGGAGTTGAGCAGATCAACAGTGTTGTTCAGACAAATTCCGCAACTTCACAGCAGTGTGCGGCAGCAAGTCAGGAAATGAGCGATCAGGCAGGAACGTTAGAGCAGTTGATCAAGAGCTTCAAGATCCGCAAATAGTAACAGGGAAGTATATTACGATAGATAACGTAAAAGAAAGCAGAGAGATCTGCTTTCTTTTTTGTTTTATAGGATCAGGGTGTCAAAAGGCGGTTTGAAGTTTTTTGACACCCTGATCCTTATAAGAAATTTCTCACGCAATTACCGTTCTGTAACGATCCGGGATTTTCGGATATTATGGGAAGGTCTGTCGAAAGGACAGGATGATTCCTGTATTTCGCCACTTTGATTTTGACAAAAAAAGCATCTGATATTTCATATAATAGGTTCGTACCGATCAAAGAGATTTCAAAAGCAGCAATGGAGGTAGCAGGTGCATTATGAGTTTTACATAGATGCATACATCGTGACCAACTTTTTCTTCGACTACCTGACCCTCTTCCTTATTCGGGAAGTCAGAAGAAAACAGACAAAAACAGGACGAATGGCAGTGATGGCATTGTTGGGCGTATTGAGTGCGGCTGCCAGTATGCTTTTATTGAAAAATGCAGGGATTTATAAAATACTTGTACACCTTCTTATCAATCCGCTGATGTTCTATTTTTGCTTTCAGCAGAAAAGTATTCGTGAATTTTTGACAGACTATGCAGCGGGATATCTGATCATGCTGTTGCTTGGCGGTTCGGTAGAGTGGCTTTGCCGGCTCTTAGGACAAAGGAATCTCTTTGGATGGGTTATGGGAGGCATAGCAGGAGTGGTGACTATATTTTTACTCCTGTTTCAGGACCGGAAGGAGGAAGAAAAAATCTATGATATCAGAGTATGCCATAAAGGGAAAGAAGTTTCCACAAAGGGTTTTTTCGATACGGGAAATCTGCTTATGGACCCGTACAGCAACCTTCCGGTCAGCCTTATAGAAAAGAACACGCTAGAGATGCTTACAGGGGAGGAGCCGGTGTTGTACCGCTACATACCGTTTGTATCACTTGGAGAGGAGCACGGCATGGTGCAGGCGGTGACATTGGATTCCCTTTTTATTAAGAAAGAAAAAAAAGAAATTGCGATACAGCCGGCAGTTTTTGCCATTGTGGAAGAAAAATTTTTAAAAGACAGTACATACCGGATAATTTTAAATGGGCGATTATGGTAAAGGAAAGGAGCAGTAGAAAATGTACATAAAAATGAATCTGCCGGGAAAAATGGGAATTCGGATCATACCGTCTTTCTATTCTATGTTTTTAAAAAAGAAAAATGAAGTGCACTACATCGGAGGAAGTGAAGTTCTGCCACCTCCATTGGATGCGATCGATGAGGCACATTACATACAGGGACTGGTGAATGGAGAAGAGGAGAGCTTAAAAGAGGCGCGTTCCATGTTAATAGAACACAATTTAAGGCTGGTCGTTTATATCGCAAAAAAATTCGACAATACCGGTGTCGGAGTAGAGGATCTGATCTCGATCGGAACGATCGGTCTGATCAAATCGATCAATACCTTTAATCCGGAAAAAAATATCAAGCTGGCAACCTATGCTTCCCGCTGCATCGAAAATGAGATCCTGATGTATCTGCGGCGAAATAATAAGACAAAGTTAGAGGTCAGCATAGACGAACCTTTAAATGTAGACTACGATGGCAATGAACTGCTGCTATCCGATGTATTAGGCACCGAAGAGGACATTATCTATCGTGGGATCGAAAGCGAAGTAGAGGAGCAGCTTTTACGGGAAGCGATCAAAAAACTCTCAGGCAGGGAGCGGACGATCGTAGAACTGCGCTTTGGACTTGGAACAAAAAACGGAGAGGAAATGACCCAGAAAGAAGTGGCGGATCTGCTTGGGATTTCTCAATCCTATATCTCACGGTTAGAAAAGAAGATTATGAAAAGATTAAAAAAAGAAATTGTAAAATTCGAGTAATTGCATATACAATTCCGAAACAAATATGGTATAATAATAAAAATCTCAGATTTTTGAGAGGTACTGCGATAAGTATGATCCTATCAATCATATAATAATCTGCATACAGAGGAAACGTAAAAGGAGAAGTGTATATGAAACTGGAATTTTTGGGGGCAGATCATGAGGTAACAGGAAGCTGTCATTATCTGAAAGTGGGGCAGACGCATGTCCTGATCGACTGTGGAATGGAGCAGGGAGCAGATCTATATGTCAATCAGGAGATACCCGTCAATGCTTCAGAAGTCGATTATGTGTTAGTAACACATGCACACATCGATCATTCCGGCTTGCTGCCGCTGCTTTATAACCATGGATTTCGCGGAAAGATCTATGCGACGAATGCGACCACAGAACTCTGCGAGATCATGTTAAAAGACAGTGCGCACATCCAGCAGTTTGAAGCAGAATGGAAGAACCGGAAGGCAAAGCGTGCCGGAAGACCGGAAGTGGTACCGCTTTATGATATCAATGATGCAATGGGAGTTATGGAGCATTTTGTACCATGTCCATATGCACAAAAAATTGAGATCGAACCGGGACTTACCATCCGTTTTGTGGACGCAGGACACCTGTTAGGCTCTGCATCCATCGAGGTATGGGCAGAGGACGAAGACGGAAAGACCAAGATCGTTTTTTCCGGTGACATTGGCAATGGCAACAAACCATTGATCAAAGATCCGCATTTTATCGAGGATGCCGATTATGTAGTCATGGAATCCACCTATGGAGACCGTCTGCATGAGGTGTCTGTCGACTATGCAAAAGAACTGGCAGAAGTGATCACCGAAACCTTTCACCGGGGCGGAAATGTCGTGATCCCGGCATTTTCTGTAGGAAGGACACAGGAATTACTCTATTTTTTAAGAAGGATCAAGACCGAAAATCTGATGAAAGAGTATCAGGATTTTGAAGTCTATATTGACAGTCCGCTTGCCGTGGAGGCAACCGGAATTTTTCATAAAAATGTAGCAGAATGTTTCGACGAAGAGGCATTAGAATTAGTCGGAAAAGGCATCAATCCAATCCGTTTTGACGGCTTGAAGATGGCGATTACAAGTGATGAATCGAAGATGATCAACTTTAACGAAAAATCCAAGGTAATCATATCTGCTTCCGGTATGTGTGAGGCAGGCCGTATCCGCCATCATTTAAAACATAATTTATGGAGAGCGGACTCCACAATTGTGTTTGTCGGATTCCAGGTGTCGGGAACGTTAGGACATTCACTGCTTAATGGTGTCAAAGAGGTAAAACTGTTTGGCGAGCAGATTGAAGTTCACGCGAAGATCATGAACCTTCCGGGATTGAGCGGTCATGCGGATAAGAGAATGTTGACAGAATGGATCAAAGCCTATAAGACACCGTTAAAACGGGTCTTTATCGTGCATGGTGATGATGAGGTCTGCGATGGCTTTGCTGCATATCTGCGGGAAGAATTAGGACTCGATGCCGTAGCACCATACAGTGGGGATACGTTTGATCTGGTGCTGAACCAGCAGACTGCACAGGGTTCAAGAGATCTTGTGAAGAAAAAGACAAAGAGCAGCAAGGCTTCTTCGAACGTCTTTGCAAGACTGTTAGCAGCCGGTGAGAGACTCTTAGCGGTCATCCAGAAAAATGAAGGAACTGCAAATAAAGATATGGCAAAATTTGCAGACCAGATCAATGCACTGTGTGAAAAATGGGATCGTTAATGGGATCGCTGATCTATATCAAAATCTACACAGAAAGATAATTTTTCATACTTTTTAGGGCGGATTTTTCCAGACGGGAGACCTGTGCCTGGGAAATATGGATTTCCTCGGCAACTTCCATCTGGGTCTTGCCCTCAAAAAAACGAAGCCGGATAATATAGTTTTCACGCTCATTTAAACGATCCATGGCATCGCCTAAAGAGAGCTCTTCGATCCATTTTTCTTCTTTATTTTTCTTATCACTGATCTGATCCATGACATAGAGCGCATCACCACCATCAGTATAGACCGGATCATAGAGACTTAAAGGACTCTGAATGGCATCGAGTGCAAAGACGATATCCTCTTTTGGGATACCGGTTTCTTTTGCAATATCTTCTAATGTCGGTTCCGTAGAAGCAGTCCTCGTTAAGATTTCTTTCGCATGGATCGCTTTATAGGCAGTGTCACGCAAAGAGCGGCTTACACGGATCGAGTTGTTGTCGCGCAGGTATCTTCGGATCTCCCCGATGATCATTGGAACGGCATATGTGGAAAATTTTACCCCCATATCCGGGTTAAAGTTATCAATGGATTTGATCAGACCGATACATCCGATCTGAAACAGGTCATCTACATTTTCATTGTGATTCGAAAAACGTTTGATGACACTTAAAACGAGCCGCAGATTTCCCTTAATGTAAGTTTCCCTGGCAGCCATGTCTCCCTGTTTGATCTTAGCAAAGAGTTCTTCCTTTTCACTTTCCTTTAAAATAGGGAGTTTTGCAGTGTTTACACCGCAGATTTCAACCTTGTATGCTGCCATGACAGTTCCTCCTGAATGAAAAATATGTAGGGGAAAATGAGGACGATACTAGGATGTGCCTTCTCTTGGAAAGTTATTCAAAATATCTTTATTTTTAAAAAATGATATGCTAAAATAAGACCATAAAGTGGATGGGAAAAGGGATGTCAATGAGAGACTTAATCGATGAACGTAACAGACGTGAGAAGCTGAAAAACAGCATTATAAAAGGATACAATGTTCATTATGTCACACAGGAAGAGCTTGCGCGTCAAAAAGAGGAAGAAGAGCGAAAAAGGCAGCAGGAAGCTGCGGAACGGTTACGCTTAGAAGAAGCCGCAAAAAAAGTCGCATTAGAGTTAGAACGCCGTCGTGAGATGGAACAGCGGGAGCTTTTAGAACAGGCAAAAATGCCGCCTTCTAGCAGATACGGCACGAACGAGACGGACAATCCGGTAACCAAAGAGCAGATCAATGCGATCTTAGCGGAGAAGCGACAGAAATTGGACAAGGTGATCCATGACAGTCAGACAGAGGAGTGATGTGCAATGAGTGATGTTGCAAAGAGACAGGAACGGAGCGAGGAACAAAAAGAGCAGGAAAAGACAAAAAAGGAGTTAAATCCGGAATGGTCACAGGATGCACAGGACGAGCTGCAGGATTTTATAGAATCACAGGGCATTTACATCCGTCAGTAATTCCTTTGGAGAAATATGAAAGTTGCGTTTGAACGCCCTTAAAAAAGTAGAATATTCTTTGAAGCCGCACTCCTGGGCGGCTTTCATGGCTGGGACACCTTCCTTGATCAGTTCGGAGGCGTGTAACAGCCTTTTTTGTTCAATATAGCTGTGTAAGGTGTAACCGGTTTCTTCCTTAAAGCGGTGCATCAGGTAATATTTGCTTAAATACAGCCGGTTCGCAAGCGTTTCATTCGATAAATCTTCCCCTAAATGAGAGTTGATATATTTGAGTAATTCCGTAATCTGCTTGTCATAGGTCAGATCTGTCTCATCGTTTGTAAAAGAAGCATCTAAAAACACGCGGTTAATGTAGACTAAGAGTTGCAAAAAATAAGTGTCACTTAATAACTCACTGCCAAATTCCGTACTGCGCAGACTGTCCTCTAAATTGGCGATGATCGTCTGGATCTCCGATTGCAGGGAAGAGCGGACGCGGATCAGGTTAAAGCTGCGGTCAAGACTTTCCTGAAAACAGGAGGAGAGGTCACAGTTCTTGCGGTGCTGTTTTTCCATAAATTCATTTTTCACCCAGATGACAATACGCTCATAGACACTGCTGCCGTCAATGACCGGCTTGTGGATGTCGTGGTGCGGCACTAAAAGAATATCCCAAGGCTTTAAGTGGTAAGACTTCCCTTCCACAATGTAAGTAACATTTCCTGATAAAAAAATCACAATCTTGTCAAAATCATGGTAGTGAAAATCAAATTGCTGTTCCTTCTTGTCTTTTAAATGAAATAATCTGAAATTCTGCTGTAAATAGCCGCTTCTTAAATTTTCCTCCGGTGGATACATCTGAAAAATTCCTCCCTGCATGGTGATATCTGGTTATTATAATAGTCTGTTTTATCCTGTGTTTTATGATATGAGTACGATAAAAAAAGAATTTGTGTGAGTATAATGAATAAAATATTCTTTTGCTTAGCTGTGCAGTGTTCGTTGGCGATTCAGCATATTTGACCGCTACACCGGAAAATAGCAGAATCGTCAACAAACACGCACATATCCCAAAATAAAAAAATTATTTTAATTACACACAAATGCTCTAACACTATCCTACAGCACTTTTTGCATATTTTCAAGCACAAAACACACTGGAAAATGCAAAAAAATAAAATATAATAAAGTATAGATAAAAGATAAAACAAAGGCAGAGCGAAAGGAGTGCAGGTTTATGGAAACGATCACATTAAAGAAATATAGAGGAAGAGGTAACAACTACCTGATCTTAGATCCGAATAAAAATGACATCCACTTACAGGAGCGTAATATCGAAATGCTCTGTAAGAGAAATTTTGGAAGCAATGCAGTCGGTTTACTGTATGGACCGATCTTAGATGACGGCAAGATCGTAGTGCGGATGTATGACAAGAGCGGAAGAGAAGCAGAGCAGTATGAAGGCGGCATCTGCGTATTTGCAAAATACTTATTAGATGACGGTTACATCAAAGACGATGAGTTCGTACTTGCAGATGAGCAGGGTGGTGTCGAAATGCACTTTTTCAATAAAGATATGGCACATTTTTTAACCGGCGGTATCAAGGAAACAGAGAGCTATACGATTGCTGAGAACTTTTTCTCTTAAGTTTCTGCCAGAACTTGCACGGGATTTCAAAAAGTATTATACTATAATAGATTATGCAGAGGGTAAGTCATCTTACCCTCTTTGATTTGGTGATAGAAGGAGATACTTTTATGGAAAAAATGCTGGATTTAATTACAGGGGAAGTGACTAAGGCATTTATAGCCTGCGGTTACGATGAAAAATATGCAAGAGTGACACTTTCAAACCGCCCGGATCTGTGCGAGTACCAGTGCAACGGTGCATTGGCTGCCGCAAAGGAATACCACTGTGCACCGTTTATGATCTCAGATAAGGTAGCAGAGGAATTAAAGCAGAGCGAGATGTTTGAGTCGGTAGATTCCGTGAAACCGGGATTTTTAAATCTGATCTTATCAAAGGAATATCTTGCATCCTATATGCAGTCTATGCAGAAAGATGAAGAAAGACTTGGATGTGAAAAAGCAAAGAACCCAAAGACGATCATCATTGATTACGGCGGACCGAATGTTGCAAAACCGCTGCATGTCGGACACTTACGTTCTGCAATTATCGGTGAGAGTATCAAACGTATTGGAAAATTTATGGGACATGAGGTAATCGGTGATGTGCATTTAGGTGACTGGGGACTACAGATGGGTCTGATCATTACCGAGCTTAGAGAGCGTAAACCGGAGCTTGTATATTATGATGAGAACTATACCGGAGAATATCCGAAAGAAGCACCGTTTACCATTTCAGAGTTAGAGGAGATCTATCCGACTGCAAGTGCGAAATCCAAAGAGGATGAGGCATATAAAGAGGCAGCCATGAAAGCAACCTCTGAATTACAGGCAGGACGGAGAGGATATCAGGCACTTCTTGCCCATATTTTAAATGTTTCCGTGACAGACTTAAAGAAAAATTACGAAAATCTGAATGTATCTTTTGAACTCTGGAAAGGAGAATCCGATGCCCAGCCATACATTCCGGATATGGTAGAGCAGATGAAAAAAGACGGATTTGCCTATATGAGTGACGGCGCACTGGTAGTAGATGTTGCAAAAGAAGAGGATACAAAAGAAATCCCGCCGTGTATTATCCTAAAATCCGATGGCGCATCTTTGTATACAACAACAGACTTAGCAACTTTGATCATGCGTGAGCAGGACTACCACCCGGATGAGGTTATCTATGTGGTAGACAAGCGTCAGGAACTGCATTTTGTACAGGTATTCCGTTGTGCGAAAAAGACCGGAATTGTACCGGAGGATACCAAATTAGAGTTCTTAGGTTTTGGTACGATGAACGGCAAGGACGGAAAACCGTTTAAGACCCGTGAAGGCGGCGTTATGCGTTTAGAAATGCTGATGAAAAATATCAACGAGAAGATGTACGAAAAGATTACGGAGAACCATACGGTAGACCCGAACGAAGCAGAAAAAACAGCAAAGATCGTAGCACTTTCTGCAATCAAATATGGAGATTTAAGCAATCAGGCATCTAAAGATTACATTTTTGATATTGATCGTTTCACTTCTTTTGAAGGAAATACAGGACCATATATTTTATATACCATCGTGCGTATCAAGTCGATCTTAGCAAAATATGCCGAGGCAGGTAAGAGTGCAAAAGATGCTGTGATACAGCCTGCACATTCCGACAGTGAAAAAGCATTGATGTTAGAGTTATCAAAGTTTAATGCTGTAATGGAAAATGCATATGAGGAGAAAGCACCGCATAAACTCTGTGCATATATCTATGATCTGTCTAACGCATTTAACCATTTTTACCATGAGACAAAGATCATGGCGGAGGAAGATGCAGCGGTACAGGCAGGATATATCCGTCTGTTAGAACTGACAAAATCTGCATTGGAAATCTGCATCGACCTGCTTGGATTTGAAGCACCGGAGAAGATGTAAGCATTAGAGTGGAAACAGGAAAAGAGGGAGAATTTTGAGAGAACAGCTTACAAAGAGCGATGTGAAAAAAATTGAAGAAGAGATTGAATACCGCAGGCTGGTACTTCGCAAGGAGCTCATCGAATCCGTAAAGGAAGCAAGAGCGCAGGGCGATCTGAGTGAAAATTTTGAGTACCATGCAGCGAAAAAGGAAAAGAATAAAAATGAGAGCCGTATCCGGTATTTAGAGAGAATGTTAAAGACGGCAAGCGTCATTTCGGATGAGTCAAAGATGGACGAGGTCGGACTGAACAATAGGGTAACCGTTTATTTTGAGGATGATGACGAGGAAGAGGTCTACAAATTAGTGACCAGTGTACGCGGCAATTCCCTGAAAAATTATATCAGCATTGAATCTCCGATCGGCAAAGCCATCCGCGGAGCCAAGGTCGGTGACCGCGTGTATGTCAAGGTCAATGAGAATGCCGGCTACTATCTGGAGATTCGTGCCATTGAGAAGTCTGATGATGAAGCGGAGGATAGTATCCGGAAGTATTAAGTGTGAAAAGCAAAGCAGGAGAGGTATGCGTATCATAGCATCCTCTCCTTTTATCATGTTACCGGTATTTTTTTAATACCCAAGTTCCTCCCCGACTAACAGCACTTTGATCCGGTGCGGTGTACCACAGCGCCTCGTGATCACGGTATGGTTACAGATACACTCCGGGGAAAGACAGTCTGCACAGACACCGGTGGTGGCACATGGAGTCTTTCTGTTCAAACGGTTGCAGTTTGGCGGAGAGGCGATGTTGCGTACTCTTGCGATAGCAGCGTCTGTATCCGTTGCAACTTTGTTCATGCCACAGACAATAATGACCTGTGCCGGACCAAAGATCAGAGCAGCCACACGGTTGCCGTTGCCGTCCGTGTTGACAAGCTCGCCGTCTAAGGTAACGGCATTGGTGCTCATAAAATAGGTGTCGCAGGAAAATGCTTTGCGGTAAATCGTACCGATCTCCTCCGGGGTAGAAGCCTTTGAACGGTCATAGAGTGTGATGTCTTCACGGGCATTTAACGCATCCATGATACCGGATTCGGAAAGTGTCATGGAGCCGCCAAAACTTACACTGTCGCCGGTGGATACAAGCTCCATTGCTTTTTTGACAGCATCCTCGCAGGTAGGACAGTAGAAGCCGTCCATCTGCCGTTTTTTCAGGTTTGCGATGATGGTATTTGCCTGATGTTCGTAAAAAGTTTGTTTTGGACTCATAGGGAAACCTCCTTCTTTGAAAAAGTGTCTGACAGCATTATAGCATAGCTTGCATTTCATGGCAAAAGAAGGTATGATAAGAAACGTTGACGGAACAAAAGCGTAAAGGAAGTGAATACATGGAGAAGAAAAAGAGTATCTTTTCTTATTATAAACCCTATAAAAAAATCTTTTTTGCAGATATGTTTTTTGCGATTATGGCATCCATCATCACACTGGTGATTCCGTTGGTGGTACGTTATATCACCTCGACTGTGATATATTATGAGACGGATGAGGCATTCCGGGTAATTTTAAAGCTGGGTCTGATGATGACCGTTTTGATTTTATTTCAGTGCTATTGCAATTATTTTATAGCAAATTACGGACATGTGATGGGAGCAAAGATTGAGTATGATATGAGAGCAGAGATTTTTGCACATTATCAGAAGCTGCCGTTTTCCTTTTATGACAATCAGAAGGTGGGACAACTGCTGTCACGCATTACCTCGGATTTGTTCGATATTACGGAGCTTTTGCATCATGGGCCGGAAAATGTGGTCATTTCTGCAATGAAATTTATCGGAGCCTTTGTGATATTATTCACAATCAGTCCGAAACTGACATTTGCTGCATTTGCACTGATACCGTTCATGTTTTTGTATGCGTGGTTTTTTAACCGTAAAATGAAAAAAGCCTTTGCGAGAAACCGCGTGAAGATTGCCGATATCAATGCTCAGATTGAGGATAATTTATCGGGCATCCGTGTGGTAAAATCTTTTGCAAACGAGAGTGTGGAAGAAGAAAAATTCAAAGTCGGCAACGATGGATTTTTAGCTGCAAAAAAAGACAGTTACCTCTATATGGGAGGTTATCATTCAGGACTGACGGCATTTATCAATATGATTACCGTGATTGTGCTGGTAACAGGCGGAATCCTGATTACAAAAGCACAGGTCAGCGTAACAGATTTAGTTACATTTTTACTCTATATCAGTATTATGACCGATCCGGTCCGCACGATGATCGACTTTGCGGAGATGTTCCAGAACGGATATTCCGGCTATGAGCGTTTTCAGGAGATATTGGCGATCGAGCCGGATATACAGGACAGTCAGGGCAGCGAAGAGCTGACCGATGTCAAAGGAACGATTGATTTTGAAAATGTGTCTTTTCAGTATGAGGAAAATACAGAAAAGGTACTAAGCCACATAGATCTACATGTGGATGCAGGAGAGTATTTGGCACTGGTAGGCTCTTCCGGAGCAGGAAAAACCACACTCTGCAACCTGATCCCGCGTTTTTATGACGTGACGGGTGGCAGTATCAAAGTGGATGGCAAAGATGTCCGGAATCTGACCTTAAAGAGCCTAAGAGACCATATCGGCATTGTACAGCAGGATGTCTATCTTTTTGTCGGAACGGTCTATGACAATATTGCCTACGGCAGACCGGATGCGACAAGAGAGGAAGTTATAGAAGCAGCAAAAAATGCCAATGCCCATGAGTTTATTATGGCATTGCCGGATGGCTATGACACCGATATCGGACAGCGTGGAGTCAAACTTTCCGGCGGGCAGAAACAGCGTCTTTCCATTGCAAGAGTATTTTTAAAGAATCCGCCGATCCTGATCTTTGATGAGGCAACCTCCGCACTCGATAACGAGAGTGAGCGGGTCGTACAGGAATCGTTAGAAAAACTGGCAAAAAACCGTACAACCTTTGTCATTGCACACAGACTTTCGACTATCCGCAATGCGAAAAAGATACTGGTGCTGACCGAGAATGGCATCGAAGAAGAGGGAACCCATACGGAACTGATGAAAAAAGCCGGAATTTATGCCGGTCTTTACCGGATGCAGTTTGCCGACGAAGAAGTTTGACAGGCTGTGCTACAATAGTATATAGAAAGAAGGAGACGATAGTATGACAAAAATTGATATTATTTCCGGTTTCTTAGGAGCAGGAAAAACAACATTTATTAAAAAAATGATAGACGAGGTATTCAAGGGAGAAAAGATCGTGCTGATCGAAAACGAATTTGGTGAAGTCGGCATTGACGGTGGATTCTTAAAGGATGCCGGAATTGAGATTACCGAGATGAACAGCGGATGTATCTGCTGCTCCTTAGTTGGAGACTTTGGTAAGAATCTGAACGAAGTGATCGAGAAATTCCATCCGGATCGTATTTTAATCGAGCCGTCCGGTGTTGGAAAACTTTCAGATGTCATGAAATCCGTAATGGATATTGAAAAAGAGCAGGATGTCAAATTAAACGGATTAGTAACCGTTGTCAATGCACTCAAAGCCAGCAAGCAGATGAAAGCATTTGGTGAATTTTTTAACAATCAGATTGAGTATGCGACAACCGTTGTATTGAGCAGAACCCAGAAAGCATCCGAGGCACAGTTAGAACTCTGCGTAAAACAGATACAGGAATTGAATGCAAAAGCAGCAATTATCACAACACCTTGGGATGAAATCAAAGGTGAGCAGATATTAAAAGTCATCGAGGGTCAGGATACCATGGAGGCAGAGCTTTTAGCGGAGGCACATCATCGTGAGGAAGAAGAGCATGAGCATCATCATGACCACGAACATCATCATGAGCACGAGCACGAGCATCATCACGACCATGAGCATGAGCATCATCATGACCATGAGCATGAACATGAGCATCATCACGACCATGAACATGAGCATGGCGAGAACTGCACCTGCGGCTGTCATGACCATGACCACGAGCATGGACATCATCATGCCGATGATGTATTTACAAGCTGGGGCAGGGAGACACCTCACAAATACACGAAAGAGGGTATTGAGGACATTTTAAAGAAATTCTGCGATACCGAAGAATATGGTACGATTTTAAGAGCAAAAGGCATGGTTCCGGCAGAGGACGGCACATGGATTTACTTTGATATGGTTCCGGGTGAATATGAGATTCGTGAGGGTGAGCCTGATTATACAGGAAGACTCTGTGTTATCGGAACCGATATTGAGGAGCATCAGTTAGAGCATCTGTTTGAACTGGTATAAAAAAGATAGAGCAAGGGAGGCAGCAGCATGGAGGAAATACCGGTATATCTCTTTACGGGATTTATGGACAGCGGTAAGACATCTTTAATCTTAGAGACATTATTTGAGAACGATTTTACGGAAGAAGACCGTGGACTGATCATCGCCTGCGAGGACGGAGATGTGGAGTATGACGAGGAGAAGTTAGCCGGCATCAATGTAAAACTTGCGACAATCGATGAAGAAGAGGATTTTAATGCAAAGACCTTGCAAACCCTCAATGAGACATATCAACCGCAGGTCATCTTTATCGAATACAACGGAACCTGGGGCATGGATACCTTAAAAGAGACGGAACTGCCAAAGGGCTGGGTGATCGTACAATCTTTAGCGACAGCCGATGCGACCACTTTTGAGATGTATCTGACCAATATGCGGACGATGATCATGGAGCAGTTGTTCGATGCGGATGTAGTTATTTTTAACCGCTGTGATGATGATACACCAAGGGAAAAATTCCGCAGGAGTGTCAAGGCACTGAACCGGAAAGCACAGATTGTATATGAGAGAAAAGATGGAACCTTAGATGAGCGTGAGATGGAGGACGTTCCATTTGACACCAGTGCGGATTTTATCGAATTATCCGATGCAGATTACGGACTGTGGTATCTCGATGCCATGGACAATCCCAAAAAATATGACGGAAAGACGATCAAGTTCTTAGCCTTAGTTTATAACCCGGACAAAATGAAAAAAGGAGTCTTTGTACCGGGACGTTTTGCAATGACCTGCTGTGTGGAGGATATTACTTTTATCGGATTTAAGTGCAAATATCCGGATTCCGATAAGATACCTCATAAATCCTGGATCGAGATTACGGCAAAAGTCAAAGTGGAATTTGCAAAAGAGTATCGTGGAAAAGGACCGGTCCTTTATCCGGTAGAAATAAAACCGGCGAAAAAGCCGGAAGATGAGCTGGTATATTTCAGTTAATATAGGAGAAAACAGACATGTTTTATGTACTTGAAGCAGTCAATATAGCAGCGATCTTATTAATGCTGTCTATGCTCGTGGTTGTGATCAGACAACAGCCATCCAGAGCACAGATGGCATTTGTGCTATATGACGTATTTACCGTGATTTTTGTAATAGGAGTCCAGTTAGAGCTGATGCATGCAGATACGGTAGGAGAAGCGTTGAGCGGTCTCTGTGTCCAGTATGTCGGACAGGCAGGTTTTTTGATGGCACTCTTGTGGTTTGCTTCCGAATTTGCCTATTTAAAAATACCCGGCTGGATCTATATCATACAGGCAGCGATCAATACGGTGGTACTCGTTGGTGTGTTTACGGCAGAACACCATCCTTATTTTTACAATTCCATGAAGATCTTAAATGATGGAATGTATCAAAGGATCAATGTCAGCGGCGGGATCATCTGGAAGATGCACTATATCCATATGGCAGCGGTACTTTTGACGATCCAGATCTGCTGTGGTGTGCGTTACAGACAGAGTACGGCAACACAGAAAAAAAGAATCCTTTATATAGCAGCAGGAAACGGAATCTTTGCCTTAGAACTGATATTAAAAGGTTTAGGAGTCTTTGGCAGCTATAATCCGGTAGTGTGTGCCATGACCATTACGATGTTCTGTATGATGATGGCAATGGTAAAATACGGCTACTTCGGTTCCCTGCATGCGGCGGTAGACAATGCGTTTAATCATGGTGACGAAGGACTGCTTGTACTGAGTAATGAAAATACCATTATCTTTGTCAACGCAAGGATGAATGCGATGTATCCGGGCATCCGGGAAGGGGAGCGAATCTCCAAATACCCGGACATCATAGAAGTGTTGAAAAAAGAAGACCATATGTTAGAGTGGGGCGAAGAAATCTATGAGCTTAGAACCGAAAGTATCATAGAGCACGAAGAAAAAAGCGGCATGATGCTCTGGTTCATCAATCAGACACAGCAGTTAAAGCAGATGGAAGAACTGCGGACAGCCAACGAGATCAAACAGAATATCCTGATACAGATCAGCCACAAGCTCCGTACACCGATGAACGCAATGCTTGGAATGAATGAAATGATATTGCGGGAGAGCAAAGAGGAACAGGTGTTAGAGTATGCCAAAGAGACAGAAAAAGCAGGAGAACAGATGCTTGCACTGATCGAAAAGGCAATCTATGAAGCAGAAAAAGCGACAGGCGAAGAAATTTCTGCACACTCGGATGCTCCAAATGGCAGAAGAGCCGATGTGAAAGCCGATATAGATACAACTGCAAATACAGACAGAACAAAACAAATAAGTGACCTAAGTAATAAATGGATACTCGCCGCAGACGATAACACAACCAATCTAAAAGTATTAAAACATCTTTTGAAAAAGACAAATGTACATTTAGAAACCGTTATCGGTGGAGAAGCCGCTATAGAAGCATGCAGAAAAAGAAATTATGATTTAATTTTCTTAGATCACTTAATGCCACAGCCGGACGGCATAGCGACACTGCATCAGATACAGGAGGATACAGCGGGCAGGAACCGCTATACGACCGTGATCGTACTGACGGCAAATGCACTGCCGGGAGCAGAGCAGATGTATTTAAAAGAAGGATTTGCCGATTATATCACAAAGCCCATAAAGCCCAAAGAATTAGAACGACTGTTAGGCAGATATTTAGGCTGGGAGTCTGATGAGCAGGAAGCAAAGACAGTTCCTGAAGGGATTTTCCATGTCTTAGAACAGGGTGAGATCAATGTAACGAACGGTCTGCAGTTTGCGGATGGAGATGTGGAATTTTATCGGAATCTGTTAGAAATGTTCATCAAAGAATACGAAGAAAAAAGAGAAAAAATACATACCACTGATATTGATGAATATTTTATAGCACAGGTACATGGGATCAAGGGAGAAGCCCGCGGCATCGGAGCGGAACGGCTTGGAAATCTGTTTGAAGAATTAGAAGAGACTGCAAAGCAGGGAAACAGCAGACAGGTTGAAGAACTTTTACCAGAAGCCATGCAGGAATGGGAGCGTATTGTTCGTCTCATACAGACGGTACTGTCCTGAATCAGAAAGAGATGAGCAAAACGCCATTCGCAAAAGGTACAGTCAGAAAGTAGCCGTAGGTTTCGCCAAAGAATTTTTGTATTCCTCAATAATACGGACAGTTTCGGATTGTTTACGGATCGGAACCGGGATCAGGGAATTGTCCGACATAATTAAATCCTGATTTAAGAATCCGTCCACGAAATCCAGATTGACTAAATAACTGCGACCGCAGGAAAGAAAGTTTTTCGTATCTGCGAAAGCGTCTGCAAAACGACTTAAGCTTCCGGGTACGGAAAAGGTCTCTTTGCGTGTATGGAAGATCACAGTATGCCGTCCGGTCTCTAAATATAAAATATCAGAAAATGCGATTAAAAGCTCTTTGCCCTTCACGGAGACAGAGAGCTTTTTTTGAGCCGTTTGGATCAAAGCCTCACATCTTTGCATCGCCATCAGAAAATGTTCATGGGTAAAAGGTTTTTGCAGATAATAAAGCGCATGTACCTCATAGCTGTCCATGGCATGCTCGGTAGAAGAGGTAGTAAAGATAATGCCGCTTGTCACCTGCTGCCTGCGGAGCTCCCTGGCGACTTCCATGCCGTCTTTTCCCTCCATATAAATATCTAAGAAAAACAGATCCGGGATTTCCCGGTGTTTCTTCAGATACGAAAACATCTCATCACCGCTTGAAAAAGCAACCGTAGAAAAATCTGCACCAATCTCATTTTCATAAGCAGAAAGATGGTGCATCAGGCGTAGACAATCACTTTTTGAATCATCACAAATGTAGATCAGCATAACAGGCAACCCCCTTTTCTATCACAATCCATATCAGTAAAACATAAAAATAAATCACAAAAAATTTTTATAAATTATAGCATAATCACAAAAAAATGGATAGCCACGAATGACAAATAGGCATTTTTTTTGACAATCAGGCAGATAGCATTGACGTATTGCCGGATATTTTTGATAATAAGACGAATGTATTATAATTCATATAATATAGGTATGAATTTTGTATTGAAACCATTTTATGCCTATATGTGGAGCTTCGTGTTTGGCGTAGATCATACTGCATCAACTCAAATATCAAACACACATACACATAAAGGCATAAATGGTTTCAGACAAAAGTGACGAAATGAAATCACAAGGAGGAACATATGTATAAACCAACCAGACACAGTTACGAAAAAAGAATGAAAAATCAGCGTAGAAAGGCAAAAGCAGGACTTCTGTTAGCAACTACCTTAACAGCAGGGATGGCAGTAAATCCATGTCCGGCAGTTGCCGGATTAGCGTCTTATTTAACCGGAACAGGAAATGTATCCGTGGTACAGGCGGCAGAGACACTCAGCATCAGCAAAGAGAATGTGACCACGATTGATCTTGGAAAACAGGAAGATAAGATTGATGAGGACTGCGTGATCCTTACATTAAATCACGATGGAACCTATATTTTAATGGGACAGAATTACATGAATGACACTTGGGTAGATACTCAGATACAGGTGCCGGAGGGAGTAACCGTAAATCTGATTTTAGCAGAAGATTTTTCTATTCAGAATGATGATGGAGCATATTGTTGGAACAGTAGCGATTGGAGAGGCAATAGTCTGACTCCATTTGTGATACAGGGAACGGCAAATCTTTATGTAGACGATACGGTAAAAATTCACAATTCTGTATCGGATAAAAACTATGAAGGTAACACAACGCATGAATTTTATCGTGGATTGTTCCGGGTGGATGGAACAATGACTATCAAAGAAGTAAAAGATGGAGCCAAGATTAAATTAGAACAGGATGTAAATAATAAAGCACAATGGGGAGAGATATATTACGATGAGGAAAGTAGGGAGTATAAATGTATAAATGACATCCCCGCAGTTTTTGAGGGAACCGGAACAGTAATACTTAAAGAAGGAACATTTGATGGAACAGAAATTTCATATCCTAAGGTGCGTGAGGGGTCAGAATTTAAACAGGGAGAAGCAGTAACAGACAATAAGATTACCTCAAAAGTGGCACATCTGATCATCCGGGGAGGAAACTACAATAACATTGAGATTCATAAAGAAAGGGTTGTGGACAAATATACAGTTGCGGGTGGAACACTGGAGGTGGAAGAAGGAACATTTGCTAAGATTGATGGAGAGTATGTTTTAGATAGTTGCAGTGTAAAGACACCTGCCGATGCGGATGAGGATTTTTCTGTGGCAATGACAAACCATGAATATGGAGCAGCAGATTATAGCTGGAGTGCAGATAAGAGTACCTGTACGGCAAGCCGGATCTGTCAGAAAGATAAGACACATATAGAGACAGAGACAGCGACTGCAACTTCTGTTATTACAAAACAGCCAACCTGTACAACAGCCGGAGAGCGTACTTACAACGCAGAATTTAAAAATGAAGCATTTGCCACACAGACGCAGACAGAAGCAGTAGCGAAAAAAGGACACAAATATGCAGCACCGACTTATAGCTGGAGTGCGGATAAGAGTACCTGTACGGCAAGCAGGGTATGTCAGAACGATAAGACACATGTAGAGACAGAAAAAGCAACCGTAACCTCTGCAGTGACCACGCAGCCGACGTATGAAAAGACAGGAGTCCGTACTTATACGGCAGCCTTTAAAAATGCGGCATTTAGTACACAGACACAGACGGAAACCATTGCAAAGCGGGTAAAACCACAGGAAAATACCCAGGCAAAGACCAGCATCAAAAAGGCATCGGTAAGTGGTATTTCCAATAAGAACTACAATGGAAAATCCCAGAAGCAGTCAATTAAGGTCAAACTGGGCAAAAAGACATTAAAACAGGGAACCGATTATTCCGTATCCTATAAAAATAATAAGAATATCGGAAAAGCGACCGTGACCATCAAAGGGAAAGGTAAATACGAAGGAAGCATCAAAAAGACCTTTCAGATTACCGTAGCAAAAGGAAAAACCTATACGGCAGGAAACTTTAAATATAAGATGACAAATGCATCCACAAACGGAAAAGGAACCGTTACCCTTGCAGCAACCACAAAGTCAAAATCCGATTCAAAGTTTACTTCCTGTAAAATAACGGATACCGTAAAGATCGGCGGTAAGACCTTCAAGGTTACAGCAATCGGAGATAATGCATTCAAGGGTTACAAGAAGTTAAAGACCATTACCATTGAGTCTAAAAACTTAAAGAGCGTAGGCAAGGATGCAGTTAAGAATATCCATAAAAAAGCAACGATCAAAGTACCGAAGGACAAAGTAAAGGAATATAAGAAATTATTCGACAAAAAGACCGGATTTACTTCTAAGATGAAGATCAAAAAAGCGTAAAACAAAAAGCGTAAAAAATAGAAAGAACCGGAAACGGTGTCCGGAGTATCATACACAGAGGGCCGGGACAGGGAAATCCTGTTACCGGTCCTCTTCTTACGCCAAGAAAGTTTGGCAAAAAGTTTGGTTTTGGTTTGGTTTACATGGAATGACCGTATACGCTATAATAAATGAGGTAAAAAAAGGAAAAGAACGGAGAAGTTTATATAAATGAGGAAGTGGTGGCAAGAACGGTGAGAACGGTAAGAGAGAGTAAAGAAGAGGTGCATTACCCAAGACATGGCAAAGAACTGTGTCAGATAATGGAAAAGGCAAAAGAACAGGGACAGCTTCGGAAAGTTATGGAAGAGGAATTTAGACATCCGGTGTCTATGACCGGCGTCTGGGAGTGCAGAGAATACTTTCATATAGAGGATGAGAAGGGGTATGAAGGCAGTATCGCCCTGCTTTCCATGAGGGCATTGTTAGCAACGATGGAAGGAGAATTAGAGGAGGCACGCGATTACGCAGACCTGTTGTGTGAAGAACCACAGGAACTGGATGAAAAAAAGCTGACACAGGAAGAATTTTTTCATCTGATGTTAGAACTGGTGCTTCCCGACACTACGGATAAACGATTTTTTCAGATCATATTATTTTTAGCACGGATACAGACACAGCCGATCCAGAGTCTGATACTTTCGGCATGCAGACCGACCATTCTGAATGGATTCCGGGATTTTACGCCATTTGGAAAATATCTGGTCACTTATAAGATAGAAATCACGGAAGCCGTGCAGGCACTCTATGGCAACAGTGGAAAAGGTGTCTATGAAGTTGCCTTGGCGGAATGGAATTACCAGAATAACAAATGTTTTGATGCATTAGTTTTAGTCACTGGAACAATTCCGCTGTTAGAGTCCGAGCAGGATGTACAGTGCCTGTTTGTGGCGATGGCGTTGCAGTTTCGGATACTTCTTGTCAACGGACAGACCAAGATGGCAGAGCCGTACATCAAAAAAATCCGGGAACGCATCCAAAGAGGCGGACGGGATGAGTTAGAGTCAAGTCTGGATGCATTAGAATGCCGGGCAGCCTTATATGGCGGAAATATGGAGCGTATCGAGGCGTGGTTAGAATATCAAGCACCGGATGAAAATAAAGAACTTTATATGATGGATATGTATGCTTATCTGATCAAGATCCGCTGTTATCTCTTAAATGGAAAGCATATGATGGCGATCGTATTAGCAAAACGTCTGATCAATTTGATCGAGCCGGTCAACAGGTATATGGATCTGTGTGAGTGCTATATGTTATCAGCCATGGCATGTTATAAGGCAAAAGATAACAAGCGTCTGTGCGAAGAGCTGCAAAAGGCATTAGACTTTGCAAAACAGTATGGATATTACCGCCTGTTAGCAGACGAGGGAGCCTGTATGGTAGAAATGTTAAAAATTTATCATAAAGAAGCAGGGGCAGACAGCTTTACGGAAAACGTGCTCGACCTTGCAGGCAGTGTAGCAAGTCATTTTCCGGATTACTTAAAGTCACCGGGAGAGCGTTACGGTGCTTTAACGGAGAGAGAAGCAGAGGTCTTACGCCTGATGGCAAGAGGCATGAGCAATGATATGATCGCAGAGGAATTAGACAAGAAAGTGGGAACCGTAAAATTTCATACGGCAAACATTTTTAAAAAGCTTAAAGTACAAAACCGGCAGCAGGCGGTAGAACGTGGCTATGAGATTGGATTTATAGGATTAGAAAAAGAGGAAAACAGTCTGAAAGATAAAAAGTAAGAGGGAACAATATGTCAAAGAAGATATTACGATACATAGGAACGTTTGCAGCAGTGCTCTGTCTGTTCTGGGCACTGTTGATACTCACGTCCCTGATACCAAACGGACAGATCAAAAAGAATCTGCAAAAAAGTGAAGAATTCTATAAGAGTGCGGAGGCATTTTCCTTTGAGCAGGGACAGAAGATGCATACGGTTTCCGATAATTATGCGGATGCGATTCTGTTAAACATCCTTTGGAACATTGACAGTAAGCAGCCGGTACTGACCTCCTTAGACACCAAATACTGTGATGGTGGTGATTATGGTGTGAACTGGGGACTGCATCAGGCACTCAACGGAGAAAAAGCAAATTGTGATTATTCACGTTACTGGCATGGTTCGGTGATCTTCTTACGTCCGCTGTTACTGATCACGGATGTGCAGGGCATTAAGAACATTGGTCTTGCGGCAGTATTGCTGCTTGCAGTCTGCAATCTGTTGCTTTTGTTAAAGAAAAAACAATATTTTGTGGCAGTGTCTTTAACCTTCTCTCTGCTATGTATCCACATATGGGATGTCAGGCTCTCACTAGAATATCTGCCGGCATTTCTCGTCAGTCTGACGATGTGTCTGCTCTTTTTAGGGTTGGAAGAAACAGGAGACGATACGCTGATGATGCTCTCGGTGGTCAGCGGAGTGTCCATAGCATTTTTTGATTTTTTAACATCCGAGACACTGGCAATTTTACTGCCATTGATCCTGGTGGTATTAGTCAGATGGCAGGACGGCAGGTTAGGAACCTTTCCTGAAAATATCAGGTGGCTGGTACGCTGTGTCTGCTGCTGGGGGATCTCCTATGTGATGACATTTCTCGTAAAGTGGACAGCGGCATCCGTAGCAACCGGAGAAAATAAATTCCACTCAGCCATTCAGTCGGCAGGGGTGCGTTTTGCAGGTACCTCACAGGAAGAAAATCTGCCGTTATTCAAGCAGATCCCATATGCGGTATTTGCAAACATCTCGACACTCTTTGGAGGGGAAGGTCGTGTGGATTTCGGAAAGATTCTGATCGGACTGCTCATAGCACTTCTGATCTTTGGCGGTGGGTATTATCTGCTCCATGGAAAAGAAAAACAAAAAGATGTCACCCGCACGGTGCTGGTATTAGGAGCAGTTCCGTATCTGCGGTATCTGATACTCAATAACCATTCGTATCTGCACGAGTTTTTTACCTACCGTGCACAGGTAGTTACGATCATCGCGCTCTGTGCAGTGGTCTGGTGCAACCGTGAACCACAGTTGTTTCGGGGAAAGACGCAGAGTTCAAAGGCGAAAAGTTCAAAAATGCAGGGAACGAAGAATGCGTCTGCAAAGAAAAAGGGAGGCAGGAGATAAAATATGAATGAAGTAGAATTCACCATCCTGATGCCCTGTCTGAATGAAGAAAAGACCATCGGTTACTGCATCCGCGAGGCAAAGAGTGCCATACGTCATTACGGGATATCTGCCGAGATACTGATCGCAGATAATGGCAGCAGTGATGCATCTAAAGAGATTGCAAAGAAAAACGGGGCAAGAGTCATAGAAGTACCCAAGAAAGGCTATGGCAATGCCGTGATCGGAGGGATCAGGGCTGCCAAAGGACGCTATATCATCATGGGTGACTGTGATAAAAGCTATGATTTTAAAGAGATCGGCAGGTTTATCCGTCCGCTTAGAAGCGGTAAACAGTTAGTTATGGGAAGCCGTTTTGCAGGCGGCATAGAACCGGGGGCAATGCCCTTAAGCCACCGTTATTTTGGAGTTCCGCTGCTCTCGTTCCTTGGAAGGCTCCGTTATCGGACAAAAGTGCAGGATTTTCACTGCGGACTTCGCGGTTTTGAAAAAGAGGCAGCATTAGCATTGGGGCTAAGCTGTGGAGGCATGGAGTTTGCAACGGAAATGATCGGAAAATTTGCCGGGTCGGGAGCAAAGATCGCACAGGTACCGGTTTCCCTGCGAAAAGACGGGCGGCAGGGACATTCCCATTTAAGGACGATACCGGATGGAATGAGGCATTTACGGTATTTATGCCGGAATATCCCACTTATGTAAGATAAGTGTTATTTATAGATAGAATGTTGTATACAAGAATGTGTTATATGCAAAAACAGAAAGGAGAATGTAAAAATGCAACAAATAAAACAGCGATGCAAAGGGCTGTTAGCCCTTGCATTGTCGATCATGATCGGTTTGACTATGATGCCGGTATCTGCTAAGGCAGCAGAAGACGAGTTAGGATATAGGCTGCTGACGTGGTATGCCCATGAATATGGTGAAGACTATCGGTATTATGTGGAAAGTTATCCAGAGATTACGGTGAAATCAGGAACGACAGCAAAAGAGCTTGGTGCAGATACGGAAAAGACAGGATTGTCCGTAGCAGAGCAGGAAGAGATTGTCGGATGGAACATCTGGAAAACGGATAGCAGTGGATATGTTTATAATGACGTTGCCACCGTAATAACAACAATCTATGATCAGTAGACTCTGAACGAAGAGGACTGGGAGAAAGCTTTTTATATACATTCGAGTGGTAGTTACACGCATGTGCCGGTATTAGAGCCGCTTTACCATAGCCATAGCATTGATACAACCGTATGGAAAAATAATGCAAAGCAGCATTGGCATGGATGTAAGGAAACATCAACATATGTCTATGTCAGAGAGATACAGGAAAATGGAGAAAAAGAGAATTTAGTTCCGAATACCTCACGCACGGATTATACCTGCGAGGAAGTATTTGACAAAGCGGATCATGTGGCAGCAGAAGGATATGAACATAATACCGATGCACACTGGCAGACATGTGATGTCTGCGGCTTTGTACTTAACAAAGCAGAACACAGCTGGGACAGCGGTGTGATCACAACTCCTGCAACAACAGAAAAAGAGGGAGTAAAGACCTATACCTGCACGGTCTGCCAGGCAACAAAGACAGAAGCAGTGCCAAAGAAGGCGAAACCAACGACACCAACAAAGCCAACGACCAAGCAGAGTATTTCCAAGGCAAAGATCACAGGGCTCAGCAGCAAGACCTATAATGGAAAAGCACAGACCCAGTCAAAGCTGAAAGTGACGTATGATGGCAAGACATTAAAACAGGGAACCGACTATACCGTAAGCTATAAGAACAATACAAAAGCAGGAACCGCAACGGTAACAGTGAGCGGAAAGGGAAACTATACAGGCAGCAAGGATGCATCCTTTACGATCAAGAAAGCGGCGCAGAGCATCAGCAAAGTGTCCGGTTCTTATACCAAGGCATACAAGACGAACTTTACCTTGTCACCAAAGGCAAAAGGAAAGATCAGTTATAAGAGCAGTAATACAAAAGTAGCAACGGTCAACAGCAAAGGAAAGGTCAGCATCAAAGGAACCGGTAAGGTTACGATTACCGTAAGTGCCAAAGCAACTTCCTGCTACAAAGCAGCAAACAAAAAAGTGACGATCTATGCCGTACCGGCAAAGGCAAAACTCAAAGAGGTCAAAAGTGCGAAAGGCAAAGTAGAAGCAGAGTGGAAAAAAGACAGCAATGCAAGTGGCTATCAGGTTCTGTATTCCACAGACAAAAAGATGAAAAAAGCCAAAACTATGAACTGTAACAAAAAAGACACCACGGCAACCATCAAGAATCTGAAAAAGAATAAGACCTGTTATGTAAAAGTCAGAGCTTATAAGACGATTGATGGCAAGAAATACTCCGGAGCTTACAGCGACAAGATGAGCGTAAAAGTAAAATAGAGAACTAAAAAAGAAAAGTAAAAAATCAAAAAAGCGGTTGACAAATGCCTCATAAAGTATTAATCTAGACATCAGATAGAACAAACCGTTGAAAAAGAGTAGTAGACGTTAGACCAAAGTCACAGAGAGCTGCAGGTGGTGGGATTGCAGTATGGCGGTATTCGTTGAATGGACTTTTGAGGGCAGCCTGAAGCGTAATACATAGTAGGGTGAGCCGGGAACCAAACCCGTTATCAATGAGGCATGTATGATAGTATGTGAAAGAGAGGACAATTCGTCAATTTGAGTGGTACCGCGATAATATGATAATATTACCGTCTCAAGCAAATGCTTGAGGCGGTTTTTTTGTATCTTAGAAATTGCAAAAATCCGATACCGAAGGTTCTTTCAGAAGCGGAAAGATGGGCAGATTTATCTGCAGCATCCTTTTGTTTCTGAAAGGAAGTGCGTAAGCACATCGGATTTTTGTAATGACAGGATAACATCCCCCCTGTGAAAGAGGAATCCGTAAAATCAAAACCCATAAAAATCGGCGAACTTGTATCTGCGTTTGTTCTGGATCTAACAACAGCCAGAAGGCAGAAAGAAAGAGGTAAGAAAAATGAAGAAAAAATTATTAGCAGTCGTAATGAGTATGGTATTTGTAACAGGAATGTTAGCAGGATGCGGAAGCAGCACAAAAGAGACATCCACAAAAGACACAAAGAGTACAGAAACAGAAAGCAAAGATTCCTATACCATCGGAATTTCCCAGTTTGCAGAGCATGGCTCTTTAGATAACTGCCGTGAAGGATTCTTAGAGGGCTTAAAAAAAGCAGGCATCGAAGAAGGAAAGAACTTAAAAGTGAATTACGACAATGCACAGGCAGATACAGGAACAGCCGGAACCATTGCAGACAGCTATGTGTCAAAGAAAGTAGATCTGATCTGCGCGATCGCAACACCAAGTGCCATGAGTGCTTATAATGCGGCAATGAGTGCAGACATTCCGGTCGTATATACCGCAGTATCCGATCCGGTCGGAGCAGGACTTGCAAAAGAGGATGGCAGCAACGCAGGCAACATCACAGGTTCCTGTGACCTTCTTCCGGTAGATGAGCAGTTAAAAATGATCCGTAAGATGCTCCCGGATGCAAAGAAGATCGGAATCCTTTACACTACCAGCGAAGCAAACTCCGTCAGCACCATCAAAGAGTACAAAAAAGTATCAGATAAATATGGATTTGAAATCGTAGACACAGGAATCAACACCCTTGCAGATGTAGACATGGCAGCAGCAGATTTAGTAGGAAAAGTGGATTGTATCTGCAACCTGACAGACAACACCGTAGTACAGGCACTTCAGACCGTGATTGAAAAAGCCAACAGCAAGAAAATTCCGGTATTCGGAAGTGAGATTGAGCAGGTAAAAGCCGGATGTGTGGCAGCAATGGGAATTGACTATTTTGAACTTGGAAAAAATACAGGTGCTATGGCAGCAAAGATCTTAAAAGGTGAAGCAACTGCAAAAGACACAGAATACATCAAAACAGCAGATTCCGCACTCTATGTCAACACAGAAGCAGCAGATAAAATTGGTATGGAGTTAGACAAAGATTACATTGCTGATGCAGCAGAAACATTTACGGAGATTACCGTAGAATAAAAAATACAGACGGAAAACTTGGAGGTAACAACGTGGCACTGGTATTGAGTGTATTAGAACAGGGCATGATCTATGCGATCATGGCATTAGGAGTATATATCACATATAAAATTCTGGATTTTCCGGACTTGACCGTAGACGGCAGCTTCCCACTGGGAGCTGCCATTACGGCTGTTATGATCACCAAAGGAGTTCATCCACTGATCACATTGGTGGTGTCCTTTGCAGCAGGAGCAGTCGTAGGAGTTCTGACCGGAGTCATCCATGTCAAATTAAAGGTGCGGGATTTATTGTCGGGAATCATTATGATGACCGCATTGTATACCGTCAATTTAAGGATAGCAGGACGTGCAAACCTGCCGATCTATACAGAAAAAACAATATTTGATAACGATCTGGTCAACAGCATTTTTAAAGGAAACGCAGCACAGTTTTCAACCGTTGTCATTATTCTTATCATTACCTTAGTGATGAAATATTTACTGGACTGGTATATGAGTACAAAAGCCGGATTTTTACTAAGGGCAGTAGGAGATAATGACACCATTGTAACATCCATGGGAGTCGATAAGGGCTTGGTAAAAATTGCAGGACTTGCAATTTCTAACGGATTGGTAACCTTAAGCGGATGTATTTATACCCAGCAGCAGAGATATTTCGATGTTTCCATGGGAACAGGAACCGTTGTCATTGGTTTGGCAAGCGTGATCATCGGAACAAGTCTCTTTAAAAAAGTGACATTTTTCCGGGTGACCACCAGTGTTGTGATCGGTTCCATTATCTATAAAGCATGTGTGGCATTGGCGATCAGCTTTGGTTTACAGTCCACAGACTTAAAACTGGTCACAGCAGTCCTGTTTTTAATCATTTTAGTAGTCAGCATGGACAGAAAGAAGAAGGTGAAGAACAATGCTTGAGTTAAAAAATATCAATAAAAACTATAATCCGGGCACTGTCAACGAACTCTGCCTGTTTGAAAATTTCAATCTGACCATACAGGATGGTGAATTTCTATCAGTCGTCGGAAGTAACGGCTCCGGTAAGACCTCTATGCTCAATATCATTTGCGGAACGATCCCGGTGGATTCCGGTTCGATCTTAGTCAGTGGAACAGACATCGTCAATCAGAAAGACTATATCCGTCACAGAAGGATCGGAAGAGTGTATCAGGATCCATCCAAAGGAACCTGTCCAAGCATGACCATCCTTGAGAATATGTCCATAGCCGATAACAAGGGAAAAGGTTATGGATTAGGAAGAGGCGTGAACAAAGCAAGAGCAGAGCATTACCGTGAAATGTTAAGAGATTTAAATCTTGGATTGGAAAATCAGATGGAGACAAAAGTCGGTTCGCTTTCCGGAGGTCAGCGTCAGACCCTTGCCCTTTTGATGGCAACCATGAACCCGATTGAATTTCTGATCTTAGATGAGCATACAGCGGCACTTGATCCAAAGACCGCAGAGATCATCATGGAGTTGACCGATAAGATTGTAAAAGAGAAAAAAGTAACAACGATCATGGTCACACACAATCTGCGTTATGCCGTAGAATATGGAGACCGTCTGATCATGATGCATCAGGGAAATGCCATTATCGATAAGGCAGGCGAAGAAAAAGCAAAGATGAAAGTCGATGACATCTTAGAAACATTTAACCGGATCAGTATTGAATGTGGTAATTAGAAAAGAGAACGAGAGGGAATAAACAATGGGTTCACTGGATGATTTGAAAATTTTGGATTTTTCTACCTTATTACCGGGACCATACGCAACATTGATGTTAGCGGATATGGGGGCAGAGGTGTTGAAGATCAGCTCTGCGAGCAGACCGGATATCGTATTGGACTATCCGCCGTTTATCGGGGATACCGGAGTGTCTGCATCACAGGCATGGCTTGGAAGAAATAAAAAGACCATGTTTTTGAACTTAAAAACCGGGGAGGGAAAGGCGGTTGTAAAAGAACTTGTCAAAGAATATGACATTGTGCTAGAGCAGTTTCGCCCCGGTGTTATGGAAAAATTAGGACTCGGCTACGAGGATTTAAAAGCAGTCAATCCGAAACTGATCTACTGCTCACTGACCGGATACGGACAGACAGGACCACTGCGGGATGCGGCAGGACATGATATCAACTATATGTCAAGAAGCGGCATTATTTCACAGGCAGGGCGCAGGGAATCAGGACCTTCCCTGATGAATTTTCAGATTGCAGATATTGCAGTCGGTTCTATGAATTCCGTGATCGGTATTTTAGCAGCGGTCAATTATCGGAAAAATACAGGAAAAGGACAATACATAGATGTGGCAATGATGGACGGCTGTGTGCCGTTTAACAGCTTAGACGGTGCCGGATTTTTAGTTTCCGGGAAAGAACCAAAGCGTGAGGGAGAACGTCTCAATGGTGGCTGCATCTATGATTTTTATGAGACAAAAGACGGTGAATATCTAAGCGTCGGTTCCTTAGAACCACAATTTTGGAGCAGATTCTGCACGGCGATCGGACGTGAGGACTTAATAGAAGGAACGGTATATCCGCCAAATATCGATGAAGTAAAAGCAGAGATCCGTGGCATTTTAAAGACAAAGACAAGAGATGAATGGGTAGAAGTATTCTCTCATTATGATGCCTGCGTACAGCCGGTTTTGAATTTAAAAGAAGCACTTTTAGAGGATGAGCAGGTAAAAGAACGTGAGATGGTAGTGGATGTAAAACTGCCGCTTCATGAAGACGTAAGTGTCAAACAGCTTGCAACGGCAGTCAAACTTAGTGAATGTCCATGTGAATATAAGTTTGCCGGTTATCCGACCGGCTATCATACCAAAGAAGTGATAGAACAACTGGGGATGGATTATGCAGAGTTAAAAGCGAAGGGTGTTTTTGACTAAAAAATCAGAGTACATAGGATGTTTTTAGACTTTTTTTGCAGAGATATTGCGAAATAATTGAAAATTTAGTATCATTAACAGGTAGGTATGCTTAGCGAGCAGCAAAAACAATGAGATGGGAGGATAACGATGTATCCAATAGTAAAAAAGGAACAACTGGCAGATAAGATTTTTCTTATGGATGTCAAAGCCGAAAGAGTGGCAAAGACCTGTATGCCGGGACAGTTTATAATTGTAAAAATAGACGAAGAAGGCGAGCGTATCCCGCTGACAATCTGCGATTATGACAGGGAAGCAGGAACAATTACCATTGTATTCCAGGTGGTTGGAGCTTCTACACAGCGTATGACCGGATTAGAGGTTGGAGATTCTTTCCGTGATTTCGTAGGACCGCTCGGATGTGCTTCTGAGTTCTGTTCAGAAGAGATCGAAGATTTAAAGAAGAAAAAGATTTTATTCGTGGCTGGTGGTGTAGGAGCAGCACCGGTTTATCCACAGGTGAAGTGGATGCACGAAAATGGAATAGATGTAGACGTGATCGTTGGTTCTAAGACCAAAGATATGTTGATTTTAGAAAAAGAGATGGAGGCAGTTGCCGGAAATCTCTATGTAACAACGGATGATGGAAGTTACGGACGTTCCGGAATGGTTACGACCGTAATTGAAGATTTAGTAAAAGACGGCAATACTTATGATGTCTGTGTTGCAATCGGACCGATGATCATGATGAAGTTTGTCTGTCTTTTAACAAAGAAATTAGAGATTCCAACCATTGTTTCCATGAACCCTATCATGGTGGACGGAACCGGTATGTGTGGTGCCTGCCGTCTGACTGTTGGCGATGAAGTGAAGTTTGCATGTGTAGACGGACCGGAGTTCGACGGACATCTGGTAGATTTTGACCAGGCAATGAAGAGACAGCAGATGTATAAGACGGAAGAAGGAAGAGCCATGCTGAAATTACAGGAAGGCGATACACATCATGGCGGATGCGGACATTGTGGAGGTGACAAATAATGGATGTATTAAATAAAGTACCTGTCAGAGAGCAGGAACCAAAGGTAAGAGCAACCAACTTTGACGAAGTATGTTTAGGATATAACAAGGACGAGGCTGTAGAAGAGGCTTCCCGCTGCATCGGCTGTAAGAATGCAAAATGTATCGAAGGCTGTCCGGTATCCATTAATATTCCGGGATTTATTGCAGAAGTAAAAGAAGGAAAATTTGAAGAGGCTTACAAAGTGATCAGTGAATCCTCCGCACTTCCGGCAGTCTGTGGCCGTGTATGTCCGCAGGAGAGCCAGTGTGAGGGAAGATGTATCCGTGGCATCAAGGGTGAGCCGATTTCCATTGGAAAATTAGAGCGTTTTGTAGCTGACTGGGCAAGAGAAAATAATGTAAAACCTGAGCCGGCAAAAGAAAAGAAAAACCACAAGGTAGCAGTGATCGGTTCCGGTCCTGCAGGACTGACCTGTGCCGGTGACCTTGCAAAGATGGGATATGATGTAACAATCTTTGAAGCACTTCACGAAGCAGGTGGTGTTCTGATCTATGGTATCCCTGAATTCCGTCTGCCAAAGAGTGCAGTTGTGGCAAAAGAGATTGAAAACGTCAAATCACTTGGCGTTAAGATTGAGACCAATGTCGTAATCGGTAAGTCTACAACAATCGATGAACTGATGGACGAAGAAGGTTTTGAAGCTGTATTTATCGGTTCCGGTGCAGGACTTCCGAAATTCATGGGCATTCCTGGCGAGCAGGCAAACGGTGTCTTTTCCGCAAATGAATTTTTAACGAGAAATAACCTGATGAAGGCTTTCAAAGATGAGTATGATACACCGATCATGAAAGGCAAAAAGGTTGCCGTAGTCGGCGGCGGTAATGTTGCGATGGATGCTGCAAGAACTGCATTAAGACTTGGCGCAGAGGTACATATCGTATACCGCAGAAGTGAAGAAGAGCTTCCTGCCAGAGTCGAAGAAGTACATCATGCAAAAGAAGAGGGCATCATTTTTGACCTGCTGACAAATCCAAAGGAAATCTTAGTGGATGAAAACGGCTGGGTAAAAGGAATGACCTGTGTGAAGATGGAATTAGGAGAACCGGATGCTTCCGGTAGAAGAAGACCGGTAGAGATCAAAGGTTCTGAATTTGATTTAGAATTAGATACGGTGATCATGTCACTTGGTACTTCACCAAACCCATTGATCTCTTCTACAACAGAAGGATTAGATGTAAACAAATGGCAGTGTATCGTTGCAGATGAAAACAACGGTAAGACCACCAAAGAGGGTGTATATGCCGGTGGAGATGCTGTAACCGGAGCCGCAACCGTAATCCTTGCCATGGGAGCAGGAAAAGCTGCTGCAAAGGGCATTGATGAGTACCTGAGCCGGAAATAAGACTGTCAGAAGTACAACGAAGTGAACATTAAGAGAGTTCATATCGATATAGTGATATTTACAAGGAAGCCGATATTTTTATTAGAAAACAATAAGATATCGGCTTCTTTTTCTTGTCATTTTCACAGTGACAGGATATAATAAGTACATGACAGAGTCAGGGAATTAAAACAATGGCGTGAACTGGAGGGAAGGTACATGACAGTAGAATAAATGCTCAAAAGAAAAGAGAAAAAGTGGTTAGCAGAAGGTGTCGTTACCGGAAAAGCACAGAGTGTCATGGAACTTTTAGAGGATTTAGGTACAGTTCCGGATGAGATCAAAGAAAAGATTCTAAATGAAAAGAATCCTGAGAGCTTGAACGAGTGGCTCAAGGCAGCAGCAAAGGCGGACTCAATAGAGGAGTTCCTTACAAAAATATAGGAATGACATTGTCAGAATGTATTTTCTTATTCAAAAGTCAGTATAATCTAACTATTTCAAGGATGACAGTAAGTCAAAAATCAAGTGTTATTTTATTAACAATCTAAGAGTAAATCTAAAGTATTCAAAAAGATCCACAAATATTAAAAGTAATAGAAGAACAGGAGGAAATCTGTCTAAAGGTATAGGGAAACAATAAATAATAAATAATAGTTTGTTTTCTATTCCGTCTGATTATCTTCGCCGGTTTCCGCATCCACATGCTAATTAACTTCTATGATTTCCAGAGAGATAAGAACTTTCGGCTTTTCGATGAGTTACTAGAAATGCTAAAATAATATTAAGGAGGAGTTCAGATATACACAATTGCAATTCATTAGTATGATAAATTTTTAAATTAGATGACGATGATAAATTAGAATGTTATAATATACAAAGTAGTGTTATATGAAAGGAATAAAAAGAGATGAAAGAACAATACTCAGATTTTCTGAAATTATTATTTTCGTTAACAAAGGAAAAAAAGAATTTTAAGCTGTCGGGAAATGATATTGAGTCATATATACAGTCTTTATCAAAAGATGATTTTATAGAAATTGTTAAAGAAATTGGTACAATACCAGAGGTTATAGAAGCTAGCTCCACTGAAGAAAAGCTTTATTCTAAGGCTTCAGATATTGTATTAGCAAGGTGTTTTTCTGAAATAGGATTAAAAGCAAAGGCTTTATCTGAACGAGGTAATAGTGCCGACATTGTTGCAGAAAGTCATCATGGATATACCTTAGTTGCGGATGCGAAAACTTTTAGATTAAGCAGAACGGCAAAAAATCAGAAAGATTTTAAAATATCTACTTTAAGTAGATGGAGAGGAATGGAACATGATTTTGCAGTTTTAGTAGCACCATATTTTCAATATCCTAATACAAGTAGTCAAATTTATGCATCTTCTTTATCAGATAAAGTCTGTTTGTTGTCATGGGAACATATATTATTTCTCTTAAATCAGCAGGTTGTTGAAGATGTTTCGTTAAGTTTGGAACAAATATGGAATGCACCAACTAGGATAGAAAGAGATAGTAAGATTGCTTATGCAGATAGAATGAATTGCTTATTTCCTTATATCAATAAAATGGTATGTGATAGGATACCAATTAGTCTTAAAGATTTTGAGGAACAATTGAATATATGTAAGTTATATATTTTTGAACGAAGTAATGATGAAATAGCAGTATTAAATGCAGAAATACAAAAGATAGAAGAGTATACAAAAGAACAAGCAATTAAAGAATTAATCAAGTCAAGGAAACTTAACGAAAAAATATCAGCTATTTTATCTTATAAGAGTTCTTTATAAAAGTAGAGGTTATAATATGAAAACAAACTCCATAATTTGTGGTAATTCTATAGAAGAAATTAAAAATATAGATAGCAATTCAGTGCATTTGATTCTTTCGGATATACCCTATGGAATATCCTTAGATACTTGGGATATTTTGCATAATAATACTAATTCATCACTTTTAGGTATGAGTCCAGCACAAAAACAATCGTCAGTTTTTAAAAAAAGAGGTAAGCCTTTAAATGGATGGTCAGAAGCTGATAAAAATATGCCTATAGAATATTATAATTGGTGTTCATCTTGGTCAAAAGAATGGCTAAGAGTTTTAAAACCGGGAGCTAGTTGTTTTGTTTTTGCAGGCAGGAGATTTTCACATAGGTGTATTTGTGCTATGGAAGATGCAGGGTTTATCTTTAAAGATATGATTGCATGGGAGAAGGATTCAGCAGCTCATAGGGCTCAAAATGTAAAAGTTGTTTTTGAAAGACGTGGGGATAGTGAAAATGCTGATAAATGGACTGGATGGAAATTAGGAAATTTACGTCCTTTATTTGAACCTATATTATGGTTTATGAAGCCGTATCCTATTGGTGGAACATTAACGGATAATATTATGTTATATGATGTAGGTGGATACAATGAGGAATATTTTAAGCAAAATCCGTTAAATAACACGGGAATAGAAGTATGTTCTAATATTATTAAATGTAAATCCTCTCGAAATGATAGAGGACTTCATCCGGCTCAAAAGCCAGTGGCACTTATGGAATTTCTGATTAATTTGACAACATTGGAAGGACAGGTGGTTTTAGATCCTTTTTGTGGTTGTGGTTCAACATTGGTAGCTGCACAAAATTTAAATAGAGAATATATTGGTATTGAAGTAAATGCTGAATATTGCAAAATTATCTCGGAAAGATTAAATAAGAAATAATATATTATGAGGTGAGATAATGCATGTATAGCTAGAAAAACTTAGAGTTTGTCATGAGCTTGCGGAAAAACACGACATTTTAATTAACTTCTATACTTTCCAGAGGAATAAGAACTTTCGGCTTTTCGATGAGTTACCGGGGAAGATAAATCAGATGAACTAGGAAAATAAGCATTTAGAATTCTATTATTTCTCATAGCTTGCAATTCCACTGTTTCCATAGCGAACTGTGACTGCGACAGGAACGTAGAGGTTCTTATTTTGCGTACAAAAACAAAAATTTGCAGGCACGGATGCCTGCAAAAGATGCTGCTGAGTCAGGAAGACGAATCAGCGTCGGTTTCGTCCGTTGTCATTACCTGAATCGCAAAATATAGAACCTCTTGTTCCTGTTCGCGGAACAGTGAGCTATGAAAAACAGAATCTATTCCAAATTCACCTTCTTCTTCATAATATACCCACACAAGAAGAAAAAGACAACACTAAGCACCAGATTTAATACCATAATAAAGCCATAGGTTGCTGTCGGAATATAATTCTGTGCATGTGTGATCGCATCTTCATTTCCGGTCAGTCCGACATAAATAGTGCGGATGATCTGGGTTAGGATATTGATCAGAAAATAAGTTAAAAAAGAGCCGGCTAACCGATGTTTCTGCCAAAGCTGTCCGATACAGATACTTGCATATGGAAGCAGGAGACCGTAAAACGAGGAAACCAGTATAAAGGCGATCAGGGAAAGCCAGAAAGTACCTGTATGCATGCCGGTATAGTAATAGACCATTCCATCAAAACCGCCAAAAGATGCAAAGTAATTGCTTATTGCATCAAAGACATAGTGATTTGCAAAAATACAAAAGATACTGAAAGCAATCAACAGCGATTCCACAAGGTTCCAGATAAATGCGACGAGCAGCTTACTGCTTAACAGCTCCCAGGAAGTTACCGGAAGTGTATGCATCAGATAGCCTTCATCACCAAACAGGTTCTTATAAAAACGTACCAACAGATAGATAAAGGATGCAATGCTGACAGCAAACAATCCTAAGATGTAGAGGATTACACTCAGTCCGCCAAAGAGTCCAAAGCCGATGGAGTCGATGTTAGAATTCTCTGCCGTAAAAAGTGACTGTGCAAATATTCTTGCAAAAATGGTCAAAACCACAAGAATCAGATAGAGTGGCAGGATGACCTTTGAAGTTGTTTTAAATTCATGTTTCATTAATTTTCCTAACATCTGAATACCTCCCTGAACAGTGCGTCAATGGACATGCCTTCCTCTTCGCGAATGGATTCAACGGAAGCGTCCTTTACAATTTGTCCGTTTTTAATAAAGATAACCTGATCTAAAATATTTTCAATATCGGCGATCAGGTGTGTGGAGATCAGAATACTTGCATGCTCATCATAGTTCGTGATGATGGTGTTTAAAATATAATCCCTTGCCGCAGGATCTACGCCGGCAATCGGTTCATCTAAGATGTAGAGGTCTGCACGGCGTGACATTACTAAAATGAGCTGAACCTTTTCCTTGGTACCTTTGGACATCGTCTTTAATTTCTGCTTTGGATCGATCTGCAGCTTTTCTAACATATCATAGGCACGTTCCGGCTCAAAGTCCTCATAAAAATCTTTAAAAAAGTCGATGATCTCATTTACCCGCATACCGCCGCCAAGATAGGTGTGGTCAGGCAGATAGGAGATCACTTTTTTCGATTCCGTACCCACCGGAGCCTCCTTGATATAGACTTCGCCGGCTGACGGAGTCAGTAAACCGTTTAAAATTTTGATCAGTGTGGTCTTACCACTTCCGTTCGGACCTAACAGTCCGATAATGTGTCCTTCCTCAATATCCAAATTGATATGGGAAAGAGCGGTTGTAGAACCATAAGTTTTACTCAGGTCTTTACATGTAACTAAACTCATTTTTTCCTTCTCCCTTAAATGGTAGTGTGTTGTTGGATCAGTTGGAGTGTTTCCTCTTTGGAAATTCCAAGATGTTTCATAGCTTCAAAAAAATCATGGATCTTTTCTTCGGCAATCTGTTGTTTTAATCCTTCGATCATAGCAGTATCCTCCGTGATAAAACGTCCGCTCGTCCGCTGACTGTAGACTAAGCCGGTTCTTTCGAGTTCGGAAAGGGCTCTTTGCATAGTGTTCGGATTGACGGCTGCACAGGAGGCAAGCTCTCTGACAGCAGGGAGCCGTTGTCCGGGCTGATAAACACCCGAAATGATATCCATTTCAATGCGTTCTACGATCTGTAAAAAAATCGGACGGTCGGAATTGAGATTCCATGGCATACACCCACCTCGTTTCTGATATATGTATTAGTCAAATAATACAATAATGCAAATGGGAATATTTGTCAAGAAATATTCAAAAAGCAAAGTTTTTATTATTTTCTCATCAGACATTCCATCAGACGGGTATTGTCCTCCGGTTCCATAAAACAGAAACGGATATATTTATTGTCTAAGAATGGAAACGTAGAGCAGTTGCGGATCATCATACGTTCCCGGATCGTGCGGTCGAACATTTCATCAGCATTCATATCCTCCCGAAGCAGGCGGAGTAACATAAAGTTTGCCTTTGGTACATAGGCTTTGAAATCCGGGTGGGAAGCAAATGCTTCATAGATCCTTGAACGCTCTTTTGAGATCAGGGATTTCGTTTTTTCAATATAATCGGTGTCGGTAAACATCAATTCTCCGGCAATTACGGCAAGGGAATTGATCGTCCACGGATTTTTTCGTGTATTAATAGCTTTAATCAGATCCGGATTTCCGGTAATGGCATAGCCCAGACGGAGTCCCGGAGCTGCAAAGAATTTAGAAGTTCCTCTTAATATAATGATATTGTTGTAAAAGTTTGTCAGTGGAACAGCAGTGATCTCGTCCATATTTTCGGCAAATTCCACATAGGTTTCATCTACCATCACAAAAATATCATGCTGTTTGCAGACATCTAAGATCAGACGCATGTCTTTTCTGGTGATCGCAGTAGAAGTCGGGTTATTCGGATTGCAGAGTACCAAAAGATCAATATTTTCATTGAGGTGTGCGGTAAAGTCCGCAACGTTTAAATGAAAGTCATTGTCTTCACGCAGCGGATAGTACAGGGTGGTACCACCGCCTAAAGAAATCTCACGCTCATATTCGGAATAAGTAGGACCGATGATCATCGCTTTTTTCGGATGTTCGATCTGGATAAAAAGAGAGATCAGCTCTGTAGAACCGTTACCGACAATGACATGTTCTGCCTCACAGCCGCAATAGCCGGCGATACACTGTCTTAAAGAAGTGTATTCTCTGTCCGGATAGGCGGTAATGGCATCGATATGTTCGGTCAGAGTCCTGCGTAAAAGGGGGGAGATCCCAAGCGGATTGACGTTGGCACTGAAGCTGATGATCTCTTCTTTTCTGATGCCGTAAATTTTTTCTATTTTTTCTAAATCACTTCCATGAAAATGATCCTGATGCTGTAACATATGATATACCTCCAAATGCTGACAGGGTGCAGAAAGAGCAGTTGCACGAACCTGTGAAATAGTTTATAATCTATTATAATCGACTTGTGCGAAAAAGCAATAAAAACCAGATAAGCAGGTGACATTTTGCGTAGACGGATTTATAATCTGGCAAATGGTAAATTTGAATATGAGAAACCGGAATTGCTGCTCTCAACAGACCGGCTGGAATTAAAAGTAGTAGAGGGGCAGAACTATAAAGGAAGCTTTACGATAAGAAGCGGTAACGGGCTTCCTCTGCGTGGTGTGATCTATACCTCCGATGTACGGATGGAGTGTATGAATCCGCAGTTTGAGGGAGAAGAGGTTCATATTCAATTTGAATTTCATAGTGAAGGTCTGATGGAAGGGAATATTCAAAAGGGTGAGTTTTACATAATCTGTAACCAGAATGAATATAACCTTTCTTTTGTTGTAAATATTTCCAAATTATATCCAAAGACTTCCATCGGAACGATCCGTTCTATTTATGAATTTGCAAAATTAGCGGCAAAAGACAAAAATGAAGCCTATGAGATCTTTACATCCCCAATGTTTGTAAATCTGATAAAAGAAGAGGAAGTTCGTGAAAGAATGCTCTACGAGGGACTTTGCCGTCCGGGAGCAGGCATGCAGGATATGGAGGAGTTTCTGATCGCATGCAAACAGAAGGAAACGGTCTTACTGACCATGGATGAAAAGAGCAAAGAGTATTGTGATATAACACAGAGCAGAAAAGAGACACTTGTTTTAAGAAAAAGAGAGTGGGGATATTTAGAACTTGAGATTACAAGTGATGCCTCCTTTTTACATCCTGTGAAAAAGCAGATGACAACCGCTGACTTTATCGGGAGTATGCTTCAGGTGGAGTATCTGATTGAAAAAGAAAAGCTTCATGCAGGAAAAAACTATGGAAAGCTGACGTTAAAAAGCCCTTATCAGACACTGGAGCATACAGTCTGTGTATATCAGAAAGAACAGAGGGAAGCTGTGCCGGAAAAGCGGGAAGAACATACGGAACTTTCCAAAATGAAGTGCAGACTGACGGAAAGCTATATCCGTTTCCGGTTAAAACAGATGACATTAGGAGAGTGGGTAATGGGATCGAATGAAATCCTCGACCATTTCATTGCTGCTTTTCCGAGTGAACATTGGTATGGCCTGATGAAGGCACAGGTGCTACTTATCAACCGGCAGAGACAGGAAGCCGAGTGGATATTAGATGAAAAGAAGAAAACGATCACGGACACAAAGAGCGTAGCGTGGGCATATTACCTCTATCTGACCACCCTTTTGATCCGCGAGGACAGTTATGCAGATAAGGTGTTAAAGAACGTAGAAGACATCTGCAGGGTGCATAACAAAGATATGCGTCTGGTGTGGATCTTATTATTTTTACGGGGAGATTATGCAAAGAATGCAGCATTAAAATACTATGCCATAAGAGAACAGGTCATGGGCGGATGCACCAGTCCGTATTTTTATTTAGAGGCATATCTGCTGCTTGAAAAAGAACCGTATATTATGACGGAGATGGGCGAGTTTGAATGCCGTCTGCTGCTCTGGGCATGCAGGAAGCATGCAATCACAAAAGAGCTTGCCATACAGGTGACCCATTTAGCAGGAGATCTGCGTACCTATGAGGAGCGGGTCTATAAGATTCTTTGCGGCTGCTATGAGATCTATCCGCAAGAGGAACTGCTGACCGTGATCTGTGCCTATCTGATCAAGGGACAGAAATACGATACGCTATATCATCACTGGTATGAAGAGGGAATTACCGCAGATCTGCGTTTAGCAGGTTTATATGAAGCCTTTGTCTATTCGATGGATGCAAGGGAAGTGCGTCAGGTACCTAAGATGGTACAGATGTATTTCCGTTATCACAGCAGTCTTCCGTATGCACAAAAAGCGGCACTCTATGTCAATATTATTGCAAATAAAGAAAGTCAGCCGTCTGTCTACGCAAGTTATGAAAGAACCATGGAGCGTTTTGCCTTAGAACAGATATTAGAGCGGCATATGGATGATAATCTTGCGGTTATCTATGATACGTTTTTAACGGAAAATATGATACAAAACGAGACGGCAAAGGCATTAGGGCAGTTGTTGTTTTATCATAAGCTGACTTGCTTTGATAAAGATGCCGTTCGTCTTTATGTAGTGCACAGACAGTTAAAAGATGGCTTTTCGGTATCGATCCAGAACGGAACTGCATATTTTCCCATCTATTCTTCCGATTATGTCATTCTTTTAGAGGACCGGAAAGGAAACCGTTATGCCTCCGGTATGGAGTATCAGTTAGAAAAATTGATGCGTCCCGGCAGATTTATAAAAAAATGCATGGAGCAGGCACCGGAGTGTGAATCGTTTTTTATTTATCAGTTAGACAAAAAACCATTCCATGAGGAATTAGATGAAAAGGAGTTAGAACTTCTGCGCAGATTCTTACGCATGGATTCGGTCAGTGAGGAATACAGAACCTATCTGTTCCCGGAGATCATAAGGCTGCATCAGGTCAATCAGGTAAATTTAGATATCAGAGAGTATTTAAAACGGATCAATCCGTCAATGCTGAATCAGAGTGCGAGAAAATATATGGTAGAGCTTTTAGTCGACAGACATGCTTATCGGGAGGCATATGCATGGCTGCAGCGATATGGTATTGAAGAAATTGATGCCGTGCGGTTAGCCGCAGTTGCCGGAAGCATGGCAGGAAAAGAGGAGTATGCAGACGAAGAATTCCTGGTATATCTTTGTGCAGAAGCCTTTTTTGGTGGAAAATATGACGAAGCTATCCTGAAATATCTGTGTGAGAATTATGATGGTTCGACAAAACGGCTAGGAGAGATCTGGCAGGCAGCAAAACAGTTTGGGATTGAGACTTATGGTTTAGAAGAACATATTTTGATCCAGCTGCTGTATTCTACGGAGTATATGGAATATACGGAAGAAATTTTTGAAAGCTATTGTAGAAATGGTGGAAAAGAGATCATAAAAGATGCCTATCTGAACTATTTTTCGCAGGCATACTTTGTAGAACATATGGTGATCAGTGAACGATTCTTCAGGCATCTGGTGGAACGACCGGAAGAAAAACAGATACCGGTGTGCCGTTTGGCAATTTTAAAATATCTTGCATCCCATAAAGATAAGCAGGAAGAATACATGGAACTGTTAGATACCTATCTGGCAGATTTTACGGCAGAAAAGATTTATTTTTCGTTTTATCGAAGATTTCCTGTCTTTTTACAGCAAAAATATGGTTTTTATGATAAGGTATTTATAGAGTATCAGAATCGGAGAGGAAACCGTGTCTTTTTGCACTATCGGAGCGGGGAACATGATGAATACCGTACCATGGAAATGAAAGAAGCCTATGGTGGGATTTTTATCAGTGATTTCTTACTGTTTTTTGGTGAAAATATCCAATATTACGTCAGTCAGATGCGGGAAGAAAAAGAACAGATATTAGAAAGCAATCAGATTACGGGAAGCATGGTATGTGAAGAACAGGACAAGAGTCGGTATACGCTTTTAAATCAGCTGATCACACAGACCATTCTCGAAGAGGATATCAAAAAGACAAAAGAAATGATGATAGAATACGAAGAGCAGCAACAGCTCTGTAAGAGACTCTTTGAGGTTCTATAAAGGAGAAAGTTATGAGTGAGAGACTTTTGGACAAATTATATATTGGTATTGATCTGAAAGAAGAGTCGGCAATGCTCAGTTACTTTCATCCGGGTATGGAACGTCCTGCAACGGTCAGTTTTGTAGCAGGAAGCTCTGAATACAGTCTGCCACTGGTGGTTGCAAAACGCCATGGTATCGGACAATGGGTTTACGGTAAAGATGCAGAGCGTTTAGCAGAGGCAGGACAGGGAACGAAAGCAGAGAATCTGTTCCGGCAGGCACTAAATAAAAACAGGATAACGGTAGAGGGCAGAGAGTATCCGGCGGAGGATCTGTTCCTTTTATTTATAAAAAAAATCTTATCCATCCCGAATAAACTCGACAGGGAACGGAAACTAGAACGTCTGGTCTTTGCGGTGCAGACCGTCACGGAAGAATGTGTCCGCCTGTTAGACCGGGTGCGGCAGGAATTAGAATTGTCCGAAGAACAGTTTGAGGTTGTGGATTATAAAGAGTGTTTTTGTTTTTATCATTGCAATCAGGAGGAAAAACTTCAGAATCATCAGGCAGGATTATTTGATGGCAGCAGTGAGAAAATCGTGTATTATAGTCTGGAAAAAGAGAAACGAACGAAGCCCTGTGTGGTTACGATAAAAGAACAGAAACTGGGCATACTGACAGATGACAAAGATGCAGGGTTTTTAGCAATGGCACAGCAGGCATTCGACAAGCAGCTTGTGTCTACGGTCTATTTTGTCGGAAGTGCGTTTGACGGTGGATGGATGCAGGAATCTTTAAAATATATCTGCCGTGGACGACGGGCATTTTTAGGGAAGAATCTATATTCTCTGGGTGCATGTTTTGTGGCATTCCAAAAAAAAGAGACAGAGCGGGAATATGTGTATTTAGGAGACAGTGAGTTCAAGATGAACATCAGTCTGAAGGTAAGAAAGAAGCAGGAGTTGGAATTCTATTCGCTTGTAACTGCCGGAGAGAACTGGTATTTAAAGGAGCATAGCTGTGAGGTGATCTTAGACGGTACGGATACCGTGGAACTGTGGTTACAGCATCCATATGGCAGGGAGGCAAAAATAGAGAGTTTAGAGCTTGCGGATCTGCCTAAAAGACCGGCACGGACCACAAGGATCAGGATCACGGTACATCTGTTAGGAGATACAAAAGCGGAGATTGAGATAGAGGACCTTGGATTTGGAGAGTTATTTCCATCCAGTGAAAAGGTGTGGAAGTATACGATGGAATTTTAGAGGAGGAAGCCGATGGGACAATTACTATTTTGTAGTCATGCTTTAGCCAAAAAACCATATGATATAGAGAGTGCTTCCTTAAATATATATTCCTTAGAGGAGATGAGCTATTATCTGATCCACAATGCAGAATTTGTGGAGATGGACTTTGTCGGAAGGACATTCTGCGACTGGGTAAGAACGGAGATCAAAGAGGAAGGACTTGCTTGCAAATTAGAAGAGGCATTAGAACAGGGGGTGCCTTCTTATGAATTTGCAAGGATTCTTTTAGAGGAGACCGGCTATGCGACCGAGGCGGAACAGCAGGCTGCCATGGAGATCTTCAGACAGTTAGAGGAAAAGGACGAGCTTTCAAGGCATAAGCTGCGTGCAGACCGTCTGTTGCGGCGTGAAAAATATCATTGCGCCATGGAGGAATATCGTTGGATCTTACAGAATCAGACAGAAGAGACACAGGAGGCGTTCTTAGGAGATGTGAGCCACAATTTAGGAACCGCCTATGCAAATCTGTTTCTGTTTTCCCAGGCGGCAGATTGTTACAAAACAGCTTATGAGAAGAATACAAACCCAAGTTCCAAAAAGTCAGAATTATTTTGTCTGTTCTTAGCAGATAAGAAAGAAAAACAAAGCGAACGGGCGAAAGAATACGGGATCGGTACAGAACAACTCAAAGAGTATGAAAGAGAATTAGAAGCGATAAAAGAGCAGCTTCCTTTGGATGAAAATGTAAAAAAGATCCGGAACCTATATGAGGCTTATGAAAAAGGAACAAAGGAAGAAATAAAAGCAGAGACAAAATCAGAAATTTACGGGATCGTCCATAAATGGCGTCAGGAATATGAGAAGTATGGCAGGTAAGAAACAATGAGATTTTGGAAAAGAAGAAAGAAAGCAAAAGAACAGCCGGAAGCAAAACAGAATATTGAAGATGTGTTAGAGCATTTGAATACGCGGGGTGCATATACGGACAGTGCGGAATATAAGAGGCAGGCAGAGCATGAGATGCTCGGACGCTGTGAGGAGATCATTGAGGCGATCCGGGAGTTAGAAGAGGCGAAGTCTGAGTACCGCATTGTCACGGACTATCTGAATGATATCCAGAAAATCCGCAATATTCCAAAAGAAACACAGGAGGATCTGCATGAGGTTGCAGGAAATGTTGCCAAACTCAATAAGGCAAGGGATCAGTATTTAAATACGGCCCAGAAGATTTCCGACGCACAGTTCGTTCAGATGCAGCAGGAAGAGGATGAGATACCGGATGCCATCCGCAGATTAGAGGCAAATGAAGCCTATGAGGCAGCCATCCGCCGGGATATGAATTATTTAGAGGGAGAAAAACAGGCGTGGGTGTACTGCATGGAAGAAGTAAAGGAAGAGATGCATTATCTTAGGATTTTTTCCTATGTATTGTTTGGCGTATTTATTGTACTGATGGCGCTGATCTTAGTCCTGCAGGGAGTGAAAAACGTGGACACAAAGCTGATGTTTACGCTGCTGGTATCCGCGGCAGCAATCGGTGGATTTTTCCTCTATTTCCGTCAGCAGCGGGATATCGATCAGTTAAAACGCTGCGAGGCAAACATTAACGGAGCGATCATCCTTTTGAATAAGATCAAGTTTAAATATGTCAATACGAAGAACGCAGTCGACTATGCCTGTGAAAAATACCATGTACACAATTCGAAGGAACTGACCTATATCTGGGAGCAGTATCAGGATGCAGTGCGGGAAAAGGAAAAATATCTTCAGACAAACGAAGAACTAGATTACTATAACTCCCGCTTGGTACGCAGACTGAAAGATTATCAGCTCTATGATGCAAAGGTATGGACCGGCAATCCGGAAGCGATTTATAATGACAAGGAAATGGTCGAGGTACAGCATAATCTGATCGCAAGGAGACAGAAACTCCGAGAACGCATAGAGTATAATACGAAAAATATCCTGAATATGCGAAAAGAGGTAGAAGAGATCGCGGCAAGTCAGAAGCAGATGGTCCCGGAGTTAAAAGAGATCATTGATTCCATTGACAGTTTAAGCAGCCAGTCTTAAAGTGTGTTTGCAAAACGGGTTATTTCTCTTATGCACGAAAAAATAAAATATGCATATTTTGTAAGTAAAGAGATAAGGAGAAATAACATTATGGGAAATTGCAATAGAAGCAATATGGGACAACGGGAATGCGGTGAGCGTTACGATATGTCCTCATGTCAGGATTTTGCATTGGCAATGGCATATGTACCATGGCAGCATTTTGAGCATGTCTATGAGCCGGACCGTGCTCTTCAGGTCGGAACCATTTTTCCGGAATTAAATAAACCGTTTTACGGAAGAAAGGGGATGCGGGGATGATGAATCAGCAGATGAGCCAGAAACAGTTGTTACAGTGGATCAATATGGTAAGCTTTGCCGTCAATGACATTACCCTTTATCTGGATACGCATCCTGACGACGAAGAAGCATTAAATTATTTAAAACACTACAAAGAACTACGCAAACAGGGACTTCGTGCCTATGCAGACCAGTATGGTCCTCTTACGATCGACAGTGCAAAAGTAGGAGATCACTGGGACTGGGCAACCCAGCCTTGGCCGTGGGAAGGAGGCATGTGTTAAGTTATGTGGAATTATGAAAAGAGATTACAATATCCGGTAAATATCAAACAGACCAATCCGAAGATCGCACAGGTCATCATGTCGCAGTACGGTGGACCGGATGGAGAGCTTGGAGCTTCCATGCGATACATTTCACAGCGTTATACGATGCCTTATCGTGAGGTTGCAGGAATTTTGAATGATATCGGTACCGAGGAGCTGGCACATTTAGAGATGGTTTCTACGATCGTGCATCAGCTGACAAGAGATTTATCACCGGAGGAGCTTAAAGCATCCGGTTTTGACAAATATTATGTAGATCATACGTTGGGAATCTGGCCGCAGGCAGCCGGGGGCATTCCATTTAATGCCTGTGAATTCCAGTCAAAGGGTGATCCGATCACAGATTTGATGGAAGATATGGCAGCAGAGGGTGCGGCTTGATAAGAACAACAAAAATATATGCTAACGGAGGAAGATATGGGAAGAAAAAAGGCGATGCTTTCCATGGTACTTGGAATTTCAATACTGGTTCTGATCGTGATCATTGTAAAGGTTATACCACAGAGCATTAGAAATTCTCAAGAAAATACAAAGACAGAACAGTCACAGGAAGCATCAGAGAAAAAAACGAAGAAAAAGGACAAGAACATAGAGCAGGCAAAACTGCTGGCGATGGGATATGATTACGACGGAGCGATCAATCTCTTAAAGTCCGTAAAAAATTATAAAGAAAATACGAAGATCACAAAACTGATCAAAAAGTTTGAAGAACAAAAGGCAGCATGTGTTCCGGTGGATGTCAATGCAGTGCCACACATTTTCTATCATTCCCTGATCAATGATACGGATCGTGCATTTAACGTATCCGTATTGGGAAAAAATGCAGTGGACGGCATGAACGCGTGGATGACAACCGTGGAAGAATTTGACCGCATTACCCAGCAGATGTATGACAATGGATATGTATTTGTAAGACTGCGTGATCTGGTAGTTGAGACAAAGGATGAAAATGGCAACGTAACTTTTGCACCAAACACGAATCTGATGCTGCCACCGGATAAAAAAGCGGTCGTTCTGTCCGTGGATGATCTGAGTTATTACCATTCCTATAAGCCTGCCGGATTTCCGGAAAGACTGGTCCTAGATGACAACAATGATGTAAAGTGTCTTTATAAGACAGCAGATGGTAAGAAGCATATCGGAGATTACGATGTGGTTCCACGTTTGAATACATTCTTAAAGAAACACCCGGATGGTGCCTACAAAGGGGCAAGAGGTATGATCGCCATGACCGGATATAATGGTGTGTTTGGTTATCGTACAGATTCGGATTACGAGGTCAGAGAACATTTAAAACCGGATCAGCTTGCATGGCTGAACGAACACCCTGATTACAACCGGGAAAAAGAGATTGAAAAAGCAAAAAAAATTGCTGATGCACTAAAAGCGGAAGGCTGGGAGTTTGCAAGCCACACCTGGGGACATCTGAGTGTTACGGGAAAGACCGTGGAACGTTTAAAGACAGATAATGAGAAGTGGGTTGCGAATGTACAGAATATTGTAGGAGCGGTGGACACGTTGATCTTTGCACATGGAAATGACATCGGAGGGCCGCAGCCTTATACGAATGACAATCCGCTGTATGCCTATTATAAGAGTGCCGGTTATAACTTTTTCTGTAATGTAGACCGCTCGAAACCACACTGGGTACAGATCAATGCAGACAATGTGCGTCAGGGACGGATTGATATGGACGGCTATCTGCTCTATACCGCAACGCAGGGACGGACAACGGTCTTAGACCAGATGATCCGGCCGGCAGAAGTGTTTGATACAAGAAGACCGACACCGGTCATTGCAAACGGAAAAGAGTAGGAGTAATAAAATACCACTGCTGTTTATTTTAGAACCACTGCACGAAAGATAAGGGTCAAGTAGTAATAGTGTATGAAGTTTGTATGCCATATTTGTATAACATGACATTTTTATATGATCGTGGCATTTTGTGTCGAAAAAAGTATGTACATGTGATAAAATTTATATAAACATTTTATAAACGAATGTAAAAAGATGTTTATAAGTAAGGGAGACGGCAAATGAATAAAGACAAGATTGATGCCAAAATCCTTGCAGTTGCAGGCAAGGGTGGCGTTGGTAAGACTTCGCTTGCGGCAGTTATGGTCAAACTTCTGGTAGCAGCGTACCCCGACAAGCGGATACTTGCAATCGATGCAGACCCGGCTGTGGGATTGTCTACTGCACTCGGTGTGGACGTGAAACTCACGGTAGACGATATTCGCAAAGAGGTTGTGGCAAACGCAGAGGACGGCAACGCTAAGGCGGCAATTGAATTGTTAGGAGAAGCCAGATATCGTATTTTTGACGCACTTGTCGAGATGGATGGCTTTTCTTTTATTGCGATCGGAAGACCGGAGGCAGCAGGCTGCTATTGCAAGATCAACAGTTATCTGAAAGAAGTGATCGGTCTTTTGGCAGAGAATTATGATTATATCGTAATTGACGGAGAGGCTGGAATTGAGCAGATCAACCGACGTGTGATGGAAAAAGTGACACACCTCATGCTGATCACGGACTCTTCTAAGAAAGGAACGCAGGTCGTTCAGACAATCAAACAGGTAGCAGATGAACTTGTGATGTACGATAAGGTCGGTGTGATCGCAAACCGACTTCCCAATTTAGATGTCAAACAGTACATGGATGTGGGTGATATTCCGGTACTTTCCTACATATTATCGGATGCCTCGTTAGCAGAGTTCGACATCAAGGGAGAGAGTGTATTTTATTTAGATGATGATGCGGCGATCGTCAGAGGAGCAAAAGAAGCCCTGATCGGTATAGGAATTTTAGAAGCGTAAAGGAGGGAAAGCGTGAAAGACTTAAAGCACTTATATTATTTTGAAAAGTTGTTAGAAGATGCGAATAACGAACTTGTGCGTCAGGCACAAAGTGAGGGGCTTAAGTGTATCGCAACGACTTGCGAAAATGTACCGGAACCACTTTTAAATCTTCCGGGAATATTTTCCGTCAGACTGCGTGCACCGCGTACAGGCTCTATGGAGATGGCTACTTATTACATGACAAGTTTTTTGTGTGAGTACAGTAGAGCACTTTTAGAAAGAGCCATTGAAGGCGGTTACAATTTTGTGGACGGTATCGTAACACCGGACGGATGTACGATGATGAACCGCTGTGTGGAGAATATGGAACTGCTTAAAACCATGGGAGAGGGAAAAGATGGATTTTTCTGGGAATATATGGAGATCCCACAGAAGAATGATGACAATGCATTAGAAATGTACACTTTGCAGTGCCGCAACCACATCTTAAAGCCTTTAGCAGAAAAATATGGGATCGACACATCGGATGAGGCTATCCGTGCAGCCGTAGAACAGCACAACGAAGTGTGCCGCCTGATCCGTGCGATCGGTGATTTTCGTAAAGAAGCGAATCCACGCGTAACGGGCTATGAGTTCCATATCCTTACCCTGGTAAGTTATGTGGCACCAAAGCATCTGATCGTAGATAAACTCCGTGAGACATTAGAGGAGATCAAGACGAGAGAGCCGGATGCGGCAGACAAGTATCGTGCCCGTGTCGTTTTTGTCGGCTCCGAGGTGGACGATGTGGATGTGATCAGGTTAGTAGAGGAATCCGGTGCTTATGTCTGTGCAGACCGTTTTTGCTACGGATCTTTGCCGGGACGTGATGAGATTATCTTAAATGACGAGGAAGATGTTGTAAAACAGGTCTGTCGTCAGGTGCAGGGCAGAGCACAGTGTCCACGTTACTGGGATATGGCAAAGATGACAGGCAGACGCGATTACGTTGCAGATCTTGCAAAAGAATACGGCGCAGACGGTATTATTTACGAACAGATGAAGTTCTGTGATCCATGGGCATATGAGCGGATGATCGGTACGATCGTTCTCCGTGATGAGCATGGCTATCCGGTACTTGCCGTGGATCGTCCATATTCCATTGGCTCTTCCGGTCAGATGCGCACACGCGTGCAGGCATTCGTAGAGAGCATTGAGATCAAGAAGATTCAAGGAGGTAAGAAATAATGGCAAAAGAAGTAGGCGCAGAAGCGCTGGGTAGATTTTTTACCGATGGAAAAGTACGAAGCAGACGTGAGTGGCGTGGATTTAAGGATACTTTTTATGATTACACACGCTGGCTCTATATTATGAAGCAGTTAGCTGGCTTTATCATCAAGCCCAGAAATATCAAAGCGATGTTCCGCTATCGCTGGATGGCAAACTATTTAGCAGTACCGATGATGGTCGATAAACATACACAGGGACTTCGCGGACCATACCTTCGTATGTGTCATTTAGAGCAGGATCTCGTTGTCTATGATGTGGCAAAACTTCTTGATAACTTATTCCGCGGAGATCGTCGTATCGGCAATGATAAAGAGTTCTCTAAGAAAGTCGTGCTTGTAGACGAAAACGAAATGACAGCCGTTATGATGGGATTTCCTACCTTAAAGGGACTTTCCCGTGAGACACCGTCTACCTATGTATCGGTTCTTTTGAACCAGAACGCGGCACTGCATTATATCGATGTGGCACAGGAGTTTGGACTTGCCGGTGATGTCTGTCCGATGCCGGAGGCAGAACTTGGCGTTTCCATTGATGATGATGCACCGATCCTTGGTGCCTGTGCCGTACAGTGTAATACAACCTGTGACGGTTCCCTTATGAGTAATGGCGGTATTGCAAAACGTCTGGAATTAGAAGATGGTATACCAATCTTCCAGTTAGCAGCACCGCTGCGCCACAGAGAAGATGACGTACAGGATTACGCAGCACAGGAGATCAGGAACTGTATCGCATTTATCGAAGAAAAGACAGGCGAGAAATGGGATTGGAAATATTACTTTGAGTGTGCAAAACGTGTCAACGAGTCCACCAGACACCGTATGGAATGGCTCGATATGAATAAGACCGATTATCCGCAGATCTTTGGTTCAAATCTTGCACTTTATACCGAGACAAACTACATGGCAATCTGTGGTAAGGTGCCGGAATTTGTCGATGTAGACCGAAAACTTACCGCACTTGCAAATCAGGCATACAAAGACAAGATGATGATGGCAAAAGAATATCGTCACCGTGCGATTGTATGGGGCGTACAGTCGCATTTTTACATGGACTTTTTGCTTTGGATATTAAACTGCTGGGGTATTGTTCCACTGACCGATATGCTTTCTATGGTAAATACCGAGATGATCGCAGAGGAAGATACACCACAGAACCGTGAAAAAGCATATTACGATATGGCATGGCTGACAGAAAACATGATCATGAGAAACCGTACCCATGGCGGTTACAAAGTACTTCTCGATGAACTCTGGGAGTACTGCGAGGAGTTCAATGCTGATATGGTCATTCTCTGGGAGCATATGGCATGTAAGGCACTCAATGGCATGCATGGTCAGTTTGAGGAAAAGGCAAGAGAAAAAGGCATTCATCTGATCTGGGTAACGCACGATCTGTTTGATCCTAGGATCGTATCCCGTCAGGGCGTTCGTGATCAGGTCAATCGTTATATGAGAACTGTATTTAAGGAAGAACCACTGGATCCGTCACTGGAAATTTTACACGACGAGCATTCATGGTAAAAAAGGAGGAGCAAGATGAAATATTATGGCGGATGTGATTCCGGATCAACTTATACAAAATGTGTCATCATCGATGAGACAGGAAAGATGGTGGCAGATGTAACACTTCGCAGCCGTATCAATGCGGTTCTTTCCTGTGAGGAATCCATTGAAAAGGCAGTTGCACAGGTGCCGGATTTGAAATCAGCAGAGGATCTGGCTTATCTAGTAGGTACCGGATATGGACGAAACAAGGTACCGTCAGCAGATGAGAATATCTCAGAGATTTCCTGTCACGCTATGGGTGTGCATGTGGCAGATCCGAATGTTAAGGCAATTATTGATATCGGCGGACAGGATGTAAAGGGTATTGCCATTGATGCCGACGGAACGGTTTTAAACTTTGCTATGAACGATAAGTGTGCGGCAGGAACCGGACGTTTCTTTGAGGCAATGGCAAAGGCATTTGAGATGGATCTTTCAGAATTTTCGAAGTTGTCTTTGAAAGCAAAGAATGTAATCCCGATCACGGCACAGTGTACCGTATTTGCGGAGTCAGAGGTCATCTCCTTAGTAGGCGAGGGCAAGCCGATGGATGAGATCGCCGCAGGTATTGAGTTATCCGTTGCAAAAAGATGTTTTGTGATGTCAAAGAAGGCAGGAGCTGTGGATTCCATCACTTTGACAGGCGGATGTGCAAAGAACGATGGATTAAAAGAGGCTATCGAAAAGGTGTTGAATTTGAAAGTCATTGATCTCCCGATCGACCCACAGCTTATGGGAGCGCTTGGTGCAGCAGAGTTTGCCCGTCAAAAAGGAATGGCGAAGGAAGGAGCGGTTTAATATGGCAACATTTTTACATGTAATTTTGATCATTGCGATCGTATTAGTGTGTCTGTTTGTCTTGAGTTTTATCGTTTACTTTTTTAATCTTGATATGAAACTTACAGCAGCGATCGAACCGCTGATGCAAAAGCATTACGATAAGATAGAAAGAGATACACATCTATGAGACTTTACGATGAGATTATCCATGATATCCTGACTTCTCTTGAAAAGCAGGATAAGCATATCCTTCCGGTTGGTGCTGCGGCAGATCCTGTCAGTAGAGACTGGCAGGATGCCGGAAAAGCAATGATGATCTTACAGTCAGATATGGCATATGAATTAGGAGGGCATAATCTTCCAGCCGTAGGAAATACCTTAGTAACGACGGAGGAAGATTTTGTTCCAGAAGATGAGATTATCCTCATAGGAAAAGATCTGCCGGAGATCACAGAGGATACTCCATATGCGAGGATCGCACTGGTGCGTGTCGCGAAGGACAGTATCGGAACGGGAGATCGGTTATACAATACGATCCGGAATATCGGCTATTTCCGTTACCATATCTATCCGAAAGGGTTTATGCTGCGCGTATCGTCTTCTAATGACAGGGAGAGTGTACGCGTGGCGGCAGAAGCACTGAATGAAGGGTTAAATTTTACGGCGATCGGAAATGCCATACTTCGGGCATTGCATTTACATAAGGAAGTAGAGGCAGTCAGGATCATCTTTATTACAGATCCGAAAGTTGATTACGGCAGATTGCAGGATGGACTCAAAAAAACTAAGCAGATCACGGCAACGATTGACCATATGTTAAAAGATGTCAATATGGATTGCGGTTCCTGTGGATTGCAGGAAATCTGTGATGAAATCGAAGGCTTGCGCGAGATGCATTTTGGCATGAGCGAAGAACATACATAAGTAGTCATAAGAGAATGTTTAGCATCACACAGGTGCAGACAATAGAAACAAACAATAAGAAATGAGAAAAGGAGAGCATAGACATGGACATGAATAAGTACAACGAGTGGCCTGCGAATCACAAAGGCGACAAAAATCCAAGTCCAAAGATCATCGCTTTAGGAAAGCGGATCACAGACGTAGCCGGTCATATGATCGGTGGCGTTACCGCAGAGGATCCGGAATACTGGGGACTTGCAGAGATCATTACAGAGGAAATGGCAGAGGTGGGTCTTACCATGAAAAGACGTGCGCATTACACATTTGACCAGCTCTGTGAAATGAACAAAGACAAGGTAGCAGAAAAAGGAAAAGAAGGTTTCCAGAAGTTACTCGACGAAATGAGTTACATCGGACTGTTAGAGTACGATTATGGTTATCATTATGACCACAATGGCCGTACCGCACCACAGTCAGAAAGACGCTATACACTTCCGATGTTCGTACCGGGATCTGCCGAACTTTTCAACATGGAAGAGATCCCTGGGGATGTCAAGGGAAATCCAAGATTAGAACAGCATCCGGATGTTGCTTCTTTCTTTGAGCGTATGACCTATATCCCATTGGAGGGTATTACACAGATGGTACCTCCGGGTGGTGCCGGTGTCGGCATGCATGTTATTCCGGTAGAAAAAGCAATCTCTATGGAAAACGAAGCCATCGACATTGAAAAATTATCTTACTGGCTGTCAAAGTATGAAGGAAAGATCGGTGTAGGACGTTGTTCCTGCCGTGCTTCCCGTAAGGCGATCAGCGAAGGTGTTGCAGATGATGATTATGGCTGGTGTATCGGTGTCGGCGATTTTGCAGACTATTGCCGTGAGACAGGAAAAGGTCATGACATTACAAAAGAAGAGGCTCTTGAAATCTTACAGCGTGCTGAGGACAACGGTTTCGTACATCAGATCACAAATATCGATGGAGAGAACAAGATCTTTGGTATCTGTAACTGTAACGTAAATATCTGTAATGCGCTTCGTACATCACAGTTATTCAATACACCGAATATGTCACGTTCTGCTTATGTTGCACATGTAGATAAGGAAAAATGTGTGGCTTGCGGACGCTGCGTAGAGTACTGTCCGGCAGGTGCAACCAGATTAGGACAGAAACTCTGTAAAGCAGATGGCACAGAAGTGACCTATCCAAAACAGCTGCTTCCGGATAAGGTAAAATGGGGCAAGGAATACTATGATCCGGATTATAGAGATAATAACCGTATCAATTCTCATAAGACCGGTACCGCTCCATGTAAGACTGCCTGTCCTGCACATATCGCAGTACAGGGATATCTGAAAAAAGCAGCACAGGGCGAGTATACAGAAGCATTAGCATTGATCAAGAAACAGAACCCGTTCCCGGCTGTCTGTGGACGTATCTGTAACAGACGCTGTGAGGATGCATGTACCAGAGGAACCATTGACGAACCGATCGCTATCGATGCAGTAAAACGTTTTATTGCAGAGCGTGATCTGCATGCAGATACCAGATATGTTCCGCCGATCGTTGTTCCTGCCAGCATCCACAAAAACGGATGGGAAGAAAAGATCGCAATTATCGGTGGTGGTCCGGCAGGACTTTCCTGTGCGTTCTATTTAGCAGAGAGAGGCTACAAGCCAACCGTATTTGAAAAGAATGAGAATGCCGGTGGTATGCTCCGCTATGGTATTCCATCTTACAAGTTAGAAAAAGATGTGATCGAGGCTGAAATCGATGTGATGCGCGAGATGGGCGTTGAGATCAAGACCGGTGTAGAAGTCGGAAAGGATATTTCCTTAGACGAACTTCGTGCACAGGGCTACAAAGCATTCTATCTTGCGATCGGATGCTCTGCAGGCCGTCGTCCGGGTGTTCCGGGAGATGATGCAGAAGGAACCTTTACAGCAATCGATTACTTAAAGGATGCAAACTGCGGCGGTGCTGAATATACCGGCAGAGTGGTTGTTGTCGGTGGCGGTAATGTTGCTATCGATGCTTCCCGTGTCAGCGCAAGAAACGGTGCTTCTGAAGTGACACAGCTTTGTTTAGAGTCAGAGAAAGAAATGCCGGCATCGGATGAAGAAGTAAGAGAAGCAGGAGAAGATGGTGTTACCATTAAATGCGGATGGGGACCAAAGGAAGTCCTTGTCAGCGATGGTAAGGTAACAGGTATCGTATTTAAGAAGTGCTTATCTGTATTTGAAGAAGTAGACGGACGCAAGAAATTTGCTCCAAAATATGATGAAAATGAAACGATCACAATTGAATGTGACCGTGTGATCTTCGCCGTAGGACAGCAGTCTGTATGGGGTGATCTGTTAAAGAGCGAAGAAGTAGAGTTCCGTGGACCGGCACTCGTGGCAGACGGACTGACCTATCAGGTACAGGGTGCACCGGATCTCTTTATCGGTGGTGATGTCATGACAGGACCGAAGTTCGCCATTGATGCGATCGCTGCAGGACACTGGGCATCTGAATCCTTACATAGATATGTACAGAACGGTCATATGACGATCGGACGTAATAAATGGGAATTCATCGAACTCAACAAGGATGATATCTTAGTAGAGAGTTATGACAATTCTTCCCGTCAGTCCGAAGGATTTAACGAGACATTAGGCAACAAGTCCTTTAAGGATGCACATATTGCACTTACAGAGGAACAGGTTAAGATCGAGACCTCCCGCTGCTTAGGCTGTGGTGCTACAATTGTCGATGCTAACAAGTGTATCGGTTGTGGTGTTTGTACAACCAAGTGTGCATTTGATGCGATCACACTCCACAGAGATCATCCGGAGTGCTCCACGATGATACCTGCAGAAGATAAGTTCAAGGCAATCGTTCCTTATGAGTTGAAGCGTGCAGTCAAGATCGTATTTGCACCAAAGACAGCAGAGGAAAAGGCTGCGATCAAAGCACACAAAGAAGCAATGCAGGATAAATAATCCTTATCCGTTTTAAAGAGGTTAAAAAAATGCATGAATTAGGAATTGTGTTTCATATTGCAAAAAAAGTGGAATCCATTGCGGTTGAAAACCATGTCAATCATGTTGCCAAGGTGGTCTTAGAGATTGGCGAAGTTTCTACGGTAGTTCCATCATACTTAGAGGACTGTTGGAAATGGAAGTGTACCAAGAGCGGGATCTTAAAAGATTGTGCATTGGAAATAGAGATGATCCCGGCAGTTACATTCTGCGAAGACTGTGAAAAGACCTATGGTACGGTAGAACATGGAAAGACCTGCCCATACTGCGGAAGCGAGCACACCTATCTGGTGCAGGGAAATGAACATACGATCAAGGAGATCGTTGTTTATGAAGAGGACCGTGATGACAATGTCGACGAAAAGGCAGAAAACCATGCCTTAGAAGAAATCGAACATGAGGATAATGGTGCTATGCCGATTGCAGAGGAAACTTCAAAGAAAGCAGAGTCTTTCGAAGAATAGACATAAGCACAATTAAAATCAGAAAAGAAAGCCACATGACTTGTTAGAGATTAACAGGTTATGTGGCTTTTGGTTTAACAGTCCTTTTGTATCTAACGTAATCACCGTCATAAAGTACAAGACTTTTTGCATAAAAGATATAAGAACAGGTATGTAATCAGGTGATAGAATGGGACGGAACAAAGTACCGATCAAATGCAAACATGTTTTTAAAAATGGAGCGAAAGTACCGGAAAAAGAACAGTATACAAAAAAATGGGTAACACTCATTCAAAGATCAGAACAAAACGGCAGTAGGGTGCAAAGATGAAAGTAGCAATCTACTGCCGTCTTTCCGAAGAGGACAAAGACAAGCGCCATGTCACCGATGACAGCGAAAGCATTCAGAACCAGAAATCCATGCTGATCCAGTATGCCACAGAACAGGGATGGGAAATCTATGGGATATACAGTGACGATGATTATACCGGAGCAGATCGGAGCAGACCGGAGTTTAACCGTCTGTTAGAAGACGCCAAACATAAAAAATTTGACATTGTGCTCTGTAAAACACAATCGCGTTTTACAAGGGAGTTAGAATTGGTAGAAAAATATATCCACGGATATTTTCCAATCTGGGGCATCCGTTTTGTCAGCATCGTAGACAACGCGGATACGGAAAATAAAGGAAATAAAAAGTCAAGACAGATCAACGGACTGGTCAATGAGTGGTATTTAGAAGATATGTCAGAGAATATCAAAAGCGTATTAACCGATAAGCGGAAAAACGGTTATCACATCGGGGCATTTGCACTCTATGGCTATCAGAAAGACCCACAGCAAAAAGGACATCTGCTCATAGACGAGGAAGCGGCTGAGGTTGTGAGAGAAGTGTTTACCCTGTTTTCACAGGGGTATGGTAAGACTGCGATTGCAAAAATCTTAAATGAGCAGGGGGTGCCAAACCCAACCGAATACAAAAGACAAAAAGGACTTCGTTATCAACAGCCGGAAAGCCAAAACAGTACACTCTGGCGATATTATACGATCAGTGCCATGCTCCGCAATGAAATGTATATCGGAACGATGGTGCAGGGCAAATATGGAAGTGTTTCCTATAAGACGAAGCAGAACCGCCCACGTCCGAAAGAAACGTGGTATCGGAAAGAGAATACCCATGAGGCAATTATAGATCAGGAACTATGGAACACGGTCCAGAGGATGTTAGAGGAGAAAGCAAAGCCGTTTGCTACAGGAAAAACAGGGATTTTTGCAGAAAAAGTAAAGTGTGCCGGATGTGGTTATCACATGCGTTCCACAAAGACAAAAGACCGCTATTATCTAAAGTGTGCTACACATCATATTGCAAAAGATGCCTGTGAGGGAGCGTTTATTTCTGTAAAAGCATTAGAGGATGCCGTCTTATCGGAGATTCACCGGATGTCTAAGGAATATCTGGATATAGAAACATTAGAGAAAAATCTGAAGCTGGATACAGATATCAGAAGGCAGCAGGAGCAGTGTGAAAAAAAGATAGAGACCTATCAAAAGAAGCAACAGACCTATCAAAAAGGGATCAGTCAGGCTTATCTGGATAGAGTCAGCGGGATCTTAACAGAAAAAGAGTATCTAGAATTGACAGAAGAATTCCGACAGGGAAAACAACAGTCAGAAAAGCTGATGGAATCTGAAAAAAAGAGGTTAACGGAACTTACGGAACGATTAGAAAAAGGGGATGAACGCGGCAAGCGTATTTTAAAATACATAAATCCGGAATTTTTAACAAAAGAAATTGTTGAGGAACTGATCGATCATATTGTCGTTGGAAAAAAATCGAAAGAGACGGGAGAAATACCAGTGGAGATACATTGGAATTTTTGAAAGGTTGTTCCTGCAAATCCGCAGCAGAGCAGAAAGCCCGCACCACCTATGACAACATTCTTCGCCTGGTCAAAGACCCGGATGTCGCAGATCCGATCCGTTTCTTAAGAGAGCGTGAGATCGTTCACTTCCAGAGATTTGGTGAAGGACTTAGAAAAGTACAGGATGAACTGGATTCAAAGAATTTCTATGCATTCAATCCGGCATTTGATTAAAACACAGCAGGGTAGTGGAAATCCACTATCCTGTTTTATTATTTCATAGGAAAGACCGTGTTACATTAACGTGCAAAAGCAGACGCTTTCCTATGAAATAAAAACGCTCCGCGAGGATGCACAGCTCGCGGTAAGGAAAATATCGCTTTGCGAACCGCGAGCGCGCGGAACAAAAGCTGTGCTATTGAAGTATCTGAAAATCGCGAAGTGTGCGAAGCACACTTTTGTTCAAAAATGAGACTCAATATCAACAATATTGACAACATTTTCTCAATAAAATATAATGAAGCCGAACGAAAGAAATTTAGAAAAGAGGAAAATAAGTGACACTAGATGCATTGCCAATCAAAACAAAAGCAGTCATTACGAAAGTAGGCGGCGAGGGAGAACTGCGCTGTCGTCTTTTAGATATGGGACTGATTCCCAAGACTGTAGTAGAAATCAGAAAAGTTGCTCCCATGGGAGATCCGATAGAATTAGAAATCAGAGGTTATACCCTGACGATCCGGAAAGAGGATGCAGCAAAAATTGAGGTAACGGAGGACATGCCATGATTTTTGCATTAATAGGGAACCAGAATTGTGGAAAGACCACTCTGTTTAACCAGCTTACGGGCGCAAATCAACATGTGGGAAATTTTCCGGGAGTTACGGTGGATCAGAAAGTAGGAGAGATCAAAGAGCATAAGAATTGTTCCGTGGTCGATCTGCCGGGAATCTATTCGCTGCGTCCTTATACGAGCGAGGAGATCGTAACGAGAGACTTTTTGATCAATGAAAAGCCGGATGCCATTATCAATATTGTAGATGCAACCAATATAGAGCGAAATCTGTATCTGACTCTGCAGCTCTTAGAGATGCAGATCCCAATGGTATTAGCCTTGAATATGATGGATGAGGTGCGAAATAACGGCGGTTCCATAGATGTTATGGGAATGTCAGAAAAATTAGGCATTCCGGTTGTGCCGATTTCTGCAGTAAAGGCAGAAGGAATTTCAGAACTGGTGGAAAAGGTGATACGGACTGCCGAGAAAAAAAAATATCCGAAGATCACGGATTTTTGTGAAAAAGGACCGGTACACCGCTGTATCCATGCTCTTTCGCATCAGGTGGAAGACCATGCGCAGAATCTTGGAATTTCTCCGAGGTTTGCAGCAACCAAAGTGGTCGAAAATGATGTGGAAATTATCAAAAAGCTGAATTTCAGCCAAAATGAGTTTGAAATGATGCAGCATTCCATAGAAGAAATGGAAACAGACCATAAGATGGATCGCAATGCAGCGTTAGCGGATATGCGATATACCTTTATTGAAAAAGTATGTAAAGATACGGTCAAGCATCCGAAAGAAAGCAAAGAGCATAAAAGAAGTGAAAAGATTGACAGAATTTTAACGAATAAATATCTTGCAATTCCAATGTTTTTAGCAATTATGATGTTAATTTTTCATTTAACTTTTGGACTGATAGGAGCATGGCTGAGTGATCTGTTGAGCCTTGGGATTGAGCAGATCACGGATATCTGTGATAAGGGACTGACTGCTTATGGGATCAATCCGGTGGTACATAGCCTGATCATAGATGGCGTATTTGCAGGAGTCGGAAGTGTATTGAGCTTTTTGCCGGTTATTGTGGTGTTATTTTTCTTTTTATCCATTTTAGAAGATTCCGGTTATATGGCAAGGATTGCATTTGTAATGGACAAGCTGTTACGAAAGATCGGACTTTCCGGGAGGAGTTTTGTGCCGATGCTGATCGGATTCGGATGTACCGTGCCGGCAGTTATGGCAACGAGGACACTTTCTTCTGACCGCGACCGGAAAATGACGATCATGTTGACCCCGTTTATCAGTTGTTCGGCAAAGATACCGGTATATTCTGTGTTTGCCATGGCATTTTTTAAAGACCATGCGGCACTGGTGATGATGGCACTTTATGTAACCGGGATCGTAGTCTCTATTTTGGTGGCACTGATCCTAAAGGGAACTGTTTTTAGCGGAAAGCCGGTGCCTTTTGTCATGGAACTTCCAAACTATCGTCTGCCATCGGTAAAGAGTGTATTGCAACTGATGTGGGATAAGGCAAAAGATTTTTTACAGAGAGCATTTACGATCATATTTGTGGCAACGATCATCATATGGTTTTTACAGACCTTTGATACACGAATCAATGTGGTAACGGACAGTGCAAACAGTCTGTTAGCAGTGCTTGGAAGATGGGTAGCCCCGATTTTTACTCCGCTCGGTTTTGGAGATTGGAGGATTTCTACTTCGCTGATCACAGGATTTACGGCAAAGGAAGCCGTTGTAAGTACGATGAGCGTGTTGTGTGGCACAAGTATGTCCAATCTGCCGCAGACGTTGGGAAGCTTTTTCACACCGCTTTCCGCAGTCAGCTTTTTAGTATTTACACTGCTTTATACTCCATGTGTAGCAGCAATTGCAGCAATTAGACGGGAGATGGATTCTGCGTTACAGGCAGTCGGAATTGTAATCATGCAATGCGTCATCGCATGGCTGGTTGCATTTGGCGTATACCGGATCGGAAGTCTGCTATAGGAGGCAGGAAAAAGAGATAACATGAATATTTTGGACTGGATTTTATTAGGAGGCATCGGAGTGGCAGTATTTGTGGCTGTCCGATGCATTTGTAAGAAGCGTAAAAACGGGGATTGTATCGGTTGCAGCGGCAGTTGTGCCTCCTGCATGCGACAAAAAAATACGAAAAAATAGTATTAAATTTAGTACATGCACAAATTCCCTTGTCATAAGAGAAATCCTATGTTAGATTAGTATTAAGATGAAAGTGTTAAATAATTAACAATATTTTACATAGAAAACCATATGTAGCGAAATAGGAGGAAAGTATGAGAGGAATTCAGACACCGGTGTCGGAAATCAGACACAAAATTTTTACGGAAATTGCAAGGGTAGCATATGAATCAGAGAATATCAATGATTCTATTGAGGCAATTCCATTTAAAGTTTGTCCGGGAGATATTGCAAGCTACCGTGAGAGCATTTTTCATGAGAGAGCCATTGCATCTGAGCGGGTTCGTCTTGCCATGGGTATGTCACTCAGACCGGCAGATCATGTAGTGCATGTAACAAGCGGATTAGAAGAGAGTAATATTGCGGAAAAATATTATGAGCCGCCTCTTATGCAGGTCATTCCATCTGCCTGCAATTTCTGCGAGGACAAAAAATATGAAGTTTCTAATATGTGTCAGGGCTGTATCGCACATCCATGTATGGAGGTCTGTCCAAAGGATGCGATTTCCCGTGTAAAGGGAAAAGCCGTGATTGATCAGGAAAAATGTATCAAATGTGGTAAGTGTAAATCCGTCTGTCCATATGATGCCATTGCAAAAAAAGAAAGACCGTGTTCTATGGCATGTGGTGTAGGAGCCATTGGTACAGACCAGTATGGTCGTGCAAAGATTGATGCAGAGAAATGTGTTTCCTGCGGTCAGTGTATGGTAAGCTGTCCGTTTGGAGCGATTGCAGATAAGTCACAGATTTTCCAGTTGATTCGTTGTATGAAGCAGGGGGGAAACGTAATTGCAGAGGTTGCACCGGCATTTGTAGGTCAGTTCGGACCGGACGCAACACCAAGCAGAGTAAAAGCTGCATTGTTAGAGCTTGGATTCAGTGATGTTGTAGAGACTGCATTAGGTGCAGACATCGGAGCCGTTGCAGAAGCACATCACTATGCAAACCATGTAGCAACCGGAGAACTTCCATTCTTATTGACATCCTGTTGTCCTTCCTGGGCAATGCTTGCGAAGACACAGTTCCCGGATCTGATCGAGAGTGTATCTTCAGAGTTGACACCGATGGTAGCAACAGCAAGAAGTATCAAAAAAGAACATCCGGATGCAAAAGTCGTCTTTATCGGACCTTGTGCCGCAAAGAAATTAGAGGCAAGCCGCCGCGAGGTACGAAGCGATGTAGACTTTGTTATCACCTTTGAAGAATTGAGCGGAATGTTTGAAGCAAAAGGAATCAATCCGAATGATGAAAAAGGAGAAGGTTCTATGCACAATGCGACAGCAGCAGGACGTGGATATGCCGTTGCCGGAGGTGTTGCAGAGGCAGTTACAAACTGTATCCATGAATTCTATCCGGATATTGATGTTAAGATTGAACATGCAGAAGGTTTAGCAGAGTGTAAGAAAGTATTAATGCTTGCAAAAGCAGGAAAGAAAAACGGCTGCATGATCGAAGGAATGGGCTGTCCGGGAGGCTGTGTAGCAGGAGCCGGAACAATTCTTCCAATTGCAAAAGCAAAAGTTGAAGTTGAAAAAATGAAGAAAGCATCTTCCCGTCAGCTTCCACCGAAAGAATTAAGTGAGATTGAATTAGACTAAGCATTTTATTCGTATAAAGTCACAAAAACTGTAGAAAATACCGAACAGGGATTGAAAAATAAAATCCCCGAGGAGGTGTTGGAATGGTCAAGTGGTTTTATTATCCGAACAGGGAAAATGAAATTTCCAACAAAGGGTGGAAATTCAATATCACAGATATGAACGGAATGACGTATCGTGATGACTTGCAGTTTGACATCACAAATATGAATGGAATTACTGATCAGGATCATTTACGGTTTGATATCACAAATCTCAACGGGATATCAGACCGTGATGACATCAAATTTTCCATTACAAATATGAACGGACTGACAGTCTAGGAAAATCCGTTCCGACAGTTGATGAAACGCCATGAATGTTATATAATATTTCATGGCGTTTTTATCGTTTTATAGAAAATAGCTGTTTTACAATACAGAATAGACAGATGAGAATACCATATCACAACCGTAAACAGGAGGGAAACACCATGACAAAAGTAAGGACAAGATACGCACCAAGTCCGACCGGAAAAATGCATGTGGGAAATTTGCGTTCCGCATTGTATGAATTTTTAATAGCAAAGCATGCCGGAGGAGAATTTATGCTCCGCATTGAAGATACAGACCAGGAACGTTATGTAGAGGGAGCAACGGAGATCATCTACCGTACCTTAGAGACCGCAGGGTTAAAACATGACGAGGGACCGGACAAAGATGGCGGTTATGGCCCTTATGTACAGAGTGAGCGTATGAAGACCGGCATTTATCTGAAATATGCAAAAGAGTTAATTGAAAAAGGCGAGGCATATTATTGTTTTTGTGATAAAGAGCGCTTAGAGTCCATCAAGACAGAGGTCGTAGAAGGAAAAGAGATCACGATGTATGACAAACACTGTCTTTCTCTATCAAAAGAGGAGATAGAGGCAAATCTGTCTGCAGGAAAACCATATGTCATCCGCCAGAATATCCCAAATGAAGGTACAACGACCTTTCATGACGAATTATACGGAGATATTACCGTGGAAAATGCAGAGTTAGACGATATGATCCTGATCAAATCCGACGGATATCCGACCTACAATTTTGCAAACGTGGTAGATGACCATACCATGAATATCACACATGTTGTCCGTGGTAATGAATATCTGTCTTCCGCACCAAAATACCAGCGTCTGTATGATGCGTTTGGTTGGGAATCACCGGTTTATATCCATTTGCCGTTAATTACCGATGAAAACCATAAGAAATTATCCAAGCGAAGCGGTCATGCATCCTTTGAGGATTTATTAGAGCAGGGATTTTTACCGGAGGCGATCGTAAACTACATCGCATTATTAGGATGGAGCCCGGAAGATAACAGGGAAATCTTTACCTTAGACGAACTGATCCGTGACTTTGATTATCACAGGATCAGCAAATCCCCGGCAGTATTCGATATTGTCAAACTGAAATGGATGAATGGGGAATACTTAAAAGCAATGGACTTTGATGCATTTTATGAGGCAGCAGAGCCATATTTAAAGAAGGCTATTACCAAAGATTTAGATCTTCGCCGGATTGCAGAGATGGTCAAGACCAGAATCGAGATCTTCCCGGATATTGCAGAGCATGTGGATTTCTTTGAAGAAGTACCGGAATATGATATCAGCATGTATGCGCATAAAAAAATGAAGACTTCACCGGAATCTTCCTTAGAAGTCTTAAAGGACATCCTGCCACGCTTAGAGGCGCAGGAAGATTATTCCAACGATGCACTCTATGCAATGCTTTGTGAGTATGTAAAAGAAAAAGAATACAAGAATGGTTATGTGATGTGGCCGATCCGTACCGCAGTGTCAGGAAAACAGATGACACCGGGTGGCGCAACAGAGTTAATGGAAGTCTTAGGAAAAGAAGAATCCATCTCCAGGATCAAAGCAGCCATTGAAAAATTAGAAAAAGAATTATAAAAGAACCATAAAAATGAAATCATCTTTTAACAAACCTCAATCTGAGGCAATTACCCATGGGAAAGGACCGGCATTGATATTAGCCGGTCCCGGAAGTGGGAAGACTCTTGTAATTACCCAACGGGTGAAAAATTTAATCGAGAAACAACATATCAGACCATCGAATATCTTAGTCATTACGTTTACAAAAGCGGCAGCGACACAGATGAAGGAAAGGTTTACGATCCTGATGGGAGAGGGACGCTATCCGGTCACTTTTGGAACATTTCATGCCGTCTTTTTTTCTGTACTCAAAAATGCCTATCACTATACGGCACAGAATATCATCAGAGAAGAGAAAAAGTATCAGATTTTGTATGATATTATCCATCGTATGGAGTTAGAGTACGAGGATGAGCAGGAATTTATGAGCGGAGTGTTGTCAGAGATCAGTCTGGTAAAAAATGAAAGGATCGATCTGGCACATTACTATGCAAAGAACTGTGCGGCAGATATTTTCCGAAAGATTTATCAGCAGTATGAGGCAGGCAAACAAAGAGCAGGACTCATCGATTTCGATGATATGCTTGTCTATACTTATGAACTGTTCCGTGAAAGAAAGGATATTTTAGCCCTTTGGCAGAAACAGTATCCCTATATTTTGATCGATGAGTTTCAGGATATTAATAAACTGCAGTTTGAGATTGTAAAAATGATGGCATTACCGCATAATAATCTTTTTGTGGTGGGAGATGATGACCAGTCTATTTACCGTTTCCGTGGTTCGAAACCGGAGCTGATGCTGGGATTTACCAAATCCTATCCCGATGCAGAAAAGATTCTGTTAGATACCAATTACCGCTCAGATCGTGAGATCATAAAGGCAGCCGGAAACCTGATCGCTCACAACGGTGAACGTTTTTCAAAAAAGATCATGGCACAGAGTGCACAGCCGGGCGAGGTGGAATTTGCGATCTACAAGAATCAGTGGGCGGAAAATGAGGCCGTCATTGCAGATATCAAAAGACAGGTACAAAGGGGCGTTCCCTATCAGGAGATTGCGATTCTATTCAGGACGAATATCCAGCCGCGGATGCTGATGCGGCAGCTGATGAACCACAATATCCCGTTTATCGCAAAAGATAAGATCCCGAATCTGTATGAGCACTGGATCGCAAGAGATATCTTTACCTATATCCGTATTGCACAGGGCAGCCAGGAGAGAAAAGATTTTTTAAAGATCATCAATCGTCCGAAACGTTATATCGGAAGAGAGAGCTTAGAGGAACTGAGTGTTGCCTTTGATGTCTGGATGGAGTATTATAAAGAGCAGCCGTGGATCGCAGAGCGGATCGACCGGTTAGAATATGACATCCGTATGTTATCGATGATGAAGCCTTATGCGGCAGTCAATTATATCCGGGGCGGTATCGGATATGATGATTATTGCAGGGAATATGCAAAGTACCGCCACATTCGAGAGGAAGAACTCTTAGAAGTGTTAGATGAGCTGCAGGAAAGTGCAAAAGAGTACCAGTCCTATGAAGCCTGGTTCTTACATATGGAGGAATATAAAGAGGAGTTAGAACGTCAGGCAAAAGAGCAGAAGCAGCAGCCGGACGGAGTTACATTAGCAACCTTACACAGCGCGAAGGGGTTAGAATATGATATCGTCTATCTTGTCGATGTCAACGAAGGGATCATGCCTTATAAAAAAGCGGTATTAGAGCAGGATATTGAAGAAGAGCGCAGAATGTTTTATGTGGGAATGACGCGGGCAAGACACCGGCTGTCGATCAGTTCAGTACAGGAGTATAATGGGAAAAAATCAGAGATTTCCCGTTTTGTCGCAGAAGCGGGGAGAGCAGAGACAGGAGAACAGAGGATAAATAAAAAAGCAACATAAAAGACAATAGAAAAAGAAAGACGAAAGAATATATAGGGCAATATAAAAGAGAATATAAAATAAACGGGATTCCGGATCATCCGGAATCCCGTTTTTGATGAATGTTTCCTTGATCAAAATTAAATCAAAAGTTTATTTAATCCATATCCTCATATGCTGCTTCATCGAGTAACTCATCAAAGCGGTCTGCAACAGCTTCGTATTCTTCATCGTCCTCAATGTTTTCTAAAGAAGGATTACCCTCTTCGTCTTCAAAATAGCGATAGATGAATACTTCGCCTTCTTCATTTTCATTGCCGTCCTCATCTAACGGAAGCAGAGCAATATAGTTCTGTTCCTCTAATTCAAAGATGGTAAGGATGGCACATTCTACTTCGCTGCCGTCATCAAGAGACAGTGTGACCTGCATATCAGATTCATCATCCACCGGATTCTGTGCATTGTTTCCCATAATTAAATCTCCTTTTAATAAAAATGTATTTAGTATTTATATGATAGCCTGAATATAGAGATCAGGTCTGTCATTTAAATCAAGAAAGGTCTGGTCTTCTAGCTGGATGACCGGTCGTGTCAGTCTCTGCGTGATCAGAATGATTTTACCGGTTTGTCCATTGCTTAAAAGCACGTTGTTATTGACATAGGTATTTGCAATATGCTCTAAGAAGCAGAGGATAAACTGTGGATTGTAACGGTTTAATCCCTCTAATTCAAAGGAAGCAATTACCTCAAACGGACAGAGCGCACGTCGGTAACATCTGTCAGAGGTCATGGCATCATAGACATCTGCGATTGCAACAATGGCTGCCATATCGTCAATTTCCTTACCGACAAGATGATTTGGATAGCCGGTGCCGTCATATCGTTCATGGTGCATCAAAGCAGCATTTTTTATTCGTTCATCCAATGGCTGATCCTTTAAGATGTCATAGCCAAGCTGGGCATGCGCTTTGATCACTTCGTATTCTGCATCGGTTAATTTGCCTTTTTTTAAGATAATGGCATTCGGAATCTTGCATTTGCCAATATCGTGAAGCAGTCCGGCAAGCGTTAAAACATCTAAGTCCTCGTCGGAATACTTTAACCACATACCGAACATCCTCGAAATGATGCTGACATTCAGACAGTGGGCATAGGTAGAGTCATCAATCTGACGCATATTATGTAAATTGTCAAAAATAGAGATCGTAGTTGACTGTTTGCCAAACAGGCCAACGGATTCGGAAAGCAGTTCGGCCTGGTCGATTGGGTCCGTACGGTCGATCAAATCATTTAAGGACGATTTAAGAAAACGGATTTTCTTCACATAATCGCTTTTAAACCGCTGGAAAGAACGGGAAGAGCGGATCTTTTGTGAATAAGACAGGGTTACCTGTTCCGTCTTTTGCATAGATGCGATAGCGGCAGACGGGATCGTACCATCTACAATGGAAGCAGATGGAATATTATAATAGCTCAGATGAGCGATCATCTGATTCGTAAGTTCCGTGTCAGCAGCTACGATAAGCTGTCCATGTTTAGATAAGACCGGTTCGGCTGTGATCATTCCTGGGGTTAAATCTTGTGTTTTTACGGTACGCATATGGCTCCTTTACAAAATATCATTCATTTTATACATATTTTTCCTATAGAGATATTTTAAAACAAGAAGTAGAAAAGTCAAGGAAAAAATACCTGTTTCTTTTTGATAAGGGTGTGTACAAATTCCACGAAAAAAGATATAATAATACAGATAAAAAACAAAGGTGGACAAAAAGATGATATTTCAGACACGGGCAGGAGATTACAGAAAGATGGGAACAGAGCAATGTGCAGATGGTGTCACATTTACCTTTCAGTGTCCCAAAGAGCTTGCCTGTGCAGTAGTGCTGTTTGAAAAAAAGACAGGAAAGCAGGCAGCAAAGATCGATGTACTACCACAGTATCGTGTGGGTTCGGTGCGTTCTGTCACCATTTATCCCTTAAAAGCAGAAAAATATTATTATTGTTATGAGATTGAAGGAAAAAGAGTGCGTGATCCTTACGGAGAGCGTGTGATCGGCAGGGAAAAGTGGGGCGATACCGAAAGAACCTTAGACGATGCACTGTTAAGCGGATTCAAAAAAGAAGGTTTTGACTGGAGTGAAGATGTCAGTGTAGAGATTCCGGCAAATGAGATGGTCATGTACAAACTCCATGTGCGTGGATTTTCCATGGACGGCAGGGGCAGAAATAAGGGAACCTTTGCGGCTGTGATGGACAGGCTCTCCTATCTGAAAGAACTTGGGATCACAACCTTAGAATGTATGCCGGTCTACGAATTTGAAGAATTAATGGAAAATGGCAGGCTGAATTACTGGGGATATGCGCCGAGTGACTATTTTGCGGTTAAATCTTCCTATGCATCCCAAAAAGACGCAGACTGGGAATTTAAGAGTCTGATCTTAGAGACACACAAACAGCAGATGGAGCTGATCATGGAGATGCATTTTGTGCCGGAACAGACAGCAGGTGCCATCATAGAGATCTTACGCTACTGGGTCATGGAATATCATGTGGATGGATTTAAACTTTTAGGTGCAGGGCTTCCGATCGCAGAGATTGCAAAAGATCCGTATCTGACAGGAACCAAAATATTTTATGAGAAATTTCCATATGATCTGAAAGAGGAAAATTATGGAAATATCTATGTGTATAATGATGATTTCTTATATCCGGCGAGAAAAATGCTGAATCACTTAGGCGGTGATATGGTAGAATATACGGAAGTGATGAAAAGACAGCAGGACGGCGGACATTCTGTTAACTATATTGCCAACAGTAATACATTTACCTTAGCGGATGTATTTTCTTATAACGAGAAGCATAATGGTGATAACGGCGAGGAAAATCTGGATGGAAACAACTGGAATTACAGTACGAACTATGGCGTTGAGGGAGCCACCCGCAGGCAGTTTGTAAAAAAGATCAGGGAAAAGCAGATGCGCAACGCAATGGCGATGCTGTGTTTGGCACGGGGAATACCGCTGATCTGGAGCGGGGATGAGATCGGAAATTCCCAAAACGGCAATAACAATGCCTATTGTCAGGATAACCGGATCGGCTGGGTGAACTGGAAAAATGAAGGTCGGTATGAGGAATATACCGAATTTGTCCGTGAACTGTTGCAGTTTCGAAAAGAGCATCCGATCCTTTTTTCGGAAAAACCGTTTCAGATGAGTGATTATAAGAGAACCGGGTATCCGGATCTATCCTATCACAGTTCCGAAGCCTGGATCAGCGATGTGAAAGGGAATGCAAGGGCTGTGGGCGTGATGTACAGTGAGAGTTATGCCAAAGAAGAGGATACAGAGGAGACATTTCTTTATATAGGATATAATTTTTATATGGGATTGCAGGTATTTGCACTTCCAAAGCTGCCAAAGGGAAAGCATTGGTATCAGATCATGGATACTGCACAGATGTGTCCGTTTTTTAAAGAACCGCGTCTTTTGAAAAATAATTCCTATGAGGCATTTGGGCAGACAATTTCAATTTTAGTGGGCAGGTAAAGAAAATAAGATGAAAGCATGGCAGCATTTAAAGACGATTTTACATCATAAGAGACTGGTGCGTGCAGGCTGCTTTAAAGTGGGATTATACCGGCAGGGTATCATGCACGACTGGAGTAAATACAGTCCGACCGAATTTTTAGTCGGATGCAAATATTATCAGGGCAATATGAGTCCGAATAATGCAGAAAGGGTCGCAAGGGGATATTCCTCTGCATGGCTGCATCACAAGGGAAGAAACAAGCATCACATGGAGTACTGGATCGACTACAGTGTAGACAAAGAAAAAGGGATCTGCGGTATGGAGATACCGGTAAAATATGTGGTGGAGATGTATATCGACCGGGTGAGCGCGGCGAAGAACTATCAGAAGGGTGCTTATACAGACAGAAGTCCGTTAGAATATTATGAGAATGGCAAAAGCATACATATTCTGCATCCGAATACGAGAGAGCTTTTAGAACGTCTGCTGACGATGCTCGCAGAAGAAGGCGAGAAAGCGACGTATGAATATATCAGAAGAGAAGTTTTAAAAAATAAAAAGTAAGGAGAGAAAAGACATGTTAGATGGAAAAAAAGTACTTTACAGTGGAATGCAGGCAACCGGCACATTGACACTGGGCAATTATTTAGGAGCGTTGAAAAACTGGGTGGAGCTGACCGATGAATATGAATGTATTTACGGCGTTATGGATCTCCATTCCCTGACCGTACGTCAGGTTCCGGCAGAGTTTCGTAAAAATGCGAGAGCACTCTATGCACTCTATGTTGCAGCGGGATTAGACCCGGAAAAGAACTGTATCTATTATCAGTCCCATGTATCAGGCCATGCAGAGTTAGGATGGATCTTAGACTGCTTTACCTATATGGGAGAGCTGAACCGAATGACACAGTTTAAGGATAAAGCGGCAAAACATGCAGATAATATTAACGCCGGTCTGTATACATATCCGGTATTAATGGCAGCGGATATTTTGCTCTATCAGGCAGATGTGGTTCCGGTAGGTGTAGACCAGAAGCAGCATTTAGAGATTACAAGGGATATTGCAGAGCGTTTTAACAACATCTACGGAGATGTATTTACCATACCGGAGGCATATATCGGTAAAAAAGGCGCGAAGATCATGAGCCTTCAGGAGCCGGGCAAGAAGATGTCAAAATCAGATACAAATGCCAATGCAACGATCCTGCTCTTAGATGATACCGATACGATCATCCGGAAGTTCAAGCGTGCAGTTACCGATTCCGAGAGTGAAGTGCGTTACGCGGAAGAAAAACCGGGAATCAGCAATTTAATGGATATTTACAGTGCCGTAACCGGAAAGACCTATGAGGAGATTGAAAAAGAGTTTGCAGGAAAAGGTTATGGGGATTTCAAATTAGCAGTCGGCGAGACGGTAGCAGATCATTTAAAACCGTTACAGGAACGCTATGAGCAGTTGATGAAAGATAAAGCATATATTGAGAGCATGATCAAGCAGAATGATGAAAAAGCAGCATATTATGCGAATAAGACTCTGCGCAAAGTGCAGAAAAAAGTCGGATTAACCGAAAGAATCCGTTAAGATGATGATATAAAACATAGGCAGATAAGGAGGACATAACATGAGTCATGTAGAAATCACAGAACAGATCAAGTATATCGGAGCAGATGATAAAACCTTAGATTTATTTGAGAGCCAGTATCTGATACCGAATGGAGTATCCTACAATTCCTATTTGATCTTAGATGAAAAAATAGCAGTCATGGATACGGTAGATATGCGTGCAACCGGTGAATGGTTGCGAAATATGGACAGAGAGCTTCAGGGAAAAGAGCCGGATTATCTGATCGTGTCCCATATGGAGCCGGATCATGCGGCAAATATTGAGATGTTAGCCCGCAGATATCCAAAGATGCAGATTGTGGCAAATGCTAAGACCTTCCCGATGATGGAGCAGTTCTTTAACCTGGATGTTTCTGACAGAAAAGTGGTTGTGGCAGAGGGCGATACCTTAAACCTTGGTAAACACACGTTACAGTTCTTTATGGCACCAATGGTACATTGGCCGGAGGTTATGGTAACTTATGAGCAGTCCGAAAAGATCCTGTTCAGTGCCGATGGATTTGGAACTTTTGGAAGTCTCGATGCAAATGAAGAGTGGATCGCAGAGGCAAGAAAATACTATATCAATATCGTAGGAAAATATGGAAACCCGGTACAGGCACTTTTGAAAAAAGCATCCGGTTTAGACATTCAGATGATCTGCCCGCTGCATGGACCTGTCTTAAAAGAAAACCTTGGTTATTATATTGAAAAATATCAGATTTGGAGCAGTTATGAGCCGGAAGACGAAGGCATCCTCATTGCCTATGCGTCAATTCATGGCAATACTAAGCAGGCGGCTGAAAAAATGAGAGATATCCTGATCGAAAAAGGTGCTAAAAATGTCGTCATTATGGATCTGTCCAGAGATGACATGGCAAGAGCCGTAGAAAATGCATTCCGTTATTCAAAAATGGTACTTGCATGTGCAACCTACGATGGAGGAATTTTCCCATGTATGGAAGATTTCTTAAATCATTTAAAGGCAAAGAACTATCAGAAACGTACCGTGGCATTTATGGAAAATGGTTCCTGGGCACCGGCAGCAGCCAAGCTGATGAAGGGAATGTTAGAAAAACAAAAAGACCTGACAATCGTAGAACCGGTGGTAACGATCCGTTCTACAATGAAACCGGAAACCGTTGGCGTTATGGAAGAACTTGCAGACGCATTGTTATAGAAAAAGATTTGCAATAAATAAAATGAAGATTTAATAAATGCACCGCCCGTATCAATTCATTTTTCCTGATATGGACGGTGCATTTTATATTTTTATATCAGATATCTTTCGCATGCTCTAAAAAGTATTGTTCGGCTTCGGCATTCCACAAGCCGTCATGCGCATCTACCAATTCCTTTAAATGCTTCTCTAATTCATTGTTTTCACCAAAGGCAGATACATCTGTCACAGGGAATTCCTTGCCGGAGTAGACGATCTTTTTGCCGCCCGGCATCTTTGGAAGATTTAAAATCGATTCACAAACATGGTTTAATCCCATAATATGTGTTGCGATTTTTGCCACATTAACGGTCTTATTTTCAATCAGGGCAATGGCATCTTTCATATCCTGTGTGTTACTTCCGCTGGTGCCGACAAAATGTGTCGCATTGTAGTGGATATTATAAAAATTAATCGTCGAAGCAAATTTAGAATCTGCAGGACCGGCAAAAAAGTTCAGGCAGCCATCATAGGCTAAGAGCTGTTCAGCCTGGGTTACCAGTCTTTCTTTTGCTGCCATTAAAAAGATATCGTCAAAGCCTTTAGCATCCGGTGTCAGTGCTTTTAACTCTTCCACAATATCATCTTCATCAGCCGTCAGAACATAAGTCAGGGTCACGCCGTATTTTGCAGCCTCTTCGACAGGATAGAGGCGTTTTGCCATATCCAGCTTACTCTGTGTACGTCCGGTTACAACTAAATGTTTTGGACGTCTGTCATTGTGGATCGCATAGTCAATCGCTAAAAATCCCATTGGTCCGGTTCCGCCTAAAATAGCTAAAGCACCGTTTTCTTTGATCCCCATGGTATGGTCATAATCATTGCGGTCTCTTAAATGAAAGTTGGCTTTAAATCCTGCAACGATACAGGAGAGCGGTTCTACGAGAGCACCTTCAAAAAATCCTTCTCCTTTATATGGGAGCAGGCAGCCTTTTTCAATAGCTTCATTCATGATCACCACGTTGGTAGCTTCGCCGCCGACATATGGGAAAGAGTAGCCAAGAGAAAAAGTATCGGCACGTCCTAAGTTTGGCTGTGCAACAAAACAATCTCCCGGTTTGTAGAGATGTTTCCATTTTTCGCCGACTTTTGTGATCACTCCGCAAAATTCGTGTCCCATGATAACCGGATGGTTTTTCAGATCATTTGGAAGTTTTTTATGCTTTTCTCCCTGATTTGATACCTTATATGTAGACATGCAAAGGCTGTCTGTGACAATGCGGGCTTCTATCTCATCATCCTTCATTGTCGGGAGTTCAAATTCCTCTAAACGTAAATCTTTCACACCATAAATGCGTACTGCTTTCGTGTTCATAATGACCTCCTCTAATGTAAAAGTTTTCTAGTTGCTTTCATTATAAAAAAGAAACAAAAAAAAGACAATATAAAACCGTGAAGTAAACAGGGTTGTGTGCTATAATTTATCCGGTAAATGAAAAGTTTTGAAAAAAGGAGAATGTGGCAGATATGGAAAAGACAAACGTGATGAGAATTTTAGACCAGAAGAAAATACCATATCATCACTATGAATATGACAATTCACAGGCATATAGCGGAACCAAGGTTGCCGATATGTTAGGGCAAGACCCGAAAGTGGTCTATAAAACATTAGTAACAGTGGCAAAGAGCAAGAAGAATTATGTATTTGTCATTCCGGTAGAAGAAGAACTGGATTTAAAAAAGGCAGCCAAAGCCGCCAATGAAAAATCCATTGAAATGCTGAAATCCAAAGAACTCTTACCATTGACCGGCTATGTCCATGGGGGATGTTCTCCGATCGGAATGAAGAAAGTATTTACAACATTTTTACATAGCACAGCGAAAGAACAGGAGCATATCATTTTCAGTGCAGGAAAAATCGGGTATCAGGTGGAGGTTGCACCGGAGGATTTGGCGAAGGTGGTGCGGTTTACGTTTGCGGATGTGATAAAGTAAATCTGTGTATGATCTTTTATCTGTTTTTCCGGCATCCGTGCCAGAAAATTTCTGGATAATGACAGAGTATTAAGAGTTTGGCATTCCTCCCATAGTCACAAAGGCAACTGCGGCTGGAAAGAACATGCAGCAAAAATCTTAACGCCCCATGGACGGGCGTTTAAGACAATACATGAAACCGTTTTTTGACACCCGGATCTGTATAGAGATAAATTCTTAAAAATCCGGAAATAATTTTTGCATATCAGTAGGCAGTGGAGCAGACAGCTTCATTGCCTTTTTTGTAATTGGATGTGTGAATTCTAAAAGGCTCGAATGCAGAGCCTGCCTGCTGATTTTTGTCATATCAGGATGATAAAGATAATCTCCGATCAAAGGATAACCAAGGTGCTTCATATGAACGCGTATCTGGTGTGTACGCCCGGTTTCTAACCGGAGTGAAACAAGCGTCAGATCGTTATGACAGGCAAGACTGCGGTAATGCGTCACGGCACGTTCTCCATGTTCATAATCAATGCAGCGGGTAATGAGAGAGTCACTTTCCCTTCCGATCGGGGCATCGATCGTACCGCTCCCGGTCAAAGTTCCTTCTACAATGGCAAGATAGGTACGATGGACGGCACGATTCGCAACATCCTGTGATAAAATGGCAGCACTTAACATATGTTTTGCGAGGATCGTAAGACCGGTAGTGTCACGGTCTAAGCGGTTCATACAGCGAAAAACATAAGCCTCCCCTTTTTGCTGATAATAGTCGGCAACACCGTTTGCAAGGGTATTTTCATAGTTGTTCAGGGAAGGATGGATCGGCATATCGGCAGGCTTGTTCAAAACCAGGATATCTTCGTCCTCGTATACAATATCCAAATCCATTGGAACCGGGAGGATCTTAGCAGAACTTTCCTCTTCGATCAGATGAATGGTCAGGGTATCTCCCGGCATTAAACGGTCATTGACGTAGAGCCATTTCCCATTGCCAAGGATGCTGTAGGGTGTCCGTTTTAAATGAGTAATGACACTGTGGGAATAACCATGCCGTTTTAAAAAATCTAAGACTGTAATTTCGTTTTCTATTGTATAAGTCAGGGTACGTTTCATAATAGTTTCCGTTTCTTTCTAATATAAGATTTGGGTATCAAAAGGCCCTTCGGGCGAAGCACACTTTTGTGCAATCTTCCAGTCACTAAGTTGTGAGCCGCCTTTTAACATCCTAATCCATACGAGTCACAAAATTGTAAACATTTCTTAATTATAAGTTTAACATACTTCAGATTACAATTTTAACATATTTCAGAGCGAAAATAAAATTGTCTAAAAATAAAATCAGCGAAAAAAGAAAAAGGGGAAAGGCACTTAGGGCAGTGTCCTTTCATACAATGTTAGAAAAGCGGCTTTAAGGTGGAAATGTGAAGACTTTTTTATCTCCTCTCACCCCAGAAGAAGAAAAGGAATGCATAGAGAGAATGAAGGAAGGGGACCTTAAAGCAAAACACCAGCTCATCGAGCACAATCTGAGACTGGTAGCCCATGTTGCAAAGAAATATCAGGCATCCGATGAAGATATGGAGGATCTGATTTCCATTGGGACCATAGGGCTGATCAAGGCAGTCGGAACATTTAAGACCGATAAGCAGATAAAACTTGCAACCTATGCAGCAAGGTGCATTGACAATGAACTTCTGATGTATTTCAGAGGGAAGAAAAAAACCTCAAGGGAAGTCTCTTTATATGAACCTATCGGTACGGACAAAGAGGGAAACCAGATCAATCTGCTAGATATTGCCGCAGATGAAGAAGTAGATGTGGTAGAAAAAATGGAGGAGTGCGAAAATATCAGAAAACTCTATGGATATCTGCCGCAGGTACTAACGGACAGGGAAGAACATGTCATAGCCATGCGGTATGGAGTCTTAGGGGAAGAACCGCATACACAGCGGGAAGTGGCAGCGACGTTAGGAATCTCCCGCTCCTATGTCAGCCGGATCGAAAAAAAGGCATTGGCAAAGCTGCGCAGACAGTTTGAAGAAGACGATCGATAAAAAACCTGTGCTCTGCTCCAACAGACTGGAGCAGGGTAAAAATAAATATTTTCAAAAAGAAAAAGTGTGATATAATAACAATATCTTTTTTATTTCCAGGCAATTCGCCAGATTCCCACGGGAAAAAGGAGGAAAATTGTATAGTATGGTAACAACCTCGGTACTACACGGTATGGAGGCGATTTTAGTACAGGTAGAAGCAGATGTTAGTCCGGGACTGCCGACCTTTGAAATGGTAGGCTTTTTAAGTTCTGAAGTAAAAGAAGCAAAGGAACGGGTACGGACAGCCTTAAGAAACTGCGGCTATCAGCTTCCGGCAAAACGGATCACGATCAGCTTTTCCCCGGCAGGCATCCGAAAATCCGGTTCGGGATTTGACTTAGCCGTAGCAGTTGCGATTTTAGCAGCCTTAGAAGCGGTACCGAAAAAACGTGTGGAAAATACGATCTTTTTAGGAGAACTGAACCTGAGCGGAAAGCTGGTTCCAATTCCCGGTATATTACCAATGGCTGCAGTGGCGGCAGAAGCAGGGCATCAGACAGGGATCGTTCCGTTTGAAAATCAAAAGGAGGCTTCGTTAGTCCCGCACATGAAAAGCCTTGGGATGAGCCATTTAAACCAGGTTGTCGAATATTTACGAAAAGGGGAATATCAAAAGCCGCAGGCAGATATAAAAATAGAAGGAACAGGAACGAAAATAAAACCTCCCACGCAGGCAGATTTTTCAGAGATCACGGGACAAAAAATGCTAAAGCGGGCATGTGAGATTGCGGTGGCAGGCAGACACAATCTGTTGTTTGCAGGCCCTCCCGGAGCAGGAAAAACCATGGCAGCAAAGCGGATTCCGTCCATTCTGCCGCCAATGACCGAAAGAGAGCGGATCGAAGTCTCAAAGATTTACAGTATCTGCGGTATGTTCGATGAATCGCAGGGGCTGATCGGAGTGCGTCCATTCCGAAGTCCGCATCATACGGTTTCCGCACAGGGACTTGCCGGAGGCGGGGCAAATCCAAAGCCGGGAGAGATCTCATTAGCACATGCGGGGGTACTGTTTTTAGATGAGCTGACAGAGTTTAAACCGGGAACTTTAGAAATACTGCGACAGCCGATGGAGGAGCGGCAGATCCAGCTCATCCGTGCGCATGGAAAATATACATTTCCGGCGGATTTTATGCTAGTCGCAGCCATGAACCCGTGCAAGTGCGGATATTATCCCGATATGCAAAAATGCACCTGTACAGACTATGAGATCCGGCGATACCGAAACCGCATCAGCCAGCCGTTACTAGACCGCATGGATCTGTGTGTTAAAGTAGAAAAAGTACACTATCAGGAATTAGAGCAGACAACACAGGAGGAAAGCTCGGAAAGCATCCGGGAGAGGGTAGTCATGGCGCACAAAAGACAGAGAGAACGCTATGAAAAGGAGGGATTTTTTTATAACAGCCAGATTCCGGCAAAAAAGATCGCGACATTTTGTGCATTAAAAAAAGATGAGAAACGCCATATGCAGCAGATTTATGAGACATTGAACTTAAGCGTGCGTTCCTATCATAAGATATTAAAAACAGCGCGTACCATTGCAGATATCGAAGGAAGCGAAGAGATCAGAATGGAACATCTGCACGAAGCAATCTGTTACCGCTCCATAGACAGCAATTTTTGGGAGAGACGACGATGAAATATAAATACTGGCTGGATAACACCGGATTATCCAATGGAAAAAAGAACCTCCTGTTAGAATACTTTCAGACGGCGGAAGAAGTGTACCGTGGAACGGAGGAAACCTATCAAAAAATACCACAGTTAAAAGAAGAAGAGATACAGCGTATCACAAAGGCAAAAAGGAAGTGGGATATTAACGAAGAATATCAGAAACTGGAAGAAGGCGGCGTAAGCGTTACGTTTGCATGTGACAAAAATTATCCGAAAAAGTTAAAAAATATTTACCAGCCTCCATTTGCACTGTACTATAGTGGAAAACTTCCGGGAGAGAGACTTTCCGTTGCCATTGTCGGTGCCAGAAGATGCAGTGAATACGGGCATTATATGGCAAGAAAATTAGGAGAGGCACTTGGACGCAACCGGATTCCGGTCATCAGCGGACTGGCGGAGGGGATAGACGCGGCAGGGCAGGCAGGAGCGATCAAAGGCGGTGGAGAGACCTATGCGGTATTAGGGTGCGGTGTAGATATCTGTTATCCGAAACAAAATGCAGCACTGTATGAAACAATCCGACAGCAGGGAGGGATACTTTCCGAACTGCCGCCAAAGACAACGCCAAAACCATATTATTTTCCGGCAAGAAACCGGATCATCAGCGGTCTTTGCCGGGGCGTGGCGGTGGTGGAGGCCGGAGACAGAAGCGGCGCCGCTATAACGGCGGATATGGCTCTTGAACAGGGAAGGGACGTATACGCCCTCCCGGGCAATATTACAAGTCCGGTAAGCCTGGGAACCAACCGCCTGATAAAAGAGGGCGCAACGCCCCTTGTTTCCTTGGATTCGGTTTTATGGGAGGGGGCGCCGGAAGCAGCAAAAGGGGCTTTTGAAAAGAAAAAGGAAAGGGAAATAAAAGGGCTGAGCCGGGAGGAGGGCATGGTTTATGCCGCTTTAGAAGGACAGGGCGCCGATACGGCGCAAAAGCTTTCCCTGCTTACCGGCTTTCCTCTTTCCCGGATCCAGCAAATTCTGACGGTACTGGAGCTGAAGGGAATGGTTTTGAAAAATCGTAATAAAATAATCATTGCAAAATAAAATCCCAGGCCCTATAATAGTCAATCAGAAGAATAAGAAAAACGCATATAATAAGGAAAGAAGGTGCCCGGCGCCTGTTTGGAGCGCCAGGCATGAGGAGCTATCCCATGAAGGAAAACAAAACATTGGTAATCGTTGAGTCTCCCGCCAAGGCTAAATCCATCGGAAAGTTTCTTGGGGGTAAATATAAAGTGGTCGCTTCGGTGGGGCATATCCGGGATCTGCCCAAAAGCAAGCTGGGGATCGATCTGGAAAACAATTACGAGCCAAAATATATCACGATCAAGGGGAAAGGGGATATCGTCAAAACCCTGAAAAGGGAAGCGAAATCCGCCAAAAAGGTTCTCCTTGCCACCGACCCTGACCGGGAGGGGGAGGCCATATCCTGGCATCTGGCCCATATCCTTGGCATCGATGAAAAGGAGCCCTGCCGGATCGAATTCAATGAAATCACAAAGGACGCCATCAAAACGGCGGCCAAGCATCCAAGGGCCATCAACCTGGATCTTGTGAACGCCCAGCAGGCAAGAAGGGTTTTGGACCGGCTGGTGGGATACCAGATCAGCCCTCTCTTATGGAGAAAGATCAAATGGGGACTGTCTGCGGGCCGGGTCCAGTCGGCGGCCCTGAAGATCCTTTGCGACAGAGAAAAAGCCATTCGGGATTTTATCCCGCAGGAATACTGGACCATCACAGTGGCCTTCCAGGGCCAGACCAAGGCGGACCGCTTTACCGCAAGACTGACGGAACAGGGCGGGAAAAAAATGGAAATCCGCCATGAAAAGGAAGCAAAGGAAATTACCGCCAAACTGGAACAGGGCAGCTATCTTGTGAAATCCACTGATAAGAGGCAAAGAACAAGAAAGCCTCTGCCTCCTTTTACCACCAGCACCCTGCAGCAGGACGCTTCCGCCAAGCTGGGCTTTTTTACCAAAAGAACCATGTTCACCGCCCAGCAGCTTTACGAAGGGGTCGACATCAAGGGCGAGGGCACGGTGGGCCTGGTATCCTATATCAGAACCGACTCGGTGCGTATTTCCCAGGAAGCCAGGGAAATGGCCAGGGACTTTATTACGGAGCGCTTTGGAAAGCAGTACTATAAAGACAATGCGTATGCCAATAAGAAAAAGGATGTGCAGGATGCCCATGAAGCCATCCGGCCCACCTCTGTCACCAGAACGCCCGAGGATGTTAAAGATTCTTTAACAAAGGATCAGTATCATTTGTATAAGCTGATCTGGAACCGGTTTGTGGCAAGCCAGATGGCCTATGCGAAGTTCGATGTGATGAATATTCTGATAGAAAACGGAGACTACCTTCTTTCCGCCACAGGATCAAAGCTGCGCTTTGACGGGTTCCTTAGGGTCTATGATCCCAGGGAGGAGGGAGAGGTCAGCCTGCCGGAGCTTGCCCCGGGGCAGAGCCTTTCCGCCGAGGAAGTCTTGCCTGAGCAGCATTTCACCCAGCCGCCTTCCCGGTTCACCGAGGCTTCTCTGGTAAAGGATCTGGAGGAAAAGGACATTGGAAGGCCCAGTACCTATTCGCCTATCATCGCCACCCTTTTGGAGCGAAAATATGTCAAGCGTGAAAAAAAGGCGCTGATTCCCACCGATTTAGGCTTTGTGGTCAACGATGTGATGGAGACCTATTTTACCCATATCGTGGACGCGGGCTTTACAGCGGGCATGGAAGACAAACTGGACGAGGTGGAAAGCGCCGGGACAGACTGGAAAGCCGTGGTAGGGGATTTTTACGGCGTCCTGAAGGATGAGCTTGAGGTGGCGGATCAAAAAATCGAGAAGGTCAAGGTGGAAGACGAGCCTACCGGAGAGTTCTGCGAGATATGCGGAAAGCCGATGGTCATCAAGCATGGCCGTTACGGAGAGTTTATCGCCTGCAGCGGCTATCCGGAATGTAAAAATACCAAACCCGTGGTAACGAAAATAGACGTGAAATGTCCCCAGTGCGGCAAGGATCTGGTGGTGCGAAAATCCAAAAGAGGAAGGGTGTTTTACGGATGCAGCGGCTATCCCCAGTGCCATTTTATCCTCTGGAATAAACCCATCAATCGAACCTGCCCTTTGTGCGGGTCCCTTCTGGTGGAAAAAAATCTTAAATCCGCGAAATACGCCTGTTCCAATCCGGCGTGCAGCTATAAAGAAACAGAAGAACAAGAAATAAAGCAATAAAGGAGGTCAAGAGGACTATGGGAAGCGAGTTTCGGGCAACGACCATCTGCGCCGTCAGAAGAAGCCGGGAGGATGTATGCATCGGCGGAGACGGCCAGGTGACCTTCGGAGAGACCACCGTGATGAAGCATAAAGCGAAAAAAATCCGAAAAATCTATGACGGAACGGTTTTGACCGGATTTGCCGGTTCGGTGGCGGACGCCTTTACCCTGACGGAAAAATTCGAAAAAAAGCTGGAAGAGCACGGAGGCAATTTGAAACGGGCGGCGGTCGCGCTGGCCCAGATGTGGCGCTCCGATAACGCCCTGCGAAAGCTGGATGCCCTGATGCTGGCGGCGGATCGGGAGGAGATCCTTCTGATTTCCGGAAACGGGGAAGTGATCGAGCCCGACGGTTCTTTTATCGCCATCGGCTCCGGCGGCAATTTTGCCTATGCGGCGGCGAAGGCCCTTTTTGAAAACACGGATCTTGGGGCGGAGGAAATCGTGAAAAAATCCCTGGCCATCGCCTCATCCATATGCGTCTACACCAACGACAATATTTCGGTGGAAAGACTTTAGGAGGTGAGGGTAATGAATCAGATGACGCCCAAAGAAATCGTAAGGGAGCTGGATAAATATATCATCGGCCAGGAAAAGGCCAAAAAGTCCGTGGCTATCGCCCTTCGCAACCGATACAGAAGAAGCCTTCTGCCGGAGGATATCCGGGAAGGATATGAGCTGTTTCGGTGGAACATCGGCCAG